>Ga0247727_10000406_pt1 | contig 104653 bp, 107 predicted proteins | sample WisWelCaveWW1625_FD_202498 | JGI IMG/M metagenome (GOLD analysis project Ga0247727, IMG submission 202498) | Biofilm microbial communities from Wishing Well Cave, Virginia, United States - WW16-25 | ecosystem: Environmental > Aquatic > Deep subsurface > Groundwater > Cave microbial mat... | reverse complement strand
CAGCATCGTGTCGCAGTTTGGAAATCAACTGCCAGCCGGTTTGCACCACCAGCCAGGCACTGGGATAGTTGCCAAAATGACCATCCAGAGCCAGGTATCGGACCGACACCATGCCCACCAGAATGGCCCCCGGAAAGGTATCTTCGTAGACATTGCCGCCGATAACAAAGCGTATTGAAGGTCTGCCAAGCGCATAATTGCGTTGATTTAGAGGTGCGTCGGCTAGGAAGAAATCATACCCTTTAATGCCATCTGGCATCGAATGAATATCGGCTACTGCAACTCTCTGAGCTATTGCATAGGCTATTTGAAACTCAGCCATTTGTGAGTCGTCAGGAGACAACATTGCACGCAGATTAGTACCCACACCAAATCCAGCCGGGTTAAAACCAGTTCCAAGCCTTTGGTACTCTTTTTCTGCTACATCTACTGGCTGAAATTGCCCGGGATTTACTGCTTCTACACTGATACTTGTCTTCTCGCCCCACCGCACCAAAGGATCTCCTATATGCCTTAGGCTTCCATTGCTATAACCTAGCTCTGCCCGGATCTTGATGATCCACATAACATATTCACGTTCGGCTGCGGGAGCTTCCGCCATAGCGATTCTAGTCAGGATCATTGCCTCTGACTCGGAGCGAAGATATGGTAATAAACCACCCTTGCTTGCTATATCTTGTGATGTGACTCTTATTTCATCGACTCCAAGAGGAGTAGGCGTTGGACATGCTGTAGCTGTTGGCCTCTGTGTCGCGGTTGCAGTTTGCGTTGATATTGAAGTCGGCGTATTCGTTGGCGGCTGAGGCGTATTAGTTGGCGTATTGTTTGGTGTTGTGGGTGGTGTTCCGCCCGGCGTCGTTGATCCAGAGTTTGTCGGTGTAGACTGTCCATCACACGCCGCTAACGCCCCTCCCAACGCGGTTATCAGCACCAGCGTCAGAATCAGTTTATCAAACGTCCCTCTATTCTTCCTTCTCCCACCCAGCAGTACCAACAACGCAAACGGCGCCAGCACCGCCCCCAGCGGGTCCCCGCCGCGCTGAGGCACATAGGGGTTTGTCCCATCGCGGTTCACCGGCGTCAAGAACCGCCCGGTGGCCGGATCATAATACTGTCCGCCGCCCATGTAAACCAGCCCGGTCGCGGCATCCATCAGCCCGCCAAAGTAGCCCCAGGTGAAGCTCCCTGTGCCAACCTGCTGGCGCACTTCGCCCCACGGGGTGTAACTGCGGGCCAGCGTCACCTCTCCGGTTGCATCCGTCATCTGGCGCGGCGTGTTCGTGCCATCCGGCAGGTAGTAGGCCCAGGCCGCCGTCATCTCCGCCATCGGCCCACTGTTGCCATAGAGATAGAACGTCAGGTTGCCGCTGGCGTTGGCGGTCAGCACCGCGTTGCGCCGGGTCAGGTCAAGGGTGTAAGTTGTGGTCAGGCTGATTTCGCCTTGCCAGCCGGTCATAGAAACGCGTTCACCTAAAACTTGCCCCTTCGACAAGCTCAGGGCAGGCTCTGAGCCTGCCGAAGGGCCGTTGTATTGCATCTCGGCTTGCGGTTGGTAGGTCGTGCCGTCGTGGGTTTCGGCGCGGGTGAGGAAGCCTGCCGCGTTGTAAACGTAGCGGCGTGCGCCAGACTCAGGCGTAGTGCCGTTGGGGATGACGTCAGTGAGACTGCCGTTGTTGTCGTAGAGGTAGTACCAGGTTTTAAGCTGGATGTCATTTTGCTCCTCACGCGCAGTCAGCAGTTGGTTGGCATCATTGTAATTGTAGTAAGTGACGATGGTTAATTCGCCGACGATGTGGGTGTAGTGAAGCACGTTGCCGACGGCGTGGCGGCCCGGTCTGCGGCCGTGATGTCGGGCGGGATTTGTGGTGAAATTTGACCGCCGTTATGTTGTTATTCCAGGCCAACACATGCGGGATATAATTCACTTTACAACTTTAGAGAACTACTCTTATGCTGGCCGATATGACCACCCAACATTCCGATCAAACCTTCGATTACGTGATTATCGGCTCCGGCTTTGGCGGCAGTGTCTCGGCCATGCGCCTGGCGGAGAAGGGCTACTCCGTGCTCGTGTTGGAGCGCGGCAAGCGCTACCGCGATGAGGACTTCGCTCACAGCAATTGGATTGTTTGGAAGTATTTATGGGTACCGGCGGCGCGCTGTTTCGGCATTTTGCAGATCAGCCCGTTCAGGGATGTGTTTGTGTTGCACGGCTCCGGGGTGGGCGGCGGCAGTCTGGGTTACGCCAACGTGTTGATGGTCCCCGACGAAAAACTGTTTGCCGCACCCGCCTGGCGGCATTTGGCAGACTGGGAAGCGGTTTTGCGCCCGCACTACGACACGGCCCGCCGCATGCTCGGCGTGACCTGCAACCCGCGTCTGTGGCCCGCCGATGAAACGTTGAAAGAGATCGCCGGCGAATTGGGCATGGGACATACCTTCCAGCCCACCGAGGTGGGCACGTTCTTTGGCGAACCCGGCAAGGAAGTGCCCGACCCGTTTTTTGGCGGCGAGGGGCCGGCGCGTGCAGGGTGCATTCACTGCGGGGGGTGCATGGTGGGTTGCCGCCACAACGCCAAGAACACGCTGGTGAAAAACTACCTCTACTTCGCCGAGAAACGGGGCGCGCAAGTGCGGCCCGAATGTGAGGTGCGCGACATTCGCCCCCTGCCCGAAGGCCAGCCGGACGGGGCGCGTTACGAAGTGAGTTACCGCAGTTCGACGGCGTGGCTGTTCAGGCCGGAGCGGACGGGGCGGGCGCGCAACGTGATCCTGTCGGCGGGGGCGCTGGGCACGCTGAGGCTGTTGTTCCGTTGCCGGGATGTCACCCGCTCTCTGCCAAACATCTCGCCCCGACTGGGCGACATGGTGCGCACCAACAGCGAAGCGCTGTTAGGCGCGACCAACCGCCACCTGACGACGGATTACTCCGAAGGCGTCGCTATCACTTCCATCTTCAAAGCCGACGCGGTGACCCAAATTGAGCCGGTGCGCTACCCGGCCGGTTCCGACCTGATGCGCCTCCTCGCCGGGCCGCTCATCAGTTCTGGCGGCAATATACTTGCCCGCTTCCTCAAGTCGGCGGCTGAAGTCTTCTTGCACCCGCTCGACTTCGTCAAAGTTCACATCCTGCCGGGCTGGGCCAGGCGAAGCACGATTCTGCTCGTCATGCAAACCGAAGACAATCGCATCAAGTTGCGGCTGGGGCGCAGTCTGTTCACACTCTTCCGCCGCAATCTGGTGTCCCTGCCTGACGAAGAGCAGACCATTCCGTCAAAAATTGACGTTGGTCATGAAGTGACCCGGGCTTTCGCCAAAAAGACCGATGCCGTTCCGCTGGGGTCAATCAACGAAGGACTATTCAACATACCACTCACGGCCCACATCCTCGGCGGGTGCCCCTTCGGAAGGGATGATAAAGAAGGTGTGGTTGACCTGAATTGTCAACTGCACAACTATCCCGGTCTGTACACTGTGGACGGCTCCATCGTCCCCGCCAACCCTGGCGTCAACCCCAGCCTGACGATCACCGCGCTGGCCGAGTATGCAATGAGTTGCGTGCCGCCGAAAGAAGGCCGGCTCCGGCGTGAGAAGCTCCTCGGAGTGAGCCGGTAGGGGCAGGGCTGGCTGAAAGTCCCCTGTTGGGTGTCCCTGCCCAAATTTTCCGAGATGCCTGGGCGACTGAAGGATCGCCCCCGCCACGAGACCGCCACCAGGTGGTCTCTTTTTTTCTCCATCCGTTCTGTATCAAAAGCAGGCGAATGAGGTGACGTTATTCAGATTACAAGCCCCATGGAGCTTTGTAAGATACACTCACGCCAATAATTGCTCTTCCGGCGAAACACGAAACCGATTCTTCTCCCCATCCCGATTCGCCTGAATGGCTCTTTGCTTTGAGGCCTCTTCAATCATCCATGCCCACACAGGAGTAACGACTATGAACGAGAAACCCTGGCTCAAATTCTACGAGCCGCATGTGCCAGAGCACATCGAGTATCCGCAGATCACCCTGCCGTCGGCCCTGGAGGCGACGGCGCGCAAGTACCCTGAACATCCGGCGATGGTTTTTAAAGGAGCCGCGATCACCTACCGGGAGTTCAACGAGGCGGTTGACCATTTTGCGGCGGCCTTGCAGGGATTAGGAGTCAAACCGGGCGACCGGGTCGCCATCCAACTCCCTAACTGCCCTCAATATCCTATCGCTTATTACGCCGTCATGCGCGTGGGCGGCATTGTCGTGCCGTGCAACCCGCTTTACCAGGCGCACGAAATGACTCACCAGCTCAACGACTCCGAAGCGGAAGTGATCCTTGTCTTGAGCGCCATGTATCCGCTCATCAAGCGCATTCGCAGTCAGACGAAACTGCGCCACGTCATCGTGGCCGAGATCAAAACTTATTTCCCGCCCGCCCTGCGCATGCTCTTCGGTCTGTTGTTGGAGAAGAAGAAGGGCCACAAAGTCAGCATTGCCGAAGACGCAAACACCTACTGGTTTGCCAACCTCATGCGCCACTATTCCCAGGCCAGGCCCGATCCGGTGAAGCTGAGCGGCGATGACACGGCGGTGCTCATGTACACTGGCGGCACTACCGGCATCTCTAAAGGCGCGCAACTCACTCACAAGAACATTCTGGTCAACGCCCACCAGTGCAAAGTCTGGCTCAACGCAAAGGAGGCCAACGATATTTTGTTGACCCAGATTCCGCTGTTCCACTGCTACGGCATGACGACCTGCATGAACTTGAGCGTCATCATCGCCTCGACGATGGTTCTGGTTCCCGACCCGCGTGACATCGCCGACGTGATCAAGACCATCCACAAGTTTCAGCCGACTCTGTACCCCGGCGTGCCGGCCATGTATAACGCCATCAACAACCGGCCCGATCTCGAGAAGTACAACCTCAAGTCAATCCGGGCCTGCATCAGCGGAGCGGCGGGCTTGCCGGTGGAAGTGCACGAACGCTTCCAGCAGTTGACGGGGGCGCGCCTGGTGGAAGGCTACGGCCTGAGCGAGTCCTCGCCGGTGACTCATGCCAACCCGATCTTCGGCGACAACCGCGTTGGCACGATTGGCGTACCCTGGCCTGACACTGAAGTGAAAATTGTGGACGTAGACACCGGCCAGCAGAAGTTGGGCGCTGGCGAGGTAGGCGAGTTGTGCGTTCGCGGGCCGCAGGTGATGAAAGGGTACTGGCGGATGCCGACCGAGACGGCCAACGCCCTGCGCCCTGACCCGGCTGGCGGCGGCCCCTGGCTCCACACCGGCGACATCGCCGTGATGGACGAGCGCGGCTACTTCCAGATCGTCGATCGCAAGAAGGACATGATTCTGGGCGCGGGCGGCTACAACGTCTACCCACGCGAGATCGAAGACCTGCTGTACAAGCACCCCAAGGTGTTGGAGGCCGCCGCCGTCGGCATCCCGGCTGATGACAAGGGTCAACGAGTCAAAGTCTACATCGTGCTCAAGCCGGGCGAAACGGCAACCGAACAGGACATCGTCCGGTTCTGCCTGGAAAATCTGGCGCCTTTCAAAGTGCCCAAGACGGTGGAGTTCCGCGAGACACTACCCAAGACCGTGGTGGGCAAAATTCTGCGGCGCGAATTGGTGGCCGAAGAGACACAGCGGCAAACTAAAGAATTGGAACATGCTTGAGATTCCAGCTCCACACCTGACAGGTTTGTTAGAAACCTGTCAGGTGTAGCGCGAGCACAGGAGAACAACATGCCAATCAAATTTCCCGGCGACGAGTGGATCAAGGCGTTGATGGTTGAACTGAACAAGAGCGGCGATTATCGAGAGTCGGCCAAAACGTGGGAAGGCGACTTCTGTTTCATCGTCGCCGCCGGAAACGGCGCCCCCAAGAACGTGTATCTGTACATGGATTTGTGGCACGGCGAGTGCCGGGCGGCGTATGAGGTGCCTGAACTCAACGGCAAGTTGCCCGAGTTCACCATCGAAGCGACTCTGCCCATGTGGCGCAAGGTGCTGGAGCACAAAGCCGATCCCATTCAGAGCTTGATGACGCGCCAACTCAAGTTGACGGGCAACCTGGTCAAGGTGATGCGCGCGCCCAAAGCCGCCGCCGAGTTGGTTAGATGCTGTACGTTGATTGACACCGAGTGGCCTGAATCGGAAATAAGCTCGTAGCCCGCGTCCTCGCGGGCGGCCTAACCTCGAGGACGCGGTTAGAGAGCGTAAGAAGCTATTTCTGATAATGTCTGGTCATCGTAGGAGAAGTTTTGCATGTGGTACTTCAGCAGTCCGCAAATTGTGTTTGGCGAAGAGGCGTTGAACCGGCTCGACGAGCTCAAGGGACGGCGAGCCTTTATTGTGACGGATGCTAACGTAGCGCGTCTGGGATTTGTCGGGCGGGTGCAAGAGCGGCTGGCGCAGGCCGGCATTCCCAGCGCGGCATTTGACGAAGTGGAGCCGGAGCCTTCACTGCAAACGGCGAAGCGGTGCGCAACCTGCATGACCGAGTATCAACCCGACTGGGTGATCGGCCTCGGCGGCGGGTCGTGCCTGGACGCGGCCAAAGCCGCGTGGCTCCTCTACGAGCGCCCGGACGTGGACCCGGCAGGCATCAACCCCTTCGACAATTTCAGACTGCGAAGCAAAGCGCGGCTGATCGCCATCCCTACCACTTCCGGCACCGGCGCTGAAGCGACGTGGGCAGTGGTGCTCACCGACACCGAGGCCGAACGCAAGCTGGGGTTGGGCACGCGCGAACTCCTGCCCGACATCGCCATCGTGGATCCGTGCTTTGTGTTGGGCCTGCCGCCGGGAGCTTACCGCCGACACCGGCCTCGACGCGCTGACCCACGCCGTCGAGGGTTACACCTGCACCTGGCGCAACGACTTCTCGGACTGGCCATGCCTCAAGGCCGTTCAATTGATCTTCGACTATCTGCCGCGCGCTTATGCCGACGGGACGGATCGCGAGGCGCGCGAACACATGCACAACGCGGCGACGATTGCCGGGTTGGGCTTTGGCAACTCAATGGCCTCGCTGGCTCACGCCATGGGCCACGCGCTGGGCGCGGTCTTTCACACACCGCACGGGCGGGCGGTGAGCCTGTTCCTGCCTTACACGATTGAATACACCGCCAACGGCGGCGGCAGTCGCTACGCCGAAATCTCGCGCTTCCTGCACCTGCCCGCCCGCGACGAAACCGAAGGTTCGGCCAGCCTGGTGTCCGCCATCCGCGACCTGCGCCGCAACCTTGATGAACCGGCCTCGATCCGCGAACTTGGCGTCCCACCCGAAGCCTTCGCCGAAGCCCTGCCGCGCCTCATCGCCAACGCCGAAACCGACACCCAGATCGTGACCAGCCCGCGACTGCCTTCCACTGAGGAGTTGCAGAGGCTGTTCTGGCATGCGTTTGAGGGAAAAGCGGCGGCTTTCTAAACGCATCCAATCGAGGGCAATTCCATGCTCACTGAAATAATAGAACTTGTCGAGATAGCCAGAAAACTCGTCAGCAGAAAAGCTGAACTAGACAAGAGTTACTTTGAAGACTTTATCCAGCCAGCCTGGGAGGCGTTCGTCAAAATCCACAGCGACTATATGAAATCGCTCAGGGAGTACGCCGACCTCGTTTCCCAAAAGGACATTCCCATAGAAATTCTCACGAAAAAGATCAGCCAGGACTCGATCTACACACGAGATTTGAGAACCGAACTCCACACCCTGCTTGAGCACATGCCATCAGCGCGCCTGAGGGTGAAGGAAAAACACCTGCGCGACTTCGAGCTATCCTTAATCAATTATTTTGACGATCGGAGCAAATTCGACGCCGGTCGCAACTCGAGCGATCAGGCAGAAGAAATCGATCTCGCTTATGATGACACCCCTGCTTTTATTGATACGCCTTACGGTCTCATGCAAGGCATTCCGGTAGCCAGGATGCCCCTCATTGTCTTCCTGGCCAGAAAAGGCGAAGCCTCCAACCGGCAAAAAGCCAAGGACTTGTTCAATCGCGTCGCCCTTAATCTTCAAGACAAATACAAGGAAGCGGCTGACGCATATCATCAGCTAAGGAAGACACTGCTAACATAAATACATGGCAACAACATTCCCGCCCAGGCGCAAACGTACCGGCCTGGCCCTCAGCGGCGGCATCGGGCGCGCGGCGGCTCACGTAGGGGTGCTCACAGTCTTGGAGCGCGAAGGTATCCCTTTTGACTGCGTGGTTGGCTCAAGCGCCGGCGCGTTGATCGGTTCAGCCTACTGCGCCGGAATTGAGATTCAACGGCTCAGAGAATTTGCGTTGAAGATGCGCTGGCGCGATCTCGCCAGCCCGGTTTGGCCGCGGCAGGGATTCGTTTCGTTTGCGAAGATGGAACGATGGCTGATTGAGTTGATGGGCGATGTGACATTCGCCGACTTGAAACGGCCTTTTGCGGTTGTGACCACAGACATGAAAACGGGGGAGCCGGTTGTGTTGAAAGAGGGGCGGATCGCGCCTGCCGTGCGCGCCAGTTGCTCGGTTCCAGGCTTTGTCGTCCCTGCCGAACTGAACGGGCGCATTCTGAGCGACGGAAGCGTCTCTTACAATTTGCCCGCCGCGTTGGCGCGGGAGATGGGGGCCGATTACGTGATTGGCGTCCAACTGTTCACCCCCTCGCTCGGCTGGGGCTGGGGGCCGCTGGGCTACGGGGTCACCGCCGTTGAGATCATGCTCCATCAATCCAACGCCGGCCTCTCAGCCCCTGACTGCCTGACCACGCCCGACCTGGCAGGCGTGAGTTACCTGAACTTGAGCAAAGGCGCAGAGTTAATAGCCCGGGGCGAGCAGGCCGCCGAAGCGCAGTTACCCGTGATTCGGCAAGCGGCTTTTGGGACACGGATTTTCACGGATGAACACGGATAAAGAAAAAAATCTGTGTTCATCTGCGCGCGAAGCGTCCGTGCACCATCTTTATCGGCGGCGGCGGTTGAAGGCGGCGATTGAGCTTTCGATGAAGCTGTCAGCTATTTGATGAATGCGCCAGTGAGTGATATTCCAGGCGATCTCGTCCAGTATCTTGCCGGGGACCAGCTTGAGGGCCAGCGGCGGCGGCAGTTGGGCGCTGAGCTTCAACTTGTAGTCAATCCGGGTGTGGCCGCCCTCGTCGTGAAAAACCGACTCGCTCGAATAGAGGCCCTGCGCTTTGGACGAATTGAGTCCGGCCTGGGGCTTGATCGGCGGCTTCCCCTCCAGCGGCTTGACCCGAAGCACCCATTTCTTTTGATCCGGCTCAACCACAGCATCACAGTAAATGCGAATGTGATACAGCCCAAGTTCGGTCGAGTCGTAAAGCACCCGAAACCGGCCTTCCTCGTAAGTTCGCGTCAGCGAAATGTGAGAGAGGTGGCCGACGATCCGGCTGAAGTCGCCGTAAAAGGCGAACGCCGCCGGGCGGCTGGCCGGGAAGATAAACGAGCGCTGAACTGCGCCGGCGACTTCGATCATGATCGGCGCGATGGTTTCTTGCTCTTGAGCGCCTTGCGGAGCGTCTCGATCTCAGCGCTCAGCGATTCGACCTGCCCGGCAAGTTGCTGCAAGTCTTCACGGGTGGGGACGCCGTGATTGCTCAACAGCCTGGTCATGGGGCGCGGTTTGGCGATCTCCTCGGTGAAGCGGCCTTGCGCCAACAACATCTCCTGCAGGCGAGCGCCTTCTGCCGGGGAGAGTTTTTTCTGAGCGATGAGGGCTTGAATGCGGCGCTCGATCTCTTCGTCCACCTGCCGGGCCATGTCGCCGGGCGCGAAAAGGGCGCGGCGCAAGCCGCTCAGCTTGTCCTCGCCAGCGTGGACGAGGCGGTTGAGCATGTTGCGCGGCATGAGGCCACTGCTCTTCTTTTCCTGGTCAAAGATGATTTGCGCCAGGGTGAGGGCCGTCAGGTCTTCGCCGCTGGCGTGATCCACCACCTGCACGTCCTCGTCCTTGCGGAGCAATTCGGCTATCCCTTCGAGGGTGATGTACTGTTTGGCCGTCGTGTTGTACAGCTTGCGGTTGGAATAGCGTTTGATGATGATCATGATGAGTTGCCCAAGCCTATGCACAAACTCCACAATCGGGCAGAGTAAAAGGGGAGAGATGCGCCACCTCTCCCCAACTTGCAGGCGGCTGAACCTTAAGCAAGGTGGGGGCAAGCTTCCAGCTTGCCGCGTTTCCGCAAGCTGGAAGCTTGCGCTACGACACCTGCTCTTAGGCGGGGTGCTTGAGGGTCTCCACTTTATCAGCCAGCGCCGCAATTTTGAGGCTCAGGGCCTTGATGTCGTTGCGGGTCGGAATGTCCATGGTGTGCAGGACTTCCTCGAGGCGCTTGTCGGTGGTCTTCCGGCCTTTGTGCGAGAGTTCGCGCGCCAGTTTCCGGGCGTCCTTCTCGGCAACTTCGCCCCGCTCGACGAGCTTGTTGATGAACTTCTCAAGCTCATCCTGGCTCAGGGCGACCGCGCCCACGCTGGCGAGCGCCACTTTGCGGAGCAGTTGGAACAGCCGCCCGCGCTCTTCCTCCTCAACTTCATCGAGGACCTCTTCCTCGTCAAGGTGTTTGCCGTTTTTCTTCATGGGTTACCTCCTTCAAGGTAATCAGAGTTAGCTTATGACGCACTGCGTAAATATAATAGCACACTGCGTCATGCGAGTCAAGCCCAAACAAGCGATTTTAAGCAGTCCAAAAAATAATTGGAAGTCACTACAGCCGGCGGCCATATCAGAAGAGAATGGGGAGCATAGTTCCCCTCGCCATCTTCAGGAGAAACGCCCATGAGTGTCTTTCGCAACAGCAAACACTTCTACGAATGTGTCGATGAGTTGATGAATCGGGCCAAGATAGACCCCAAAATCGGCCCCAAGATCGCCAAGTCCGGCATCGTCATCCAGTTCCGCTATACCGACCCCGAAGCCATGACCACCATCAACGCCCGGCAGAGGCCCACTCAGCCGGGCGCGTTCGTAGATGTCATCAACGGCCCGTGCGACCTCAAGCCGGACGTGATGATGACCATGAAGGCCGACATCTCACACGCCTTCTGGCACGGCAAGATCAACCTGGTGGCCGCCCTGGCTAAAAAAGACATTCTGGCCGCCGGCCCCATCCCCAAAATCCTCAAGCTCCTTCCGGCAGTCGCGCCGATGTACAAAATGTACCCGGCCCTCTTGAAAGAGAAGGGCTACGGCGACCTGGCGCTCAAGTAGAGCAGCAACAAGTGTGCGGCTTCGCAGGCACTTGGTGCCTGTGAGACAAGCGCTCCCGGCGGTGACCAATGAAACAAGTAATCGTCATTCACTTAGGCGATGACAAAGAGACGGCGACGATTTCGTTTTTGGGCCAGGAAGTGGAAGTCCGGCGGTTGGGTTGCCGGGGCATGTTGAACTGGCTCGCGCCCTCATCGCCAACTTCGACGGCAAAGTGGATGCCATCAGTCTGGAAGGCCTGCCGACGCAGTTGAGGCTCGGCACGATCAGCCGCCCGCACGAAGTGGGCGCAACCCTGCCGGCGTTCGCCGCGACCACGCCAGTGGTGGACGGCAGTGGCGTGAGAGACGGCTTGGAGCGCTGGGGCGTGACTCTGGCCGACCGCGCCCAGCCGGGCATCTTTGCCGAGAAGCACATCCTCATGGTTCCCGGCCTCAACCACACCGGCCTGGCTCAAGCCCTGAGCCGACACAGCCCCAACGTCCGCTACGCCGATCCGGTCGTCTACTTCGCCCTGCCCGACTTTCCCGGCGCAGGCCACCGCCAAACGTTGGATCAGGCCGCCACGCCGACGTTGGAACAGTTGAAGGATGCGCCCTTCCGCCGCCTCATGCCGCAAAATGGCCGGCCCGGCACTGAGCGGGCCGTTGCCCCATTTCAGTGGGCCGACGTGCTGGCCGGCGACATCGGCGCGATTCGCCGCTATGCTCCGGCCCGGCTGGATCGCAAAACGGTCGTCGTCGAACACGCGACTGAAGACGAACTCGACGATCTTCGCCAACGCGGTGTTTCAATCGTCGTCACCCTCATGCCGTCGCTCGAAGGCAAGGGCCAGCTTGGGCGCTGGCCGGCGGCGACGCTGGAAGGTCTGCTCGCCGCTCTGCGCCCCAACCTCGATCTGCCCCTCACCGAGAATACCTATCTCGATTTGATCGCCAACATGGACTGGACGCCCGCCGTTCGCTACTTGCGGGCCGACGAGGCGGCCGTCAACCGCTTTGCCTTTGTCATTCACCCGCTCGACGTGCGTTTCATTCACCAGCACAAGTGGTTCCGTTGGACTCGTTATCTGCCCGACGAACTGGTAGAAGCAGTCGCCGCCTGCTTCCTGCCGATCTACCTCTCGCGCATCACTGGCGGGCAATCGCCGGCGACGGGGCAACGGATCGAAGGCCACCTGATCTCGCTGGGGGCCACGCCGCGCCAGATGATGCAACGCGGCGAGCGCTTCACCTACAAGCGGCTCAACCAGGCGGCCAGGCTGGCCGAGCGCAAAGGCGCGCGCATCATGGGGCTGGGCGCGTTCACCAGCGTCGTCGGCGATGCCGGGATCACGGTGGCCCACGAAGCCGACATCGCCATCACCAGCGGGAATAGTTTGACCGTGGCCGCCACATTAGAGGCGGCCAAACAGGCGATGATCACGATGGGGGCCACCGACCTGACCAGAGGCAAGGCGATGGTGGTCGGGGCGACCGGCTCTATCGGGGCAGTGTGCGCCCGTCTATTGGCCCAGGCCATCTATGATGTCGTCCTGGTCTCCATCGAACCGGAAAAGCTGATTGACCTCAAGCGCCGCATTCTGGCCGAGACGCCGGGGGCGCGGGTGACGATTGCCACCCGGCCCGACGAGACGTTGGGCGAGTGCGACCTGGTGGTGACCGCCACTTCCGCGTTCAGCCAGCGCGTCATTGACATCACCAAATGCAAACCGGGTGCAGTGATCTGCGACGTGGCCCGCCCGCCAGACATCAACCCGGCGGAGGCCGCCCTGCGCCCGGATGTACTGGTGATCGAAAGCGGCGAGGTGTTGATTCCGGGCGACATTGATTTTGGCTACGACATCGGCCTGCCGCCCAAGACTTCCTACGCTTGTTTGGCCGAGACGGCCTTGCTGGCGATGGAGGGGCGCTTCGAGGATTACACCCTGGGGCGCAACATCGAAATGGAACGGGTGAAGGAAATCTACCGGCTGTTCAAGAAGCATCAGTTTCAGTTGGCCGGTTTGCGTTCGTTCGGCAAATACATCGCCGACGAAGATGTGGCCCGGAAGCGGGCGCTGGCCGAGCAATTGCGCAGTGATACTGAACTGCTGGCGCGAGTCAAACGAGAAGCGTCGGCCAGGCTGGCGGCGATCCCGGCAATGTCCAAAGGCGTGCGCGCCACCAACGGGAGTTGGAAGAAATGGGCCTGGCTGGCGGGCGGCGCGAGCCTATTGGGGCTGGCGCTGTTCCAATTCCGGCGACGACATGAGGAGAAGGCAATATGACCAAAAAGCGAGTCGTGCTTGTAGACGGCGTGGCGGAATACTGGGGCTGGCACGTCGCCAGCCAGTTGGTGGCCCGCCCGGAGCTTCACGTGATCGGGTTGGACGAGTCGCCGCCCAAGGAGGCGATCAAAGGGCTTGATTTTATTCAGTCCGACGTTCGCAATCCCCTGCTGACCGAATTGCTCAAAGCAGAAAAGGTGGATACGGTTTGCCATCTGGCCTTCGTGGAAAGCGCCCGGCCCAACGAAGCCGCCTTCGATTTGAACGTGATGGGCACGATGAAGGTGCTGGGCGCGTGCGCCGAGACCGGCGTGCGCAAGGTGGTGCTCAAGAGCAGTACGGCGGTGTACGGGGCTTTCCCTACCAACTCCGCGTTTCTCACCGAGGCTCACCCACTGCAGGGCAACCGCGACTACGCTTACATCCGCGACCTGGTGGAGATTGAAGCGTTTTGCAACGGCTTCGTGCGCCAGTCGCCAGAGATGACGCTGACCATCCTGCGCTTTGCCCACATCGTCGGCCCGGAGGCCGACACGCCGATGACGCGCTTCCTGCGCGAAGAAGAGGCGATGACCTTATTAGGCTTCGACCCGATGATGCAGGTGATCCACGAAGACGACGTGGTGGCGGCGCTGGTGTGGGCGACGACCCGTGACTTCCCCGGCGCCTTCAACGTGGCTGCTGACTCGCCGATGCCGCTGTGGCGGCTGATGGGGCTGGCGGGCAAAGTGTCGGTGCCCATGTTTCATCCGATTGCTTATCTGGCCGTGTCCCTGCTCGGCCCGCGCTACGCGCCGCTCGATCTCGATTACGTGCGTTACCCGTGCGTGGCCGATCTCGACAAGATGCGGACCGAATTTGAATTTGTGCCGCAGTACACCACCGAAGAAGCCCTGCGTGAGTTTGCCAGCCACCAGCGCATCCGCCAATACCTGCCCGAATCGGCGGCCCGCGCCTTTGACGAAGAGCGGTTGCGGGACACGATTGAGCGCCGCCGCCGCGCCCGGACTCGCCAGGCGACAAAAGCAAACGGCTCCGGCAAGCCGGCCAAACGCGCGGCCACCAACGGCGCGAAGCCGAAGCGCCGGGCTACGGCGAAGCAGAAGGCGTTGATATAAGGCAATGCCTTTCAGTTAGTTAATGAGGAGGCAGGCATCCCCAGATGCCGGGGCCCGCACGTGGGCGTGCTGGCTCCTCGCGTTATCTGAAAGGTATTGTGATATGAGAGGCTGGCGGTTAGAAACCGCGCCAACAAAAAGCAAAGTCGGCCTTCGCCGACTCAGCCCGCGCAGGCGGGCTTGGCCTTATGTTGTTGCGATTTCAATCGCCGGATTAAGGAGTGCCGCCCATGATTGAAAAGACTACGACAGCGCGCCCCCGCCGCGCGACTCAAACCAGGAAACCCGCCCGCCGCGCGGGGAGGCCGCCGACTCTTGAGACGCCCGTCAACGGGCACGAAGCCTCCCAAGCAGAGGCGGCTAAACCGAAGCGTCGAAAGCGGCGCAAGGTGAAGGCCGAGTCGATTGAAGAAGAGCCGGCGTGGGAGCAGACTCAGTCAGCAGAGGAAATGGAGTCTCCCGATCCTTCTCTGCGCAAGCAGTTGATGAAGGAGTTGGATGCCCTCATCAAACGCCTGCGCTCGATTCATCCCGGCTACAACCCGCCGCCGTTCTCGGCCCGCCGCTTGCTCGACCTGGTCGAAGAGGGCGTGGGCGGTATGTCGCCCGAAATGCAGATGGGGATTCTGGAGAAACTGCGGAAGACGATCGGCGAAGACCTGTTCGACGCCGACACCTGGAAGGGCATGTGGTGCATGCTCAACTACTCGCTGGAGTATCAGACCGACGTGATCAAGCGGCGGGTGACCGGCGAGTACGAGACCGACGCCTGGGGCCTCGACCGCGAGTATCTCGAAGCCGTGCGGCCCTTCTTTGAGTTCATGTATAAGACTTACTGGCGAGTGGAGACGAGCGGCATCGAAAACATTCCGGGCGAGGGGCGGGCGCTGTTGGTGGCCAATCATTCCGGCCAACTGCCGTGGGACGCATCCATGGTGGCGAGCGCGGTGATGCTGGAGCACCCCAATCAACGATTGGTGCGGACGTTGTATGCCACCTGGTTCCCCACCCTGCCGTTCTTCTCCGATATGTTCGTGAAGTGCGGGCAGGTGTTGGCAACGGAAGATAACGGTACGCGCTTGCTGGAACAAGATGAGTTGGCGGCGGTTTACCCGGAGGGCTACAAGGGCGTGGGCAAGCTGTTCAAGGAGCGCTATCACCTGGCCCGCTTTGGCCGGGGCGGTTTCATCCGCATGGCGCTCAAGACGCGCGCGCCCATCATTCCGGTGGCCGTTGTGGGCGCAGAGGAAACTTACATCTCGCTGGCAAAGTCGAACGTGATGGCCAAGCTCACCGGCTTCCCCTACTTCCCGATCTCGCCCACTTTCCCGTGGACGGGCCTGCTCGGCTTCGTCCCGCTTCCGACCAAGTGGTTCATTGATTTCGGCGAGCCAATCCCGACCGGCAAGTACAAAGCGGGTTCCGAGCAGAACTTAATGCTCGTCTCGCAACTTACCGATCAGGTGCGCAACGTGGTGCAAGAGATGATCTTCTCGCGGCTGGCGAAGCGGCGGTCGGTGTTCTTTGGGTAGCTCCTCAGTCGATTTTTCACCCACAGATTTTCGCAGATTACACAGATTTCTAAACAAATCTGCGAAAATCTGTGTAATCTGCGGATAAATAGTGGTATGTACATCCAGGAGTTACGCTATGGCTTTCTTCACCAGCCCCGATCGTTTCTACGCCTGCCTCGGCGACGTGCTGACGCGGATTCAAAAAAACGCCCCGACGGTCGCCGACGGCGTGAGCAGTTCACGCTTGCTGATTCGCTTGAAGTGCACTGGCCCCGCCGCCGAGATCATGCTCAATGGCCGCCAGCGGCCTTTCCAAATCAGCTTTGGCCCTTCCAAACTGCGGCCTGACCTGGAGATGGAGCTTTCTGGCGACACCCTGCACCGCCTGCTACTGCACGAAATCACTACCAAGAAGGCAATGGCGGGCGGGCTGATCAAGGTGCGCGGCCCCGCCTGGAAGCTCTCGCCTCTGATCGGCGTCATTCAGGCCGGGAGGGAGTTTTACCCGCAGGCATTGCAGAAGCATGGGTTGGCGAGGTAGACCTGGCGGGATTGGTCAGTTTGAAGTTGTGGGATGTATTCTGGCGCTAAAGATTCATCTCCATGAAGACGGTGATGGAATAATACCGATCAAGGTTTTCTTCCTCCTGATATGATCGCATGCTGTTATCCGTGTATGGATCTATTTCGTGGAAACCTACAGATCGATAGAGTGAATGCGCCGCTTCGAGGAATTCCAAACTCTCAAGTTTTAGTTGGCGATACCCAATCAACCTGGCATCATCGATCAGGCGATTGACAATGGCGCGGCCAATTCGCTTTCCTCGGAATCTCGGAAGGACATACATCCGTTGGATTTCCCCCACACCCTCCTCTAGTTTCTTCAAACAGCCCACACCTGCAATTGTGTTGTCGTACTGAGCAAGGTAGAAACGCCCATCTGGAGGATGAAACTTGTCGGGGTCGGACAAATCCGATTCCACCATTGCCTCGACGTCGAATTCGATGCCGTGTTCGCGCTGCACACGCTCATTCAGCCATTCCAGATACTCACGGATAAGAGCGCCCGCCTGCTCCTTCTGCTTTTCACTCCCAACCTGCTGAAAAAGAACTTCTTCCACAGGAACTCTTGCCTCCAGTTGATTAGGGCTGCCTAACGAAAGCATCAGCCGCCGCGCGAACTGTGCGACGAAGAGTCGCCTGAACTGCACGAGCCTATGCTGTGACGATCCGTTGGCCTGTTGCGATTATAATCCAACAATTGAGGCCAGGTCGCTCGCCAAGTCCTGGCTGTCGAAATCGAACGGCACTAAGACCACGTGGGCCGGGACGCCTCCATACAACCTCTGAAGTTTGGTCCTTTTGTAGGCGGTGTTCTCCGGCAAGTCCACTTCGAAAACAGGGATCGCGCCCAGGGCGGCCAGTCGGCAGGCGCGTGTATCTAAGCCCGCTCCTAGAATGACCACGGCCTGAATGCCTGTGCTCACGGCTTCGAGGAGCTTGTCGTCAATATATCGTTTCCGGCACAGCACACCTCCCCATACACCGCGTGCGCGTCTTTCCGAGAGATTGAGCATCAATGCCCTGATCGGAGGCCATCGGGTTAGTTTCGCCAGGGCCTTCAAGCCGAGAGGCAGGAACTGGAAAGCCAGTTCATCCTGAACCAGTCTTTGCCCTTGGGGGTAATACTGTTCAGCGGCCACGATACTCATTGGCCCGTAAGCGGTTTGGGCAGCTTGATTCGCCATGGTTGCCTTTCACTATGAACCGCTGACGGGCATCAATCGCAACAGCCATCTCCAATCCGGCAAAAACAGGACGCACTGATCTCTACATCGGCCCGGGCCACTGCCAAATCGAGTCGGGTCTGCGCGGACGCGGCTTCGGCGTGCTTGTTAAGTCGGTGCAAACACTCCACATACCCATGCAGACTCCATACATTTTCCGGATGCTGGGATGGCCGACTCAACGTATTGTCCATCCCCAGATCGGCCCGATAAACCTGCGCCGCCTCTTCTACCCGGCCCTGTTCCAGGAGCAGCGCGCCCAACGCGTGCCGGGCTGGCTGCATCCAGCCCCACGGCTCGTCATAAGGCAGGCTGTCGTCCAGTTCGACCGACTTGCGCAGATGGGCAAAGGCGCTGTCGTAATTGCCCTTGCGATACTCGATCTCCCCATTCAACATTTCGGCGGCAATCGCCAAAATGTCGGTGCATTTGTTGTTGAAGATGTAGCGCGTCTCCGGCACCCGGGCGAACGCGTCAAAGAAGCGGCGCCGCTCTGCTTCTGCGGCTGCAATCTGCGCGCTGGCCGCGTAGGCCACCCCTTTGGCATAATGGATCATCGCCGTCGTAACGCTATACAGTTCCGGATCCTCTGGCAGAGGTTCGTCAATAATCGTCTGCCACTTGCCAAACCGCACCAGCACGTGCATCTTCATCGGCACAAAGCCTTCCAACCAGTCGGCCATGGGTGGCTTCGTCACCCGCAGTAGTTCTTCCGGGATGGAGGCGATCAGTTCATTGGCCGCTTCCAGGGCCGGGCGGTACTGGCCGAGAAACATCGCCGAATAGAGCTTGAAGTGATAATCGTGGCTGCGGTAGAGGGTGTAGAAATTCAGCGGCCCCTGCCTCTCCAGATATTTTCGGTCGGCCAGGATCGCCTTGCTATTAGCCACCAGTCCCGCGTAGTAATGGCCGCACAGGACATCAATATGCGAAGGCATGTGCCGCAAATGGCCTGCGTCCGGCGCCAGATCACGTAGGACATCGCAGGCCCGCAAAGCCCGTTCAGGGTGAGGCGACATCTCGATCGTATGAACGTACATGTGCAGCACGCCCGGATGCGGCTCATCCCCGCGCTCGTCTATCAGTCGCAGTGCCCGTTCCAGCACTGCCACCGTCTCAAGCGTGTCCGCCCCCGCCGCCGGTTCACCACTTTTGAGGTCCCACAATTTCCAGGGCGTGCGGTTAATCATCGCCTCGGCAAAGAGTGAGGAGACATCAAGATCGTCGGGAAAAGCTGCGTAGACATCCCGCATGGACGCCGAATAGGCATCGTTCCAGGCGGACAACCCGTCACTACTCGCCACCTCGTCCGACTGGTAACGCTGATCCAGGGCTTGGATCAGCGCTTGCTCGGCCGGCGTTGCGCCGCCCATCAGCGCCAGCGCCGCCTCCGTCGCCCGGCGCGAATCGGCCACAGCCTCCTTCAACTCCTCCTCGGCAAATGCCGCCCACTGCTTATTGTAGTTCGGGCCAGAGGCATAAGCGATGCCCCAATAGGCCATCGCGCAACTCCCGTCGTGCTCGACTGCCTTGCGGAAGCAGCGCACGGCCTCTTCATGGTTGTAGCCATAGCACCAGAGCAAGCCGCGGTCGAACCAGACCTGAGCCTCTGGTGAGTTCGTCGTCACCGGACGGCTGTATGTGCCCAAATCGTAATAGTCACTCATTGATTTCTCCTCTCTGTGAGACTTGCTTTACTTGTAACGGTGCTGACGCCTGCACCCACCGACAGGTGCGGTGTGACAACAGCCTTTGTGCTGAGGAGCCGGATGAGGCCGCAAAGCGAGTCTCACCGGGCGGGAGTTTTACCCGCAGGCTCTGCGGAAGTATGGGTTGGCGAGGTAAGTAGTTGCCAGATGTAGAGCACGGATTTACAGAATGAACGGATGTCGATCCGCCAATGCGGCTCTTTCCGGTCGTTAGCACGCGCGTGTTAGCCGCCTTACTCTTGAGTACTGATAAACGTTTCTACGGACATAGCCACAGCGGGAAAGTCTTTCAAAATCTGCTTGTCCGCCGTCACCAGGGAAGTCCCTAGCTCCTGGGCGAGTGCCACAAACTCGCAATCATACGCCGAGCAGGTGCTGAGGGTGACCAATCTCAGCACCTGTTGCGAGTCAACTTCATACTCTCGATCCTCCATCAAGTGGAGCGCTTCGTTCATAATCTGCTGGCTCTCTGCCAACGACAGCCAGTGCTTTCGAATATAGAGTGCCAGCACGTTACGGAACTCACTCCGCCATAGTAACGGCGCCGCCCAGTCCGCATCTTTGCCCAGGGTCTGTTCTGCCTGCTGGGAGTGCTTGCTCTCCAAATACAAATAGCCGACGAGATTCGTGTCAACGACAATCATGGGCGGCCCGCTCGCTTGGCGATGCTGAAGTCACTATCCGTGATAGGATGGCGTCTGGTGCTGTGACGCAACTGGCGCGCGCGCCCGAGTAGGGCTTCCGGGTTGAGCTTCCGGCCACGCACTTCACGCTCGATATAAGTGATAATTTCGCTGTTGATGCTGCGGCGATTAGCGGCCGCGGATTGTTTGAGCAATTCGTACAGGTCCGGGGGGATGTTTTTGACAGTAATGGTCGGCATGGCACTACTCCACGGTGGTTGTAATATGGAACCATTATGGTGTTATGGCGGCTGATTGTCAAGGAGGCCCGCTTTGGCCGGGGCGGCTTCATCCGCATGGCGCTCAAGACGCACGCCCAAGTGGTTTATTGATTTCGGCGAGCCGATTCCGATGGACAAGTACAAGCCGGGCGCGGAGCAGAATTTGATGCTTGTCTCGCAACTGACCGATCATGTGCGCAACGTGGTGCAGGGGATGATCTTCTCGCGGCTGGCGAGCGGCCTGATCAAAGTGCGCGGCCCGGCCTGGAAACTCTCGCCCCTCATCGGCGTCATTCAGGCCGGGCGGGAGTTTTATCCGCAGGCCCTGCAGAAGCATGGGTTGGTGAGGTAGACCTGGTGGGATCGGTCAGCTTGAAGTTGTGGGAGGTTTTCGCCCAACGGCTGCGCGCGGTGTTGCGCGCGGTGTTGGGCGGTTTTACGGCTTGATGGCAACCCCACTCATACATGAGCCAACTGAATTTGAAGCCGCGCGCCCACTGCTTCGGCATAGCGCCGCAATGTGGACAGGCGCACGTCTTCGGCATGATTTTCAATGCGCGAAATGGCGGATTTCTTGGTGCGTAATCGCCGCGCGACTTCTTCTTGCGTCAATCCCGCCGTTTCACGGGCTTGACGCAATAACACTCCGATTTTGAACGTGGCATATCCCGTTTCAAAACCTTCCGCGAAACTCTTATCGCGCTTGGCGCGCTTTTCGATGTAACGCCTCACATCACTCATGGCCTTGATTTCCTTGACAGGTGGTCTTGTTTACGCTTCTCTGCCGTTGCGATTTCCTGCGGGGGTGTCTTTCGGGTCTTCTTGGCAAAGCCACTTGTCAACACCAAGACCGTTGGCTTGTCAAAAAAGCCCAGCAACCGAAAGATGTTGCTACCCAACTGTACGCGCACTTCCCAAATGTCGTCGGTGTTTACCAGCTTCTTGAAATACTGACTTGGGACGTGCTCCAATTCCTCCACCAGCCGTAACACCCACAGAACTTTCTTTGCCTGCTTGCCGGTCAAAGAGTCCAAGAACTCTTCAACGGGGCAATCTCCCGACTCGGTGCGGTAAAAGTTGATGGTTCGCACGACGCCATGTTATCAGAAAAGTGAACAGCGTGCAAGCGGCGAAACGGTGACTGCGAACCGCCCAACGGTTTGCGTTAGTGGCAGTGGGGCGGGACTTGGACTCGCTGGCGAAGCGGCAGTCGGTGTTCTTTGGGTAGGTTTGAGTGTCGGCTTCGGCGTCAACGGACGCTTCGCGCAACGGATAAACGGATGAAACGTCAGAAGATTTTTAGGCCGGTCAACATTGCAACGAATTGAGGCGCTTCGCGTAACGAATTCGTTCCATCCCCAAATTCGTTGTAGTGTTTGGTTGCGGCTGGAAGCCGCGCTATGGCTTTCTTTGTCAATCCAGATCGATTCTACGCCTGCCTCGCCGACGTGCTGACGCGGATTCGAAAAAACGCCCCGGCGGTCGCCGAGGGCGTGAGCGGTTCACGCTTGCTGATTCGCTTGAAGTGCACCGCCCCCGCCGCCGAGATCATGCTCAATGGCCGTCAGCGGCCTTTCCAGATCAACTTTGGCCCATCCAAACTGCGGCCTGACCTGGAGATGGAGTTTTCTGGCGACACCCTGCACCGCCTGCTCCTGCATGAAATTACGACGAAGAAGGCGATGGCGGGCGGCCTGATCAAAGTGCGCGGCCCGGCCTGGAAGCTCTCGCCCCTCATCGGCGTCATTCAAGCCGGGCGGGAGTTTTACCCGCAAGCATTGCAGAAGCATGGGTTGGCGAGGTAGACCTGGCGGGAATAGGGCAGTTTGAAGTTGCAGGGAGTTTGCACCTAACGGTTGAGTTCAGAGGCGCGGGCGGGGCGAGCAGACATATCCAAACAGACAACTGCTTGCGATGGCGAATCAGTCTCCCGCGCGGGCGGAATGCCCCGCGTCCGCTGCATGCCGCTACGTAAGGGCGGCCAGTGCATTACGGCGCGGAGTGCCAGTCGGCTGCAAACAGGGTGGGGCGGCATTTGCCTTTTGACGCAAGTTCGGCGAAGTTACCTTGGCCATGGGCTGTTTATATAAGCAATCTCGGTGTTCTTCTGAAGAATTGCCACCGATGCTCGTTCGCTGGGGTTATCTATCCGATTGCTTCCATCACCTTCGTTGAACATGGTGGTTGTGATGAGAGTATAGGCTGGGTTCCAAGCAAACATGTTGGCGTAATTCATTTTATAGACAGTAACATCGGGGTTGTGTCCATATGGATTTCGGCAAGGGAAGGGCGGGTGAAAGTCTAGGACGGCGATATGCCCCTTTTCGACGAGTACCCTGTCGGCTTCATATGCAATGTGGAACAGGTGCTCTCTGCTACACAAGTAGAGGCAGAAGCCAAAGATCAGTAGCTCGAATGAATTGTCACTGTAACAGGACCTCAGGAAAGTTGGCCTCTAATTACACAACACAGTTCTCGCCAGGCCCATTTGGCTCATTTTGAGCCTGAAATCGGGCTTTTTCGAGCTAATCACAACTGTGTTCAGCAATTTAGGTCTTGGTTTCCTGAGCTCCTGTGTAAGGTAAGTTTTCTGCTGTGCCTTGTCGAAATGCTATCTGGGGGAAATCCTTCTGACCTTGGCTTATCATTTCGTCCGAGGGATCAAGCCCGTAACACTTGACATGATAGATTTCCTGCAAAGCATTAAGTCGCCAGCCATTACCACAGCCAACTTCTAAGATTGAATTGGGCTGCAGATTTAGGGCCTTTAGGCAAGTGATGGTGTGATCCTTATCCGGACTTTTCGCAATGGATTCAAGTTTGCCCCTATTTCTTTTGAAGTATTTGTTGGCCTCGGATTCTTTGAATATATCCTCCTGTGTTTTCTTGCTCATAGCTTATATCCTCCGATACGTGTAGCCGCCCAACGATGGCGCGTCAGCCGCTGGCGAGCCGAGCGAAGCAAGGCGAAGCCAGTCGGTTGCACGCCGTGTTGGGCCGCTCTTTGTCCTAGACAACTCTCGTTCTATTGCTGTACCTGAGTTCTCTCACTTGTCGGATGCTGCATCTGATTCCGTGCCTACGAGCTTCTGGAGGAGTTTAAAGACTTCCTCAAAGAATATGCCTCCCACCGCAGATACCAATATTACAGGCAGGAATTCCACACTCGGTGCCTGCTGGGTGAGCGCCCGCACGAGGCCTAGGTTAACGCCCAGAAAGAATAGCACTCCAGTGGCCCCACCCATGAAGGGTTTCAGAAGATACAAAAACCATCGCTCCAGATAAAACCGAAAATTGTCTTTCTTCCACCCTTTACCTTGCATTTCCAAAATGAACATATACAGCGCTCGCGTCGAGCCCCCGAAAATGCCGCCCAACAATGCCACGCTGAGGGAGTTGGATACGGCCTTGTCCGAGTAACCCTGGAACACGACCAGTAATAAGACTACTGATCCCAGCAACGTGATACTCAGCCCGAGCAGCACGAACGTAATTTGACGATACCATGGCCTAAAAACCGATGGCGGTCCTGGTTGCTCCTCGCGGCCCGATTCTGGTTTTTCTTTTGTCACAGGAGCTCAGGAAACCAAGACCTAAATTGCTGAACACAGTTGTGATTAGCTCGAAAAAGCCCGATTTCAGGCTCAAAATGAGCCAAATGGGCCTGGCGAGAACTGTGTTGTGTAATTAGAGGCCAACTTTCCTGAGGTCCTGTGTCATAGGTATATCCATTCCAGTCTGGTTACTCGTGTGCTAGCGTAATGATGGAGCGGCCCAACTCGGGTACCACCCGAACTTTTCCTGGATAAAACTCCGGCGGGGCAAATTCGGAACTTTATCAGGAAGTTCCTACCCCCATCAGCCAAACCCATCAGCCTGCCGCGATTATAGCCCAACCTCAAACGGCCTCGCCTTCCCCATAAAAATCTGATCCAGAATCTTCGTTTCGCGCCCCTCGACGGTGCGCAGGAATCCTTCAGCGCCATGCATGTGCTTGAAGGCCGTGTAGCCGCGCTCCAGGAAGCTTTGCAATTCAAGCCAGCCTGATTAAGACATGCGCCGGGAGAGACGTTTGTCATGTTTGTAAGGGAAGATGTCAATGACCTCGCCGGCCCGGATTCGCTTTTGCATGGTGGCCCAGAATTCCACGCCCAACAAGTCACCGTGCGCCCGGATGAATATCTTCCGTAACTTGCCCGGAAATCCCAGGAACGTCAAAAATTCTTCCGGGAAGATGTCGTCGTCGCCGACAAAGAACCACGGCTCGGAGGCGAACTCTTCTTGGAGAGTGCTTGCCTTTGGCAGTTCTCTGAAGTTGCACTCGGTCAGCAAACACAGTTCGTCGTAGTCGTAAAAGACGACGCGCCCGTGCCGGGTGACGCCGAAGTTCTTGAGCAGGAGGTCGCCGGGGAAGATGTTGGTGGCGGCCAAATCTTTGATTGCCTGGCCGTAATCCACGATGGCGTCGGCGGTGGCCCCGGAGTCGTGAATGTAAAGATTCAACGGGGTGAGCCGCCGCTCGGTATAAAGATGCTTGATCACCACACTGTCCCCTTCGACGATCACACTGCTGGCCGCCGTCGCCAGAAGCTCGTCCAGCAATTCCGGCGAAAAGCGGTTCCGGTCGAACTTCAGATATTCAAACTCCTGGGCGTCCACCAGCCGCCCGGCCCGGTCGTGCTTGAACACCAGTTGATATTTGTCAATCACGTCCTGCCGGGCGGTTGTTTTGGGGTAGGCGAATTTGTCCTTAATGATCTTGAAGACGACGTCGTAAGAGGGGAGGGTGAACACGGCCATCACCATGCCTTTGTCGCCGGCGGCCGGTTGGAATACGTCGTTGGAAGCGGCCAGGCAGCGGAGCAGGTCGCGGTACAGCTCGGTCTTGCCGTGTTTGTGGTAGCCGATGGCGATGTAAAGCTCGGCCACGCGCTTGAGCGGCATGATGGTTTTTAAAAACGCGACCAACTCGTAGGGCCATTGGGCCTCGACGTGGAAGTACGAGCGGGTGAAACTGAAGACGATACTGGCCTCGTCCTGAGTCAGCAGGGCGGCGTCAACGACGATGCCGCGATCGGTGTTGAGCAGGGCCAGAACGAGCGGGATGTGGTCTTGGCCGTGACGGATTCGGCCGATCAGGTAAGCGCCCTTGTTCCGGTAAAACACGGGCGTAAGCATTTCGATCTTGTCGCCCGGTTCCTTCCCCCAACCGGGCGGCAGGCGCTTCTTCACCTCGGCGGCGACCCGTGTCGCATCTCGTTCGAGGCGGCGGTAGCCGGCGCGAAAGTGATAGGCCAGCAGGATGGACTTGACGAGGCTGCGGGCGGCGCTTCGCCCGGCGAATGATTTGTAAATGCGCTTTGGCGCTCGTGCTGGCAACGATTCAAAATCGGCGCCGGTGAATTCAATGTCGAGGTCAACGCCGACGGTGGTGAAAATCCGCCGGGTGACGGAATTGAAGAAGGTTTCGGCCAGGGCCACGTCGTCGCGCCCGACGATCAGGGCCGCGTACAGGGTCTTCATCGCCACCCAGGCCGTTTTGTCTTGGATCGCGCCTTTCATGATACCGGCAACATCGGCCACGATTTTGTTGACAACGTTTTTGTATAAGTCCAGCCTTTCGACCGCGTCGTTCTGCGCGCCGTGCCAGTCCTGCTTTTCAAATCTCAACCTGGCTCGCCGGGTGATCGCTTTGAATCGCGCCTGATACGAGTCAAAGGCCTGCAAGACAGCCTCGGCGCTGCGAAGCGCGAGGTAGGTGGTACGCCGGGTCATTCGCATAGAGGTCAGGCCGCGATGATAAATGGAGTTTAGCAAATTAGCGCCGTCACCGCTCGCGGCGGATTTGGCAATCCAGCGGAAGCAGTTGCGAATCTTCAAACTCACGTCGTGCAGGCGTGAGCGATTCTATCTTATGCCACAGTCCTTTGCAACACTACCCGGAATCCGGTGTGCAGGCAAAGGTGTTGCTGTAGGTGAAATCGGTAACGGGGGGTAACGGAGGTAGTGGTTGAGTCCCGAAATCGTAGTCACGAGTTGGACGAGGCGGCTTCGGCCCTGTGGTATTCAACGGGCGTGAACCTGCCACGACCACCCGTGAAATACTCCGCCGACAGGATGGGCGTGCCGGGGTGGCTGAAGTTTTTCACCGGCCACTGCAGGCCGTTGACGCGCTCCAGCCGTTCGTGTGAAACGCCGGCATAGATGGGGGTGAGAGCGGCGGCCTCGGCCATGATTTGCGACGTGTCGCCGTAAACCCAGGCGCTGTATTCGCCGTTGGAGCCATTTCTCTGGATGCGCCGGGCCAGTTCGACGATGATTTGCCAATCCGGGCGGGAGCCGCCCTGGGGACTGATGGCCTGATGCACCATTTGGATGCGCCGCTCGGTGTTCGTAAACGTGCCCGTCTTCTCGGCGAACGTCACCCCCGGCAACAGCACGTCGGCGTTGCGCGAGGTCTCCGAATCGAACACTTCCATCGCGACGACAAAATCGCAGTTCTGCAGACTGCGGCGCACTTGCGGGCTGGCCGAGTCGCCCGCCAGCAAGTCTTCGCCTAAAATGAAGAGCGCCCGCAACTTGCCTTCCGCCGCGGCGGCCATCATTTGTGTGGCGGTCAGGCCGGGTTTGGCGGGCAGACCTTTTCCCCAGGCCGCTTCAAATTTTTTGCGCGCCGCCCCGCTTTCTACAGACTGGTAGCCGGGGTAGAAGTTCGGATGACCGCCCATGTCGCACGCGCCCTGCGAATTGTTTTGGGTGCGCAACGAAATGAGGCCGCCGCCGGGCGCGCCAAAATTCCCCAACAGCAATTGGAGGTTGACCAGACTCATCACGTTACAGCCCCCTGCCGGATGAGTCGCCAAATCCACGCCCCAGACGACAGCCATTGGCCGGTTGGCCGCCAAAATTTCCGCCGCCTGTTGCAGTGTTTTCTCATCCACACCGGTCAAGGCCGCCACCCGCTCAGGCGTGAATTCGTCCACGCTCCGCTTGAAGTCTTCAAACCCGACGGTGTGTTTTTCGATGAAGGCGCGGTCTTCCCAGCCATTTTTCAGGATGAGGCGCGTCAAGCCGTTCACCAGGGCCGCCTCGGTATCCGGCCTGTGAACCAGGCGCAGGGCGGCGTACTCTGACATATTGATGAAATCCGGGTGCGCCACTACGATCTTACAGCCGCGCCGCAATACCGCCTGACGAATCTTCACCCCAAAAACAGGATGCTGTTCGCTGGTGTTGGAGCCAATGATCAGCATAGACTTCGCTTCGCTTGCAACATCGTCCAACGAGTTTGATTGCCCGTTCAGGCCCAGCGCCGTGTCCAATCCCTCCACGACGCTGGCGTGATGGACGTGGTCGCAACAATCAATGTTGTTCGTCCCCAGCAACTGACGAGCCAGTTTGTTCATGAGGTAGTTTTCCTCATTGAGGCACTTGCTCGAAGTAAGCAGGCCGATACTGCCGGGGCCATACTGGTCGCGCGCGGCTCGCAGACCCCTGGCGGCAATGTCCAGCGCGGTATCCCAGTCCACTTCCACCCACGGGCCGCGATTGTGGGGACGGACTGTCCCATCCAGCAGATATTTGCGGACGCGCGGTTGCTTCAATCGCTTCGGCGATTGGATGAAATCATAACCGTAACGCCCCTTGACGCACAGATGGTCGCCGTTGATAGGAGCCTTTGCGTTCGACGTGACCCTTAGCACCCGTCCGCCCGGCGCGTCATCTTTGAGGTTCAGGTCGAGCTGACAGCCGACGCCGCAGTAGGAACAGGTGGTGGTGACCACCCGGCTGGGAGGGCCGAGTCGCACTGACATCTTATTATCCAAAGCGCCGGTCGGGCAGTGGGCAACGCAGGCGCCGCAGGATTCACAGCGCGCCTGGAGCATGGTGGTGGCCGCCCCGGCTACGATGCGCAAGTCGTAGCCGCGATAGGCCTGCGTCCACACGAAGCGGCCCTGGACTTCGGCGCAGGCCCGCACACAGCGAGTGCACATGATGCACTTGTTCTTATCCACCCAAATGAACGGATTGGGATCGCTGTCGATCCGGCGGAATGGCTCTTTGGTCATGGCGCTTTTCATGTCAATGCCGTAGTAGTTCACCCAGTAGGCAAACTGGGTGTCGAGCGCGGGCCCGGTTGTTCCGTTGGAGTGAGTGTAGCCCGCATCGTAGAACCCTACCAACAGCAGTTCCAAAATGGTGCGGCGGTAGCGGGTGAGCGCCGGGCTTTCGGTGCGCACCACCATTCCCGGCGCGACGAGCATGGTGCAGGCGGTGGCGGGCAGGCGCAATCCCTGAATGTCCACCGAGCACAAGCGACAGCCGCCGTAAGGAGTCAGGTCTTTGTGGTTACACAAGGTCGGGATGACGATCCCGGCTTGCTCGGCGGCCTTGAGCACCGTCGTGTTTTCGGGGACTTCCAGGGTCTGACCATTGATCGTCAAACTGATCATGGTTTTCTCTCCTTTATCCGGCGTGAAGAGGCTGTTGAACCAGAATCAATTCCGGTGAATGCCCGGCGATCGGGCAAACGCCGACCGGGCAGACGTGATCGGTAATATGCGCTTCAACCTCTTCACGGAAGTATTTCAGGATATCGCGCAATGCTGTGGAAGCGGTCTGGCCCAGGCCGCAGTTGGACACTTCGGACATGGCTTCAGATATTTTCTGCATGACCTCCAGATCGCTCAAAGAGGCCTTGCCTTCTGAAATCTGGCTCATGATTTCGTACAACCGCAGGGTGCCGATGCGGCAGGGCGTGCACTTGCCGCAACACTCATTGCGGAAGAAACGCAGGATCACCTTCGCCAGGTCTACAACGCAGGTATCTTCGCCACAGACCAGCAGGGCCCCGGATCCGAGCGACACGCCGGCGTTGCGGAACGAGTCAAAGTCCATGGGCGTATCCTGCAGGCTGGCCGGGACGATCGTTCCACTGGAGCCGCCCGTTTGCACCAGCTTCAGTTTTTTGCCGTCTTTCATGCCCTTGCCGTAGATGTCAATCACCTCGCGCAGGGTGATGCCCATCGGCACTTCAATCAACCCGGTGAAGTTGACGCAACCCAGGATCGTATACACCTTGGTGCCGGTGCTTTTGGGCAGACCGACGTCGCGATACCAGGCGGCGCCGTTGCGCAGGATGGGCGGCACGTTGGCGAGGGTCTCCACATTGTTCACGACGGTGGGCTTGCCAAACAAGCCGTACGTCGTCGGATAGGGAGGGCGGGCACGCGGTATGCCGCGCTTGCCCTCCAGCGACTCGATCAGGGCGGTCTCTTCGCCGCAGATATATGCGCCCGCGCCGGCGTGCGGATGGATGTAAAAACTGTAATCCGTCCCGAAAATGTGATCGCCCAGCAGGCCATGCGCCTCGGCTTGGCGAAGGGCGTTTTCGATGCGCCGATAGGCCAGCGGATATTCGCCACGGATGTAGATATAGCCCTCGTGCGCGCCGATGGCGTAACCGGCAATGGTCATGGCTTCCACGATGCTGAACGGATCGCCCTCAAGGATCAAGCGGTCTTTGAAGGTGCCGGGTTCACTCTCGTCGGCGTTGCAAATGACGTACTTGGGGTTGCCCGGTGTGCTGGCCACGAAACTCCACTTGCGACCGGTCGGGAAGCCCGCCCCGCCCCGGCCCTGCAAGCCTGATTTTTCGACCTCGGCGATCACCTCGGCCGGCGTCAGCTGAGTCAACGCTTTACCCAGGGCCTGGAAACCGTCGTACAGGACGTAATCCTCGAGGCTCTCTGGATCCACAATGCCGGCCCGCTCCAAGACAATCCGCTTCTGGACTGGCAGGGCGCCCTTGCGACTGCGCATCCAGGCGATCTCCGGAGCCAGTTCGTGCATCATCGCCAGCAGGTGCGGGACGATGTTGCCTTTGTGCAGGTGTTCTTCCACGATGGTGTGAACGTCTTCAGGCTTGACCGGCCCGTACACGGCCGCGTCCGGATAGACGATGACCAGTGGGATGTCGTCTCGGAAGCCAACGTCGCGGATGGTGGCCACCGCGATTTGGTCCGACAGGCCGAACTCGTCAATCTCATCCAGGAACGTGTGAAATACTTCCTCGGCGCCGCGTTCCAGGCTGGCCTGATCCACCGAAACTAGAACCATCGAACGGATGACTTTCATCTCTCACCTCATCTCGCTAAGGCCGGCTTATCCTGCCGCTCCTTACTCGTACCGGGCGAGGATTTCAGCTACCTGCTCCGGCGTGGCATTCCCGTAAATATCGTCGTCCACGAGGAAGACCGGCCCGACGCCGCACACGCCCAGGCAACTGGTCATGAGCAATGACCACTTCCTGTCTTCGCCGGTCTCTCCGGGTTCCAACCTCAGTTCATCTTGAAGGGCCTGGATGACCTGACGCCCTCCCATGACGTGGCAGGGAGCGCTTTCGCAAAAACGGATCACGTGCCGGCCAAGCGGCCGGAGCGAAAACAACTGGTAAAAACTGGCGGCCGAATAGAGATGGCTGTCGGCCAGAAACACGCCTTCCTCCGGAACGTGAATGTGCCGGCGGATCTCGGGGAGCGCCGCCGCTGGAATGTATCCCAGCGCCCGGTTGATTTCACTCAAAATCGGAATCACGGCCTCCCGCGTGGCTCCGTGCTCGGCGATAGCCTTATTTACCAGGCTGGCGATATCCAGTTCTTTGACTTCCGGATCCATAACCTCACCTCAACCGCTTCCCGCAATCGTTTAGATTGTCGGGAAGGGAATGGATTCGATGACAAATTCCTCGACAATCCTGCCGCCGAGAATATGCTCCCGCACGATGCGCCCGACTACTTCGGGGGTAACTCGGCCGTAAGTCACTTTGGGCGTATTACCGGCGATGACCTCAAGGATGGGTTCGTTTTTGCAGAGGCCAATGCACCCGGTTTGGGAAATGGAAACATCTTTCAGTTGGTCGGCCTCAACCCATTGCTGGAGGGCCTTCAGGGTGTCGAGAGCGCCAACCGCAATCCCACAACTGCCCAGGCTGACGATCACCTGAATCTTCCCGAGGCTGGCCTGGCGCTTCTTCGTCTCAAGCGCCTCGTTTCGGAATCGTTTCAGATCTTCAAGAGAGCGGATTGTTGTCATAGGCATTTTCCCAATCCTTTAACTACAAGCAATCCCAGGCCAATTCATCCTGTTTCAAGCTTTCATAGATGCGCCCCACCGCCTGCCTCACCTCGGCCGAGACGGGATAGCCGAAGGCCACCACCTGCGGCTGGATGCCGACCAGGTCAACCTTCGGCACGAACTCGCGCAAGGACTGCATTAGATAAGAGAGCGGCAGAGTATGTGTGGTCAAAAGAAACGGGTCTTCGATCCTGTCTGTTCCGATCAGGCGGATCTCGCCGGGCGCCAGGTCCATGTCGGCGGCGTCAATGACCAGCACCTGCTCTGGCGTCAGTTCCCGAATGAGATACAGGTAGTTCTCCGGCGCAGCCCCGCCGTCCAGCGCCTCCCAATTTTCCAAAGGCGCGCCCTGCATCTTCTGAGCCAGGAGCGGCCCCGCCGCGTCGTCACCCATCATCAGGTTGCCAACCGTTACGACCAGTTTTTTCTTCATGCGCACTTTCTCACCATCAAGTACAGGGCCGGTTCTTCGATCATCTTTTGCAGGCATTGAGCCAGCACCCCGACCCACCGCGCCCCGGCGACGTCCATCTTCGGCAGGGAGTCTTTCAAAACCGGGAGGAGGTCGTTGGCGTGACTGCGATTGATCTCGATCTCGCCCCATTTCAACAGGCCCTCCAATTTGTGGCGGCCAACCCCTTCGGGGAGCCGGGTCAGCCACTGGCCGTACTCTTCCAGCGGGATTTCCACCAGGCTTTGGAAGCAATCCATCACCCCGACGTGGTGGCCAATCGCCAGCGAGTAATACATCACTTGCCGGGGGCCTTCCGGAATGTCTTGCTCTTTGTTGACGAACTTGTGCGTCAACTGATAGAACACCGCCCGCTCGGCCATGAATCAAGAGCCTCCCTGATGAGTCTGATAAAGCCCTTCCAATCGAGTCACGATCTCCGTGAGGCGCGGGTCATCCTGCCGAACCAAATAAGCCTGAACATTCTCTGCGACTTGCTTAGGGTTGTTCTCTAAGATCTGCAGAAACGCCTCGGCAATTTGCTTTCCATACAAGTAGCCGGCCAGGCGACGGGCCTCGCGTTCGATGTTCACCCGCAAGGCCAGAGGAATATCGGGGTGGCGCGGCGGGACGTGTTCATCTTCTCCCTGAACATGATGGGTGGCCTTCATTTTTTGCCCGAGCATACCGAGAGCGATGGCAAAGCCATAGATGGTGGCCGCCGGGGTCGGTGGGCAACCGGGGATGTAAAGGTCAATAGGGATGAACTTGTCCGCCCCACCCCAGACACAATACAAGTCGTGGAAGATGCCGCCCGAACATCCACACGCGCCATAAGCCACGCAAATCTTGGGATCGGGCGCGGCATGATAAGCCCGCAGGGCCGGGACGCGCATCGAGCGCGTCATCGAACCCGTGTAGACCAGCACATCGGCATGGCGCGGAGACGAGACCACCTTGATTCCAAAACGTTCGACGTCGAAAAGAGGTGTGAGGGCCGCGAAAATCTCGATTTCACAGCCGTTGCATCCGCCGCAGTCCACGCGATAAACGTAGACCGAGCGCTGGATATCCTTGAGCAGCGCCGCTTTGAGTTGTGCCGTCTCCGGTTCCGGGTGGATGGCATACGCACTGCGTTCTGCTATCTGTTGGACGGTGATTTTATCGCCGAACATCAGTCTTCCTCCTGATACAGGCGCACCATTTTGGGAACATCATTCTTGCGTTTGCACTCCGGGCAGACTTCCAGCAGGGCGCGGGCATTCGCTAACCCTTCTTCGGGCAGGCCGCTCTGTTGGAGCAGAGTGAACACATACTCGATTTCTTTGAGGGGCGCAAAATACATTCCACAGCGGCGGCAGGCGGCCAGTTTGTAATCGGCCCGCTCGTACAGGTCGTCCTTGTTCATGACGGCCAGTTCAAAGTCCGGGCTGAGGGTGATGGCGCCCGTCGGGCAGACTTCCTCGCACCGCCCGCAGTAGATACAGCGGCCCATAAAAAGGGACCAGGTCTGGATTCCCTGATCGAGATCGGTGGTGATGCTCAGGGCGTTGGGTGGGCAGGCGATGGCGCAGGCGGCGCAGGCCATACAGCGTTCCGGGTCGTGATGCGGCTTCCCTCGAAAGCCCGGCATCACTTCCACTGGTTTGAAAGGATAAGGCAGGGTGGCTTCGCCGACCTTCAATACTTCTTTGATTAACTTCAGCATAATGCCAGCCTCCGTCGCGGCGCCTGTCGAGTCGTCACTTCAAGGGTGAGTCTTTGCGCTCGCGGCAGTAGCGCTCCATTTCCTTGTAGGGCACGATGGTAGCTTTCTTCTTGCGAACATCCACCACCGTCACCCGCTCGGTGCAGGAATAGCATGGGTCAATGCTGGCCACAATCAGGGCCGCGTCGGAAATGGTGTTGCCGCGCAACATATATCGCAGGGAGGGCCAGTTGTTGTAACTGGAGGCGCGACACTTCCAGCGATAGATTTTCTGGTTATCCCCCAACATGCTCCAGTGGATGTCTTCGCCGCGGGGGGCCTCCACGTATCCCAGGGCAAACTGGTAAGGCTTATAGGTGAAGCCTTCGGTCAGCACCGGCCCTTCCGGCATCGCGTCCAGACAACGTTCCACCATCGAGATCGACTCAAAGAATTCCTCGGCCCGAATCAGCGTGCGCGATAAAACGTCACAGCCCTCTTTGGCAATCACCGTCACCGGCACGCGGTCGTAGGCGCAATAGGGATGGATGACGCGGATGTCACGGGCGAAGCCGGAGCCCCTCAGCGTTGGCCCGACGGGGCTGTAGTCGCGCGCCACCTGTCTTTCCAGCCGGCCAATGTTCTGCGTGCGCTGGACGATGTTGGGGGTCTCCAACAACATGTTGACGAGGTCTGTGACCTGGGCTCGCAATTCACCGAGCAGTTGCAGGGTCGTGGTCCGTTGTTCTTTCAGGATATCGCGCCGGACGCCGCCAATTAGGTTGACGCCATACGTCTTGCGGGAGCCAGTGAGGAGTTCGGCCATCTTCATCGCCTTCTCGCGGACGCGGAAGAAGTGCATGAAGCCCGTGTCAAAGCCGACAAAATGGCAGGCCAATCCCAGGTTCAGCAGGTGGCTGTGCAGGCGCTCGACCTCGAGCAAAATCGTGCGAATGTATTGGGCGCGCTCCGGCACCTCAATCCCTAGCGCCCGCTCGACCGACGTGCTGTAGGCCACGTTGTGAGCATAGCCGCAGATTCCGCAAATCCGGTCCGCCAGGAACGTCACCTGGTCATAGTTCAGGCGGCTCTCGGCCAGCTTCTCCATGCCACGATGGACGTAGAACAAACGATAGTCGGCGTCCACAATGTGCTCGCCCTCGACGTACAGTCGAAAATGGCCCGGCTCGTCGGAGGTGATGTGGAGCGGCCCCAACGGCACCTGGACAATGCCTTCGCCTTCCACCTTGATGAAATCGTAGGTTTCATTTTCCGTGGTTGGCTCAGGCCGGTAATGATAGTCCATCGTATCCTTGCGCAGTGGATACAAACCCTCGGGCCAGTCATCGGGCAACACCAGGCGGCGCTCGTCGGGCAGGCCGACGGGTTGGAGACCGAACATATCGCGGGCTTCCCGCTCGTACCAGATGGCCGCGGGAACTTTCGGCGTGACCGACGGAAACTCGGGTTGGTGAGGCGGAATCTGAGCCCGCACCACCACGTAAGCCTTCTCTCCGGCCTCGTTCTCGTTACCCTCGACGGAGAGGACGTAATAGATTGCAAACTGGCCGTTCAACGGGCGCTCGTCGTTGACCGCCACCGAGGCCAGCCAGCCGCCTTGTTGGTAATACAGCATCTCCACCACCTCGGGCAGGCTGTTGAGAGGGACGGTCACTGTCACCTGCTCAGGGGCCTGCCAGGCTTCGTCCAAAATCGAACTGCCAAAGCGAGCGCGCAAGGCCTCGACGTATTGCTTGCCAACCTTAGTTCTCTCTGCTATCGCGACCGTCATGGTTGTACTCCTCGTGTTCTACTACGGCAATAAATGCGCCAGCGGCGCCCAGAAGTCCTTCGCATTCAACAGCGCGGCTGGTTCAATGGGAGTTCCGGTCAACGCCAGGCCGCTCGCGCCATTCAATAACGTCATCAACTGAGGCGGGATATACAGCCCGAGGGCCAGGATCAGCAGGATTAAGACCGCGCCGGGGAGTAGCGTCAACCAGTTCGATTCGCCTTGGCCTACGCCGTCCGGTTTTTCCCCGAAGAGCGCAGACGCGATCACCCGGAAAAAGGCGGCAAAGACCACCGTCAGGAGCAACAGGCACAAAATCATCAGCCACGCGTAACCCGTTCCCAGGCCGGCCGTGATGATAAAGAACTTGCTGACAAAGATGTTGAAGGGCGGAGTGCCCACCAGGGCCAACGCGCCGACGAATATCAACACGCCGGTGACGGGTATTACCTGCAACATCCCTTTCACCTGATCCAAATTGCGGGAGTGGTACTTGATTAATATATTTCCGGTGGCGCAGAACATGAGCGCCTTGACCAGGCTGTGGTTGATGGCTTGCAGTAACCCCGCAAAGATTCCCGCCGGCCCGCCCAGCCCGAACGCCAGCACAATCAGGCCGATGTTTTCCATGCTGGAATAAGCCAGCAGGCGCTTGAGGTCACGCTGAACATACATGAAGAATGCGGCCGCCGCCACCGAGATTGTGCCGAAGATGAGGAAGAGGGTTTGCGCGAAAGACGGGCCTAGCACAAGATTGGAAATCGTCGCAAAGCGAAAAACGACCAGCAGGGCGCAATTGAGCAACACCGCCGAGAGCATGGCACTAATCGGGCTGGGCGCTTCGCTATGGGCGTCGGGCAACCAGGCGTGCATGGGGAACAGGCCGGCTTTGGTGCCAAAACCGATCAGGACAAAGACGAAGGCCATCTTGATCAGCGCGGGGTCGAGCGCCTGGGTGTTCTTCACAATCTCAGTCCACAGCACCGCGCTGCCCGGAACCTGCATCACATTGAATGCATCGGAATAGACCAGGATCGTGCCGTACAGGCCAAAGGCCACGCCCACCGTGCAAATGATGATGTATTTCCAGGCCGCCTCCAGCGAAGCGTGACGTCCATAAATCCCGACCAGAAAGGCGGAGCCGAGAGTAGTGGCTTCCACCGCCACCCACATCATGATGATATTGTTGGCGGTCACCACCAACAACATGGAAAACACGAACAGGCTGAACAGGCCGTAATAAGTGCTGAACCGGTTGTTGTCGAATTCTCCCGTCTCCAAATCGTGCCGGGTGTAACCGATGGAATAAAGCCCCACCAGGAAGCCGACCACGCCAATGATGAGCAGGAAGATTGTGCTGAGGGCATCCACGTGCAACCAGTGGCTCATCCCAAATAGCTGTCCAGAATCAAGCACGGCGTTTACTGTCAGAAACGATATCACCAGCACCAGGGTCACACTCAACAGGTGGGCAGTCTCCACCACCACTCGACAGACGCTTCCCAGCCAGCGCGCCGCAAAGGCCGCCAGAGAAAAGGCCAAAGGAATGAGCAAAAGCCAGGTCAGATAAGTTGTTTCGGTCATCGGGCGCTTATCCTTTCAGCGTGCTCAAGTCGGACGTGTCCAGCGTACGCAGGCGCTTGTAGATCTGATTGCCAAGCACCACCATCATCACGACGCCGAACACGGCGTCAGTCGCGATACCGATTTCGACGAGTTCGGGCGCGTTGTAGGCCAGCAGGGCCAGGGTGAGGTGCGAACCATTTTCCATCAAGCAGAAGCCGAGCAATTGTTTGAAGAGATTGCGCTGAGTGAGGATGCACAACTCGCCAAAGAAAAAGTGGGCCATCGAAACAGCCAGCGCCGGTTTGAACGGCGCCGCCGCCTTCAGTTGGATTTGGCTCACTACGATGAAAGAAACCGCCACGGCCACCGCCGCCAGGAAGAAAGAAAGCGTGGCGCCCATCGCATTGCGCGGTTTCTCCGGGTCTCCCACCTGAGACAGAGCGCGGTAGAGTAGCCACGGAACGAGCACAACCTTGGTGATAAACGCGCTGGCCGCCCACAGATAGAGTTGCCCGGCCTCCATCGCATACGCCAACACCACGAAAATGCCTACGAGGACGATGGATTGCAGGCTGTACATTAACGCCGACCAGCGAGGGCGCTTGACCTCGATGACCAGCAGTGAGGTCAAAATTAATAAGCCCGTCAGGCTGTTGACCAGAGTCACACTCGACATCCTTGCCTCCTATCCTCAACCCAACCACAGGGCGGCGAAGTAGCCGGAGACGAGCGTCAGGAAGGCCAGCGTCCCCAGCACGAATTGGATTTGGGGCGCCAGGCGCGTGGCCGCCGCCACTTCAGTCGAGGGTTCACCAGGCGCCGCCGAACCGAAAATCCAGAAGAGCCAGGCAAAACTTCCGATGGTCTCCAGCACCGCCAGCACCATTAGCGCTATCAACCAGGGATGGGTTTGGGCCGCCGTGAAGCCTCCGGCCAGAATGCTGAACTTGCTGAAGAAGCCGTTGAAGGGCGGCATGCCCGTCACCGCCAGAGTCGCGAACAGGAAGCTGACGCCCACCAGCGGCATCTTGCCCATAATTCCTTTCAGGGATGGCAACATCTTTGTGCCCGCCGCATAGCTGAGCGCGCCCGCGACCAGGAAGAACAGGCTTTTGGCAAAGGCATGATTGAAGATGTGAGCGACTGCGCCGTTGAAAGCCATGGTCGAGCCAAAAACCGAGACCGACAGCGCCAGAAAAATGTACGAGAGTTGGGCGATGGTCGAATAAGCGAGCAATCTCTTCAAGTCCCGTTGAGGGAAATACATCAGGAAGCCATACAGCATCGTGATGACTGCCATCACCGCTCCGACGGTTCCTATCACTTGTGGCACACTGCCAGCCGAGAGAAGACAGCGGGCGAAGATGTAAACGCCCACTTTCACCATCGAGGCCGCGTGCAGGTAGGCGCTGATGGGGGTCGGAGCTACCATGGCGTCTGGCAGCCAGAAGTGGAAAGGAAGTTGCGCCGACTTACCCCAGGCCGCGACCAAAATCCCAATGAAGACAATGACCTTGGCGCTATCGCTTAGATTGGCGAGAGCGGAAAGCTGGAAGGCGCCGCTCAAGCCGAAAAAGACCGCCGTCGCCACGTACAGGCCGAGCGAAGCCACCTGAGTCGTGATGATCGCCTTCATGGCGGCCTGGCGCGCCTTGAGATCATCGTAGTATCCGATCAGCCCCCAGGAGCAGACTCCGGTGAGTTCAAAGAACACCAACAGGCTGATCAGCGTGGATGAATACACCAGGCCAGCCATCGAGCCAATGAACACCAGCAGGAAGAAATAGTATCGGCGCTTGACGTCGTATTCCGGGTGCTCACGATTTCCAGCGCTCAGATAACCGGCTGAATAGACGACGATCAGGAAGCCAACCAGGATGACCGCCAGACCGATCAGTGCGCTGAGTTTGTCAACGGTGACGCCAAACACCACCAGGCTGGCCAGGGAAACCAGATCCACCGTAGAGCCGGCTTTTCCAGTCGCGGCCAAATCAATCAGAGCAAACAGACTGCACAGGAAAGCCAGAAATGCCGCCGTCTGACTGAAGCCTTTGACCCAGCGACGCGGGATGATCAGCGTCAACCCCCCACCCAAAAACGGGATTAAGAAACTGGCGAGGACTAATGCGACCATGCTTCGTTCCTCCTCACCTACACGTTAGCCAGATAGAACACAAAGGATAAGATGGCCGCGCCCAAAGCAGTCCAGGTGACGGCCGAGGCCTTCAGGAAACGCACCCTGGCCATGGCATTTTCCAGCACCGAGACGATGAAGTAGAACACGGTGACTTTCAGAAGGAAGACGACCACTGCCAGCAAAGCCGAGAGCAGTAGCGGCAGCCCGGACGACTGGGCCACGTTCCCAAACGGCAGAAAAACGGCCAGAAAGAGGGAGACCAGCACCACCTGTTTCAGATAAATCCCCCACTTCATCAGCGCCAGGGAGCGCCCGGAGAATTCGGCCAATGGGCCTTCTTGGAGTTCCTGCTCCGCCTCCGCCAGGTCGAAGGGCAATTTACCCATTTCTACAAAGGAGGCGAATGCGAAGGCCAACATGCCCAGCCAGACCGAGGTGTAGTAAGGAATCTGTCCACTGGCGACTTTGGCGCTGATGACACCCAGATTGGTGGAGCCGGCCAGCAAGGCCATCACAAATAGAACTAACAACATCACCGGCTCGATCAGCACAGCGACTAGCAACTCGCGTTTGGCGCCAATCCCGCCAAAACTACTGCCGGCATCCAGCCCGGACAGGGAGAAGAAGAAACGCGCCAGGGCAACCAGATAGACCACCAGAATCAGGTCGCCCGCCCACCCAAAGGGAGATTGAGCCGTGACAATCGGGATGATGGTTGCCACCAACAGCATGGAAACGAGGGTGACGTACGGGGTGATACGAAAGACCCAGCCAGCCTGTCCCGACACGACCTCCTGCCGCTTCATGAGCTTCGCCAGGTCTCGATAGTTCTGGAAAATGCTGGGGCCGCGGCGGTTATGCATTTTTGCCCTCATCACGCGGGAGAAACCCGAGAACAGCGGCGCAACCGCCAGGATCACGAGAGCCTGCAACAACCCGACGAGAAACATACTGGCTGATATCATGGCATTTTCCCTACCTGAAGATCACGATTAGAAGAACAATCAAGGTGAAAATGATATACAGGCAATACATCCGAATGTCGCCCATTTGAAGCGCTTGAATATGCTGTCCCAGGTAATCCACCACCCGCGTGGTGGGTTGGCGAATGACACTTTCCAGAATTGGCTCGGCCTGAGCAATCATCTGCCGGACGCGCCCCGACCCTGCCGCGATTGCGTCCAGCGGCTTCTGAGTCATGGAGCGCAACCGATAAATCCCGCTAAATGTCACGGCGATGGGCTGGTCAAAACTGCTGGCGGAGACGGACATCGTGCTTGAATATCCGTAACCGCAGGCCCAGGGATCGTCCACCACCCGGCCCCCGGCTTTATGGCCGCCATAAATAGCAACCAAACTCACGGGCACAGCGAGCAGGCCCAGCAAGAGAATCGCAATCAGCGGGGTGGACAGGACCGCCTGCGCTGTTTCGCCCGGATACACCCACAAACCGTCTGCAACCGTCAGAGCCGGGACGTTCAATGTGCCTGTGACCACATTGGCAAGATACGGCGCGATGAGAGGCGCGCCAAGTCCCAGAGAGAGACAGCCAATCGCCAGGATGAGCATTCCGGTGAGCATCGCGCCCGGCGACTCACTGGCCCGCCCCGCCCGCTCACTGCGCGCCGGGCCGGCGAACGCGCCTCCGTACATTTTGACGGCCACCATGACCGCCAGCGCTCCCGCCAGCGACAGGAGCACAGCGCACAGCGGCAACGAGACGCGGACGATGAAATCTTGTCCGCCACTGCCCGCGAAAAATGCCTGGTAGGTAAACCACTCGCTGACGAACCCATTGAACGGCGGGATCGCCGACACAGCCAGCGCCCCGATGAGGAACGTCAACGCAGTCCAGGGCATCAGCCTTCCCAGTCTGCCCATCTCATTCAAGTTGCGAGTGTGGAGGCGATAATCCACCGAGCCGGCGCCGAGGAACAGCAGTCCCTTGAAGAAAGAATGGTTGAGGGCGTGGTACAGCGCGGCGAGGAAGCCGAGCAACGCCACCGCCGGTTGATCGGTCGCCAGGCCGATCATCCCCACCCCGATCCCGAGCAGGATAATCCCCACATTCTCGACGCTGGAGTAGGCCAGGATTCGTTTGAGGTCGCGTTCGGCCAGCGCATAGAACACGCCCAACACTGCCGAAAGAGCGCCGAAGAAGAGCACCAGCATCCCCCACCACAAGGCCGAAGCGCCGAGGAAGTCCACGCAGACCCGCAGAATCCCGTAAATGGCCGTCTTCTTCATTACGCTGGACATCAGAGCGGAAGCATGGGAAGGCGCGGCGGAATAAGCCCCCGGCATCCAGATGTGCAGCGGCGTCATGCCGGCCTTGGCGCCAAAGCCAAAGAACGCCAGCAGGAAGGCCAGATTTCTAACGGTGGGAGATAACTGGGTTTGGCGAAAGGCGGCGAAATCGAAACTGCCCGCGCTCAAATAGAAAGCGAAGAAGGACAGCATAATCAGGGCTGTCCCGGCGTGTGCCACCAGCATATAAAGATACCCGGCCTGGATTGACTCCTTCTTCTCACTCTCAAAAATGACCAAAAAATAAGAAGCCAGAGTCATCATCTCCCAGAAAATCAGGAAATAGAAGGCGTTGGCGACCGTCACCACCAACAGCATCATGGCAATGAACAGGTTGGTGAAAAAGCCCAGGACTCCCAGGTTGCGATTGGGGTACTGCCCCAGGTAGGAAATGGAATAGACGCTAACGGCAAAACCCAGCAGGGAGATCATTCCCACCATCAACGTCGAGAGGCCATCCATCTGCAGGGTGAAATGCCCAAAGGGAAGCGGGTCCGATATCTCTAATGGAGGCGGGGCGCCGGTCACTGCTTGAGCCGCCGCCATCAATCCCACCCCGGAGGCCATCGCTCCCGTCAATCCCGCCGTGACGCGTGCCACCCGGCTGAACCCGTTGAACAGCAACGAGGCGACAGCGCCTACTCCAAACAACAGCATAGAGAGTAATAGAAGCTGAATTGCGTCCATCATTTTCCTCTTCTGCAGGAGCTTTGAAACCTGTCGTTTACCCTTCCGCTTCTTCCAGCACCGCCACAGTTTTGATCTGTTCGACAAAACGGGTCGGGTGGTCAGTCCGTTCATCCACGAGGCGGAGGGCCTTGTGCGGGCAGGCGCTAACACAGGCCGGCCCTTCCTCGCGAAAGTAACACAAGTCACATTTGACCGCCACCGTTTTTTGGCCGATGTTCCAGATTAAGGGAGAGAGACGCTCCTGTAGCGCGAATTCACGCAAGTACATTGGGTCAGCCTGATAAGGTGTATTGACGTACGTGTATTGCCCCACATTGAAATCGAACTTTGGAGGCGGCGTGCCGCCCGGAATGATCGCCCCAAACGGGCAGGCCAAAGCGCACATCTTGCAACCAATGCACAGGCTTTCATTCAGATAGATAGAGTTGTTTTGATAAGAGATGGCCTTGACCGGGCAAACCGCCGCACAGGACGGTTCTTCGCAATGACGACACTGGATGGGCATCGTCCCCATCGGTGGCGTATGAATGATGTATAAGCGGGGGTAGGCTTGTAGCCCGGCCTTGCGATGACTTTCAACGCACCCGGCAACACAGGCATAACATCCAATACACTGTCTAGGATCAGCAATCACAAAGCAATTCATGATGCATCCTTCCTGCCTTAGCCCATGAGGCAGAGTCGCCTTTGCTAACATGAGGGTCATTTACTTGTTGAGCAACAGAGGCGATTGTTACAAATTTCACTTGTCAGTATAATCCTAAAGCACTCCTTTAGTACGCGCCAATAATCCTGTTTTACTTATGACACAATACCTTTTAGATGAGCGCAACTCCAAGCTCGTGATCACGCCGGCCTGTGCATTTACGGCCTGCGCTTGCCGTTGTCTGATCGCATACTGTCAGTCCGAACCGGGCGCGGTTGTTTTGGCTTACAACGGATTCCTGTTGTGAGGGCGTTGCCAGAATATGACTCGGCCCACGCCCCCGCCGGAGTTGTGTTCCACTGTCGTCAGCTGCGAGCATCTGGACATGTCTGCGAGGGTATTCCTGAGGTGCCAAGTGTTTCCAAACAACACTTGGTGCCTCAGGGATGTATTTGAGAGAGCAGGTAAACATTCTCCAAGAACCTGATCCCAGTAGTTTGACTTCCGTCAAAGAAACTTGTGACAAGTGCCACTCGACTTGAAAGGCCATAAATGCCAAGATAACTCCGGTGGATTTTGTCGAGGCGATAGGGCTGTCACATGGCTGTGGCCAGACTATCGCAGGCAGGTGACCGATGTGTGGCGTGTGGAGCTGGTGGCTCGCTCCGCTTGGCAGGGTTTGCAATTTGCCTACATATAACCAACTTGGCGCCGATCATTTTGAAGCGTTCGACGAACAGAAAGTGAATGGCCTCAACCTAGACTAAAAAGGTGAAGGTCGTTTGTTTTTAATTGGGCCATAGTGCGTCTTTGCCTTGAGAGGAGGTATCCCTTGACCACTGAAATTGTTTCCCCGACTGAAGTCGGCAACCCCAACCTCAGGTTTCTCGAAGAAGTGAGCGCGGCTACGGCGGGCGTGTCGCGCCTGGAGATGTGCATCCAGTGCGGCACGTGCGGCGGCTCGTGTCCTCCCGCCGCCGACATGGACCACACGCCCCGGGCGCTGTTCGCCATGATCCGCGCCGGGATGCGCGAAGAGGCCTTGAGCAGTAACACGCCCTGGATTTGCGTCTCGTGTTATCACTGCGTCGTCCGTTGCCCGCAAGAGGTGCACATCGCTGACGTGATGTATACCCTCAAGAGCATGGCTATCCGGGCCAAACTTTACAAGGATTCGACCGCGCCCGACTTCTCGCAGACGTTCGTAGACATGGTCGAAGCGTACGGGCGCAGTTACGAATTCGGCCTGGCTACCCGCCACTACCTGAAACACTACCCGCTTCGTTTGCCGGGCATGGCCCCCATGGGCCTGGGCATGCTCAGCAAGAAGCGCATGGACATCACCCCGCGCCGCATTGAAGGCATCGAGCAACTCAAAACGGTTCTGGCGCGCGCCAAAGAATTGGAACTGGAGGCGGCATGACCCACTATCTCTTGTACCCCGGCTGTTCGATGGAAAGCAGCGCCATCGCCTATTACGACTCCCTGATGGCAATTCGGGAGACGCTGGGCCTGGAGCTTGAAGAGATTCACGACTGGAATTGTTGCGGCGCAACCGAGTACCTGGGCATTAACTTGATCCCGGCTTATACCCTCATCAGCCGCAACCTGGCCCTGGCCGCGCAGCAGACCAACGGCACGCGCACCGTCGTCGCCCCGTGCAGCGCCTGCTACCTCAACCTGGCCAAAGCCAACCATTTCATGCTCGAACGGCCCATCCTGGGCGTGCGCGTCAACGAGGCGCTGGCCGCCGGCGGCCTGCACTACGACCCCGGCTCGCTCCAAATTCGCCACCTGCTCGACGTGATCATCAACGACATCGGGTTGGACGCCGTCAAGAGCAAAGTCGTGCGCCCGCTCAAGGGCTTGCGCGTCGCGCCCTACCTCGGTTGCATGGTGCCTCGCCCGGACTACGATCACCGCTGGTCGAATCCTGAATACCCGAACGAACTGGATCGCCTGCTCAAGGCGCTGGGCGCTGAAGTGATTGACTTCCCGCTCAAGACTCACTGTTGCGGCGGCCACATGACTCAGATCGGCCCGGCCACCGCCTACGAATTAATCCGCCGCCTCGTCCACGCCGCCGATCAGTATCACGCCGACCTGATGGTGACGCTGTGCCCGATGTGCCAACTCAATGTGGACGCTTACCAAGGTGAGACGAACAAGCACTTCAAGACCAACTATCACATGCCCATCGTCTTCTTCACCCAGTTGATGGGACTGGCCTTCGGCAAAGACCCGGTGGAGCTGGGCTTCGGCAAAGAATTTGTAGACACCCGCCCGGCGCTGGCCAAGATCGGCGTCGAGGTCCCGCCGCCACCGGCAGGGGAAACCCCGACTCCGCCCAAACCGAAACGCGCCAAGAAAGAAGGCCTGCCCATGCCGCGCATGTCCGGCGAAGAAGAGGAGGTGAGTTCATGACCGCGCAACAAGAAAACAAGGAACGTATTGGCGTGTACGTGTGCCACTGCGGCACCAACATCGCCGGGACGGTGGATGTCGCCTCGGTGCGCGACTGGGCCGCCGGTCGGCTCAAGGATCGCGGCGTGGTGCTTGCCCGCGATTACAAGTTCATGTGCTCCAGCCTGGGGCAGGAATTGATCGAGAAGGACATCAAAGAGCACGGACTGACCCGGGTGGTGGTGGCCGCCTGCTCGCCTCACCTGCACGAGAACACCTTCCGCACCGCCTGCGCCCGCGCCGGATTGAATCCTTATCTGTGTGAACTGGCCTCCATCCGTGAGCAAGTGTCGTGGGTGCACACCGACAAGGCGGCGGCCACGGCGAAGGCCAAAGCTGTTCTGTCGGGCGCAGTCGAGCGGGTGATCCATAACGAGCCGCTGGAGCCACTGCACGTCCCGATTCACGAAGCGACTCTGGTGGTCGGCGGCGGCATCGCCGGAATCCAGGCCGCGTTGGAAATCGCCGACGCCGGGTTCCCCGTTTACCTTGTCGAGCGCGAGCCGTCCATCGGCGGCCACATGTCCCAGTTCGACAAGACCTTTCCCACCCTCGACTGCTCGGCCTGCATCCTCACCCCCAAGATGGTGTCGGCGGGAACCCACCCCAAGATCACACTGATGACCTGGAGCGAGGTCGTGAAAGTGGACGGTTACGTCGGCAACTTCACGGTCACCATCAAGAAGCAGGCCCGCTACGTCACCACCGAGCTATGCACGGGCTGTGGTATTTGCCAGGAAAAGTGCCCGAAGAAAGTGATTGACGAAGTGTACGAAGCCGGGCTGGGCTACCGCAAGGCAGTCTACATCCCGTTCCCGCAAGCTGTGCCCAAGTTCCCGGTGATTGACAGGCCAAACTGCACATTTTTCCAGAAGGGCACCTGCCGCGCCTGCGAGAAGCTGTGCCCGACCGGCGCGATTGACTTCAATCAAAAGGATGAGTTTGTGACCGTGGAGGTCGGCAACATCATCCTCGCCACCGGCTACGATCTGTTCGACGCGCGGCGCATTCCGCAATATGGCTACGGGCGGCTGGCGAACGTTTACACCAACCTGGAATTCGAGCGCCTCAGCAACGCCGCCGGGCCGACGAATGGCAACATCGTCCTGCGCGACGGCAAGACCGCGCCGAAAGCAGTCGGCGTTATCCACTGCGTGGGGAGCCGCGACCGGAACTACAACAACTACTGCTCGGCTATTTGCTGTATGCAGAGCCTCAAGTTCGCGCATATTGTCCGCGAGCGCACCGGCGCGCAGGTTTACAACTTCTACATTGACATGCGGACGCCGGCCAAAGCCTACGACGAATTCTATCAGCGGGTGCTGGAGGAGGGCACGCTCTTCGTGCGCGGGCGGGTGGCCGAAGTGACCGACGCCGCCCGCCTGCCCGGCGAAGAGGGCAAGCTCATCATTCAGGTCGAAGACACGCTGGTTGGCAAGCAACGCCGCATTCCGGTGGACATGGTGGTCCTCTCGGCGGGCATGGAGCCGCGCCACGACGCGAAAGACGTAGCGAAGCTGTTCGGTATCTCGTGCAGTTCCGACGGCTGGGTGATCGAGAAACACCCCAAGCTCGATCCGGTTGCCACGATGACGGAAGGGGTATTCGTCGTCGGTTGCGCCCAGGGGCCGAAGGACATTCCGGCCACGGTGGCGCAGGGCGCGGCGGCATCAGCCCGGGTGTTGGGCCGCATCCAGCAGAAAGAGATTGCCCTGGAGCCGGTGCGGGCCAATATCAATCAAGACCAGTGCTCCGGTTGCCGCATCTGCAACAACTTGTGCCCTTACAACGCCATCCTCTTCCACGAAGACCGCATGGTGTCCGAGGTCAACCCCGCGCTGTGCCAGGGTTGCGGCACGTGCGTGGCCGCCTGCCCGGCGGGCGCGATCAGCGGCACCGGATTCAGCGACGAGCAAATCCTGTCGCAGATCGAAGGCCTGCTCCTGCTCAACATTGACGGGCGCAAGGCGGAAGTGCCGGAGGCCGTGCCGGCCTGAGGCGGAATGCAGGCCGGCAACATGCGCCTCGTCATCCGTAACAAGAGACTTTTGTTCTTTAGCGAGACTGAGAAAATCGATGGATAGAAAAGCCGCTCAAACCAACATTCACGAAAACAATAAGCCGCTGAAGCTCAAGTTTCTTGTCCCATCCGAGATTGCGGTGATTGACGAGGCCCTGTCCGCAGTGGGCGACTCCGGCGAAGTGCGCCTCATTGTGGAAGGGGGTCGCTTACGACTTGTTGTTACGCAAAAGAGTTTCGTAATGCCTGGGAGGAAAAATGACTGACAACGAACAGTTCGAACCCGTCATCATCGGCTTCACCTGCAACTGGTGCAGTTATCGCGCGGCGGATTTAGCAGGCACGGCGCGGATCAAGTATCCGCCCAACATCCGCCTCATCCGGATGATGTGCTCCGGGCGGCTCGACCCGACCTTTGTGCTCAAGGCGCTGGCCGGGGGCGCCGACGGCGTGCTCATCACCGGTTGTCATCCGGGCGAGTGCCACTACCTTGAGCAGAACTACAAGGCGATGCGGCGCTATCTGTTATTACGGCGGGTGCTGACGCAAATGGGCATTGAAGCCCAGCGCGTCAAGCTGGTGTGGGCCAGCGCCGCCGAAGGCGTGAAGTTGGCGGAAGAGATCACCAAGATGGTGGAAGAGATTCGGGCGCTGGGGCCGCTACAGTGGAACAGTAAACAGTTGTCTGTGAACAGTGAGCAAATTTCTGATGACCGTTCACTGTTCACTGCTCACTCCTCACAGGAGGTGACAGCATGAGTGCAAACAGCGCAAAACCCAAGTTCGCAATGTACTGGGCCGCCTCCTGCGGCGGCTGTGAGATCGCCGTCCTCAACATCCACGAAAAGATTCTGGATGTGGACGCCAACTTCGACGTCGTCTTCTGGCCGGTGGCGATGGACGCCAAGTACAAAGACGTGCAGGCCATGCCCGATGGAGCCATCACCCTGACGCTGTTCAACGGCGGCATTCGCAACAACGAGAACGAGGAGATGGCTCATCTCCTGCGGCGCAAGTCGAAGATTCTGGTGGCCTTTGGCTCGTGCGCCACCGAGGGCTGCATCCCCGGCCTGGCCAACTTCAGCAGTCCGCAGGACATCTTCGAGGCGGCCTATGCCACCGTCTCGACTGACAACCCGCAGAACGTCCGGCCTCAGTTCCGCTATACCATGCCCGAAGGCGAGCTTCGCATCCCGGAGTTTTACCCGGTGCTGAGGACGCTCGACCAGGTGGTGAAGGTGGACTATTACATGCCCGGTTGCCCGCCCGAGTCGCATCAAATTGCGGCGGTGATCGATCTGGTAATCGCCGCCTTGCAGGGGAAAGCCCAACTACCTCCTCCCGGCTCAACCATCGGCGTTGGCGACTCGACCGTGTGCGACGAGTGCAAGCGCGCACGCAACGAGAAGACGATCAAACAGTTTGTGCGAATCCAAAATTTGCAGGTGATCGATCCGGCGCTGTGTTTGCTGGAGCAGGGCATCCCCTGCAACGGCCCGGCCACCCGCAGTGGTTGCGGCGCGCTGTGCCCGCTGGCGGGCGCGCAGTGCATCGGCTGTTACGGCCCGGCGGCGGGCGTGGTGGATTATGGCGCCCGGCTGATGACGGCTTTTGCCTCGGTGATTGACAGCAAAGACCCGGAGGAAGTTGAACATATCCTCGACGGCCTCCCCGACCCGGCCGGGCAGTTCTATCGCTTCAATCTTGCCGGGTCGCTTCTGCGGGCGGCCAAACCGGCGTGGGGGAAATAGAGATTGGAGGATTAGAGAATTCTCCAATTCTCTAATCTCTTTTAGGAGACACCATGCAACGAATCACGATTGACCCCATCACCCGACTCGAAGGGCACGGCAAGATCGAAATCTTTCTCGACGAAGAGGGCAACGTCGCCAACACCTATTTCCAGATTCCTGAGCTTCGCGGCTTCGAGCGATTCTGCGTGGGGCGGCCCGTCGAGGAGATGCCGCTGTTGACGAACCGGATCTGCGGCGTTTGCCCGGAGGCCCACCACATGGCCGCCGCCAAGGCGGCCGACGCCGTTTACCACGTTGACCCGCCGCCCACGGCCAAGAAGCTCCGCGAGTTGTTGTACAGCGCCTTCTACGTCACCGATCACACCACCCACTTCTACGCCCTCGGCGGCCCGGACTTTGTGATGGGGCCGGACGCGCCGGTAGCCGAACGCAACATCCTGGGCGTGATCCACAAAGTGGGGCTGGAGATCGGCGGCAAGGTGATTCAGTGCCGCAAGTACGGCCACACCGTGATCGAGATGATCGGCGGGCGCAAGGTGCATCCATGCACCTCGATTCCGGGGGGCTTGACGAAAGGCATCACGGAGGAGCAGAGATTAGAGATTGAGAAGATGGGCCGCTGGGCGATTGAGTTTGCCCGGTTCAGCTTGAAGCTATTCGACGACATCGTGCTAGGCAACAAGGCCTACGTGGATTTAATTCTCGGCGACATCTACACCCATCGCACCTATTACATGGGCACGGTGGACGCGAACAACAAAGTGAATTTCTACGACGGCAAGGTGCGCGTGGTGGATCCGGACGGCAAGGAGTTTGTCAAATACGCGCCCGCCGAGTACACCGACGTGATCGCCGAGCGCGTCGAACCCTGGACGTATTTGAAATTCCCGTATCTCAAGAAGGTCGGCTGGAAGGGTTTTGTGGACGGCAAGGACTCGGGCGTGTATTGCGCCACGCCGCTCTCGCGCCTCAACGCCAGTGACGGCATGGCGACGCCACGCGCGCAGGAGGAATACGAGCGCTTCTACAGCACCCTGGGCGGCAAGCCGGTGCACCAGCGCCTTGCCACGCATTGGGCGCGGCTGGTCGAACTGCTCTACGCCGCCGAGCGTTGGGTGGAGTTGGCGACCGACCCGGAGATCACCTCGCCCAACTTCCACACCGTTCCAACCGAAAAGCCGACTGAGGGCGTGGGCATTGTCGAAGCCCCGCGGGGCACGCTCACCCATCATTACACAACCGACGAACGCGGGATTTTGACGAAGGTGAATCTCATCGTCGGCACAACCAACAACTACGCCCCGATGAGCATGTCCATCAAGAAGGCCGCCGAGTCTTTCATCAAGAAAGGCACGGTGATCAGCGAAGGGATTTTGAATCGGGTGGAGATGGCCTTCCGGCCTTACGACCCGTGCTTCGGTTGCGCCACGCACAGCCTGCCGGGGCAGATGCCGTTGCAAATTACTGTTCGTGATGCGAAGGGTGATGTGGTGGAGGTGATAAAGCAGAATTGCTAAAAATAGGCCGATAGAAACACTCATGTGGTAGCACAAGCGATTACCAACTCGGCGATTGGGTGTTGTCGTTTGACCTAAGCGGAAAGTTGTCCAAAACAATTTACTGGATGTGCATTGATTTTGTTGTGCGAACAGCGAAGACCGACAAAGGAGCGTACTTCAAGGACTGGCCGTATCAAGCTGTGCAAGTATGGCCCATTGCTCGTTACCCTCAGCCACCATTCAAGATGGACGCAAATTTCAAGGCCGCCTTCAAAAGGGCAGTGAAAGAATACGGAATTGATGCAATAAAGGAATTGTCTACAACCAAAACGCCTACAAAGCTTTTGGAGTTAATTTACGTTCATTCCTAAAGCCAGCGGGCGCACACCCCGTGTATGCAGGCGACGGCGCTCCACTGATCAGAAAGTCGTTTTTTGGACGCGCAGAGCGTGACATAATGCGACTTTCATCGCCCGTTGTGCGTGGCGACGCATGAGGACTTCGTTGCGTGCTTGAACGCCACCGTTAGGCCGCTCGTCGCGATCGAAGGTGTCGGCAAGTTCGGAGCGCGAGTCGGCATAAACCATCATTTGTCAAAAGGCTTGCCGTATGGAATGGCTTCGCAAATTTATACGTTGGTGGTTAAGTCTGTTTGGCCGTAAAGAAAGCATTGCGCCAAGCAAGCCCGCCGACTCTCAAACAACAGCATCCATTAGAGGTGAAACGGCCTCTACTCCGCCAAAAATTACTGAACCAGAGTTAGAACTTGCATCATCCGAACCACCAAAATATAAGCAGTGGGATTCGTTGTTCAGTTATCGAGAACGGGTATTCTTCAAAGCTTTGCTGGACGATGTTGGCGGCCAGTATCAAGTATTTGCCAAAGTGCGGATGGGTGATATTTTCAAGTTAGCCAATGAACCCGAAAACCGAAAATTTCACAGCAACCAACTTCAATGCAAACATCTTGATTTTCTGGTGTGCGACAAAAGCTCATACAAGCCGCTCTTGGCGATAGAACTGGACGATAGTAGCCATGACAAATACGACCACCGTGAAAGAGATGAATTCAAAGAGCGAGTCTGCAAGGAAGCAGGACTAAAATTGTGGCGCTTGCGTGTTCAGCAAACTTACCCGCAAGGCTATGTTGGGGAGCAAGTGCATAGCACAATTCAAGAAAAAGCGGCGCAGTAAATGTATGGCGGCGGTTGACTCTGAGTCGTTGGGCGGCATGTCGCAACCATCAACATTTGTAGAGAGATGGGTATGAACCGCATCAAGTCACTTGCGATAACAGGAATAGCAATACTTGCCCTGGTTGCCTGTAGCCCTTCAACGGCGACAGTACCGCAGGTTGCAACGACAATTCCGCAAGCTACGGTGGCCCAGGCTACGGCGACCATGCCGCAGGCTACCGAAGAAGCTGTTGTTGAGGTCACCCAGGCGCCAGTCTCCTTCCCACTCTCAGAATCCGGCCCGTACTTCCCCGGTAAGCGCGCCTATTCGTTTGTGGATGCTAATCGGAATGACCGGAAAGTGGATGTGATTGTATGGTATCCAGCCATACGGCCAGAAGGATATACCGGAACGGTCGCCCGCAACGCCGCCCCGGACCTCAGCGCCGCGCCCTACCCGTTGATCCTGTCATCGGCCAAAGTTGGCAACCTATTCGCTCCACATCTGGTCTCTCACGGATTTGTCGTGGCAGGTGTAGATAGACTTGATTACTACATCCCGTGGGATCAAAACCTGATTGACCAGCCGCTAGATATCTTGTTCGCCCTTAATCAGATTGCTTCAGACCCGCTTGAAGGTCTGGAAGGCATCATTGATGCCGACCACGCCGGAGCCATGGGGTACTCATTTGATGGTTACAATGCGCTGGCCCTGAGCGGCGCTCGGGTGGACCCGGAATTCTATCTGGAGCAATGCGCCCAAGCCTCGTCTCTGGAACCCGCTCTGGATTCGTTTTGGACGAGCTACTATTGCACCATCTCAAGCAACTGGGAGCAATTTGCCGCCCACGCCGGCGAGGCCCTCACCACCAGCGATGATGGATTGTGGCAGCCCATGACGGATGAGCGCATTCGCGCGGTGATGCCCATGGCCCCGGAAGGGGCATGGCTGTTTGGCGAGCGCGGGCTGGCGGCTGTCAATCGCCCGACGCTGATTATTGGCGCGACGGAGGACAAGGATTGCGACTACCATCGTGAAGCCGTCTATATCTTCGAGCATCTGGGCACGCCCGACCGGGCCATGATTTCGTTTGTGGGGCAAGGCCACATGATGGTGTTTGACAGTGATCCAGCCGCGCGCATGAAGCATTTCGCGACGGCGTTTTTCGGCTACCACCTCCAGGGCCGCGCCGACTACGCCGAGTACTTTTCAGAAGATTTCGTCGCGCAGTACGATGATCTGGCTTGGGGTGTGGCGCCGTGAAAGCGCCGCCGGAGCCGCGCAGAGAGCCAGGAGGCAAACAATGGTCATCACTTTACTCGTCTCCACTTTCGCGGTTGCCTTCGCCGCCGCTTCAATCGTCGCCTTCCTTTTCCACAAGCCGATTGACGCCATCCTGAAGCGCGTAGTGCCTGCCGATATTGCCTACGCCTGGACCAGGTATCTCCGGTTTGCCATTTATGTCGTCGGCATCGGCGCCGGCGTCCGGGTCTGGGCATTGGAAAAATATCTGATCGCGCAGGAGCCATACAAGGAGATCGTTGAGCTTACTTCCGACCGCTGGATGCTGGAGATTTACGAAACAATTATCGGCACCCTGCAAAGCGCGGCCATGGTGCTCCTCGTTTTCTTCGTATTTGCCCTGCTGGCAGTGGTGATTGTCCAAATATTCGAGAAGAGAGCGGCGCAAGAAGAAACTCGCAAGTGACAATCTATACAGTCTTGCTACAATTGTCGTGAGAGGGCCTGCTCGCCAATCACGAAAACATTAGCCGTCAAGTTCATTGCGGGCTGTCACGCCCGCCCAGTGGAAAGGAGAACAATATGGCCGAAAGTGTTTACAAGGTGATCGAGCTGGTGGGGACTAGCACCGAGTCGTGGGAGAAGGCGGCGGCTGCCGCCGTGGATCGGGCCGCGAAATCTCTGCGCGACCTGCGCATCGCCGAGGTCGTCCAACTCGACATGCAAATCGAAGATGGAAAAGTGGCGGCCTATCGGGCGAAGGTAAAAGTCTCCTTCAAATACGAGGGCAAAGAGTAAATCTGATTCTGCGCGAGCGGCCCTCTCTCCGCCCAACGCGCGGGATGCCGTCAATGAAAACCTTGATCATCGGCCTGGGCAACCCCATCCTCGGCGACGATGGCGTCGGCTGGCGGGTGGCGGAAGAAGTGAAACGAGGATTGGACGCGAAGCGTGGAGAATTAGAGACCAAATCTCCAATTCTCCACGCTTCGCGTCCAATTGACGTTGATTGCTTCTCCCTCGGCGGCCTCAGCCTGATGGAACGGATGATCGGTTACGACCGGGCCATCCTGATAGACGCCGTCACTACGGGGCAACCGCCTGGCACCGTCCACAGCTTTCAATTGGAAGACCTGCCGGAGTTGTCCTGCGCGCACACAACGGCGGCCCACGACACCTCACTGCAAAACGCGCTCAAGCTGGGCCGCCGCCTGGGAGCAAAACTGCCGTCGTCAGTAACAGTGGTGGGCGTGGAGGCCGAGCGCCTGTACGACTTTAGCGAAGAACTGACCCCGGCAGTTGAAGCGGCAGTGCCGCAGGCCGTCCGGGCGGTGCTGGAAATTGCAGGCTCCTTGCTTGAGGAGGCATCACGATGATTTCACCAGTACACTCCACCCGCGTGCAACTTGCTGCTATCAGCGTAATCTAATCCGGAGGTTTATTATGGTTTCCCCTGAACTTTTGCGCCGCTATCCGTTCTTTGGCCTTCTCGACGATTCGCAATTGAAAGCGGTGGCGATGATCGCCGATGAAGCGTCCTGCCAGGAGGGCGAGACTCTCTTTGAAACTGAGAAGCCAGCCGAGGCCATGTGGTTGCTGATGGAAGGCTGTGTCGATCTATTCTACGTTGTGATCGATCAGGATGCTCCGGCCAAAGAGTTGTTCATCAGCGAGTTCAACCCGGGCGATGTTTTCGGCATCTCGGCTTTGATTGAGCCGCATCAATACACCGCCACTGCCCGCGCCACCTGCCCCAGCCGCATTGTCCGATTTGACGCCGCCGGACTGCGCGCCCTGTGCGAAGTGGATTCCAAACTTGCCTATGGCCTCATGCGCCAGACGGCCAAAGCCGCAATGAGCCGTCTGCACGACACCCGCATTCAGCTGGCGGCGGCCCGCGCCTGATCAAACTCCCCGAAGGTTCGCGAAGCGCCTTTGGGAAGCTGCTCTTATGCCCCTGCCAAGCTGTCAAAGTTGAGGAGAATTGTCACCCGACAGAGTGATTTTCTACACTCGGTTGCCGGTGCAGTTCGTTTTAGCCTCAGAGGGCGAATGTGAGGCGAAATCCGCTCGCGCCCATACAAAGTGAGGTAGGATGGAGGTTACTGAATGAAGGCATACGTCTTAATCAAAATTCGCACCGGCGAGATTCTCGACGCCATTCGTCAGTTGCGCTCGGCCAAAGGCGTCGTCGCCGCCGACATGACGTTCGGCCCGTACGACGCAATTGCCATCGTCGAGGCCAAAGATTTGAATTCGCTGGGCCGCGCGGTGGCAATTGACATTCAACCGGTCGTCGGCGTGCTGGATACGTTGACGTGCTTGGTAGTGGACGGGGTTTAGACCCTGTCCGCACACGTAGCCTGGCCCCTCGTGGGCGGCGGGCCGCTGGCGCAAGGCCCGTGGCTACAGGTTTACGGAAAGGCAGTTGGTAGAAACCGGGCTATGCACGAGTTGGCGGCTACCCAGAGCATCCTGGAGGCAGTTCTACATCACATTCAAGGCGTGAAGCCGGGACGTGCTATTACGCTCTGCCTTGCCCTCGGCGAGATGTCTGAGATGACAGAGGAGTCAGTCCGATTCTACTGGGAAGAAATCAGCCGGGGCACAGCCGCCCAGGGCGCCTGCCTGAACTTTCGCCATGTGCCAGTGGAACTGCTTTGCCTGAATTGCAATCAGCGCTATGCACCTGTGGGAGATGAAGTGGCTTGCCCAGCTTGTGGCGGCGATAAACTCAACGTAGCAGCGGGCGAGGAATTTTATTTAGAAGCGATTGAAATCGAGACGCAGACTTAATCCCGGCGCAGGTGAACAGACGAGCTTATGAGCGAACTTCAGAGGCGCGCACAATCTCAAATCCACCGCAGCACCCCGCGCCGCTCGTCGAAACGATAAAGGCCCGCTTCACGCGCAAGGGTGAATGCCTCCGCAAGTTCCGGTTTAGTGAGGCGGCGATTGATTTCACTAAGCTTCTCCGCCGTCACCCGGCCGGCCGGGTAGTATTGCGCCATGATGTTGAGGTAGGTGTGCGGCGACACCTCGCGGGCCAGGAACTTCGTAATCTCCCGCGTCCCGGCGATTCCGCCCGGCATCACCAGATGCCGCGCCAGCACCCCGCGCTTCGCCAGCCCCGACTCGTCCATTTTCAACTCGCCCACCTGGCGGTGCATCTCTTTGATTGTCCGCCGCGCCACCTCAGGGTAGTCTTTCGCCAGCAGGTATTTCAGCGCCGTCCGCTCATCCCAGATTTTGAAGTCGGGCATGTAGATGTCCACCACGCCGTCCATGTAGTGCAAGCTCTCCAGCGAGTCGTAGGCTGAGGTGTTATAGACGATGGGCAGGCACAGGCCGCGCTCGACGGCGATCACCAACGCTTCCAGGAGTTGCGGCACGACGTGTTCAGGGGTGACGAAATTGATGTTGTGACAACCCAACGCCTGCAGTTCCAGCATCATCCCGGCCAGCCGTTCCGGCCTGGTCACCTGCCCCTCTCCGGCCTGGCTGATGTCGTAATTCTGGCAGTTGCCTACCGCGACAAACGATGCCAGATAAGAATGATCGGGATCGGCAATTTCGAGATTGAATACCGGCCCTGCATAAGGGTGTCGCTCAATCCTATGAATCGGTAGAAGGACGTAATCTTGCGTTTCTTTCCATTTTGAACGCTGTTGTCCGGTTTGCGGATCAATTTTCGGGAACTTCACGTAATGCAGTGGAGCTTGATTGACTTCTCTTCCTTCTATAACGGTTTTGGGTGCTGATTGCCATTTATGATAGCTCGGCATACTACCGAGCAACAACCCGATCTCGAAAAGACCGAGAGCGAATTGCTCTGAGACTGTGTTGGCAACCAGATGACTGCCGCGATCACAGCCGTCGCCGTCAAGCACCCCTTGAAGAAAGGTGTGCAGAAGAGCAGGCGTTGCCCGGAACAAAAAGGATGGCACTCGTTTTTCGCGAGAGTGTTGCCCGCAGAGTTGAGCGAAGAGCAAAGCGAGCGAGGCTTTACCAACTTCGACAGTGATTGTCGTTCGGCGGTGGCGTATGTCGGCCCGTACGCCGAAAAGTTCCTCTAGCCATTGTTGTGTCCGGTGCGCCAGGTCTAACTCATGATGACCGAACGAGAAGACCAATCGGTGAGAATTGGGGCGATCCTTTTGAGAAGTAACGTGCCCTTCAGCACAGTAAATTCCTAAAAGCCACGCCAACCGTTCCTCTAATACAATGTGAGCCGGTATGCCGGTGCGTGTTTCAGTTTGGAAGCGAACAAGGCCGCCTTCCTCGACAAGATCGTTCGTCGTGTAAGGGTCATCTTTCGTTCGTAGCAACCCGTTCTTCCACTGCCCTCGAAGTTTGCGAACGTAAGCGGGATGGTAGCCAGTGATTCCCGCCAGCTCGACGGAGGTCAGCGGTTGGGCGAATAGATGAGCAAGTTGTGCAGCCCGAACGCGATATGGAGTTTTGCGAAACACCGTGTTTTGGCGGGAGAGAATTGCTACGACATCCAGCTCGATTTCTTCGCCGACGGGCGCGCGTTTAGGGGCGAGCAGGTAATAATCTTTGGTGAGTTCTGCTGCTGGCAGCTTCACAATCTGGCGCGGTGTCTGTTTGGAAACCGCGAAAACTTTATGGTTGGGTGTAAGCGATAGAGGTGGGCAATTAAACGGTTTTAGCTTTATCAGGTCGCCAGCAAACGAGTGGCGAAACATCTTGGCAATGTTTGCCAGCTTACCTTCTCGCGTGATGGCGCGTACCCGCCCTTCTCCAAAGCGCACATAGCCTCCGTTTAGCGATTGTTCATTACTTCCTAATTCATAGATGTCCGCGATGCGCAGAAGGCCTCGTTCTGTGGAGATTAACGTCTCAGGGTGGAAGCAAAAAACACAGCGCAGGTTGCACATCGAAAAGAAAATAGTGCCGCTTCCGTTCCAGCCGCGCAGGCAATCTTCTTCGCCGAAGTGCGGGAAGTGGCTGGCGACGCGGGCGTAGCGGCCCGTCTTGCAGGCGGCGGTTTTATCGGCCAGCCGATCCACGCCGCAGTCGCGCGGGCAGGCGAGGCAGTGGGCCAGTCCGGCTACTGCCTCTTTGGCGCGCTTCTGCAGTTCGCCGCTGTGATACAGCGAGAGATAGGCAGGTTCAAAATCCCGCGAGCGAATGAGGAAGTCCGGCTGGGTTTGCGTGAGCATAGGGCATCAAGCCTACCCAACCGGAATCTGTTCCACCCGGGCGGCAATAGCCCGCGCCGCCTCGACCAATTCCGGCGCGATGTCGTAGACTGCCTGCCCCAGACGATCGGCGGCCTGAACCTGGGGCGTGATCGGCAGATAGCCGATCACCGGCAGGCCCGGCGAGCGGGCTTCGACGTAGGCGCGATCGCCCGGCGATTGTATCTTGTTTCCCACCAGATACAAATGCTTGAGGCCGATGTCGGCGGCCAGGGTTTTGATCTGCGCCGCCGTCGCCAGACTGCGCCCGGTTGGCTCGACGACGACGATCATGGCCTCCACAGCCTCGGCGGTGGCCCGGCCCAGGTGCTCCACCCCGGCATACATGTCCAACAACACCATCTCATTTCGGCGAAGCAGAATGTGTGACACGAGTTGCTTGAGCAAAACACTTTCCGGGCAGATGCAACCCGAACCGCCTTTCTCCACCGCGCCAAGCTCCAACAAAGTGATGCCCCGATGCTTGACGGTGAAGCGTTCGGGGATGTCGTCCACGCGCGGGTTGAGCTTGAAGTAACCGCCGAACGTCCCCGGTTGCGACTCGGTGCGCTCCGCAATCAGATCGCGCATCTCGGCGATGGGGGTGAGCGCCGCTAACAGGTGAGGCGGGAAGCCCAGGGCCGCCGCCAGGCACGGCGACGGGTCGGCGTCAATCGCCAATACTGCGCCTCCCTGTTCGGCGTAGTGATAAGCCAACAGACTCGTGAGCGTCGTCTTGCCCACGCCGCCTTTGCCGGTGATTGCCAGTTTCATTTGACTTCCTCCGTTAGGCCTCTTTGCCGCGCCTCGTCCCGCAAGGCCAACAGCACCGCTCCGATGTCCAGGCCGCTGGTGCAGGCATGGCGGGCCGCATCCAGCGCCCGATCCGACCAGAGGGTGCGGCTGGTCAACACTTCTTCGTCGTTTATCACCGCCAACTGTAACACCATTTCCAAACCAAGGTCCAGGCCCGCAGTTTCTTTGAGCGCGTCACTGCAAAACGAACAGTGCGAACACCGCCGCAAATCCTGGCCGGTGGCGGCCAGCACCACCATCCGCAGTGATGGGAGGCGAGGCCCGGTGGGGCGTCCTGCGCCGGCGTCGGTCATTTCCGCCACAGACTGCTCCCTCCTCAAGCCGGCGCCGCCTCTGTTGCCGCCTGGCCATGCAGGTTGCGCGCGGCGACAAAACTCAAGCCGTGCTCGGCGAGGGCGCGAGCGGTGTGGTTGAGGGCGTTGTGCTTTTCCAGATAGTTACGCTCCAACAGCGGCATGTGGCCGCTCTCGATCACCTCAGCCTTGTCGCGGAAGTAGTCGAGAATGTCCGACGGGTAATCGAGTTTCTCTTCCACTTCGGGGTCACCGCCTTCGTGCTTGGCCGAGATGTTGGAGACGCGCCCGGCGAGGGCCATCAACTCGTCGCGCCGGTTGTACGGCTGGCGGACGATGCTCTTCCAGGTTTCGGTGATGTGATGTTCGAAGCGGACGACCTTTTCGAAGTCGAGCGCGCCGCGCGCCTCGGCACACAACTCAATCGTCTGGTTGTTCACCGAGTTGCTGAAGTTGAAGCCGATGAGCGGGCTGGTGCCATCAGGCCGCGAGAACAGCTTCGCGCCGATGAGCGTCCACAGCACGGCGTAAGGGTTATCGTTGCCCATGAACACCGAAATCTTGAACTCGTTGTCAATGCCCAGCTTGTGCAGAAGATAGCCAAGCAGAACCGTGCCGGGGTTGAGGTTGAGCACCTGCTTGACGCCGTAGTGGGTGTAGTAGTAGAGAAACTCGTCCAGCCACATCAACGCGTGATCGTTGGGTTGGCCGACTCCGCCAAAATAGCCGGTGATGGTGGCCGGGCCGCCGAGGTGGACGTTGGAGCCGTCGGCGCCTTTGGTGTCGAGCGTCTCCACGTAGCTGGCGCCGATGATCTGCATGGCGGCGGCCACGGCCAGCAGGTCGCCGTCGTCATCTTCCGACTCCCGCATTTTGCGGACGCGGATGAATCGGCCCGGCATCAGTTCACCGTTGGCAATCGCCTGTTTGGCTTCGGCAATCAACCAGGGGAAATACTGGAAGGCGCTAATCTCAAGAGTGACGGCGAAATCGTCAGCGAAGCCCATTTCGTCGGCGCGCGCTCCCAGGACGCGGCGGCGGTAGTCGGGGACACTGATGAACGCGCCGCGATCGCGTTGCGCGATCAGCCATTCGAGATCGCGCAAGTAGGGTGAATCCATTCCTTCGAGCCGGGCCAGCAAACTTGGCAGGCGGCGGGCGGCCTCGGCCTGGCGGTTGATTTCTTCCGGCGCGCCGTACCTGCGAACCACATTGAGAAAAGCATTGATAACCTGGCTGTCGGGGTCGAGCAGAAGCGCGTTGATCTCGTCCAGATTGGCTGTGGCGATGCGCAGTCGTTCTTGAAGGTTGTCAGTCATAATGTGCCTCCTTGTTGGGCAAGTTGCCACGCGAGGCGTGCCCTACGCCAGTTCGTGTTCGTGGCCTTCGAGCATCTGCTTCAGTTCGGCCAGCTGATCGTCGCCAATGCCGAACCAGTTTTCGGGTTGCGGGAATTGGCGGCCAGTCACTTCAGCCACGTATTGTTTGAGGCCGTTGAGGATGACCTCGCCGGCGTTGCCGTAGACCTTGGCCATCTTTGGCTTGAAGCGCGGGTAGAGGCCGAACATGTCGTGGAAGATAAGCAGTTGGCCGTGGGCGTACGGCCCGGAGCCAAGGCTGATGATGGGGATGCGGGCGCGTTCGGTGATGATCTCGCACACCCGATCCGGCACCATCTCCAGCAGAATACTGAACGCGCCGGCCTCTTCGAGCGCCTTCGCATCGTCAACGATCTTCTTGGCGCGGGCGGCATCTTTGCCCTGCACCCGGAAGCCGCCCAGCGACGAGACGCTCTGGGGTGTCAGCCCCAGGTGGCCCATCACCGGAATGCCCGCTCTGGCGATGCCTTCCATGCGGTCGGCCATTTCCACGCCGCCTTCCAGCTTCACCGCATCACAGCCGGTCTCGGCCATGAAGCGGCCCGCGTTGCGGATGGCGGTTTCCACCGAGGGCTGATACGACATGTACGGCATGTCGCCGATCAGCCAGCTGGTGGGCGAGCCGCGCCGTACGGCCGCCGTGTGGCGGATCATGTCGTCCATCGTCACCGGCAATGTGCCGTCGAAGCCGAGCATGGTCATGCCCAGGCTGTCGCCCACCAGCACCATGTCCACTTCGGCCTGCTCGACGAGGTGAGACATGGCGTAGTCGTAGCAGGTGATGTAGGTGATGGGGATGCCGTCGCCCATCTTCTTCATCAGGGTTGGTAATGTAATTTTCTTTCGGTCGGTCATAGTGAACTCCTTGTGTCTAAAATCGATTTACTTCGGCCCGCATCGCATGACGTTGGCTCACTGGCACACTTCGCAGACAACAACTACAGCAACCCCTTTTCCAGGACAGTAGACAGCTGTTCGATCACTTCAATGCTTAGCGGCGCCAGCCGCAGTTTGAGCGCCGTCGCCTCGTGGTCGTAATGCAAATGTTTGATCTGCACCCGCCCGTCCTCCCAGACCGCATACGTCGCGTCAGGCACGCCGTAGCGGGGCTGGCCGAGACTGCCGGGGTTGACGATCAGCCGCCCGTCGAATTGCCTCAGGGCCGGCAGGTGAGTGTGGCCGAGGACGATCACGTCGGCTTCAATGCCTTCCAGCATCGAACTTAGCTCCACGTTCGAGCAAGTGGCGATGTTCACCTGCCCGGCGAACGGGTCTTCGGGCGTGCCATGCGCCAGATAAAAACGCGCGCCGCCCAACGTGGCCGAAGCGAAGGCCGGCCAGTTCAGCATCCCGGCCATATCCTCTGGTGAAAGCACACGGCGCGTGTAGTCCAGCGTTTCGCGCGCGGCCTCGGCCAGCTCGGGCGGCGCGCCAATTGGCCGAGGCCCCGGCAAGGCGTGAATAGGAAGCGGCCCTTCGCCAAACTGGAGCGACTCGTCGTGGTTGCCGCGCACGGCCAGCGCCGTATTGGCCTTCAGCCAGCGCACGCAGTTCGCCGGGTCAGGGCCGTAGCCGACGGCGTCGCCGGCGAACAACACCGCGTCCGGCTTCGGTTCGGCGCGTTGCAAGGCCAGCAGAGCTTCCCAATTGGCGTGAACGTCGGCGATTAAAAGAACGCGCATATCATCCTCGAGATGGCCTCCCAAGGCCATCCTTGCCGCTGGCGATCATCGCCTCCAGCACTCCCGAACTGATGGCCGCTTTCGGGTACCAGGCCAGCAAGCGGGCGGGCAACAGTTTCTGGCCCGCCTCCCGCTCGGCAAACCAGATGCCAAGTTGGAGATAAAGCGGCATCGCCGGCGGCGGGTTGATAAATGCTTCTTGGCGCGGAGAGTCCTGCTTCATTCGCGGTAAAACTTTGGCTGGACTTTTACAAAACGCGACCAGCCGTCGTTAGCGGCCAACTCTCTTTGTTCCGGCGAAAGTTGAAGCACTTCCACCAAACCGTCGTATTTGAGAGTCAGGGTCAGCAGTTCGTCGTCGTTTTCGACGTAGTCGGTGATGCAGTAACGATCTTCGCCCAGCGGGTTGCGCAGGAAGCGGGCGAAGCATCGCTCGCACTCCGGCAGAACGTGGTCGCACAATGAGCGATCAATGGTGACTTTCATGGAATCCTCCTTACTACACCTATCACCAGACGCCCGGCAACAGGCGATAACGCACCCGTCCAGCGTATTCTTTGTAGCCGCCGAGTTCAGCCTGCAAAGTTTTGTCTTCAAGCGCCGTGCGGATGATGACCAGGCTTATCAATAGTCCGGTTGGAATGAGCGCCCACAGTGAGCCAAGCAATAGCGCCGAGCCAAGTGCGGATGCGATCCCACCCACGTAACCGGGGTGACGCACAAATTGATAAGGCCCGCCAGTAGCGACGGTGTGGCCCCGATCCGTCTGGATGCGGACGACGCTGGAGAAGAATCGATTCGAGGCCATCGCCCAACTCGCCAGAGCAAACCCCAGGATGTAGAGCGCCAGGGCGATCAGCGCAACCGTCAAATTCAATGGCGACGACCAACTGAAGCGTTGATCCAACCCGGCCACCACCAGAATGCCCAGACTGCACCCGGCGTACAAAGCAGAAATTGTTTTGTCCCAGCTCTTGGCGTTCTCCTTGATCTGACCGCGTTCGGCGATCAAATCCGGGTTGCGGGGCAGGATCACGATAGCGTTGACGACGATCAGGCCGACGTAAACGCCAAGATAGACCCAGGCCATCACCCAATCCAGGCGGCCCGAAGCAAGGAACAAAATGGCGGCCTGAATCAGGATGAAGACGAGGAGTTGTATCAGCCGCCTCACAATGGCGGGGGTCAGATCAGGTTTGCGTTCTGGTTGGGCGATTGGCGCGTTGAAGCTCATTCTTCCCTTGCCATAAAATCTATCGGAGCAGTAATGGATGGGTGCTCCCGGCCCAGGCGCGAATGGCGTTCCAGTCGCGGTGGTCGCCTTTTGGAAAAATGCCAAGGGCAACTGTCGCGCGCAGCATCAGGGTATCCCAGTTGAGCGGGAGTTTGCTGAAATCCAGCATCCCGGCAAAGAATGCTTCGCTCACCGGCTTCACCTGCGCGCGCACTGGCGCTACCCACGAGGAAACGGCGGAACGATATTGGTCTGTGTTCGACATCGCCAGGGTGATGCAGACCGTGAACATGGCGAAAGGTTTCTGCGCCAAATCCGCCCTGTGCGCCTGGATAAACTGAGCCGCTTCGGGCAGCCATTTCGATTTGCGGATGGCGCTGCCCGCCACCACCGCCCGATAAGGAGAAAGGTCTTTCACATCGCTCATCGGAATCACGTCCGCCTGCGCGCCGCTTTCTGACAGGGTCTTGCCGATGGCTTCCGCCACCCCAGCGGTGGAACCGGCTCGACTGGCATAAGTCACGAGGATTTTGTCATTCATCGCAGGCTCTTCTTTACTTTCTTTTCACTCCTCTTTGATTGCTCTTGCCCGCCTTCGGTTTCGTTTTGGATCCACCATGCCCCATACCTTCCTGCATAATCGCCCCAATACTTTGCGTTTACCAGCATCGCCAGCCCACCGGAAAACCCGCCTATTAAGCCCAGAAGGAGGCCCCAAGTCGCCAAATTGATGAATCCTTCTTTGCCAGCCAATAGAAAACCTATGGCCCCCAAAATTGCCCCGGTCAGGGCTGTCGCAATAATCACATTACGCAGGAAAAGTTTGATGAACTTCTTCCAATCCATAATGTTCTCCCTTCAGAATTGATTGGCATCTACTCCCAGACGGTTGGAGCCAGCCGTTCGCGTGGCGCGAAGCGAACGCGAGTCGGATGCAACACTGCCACCATCGGGTCATGGCTGATCGAAGCGGAGCGCGAGTCGGTTGCACGCACGGTTAGGCGGGCGGGATGGGTTTTGCTTTGCGCGTAATTGCTCTACTGCTACAATCAATGTAGGCCTTTCTATATCTTGAATTGATCAGAGTCAACCAATCACGAACTTGGCTGCGCTCCCATTTATGCCTGCTATCACTTCCAAGCGTGTTGGAATACGCTCACGTAAGCTGTCAACGTGCGAAATGATGCCCACTAAACGCCCACCCTCTTTCAGGTTTTCCAGCGTCTGAATTGCCAAGTCAAGCGTATCGGAATCCAACGAACCAAAACCTTCATCAATGAAAATCGTCTCCAGCCGGATTCCGCCAGCGTAACGTTGCACCACTTCTGCCAAACCAAGTGCAAGGGCTAATGATGTGTAAAATCCTTCCCCGCCCGAAAGAGTCTCAACAGGGCGCGTGCTATCGCCCGTCCATGTGTCGCTCACAATAAGGTCAAGCCCGCTCGCTCTCCGCTTGTCAAGCGGTGATTGCGCGCGTTGCAATAAATAACGCCCCCGACTCATGATTTGTAATCGTTGGGTTGCATCGCCCAAGATAGCCTCGAGGAGCGTTGAAAGCACATACCGATGAAAATTAATGTTGTGAGCGTTTCTGCCATTGGCAACCTCGGCGATTGTGCCGACGACGGTGAACTCTTTATTCTTTTCTGTGAATTCATTTTGAAGTTGAGTCAGTTGCTCTAAGTAGTCATCGCAGTTTTTCAATTGGGACTCAAAGTCTCTTGCTGACCGCAACGCCGCCTCAACTTTATCCCTGGCTTTTTGGGCTTCTGTTTGCAACTTTGCTAGGTCAGGTTTGACCAAGGACTCAGCCGCTTGGCGTGCGCGTCTGACTCGTTCTCTCGCCGCCTGCAACTGCCCTTCATACTCTCGAATTTCCTTGTCTAAATTGACAATGGCCTGCGGCTGAAGTTTTGCGCCACGATAATCGTTCACATCCACAAAACCCGCTACTTCCACACGTGCCGATAGTTGCCGCCTCAATTCTTCAGCGCGTTGGTGTGCCATGGCCGCCTGCTCAGAAAGTTGATTGAAAGTTACCTCATATGCTACAAGTTGCTGTTTGGTTCGCTCGTCTTCAGCCTGCGCTTGCTGTAATGCTTGGTCGAATTGTGCCGCCCTCGCATCCGCCTTCTGCTTGGCTATTTGAAGTTTACGGAAGTCGTCCAGTTCGGGTGGAACACCACGCTGACGTTCTGACAAAATCGCATTTGCCGTTGTTTGCTGATTCGCGGCTTCCTGCCACATGCGTTCTGCGGCTGCTAAAGCCGCCTCGGTCTGCACTAATCGCATCTTTAGAGGCTCGACTTGTTGCTTCAAGTTTGATATGCGATTATCTTCCGCTTGGGCCTTGTACAATGCTGATTGTGCCAGTTTGAGTTCAGCATCAACTTGAGCGAATGGCAGCCGTGCTTTCTCGCCCAAGAATTCGATTAGTGGCTTGCGCTCTGCATCTAGGCGCACTGCATCATCATGGCATTGTGTCCATTCGCCGCGCATCACCTGACACTGCGTTTCAAGAGCCGTTACCTCTGTATGTGAGTTTTTTACTTCGCTTTCTGATGGCGGTGTTTCGTTTGACCTTGCAGGGTGGGGGTGGTGTGTCGCGCCACATACGGGGCATGGCACATTATCCATGAGTTGCTCCGCAAGTATCGCCGCTTGTCCTGCGTGCCATGCCTCTTGTAGCATGTCCCGCTTGTTGCGTGCCTGTGTCAAATCGCTCTCTGCTTGTTGTAAACGCTGATGTGCATCAGTTTCTTTGCCCCCTGCTGTTTTCCATTGTTGTGCGATGTCGTGCAGTTTTCGCCACTGCTCATGCACTTGCCGCGCGTTGGCTTCGGCCTGTTGCGCCGACGAGAGTTGTTTTGTAATCGTCTCGGCCTGCGCGAGATTTTGCTCCAGTTGACTCCACTGTCTCTGCAACTCGTCATATTGAGATTTGGCATCGTCACGTTTGCGCTTGGTTTTGGCCGTTTGTTCTTGTACTACACCAAGATTTTTTCGTGCCGTCTCTAACTCCTGCACTTGCCCATGAAGGCTTTGTAGCCTGTCCTGTTCACGTCGTGCGTTGTCACGCTCCCCTTGTCGTTGCAGTTCACTGGCAAATGTGTCGGCGGCCTGTTGCTGTGCCCGTTGCCCTTCGATAAGCCTATCTTGCGCTTCATCTCGCTTTCTTTCTGCTTGTGCTGTGTCGCTTATCTGTAGTTCTGTTGCATTTTCAAGTTCAACCAACTCGGCTGCGCGCCGCGCACGTTCTAGTAGATTGCGTTTTGTCTCAAAAGTCGCCAGCTTAGATTCCATCTGTTGCAGATGAGTTTCGGCTTGGTCCCGCTCGTTGATTTTGCCTTGCGCATCCCGGGCTTGATTTAGTTGTTCTATTGCCACCTGCTCTAGTGCCTTCAAGGAGGCAAGCTTGCCACTTATCGTTTGTAGCTCATCCACGATCAATTGCCGCTTATCGGTCAATTCGACTGGCGTAGATACCTGTGCCACGCGTAATACCCATCCGCGCCTATCCATTAGCACCTTAAGCTCTGCTTCGAGACGCTTGGCTTCTTCTTTCAACGCCTGCTCAATTTTCTCGAACTGTTCAGTCTGAAACAGCATTTTGAAAAGGTCTTCGCGGTCTCGCGAATTGGCTTTGAGCAACTGCTGGAGCTTGTCTTGCGGCAACATGATGACTTGGCGGAATTGCTTGCTCTCGAAGCCAAATAACGACTCGATTGCTTCCGTCACTTTTGTCCATTTTGACGTTATCTCCGCCCATACTCTCTGTTCGTTTTCACCATCTATGCGCCGCCATAACACCGCTTTGTCTGGTTTGTATATCCCCTCTGAATCTCCATCTTTGGGGCGTTCACGTTTCAGGCTACGTGTGACGCGATACACACCATCGCCCAACACAAAGTCAAAGGTGACTTCGGTAGGAGTTTGGGATTTAGTATGATGGCTCCGCATCTGTTCGCCTTTGCGCTCATTGCCGGACGATTCGCCATAGAGCGCAAAGCAGATGGCATCCAGAATGGTTGTTTTTCCCGCGCCTGTCGCGCCATGAATCAGGAAAAATGAGCGTTCGCCTAGCACACTGAAGTCAATCTCCTGTGCGCCCGCGTAAGGCCCAAAAGCCGTCATTGTTAATTTTAACGGTTTCATGCTAGGCGTTCATTTTCGCGCACGCGATTGACAATAGCGGCAAATGCTGCGCTTTGCTCATCCGTCAGCTTTTCGCCTGTGACAAACTCATAGAAATCGCTGAATAGCGCAATCGGTTCTTGCTTGCGATGGTCAACAGGGCTGATGCTGTTGCTAATGGTCATAAAGCCAGCAAGGTCCATATTGACGAGATAGGGAAAGACCTCTCGTAATCTGCCCATTGCATCAAATACCGGGCCTTTGTCGAGCAAACGCACTTGCACATAATCGTCGCGGTTGCCCAGTTGAATGTTCCCTTTTAGCAAATCGTCAACCGTACCCTCAACACAACGCACGTCACGTCTGGGAATGAGTGGGACAGCCTCAACATGGTGCGCTCCTGTCGCATCCATCTCAACGAGTTTGACAACCTTCGTATGCTCTGCTTCCGCAAACGAATATTTCAGTAATGACCCCGAATAATGAACATGGTTGTTCTGCCCCAAGCATTGTGGACGATGTAAATGTCCCAAAGCGGCGTAATGAAAGCAGTCAAAGCACTCAACGGGGATAGTGCCCGTGCCGCCCACAGCAAGTGGCCTTTCCGACTCCGACTCTTCGCCGCCCACCACAAACGCATGATGTATAAGCACCATGCGGCTCCCTGGAATACGATTATCTTTCACCACCGCAGTCCATTTACGAAGAGCATCTTCATGACTAGCGATACTCTCGTCGCGCAAGTATTCGCTCATCTGTGATGGCTCAACATACGGCATAGGATAGAAGCTAACTCTGCCCCACTCGTCGAACATATCGATTGCTTGGATGCGTCCAGAAAGTGAACCAAAAACGTACAGACGGTGTGACTCCATCAATCTTGCAGCAAACTCCAATCGCAAAGGGCTGTCGTGGTTGCCCGCAATTACGAAGACAGGCACTTTGAGGTCAAGAATGAGACGGCACAACACGTCATCGAGGAGTTTCACCGCCTCTGTTGACGGTACTGCGCGGTCATATACATCACCTGCAATAATCAATAAATCGGGTTTCGCTTCCCGGGCGAGGTCAATCAATTGATCCAGGACGTGTGCCTGGTCATCAATCAGCGAGATGTTATAAAACGAGCGACCCAGATGCCAGTCGGCAGTGTGAATAAATCTCATAGACAACTCAGTTTTAGCTCGTAGTCAATAATTTCAAGGCGCGGTTCTATTGCTTAATGCAATCAGCACACAACGTTCCTTCCGAGTGCGTGGCACAGTAGAACCGTCCACATTGGGCCTTGTATCCAGTGCATTGTCCGATTACAGCGCCAGAGCAGCCAGGAAATGCACAACTGACAATTGCGGGATTCATGTTGGCCTCCTTTCTCGCCATGTGGAAAATAGAGAGCGGTTAACATAAGAGTAGACGGAACCCCTCACCCCGACTCTCAACCCGCTTGCGCCTCCATCATTTGCGGCTGACGCAATTCGCTCTCCTTCGCCAGCCGTGACACACTCGACTCCCAGCCGACAGCCATGAAATGAATGCCGTTCACGCCGGGCAGGCGCTTCACGAAGAACTGCGCCCCGGCGTTGACCTTCTTTAATCAGTAGTCAGTGAACAGTGGGCAGTGAACAGTGTTGACCCGGCACTGTTCACTGTTTACCGTTCACTGTTTACCGTTCACTGCTCACTGTCCACTATTCACTATCAATACGGTCGCTCGCCGTGTCCCACCACCTCCGGCACGGGTTGCTCGAGCAGGTATTCGTACGCGGCCAGCGCGGCTTTGGCGCCTTCGCCAATGGCGATGAGCACTTGCTCGGCGAAAGCGTCGGTCACGTCGCCGGCGGCGAAGAGGCCGGGCGCGGTGGTGCGGTTGCGGGCGTCAATCTTGATCCGGCCTTTCGAATCACAATCCACCAGATGCGCGACCAGCCCGGCGTTCGGGAGAAGCTCAAGCTCCACAAAGAAGGCGTCGGCGTGAAGCTCGCGAACGTCAGCGCCCTTCTTGATCACCAGCGTGCGCGCGTACTCGTCGCCGCGCACCTGTTCGACCCGATAGCCTTCCATGAGGGTGATGTTGGGCGTTGCCACCAACCGCTTGCCAAGTTCGCCGTCGAGGTCGCCGTGTGTGGGGGCGACGAGCGTGACTTGATGGCAGATTTGCGCCAGTTCCAGCGCGGCGCGCAGGGCCAGGCCGGTGTCGCCGATGACGACCGTCGTCCGCTCGACGAACAGCGGCGCGTAGCTCACCGCGCTGTAGCACAGCCCGCGCATCATGTAATCCTTCTCGCCCGGCACGTTGAGCCGTTGGGCATTGGCGCCGGTGGCGATGAGGAGCGCCCGGGCCGTGTAGTCAAGGCCACTGCGGATTTGCACGTGATACCCGTCGTGCACCTTCTCAACCTTCTCGACTTTGTCCATCACCCGCGAGAAGTCGAGATACTCGATCTCGTTCACGAAGTTGCTGACGACTTCCTCGCCGTTGATGACCAGGTGGTGCTCGATGTCGGGCAACTGCAGGCGGTAATTCGTCTTGCCGCCCAGGTCTTTGGTGATGAGCAAAACGTTCAGCCGTTTGCGCAACGCGTAAATGGTGGCGGTCAACCCGGCGGGGCCGCCGCCGATGATGATTAAATCGTACATAGCTGCCTCCTGTGGCCAGGAACTCCAAACTCCAAAGACTCAAACTCCAAAATCTTAGCTTTGCGATTTGAAGTTCGGAGTTTGGAGTTTGAAGTCGTTAGCTTGTCGCTTCGATGAACCCTTCTTCCATCATCGTCTGCGTCAAGTTGCGCGAGCGGCGGATAATGGCCGCGGCGCGTTGATACTCTTCGTCGTAGGTGGCCGGCTGGCGGGCAATGCCCTGTTCCACGGCCTTGGCCGCCACTGCCGCCGCCTCGCGCGGGAAAACGTCCCACTCGTCCATCGTCGGCAGAATGTAGTCCGGGTTCAGCCCGTGCTCGGTGGCCATGTCGGCCAGGGCGTGCGCGGCGGCAATGCACATCTCGTCGGTGATCGTCTTGGCCCGCACGTCGAGCGTCCCGCGGAAGATGCCGGGGAAGCCGAGCGAGTTGTTGACTTGATTGGGGAAGTCACTGCGGCCCGTGGCCACGACGGCGGCCCCGGCCTGTTTGGCCTCCCAGGGCCAGATTTCGGGAACGGGGTTGGCGCAGGCGAAGACAATCGCATCTTTGCCCATCGTTTTGATCCATTCTTTCCGCAGGACATCCGGTCCCGGAGTCGAGAGAGCGATCACCACGTCCGCGCCTTTGAGGGCTTCGGGAATGCCGCCTTCGCGGCCCTCGGCGTTGGTGGCCTGGCACAGCTTCCACTTGTCCACGAACTCGGCTTTGCGCTTCTCAATATCGCTTCGGCCCTTGTTCAGAATGCCTTTGCTGTCCACCATCAGGCACAGCTCCGGCGTCGCGCCTGAAGCGAAGATCAGGCGCGAGCAAGCGACGTTGGACGCGCCACTGCCGACAAAGACAATGCGCGCTTCCGACATCTTCTTGCCCACGATCTTCAGGGCGTTGATCAGTCCGGCCAGAGTTACCATCGCCGTGCCTTGCTGATCGTCGTGCCACACCGGAATCTCGGCCTTCTGCCGGAGCGTGTCGAGAATACGGAAGCACTTGGGCTGGGAGAGGTCCTCCAGGTTCACGCCGCCGAAACCGGGCTGGATCATCAGCACCGTCTCGATGATTTTGTCCGGGTCTTTGGTGTCGAGCATAATCGGCCAGGCGTCCACCCCGCCGAGATACTTGTAGAGCAGGGCCTTGCCTTCCATTACCGGCAGGCCGGCCTTGGGGCCGATGTCGCCCAGGCCGAGCACCCGCGTCCCGTCGGAGACGACGGCCACCGTGTTCCACTTGTGCGTATGCTCGTAGACCAGTTCCGGGTCGGCGGCAATGGCTTTGCACGGGGCGGCCACGCCGGGCGTGTACCAGATGGCAAAGTCGTCGAAGTCGCGCACGCGGCAACGGAGCGTCGTCTCCACTTTGCCCCGGTAGAACGGGTGCAGGCGCATTGCGTCGGCGGAGGGTTTTTTGGCCTTCGCCAGCAGTTCTTCAGTAGTTAGAACAGGAGCATCTTTGAGCATAGGTTTCCTCCTTGTAGGGCGAGATGCCATCTCGCTTTGCAACCTGTGGAGCGAGATGCCATCTCGCCCTACAATCTCAGATATGAATCGGTGTAGATCACTTTGTTGAGCAGAACCTGCACCGTCTTCCAGACTTCGGCTTGCTTTGGGTCGGTCATATCTACGTCGGTCGGTTCAAGTTCAGAGCCGGCGGCCACGGCGTCGTGCAGTTTGAGGTAGAGTGCGCCGAGCGGGGTCGAGTCGTCACGCCTCTGCACGACGTGAATCGCGTCCCACAAGTCGTTATCGAACGGGTCAATGATCGCCGCGTCAAGGCCGACGGCCATGAGCATGACCATGTAAACGCGGTTGAGGAGCGGGCGCATGGCGGCTGGCACGGCGTTGGAGACATTGGACAGGCCGACGTTGACTAGCGGCGGCGGGTCGGCCACCATCTTCAGCATCCGCACCGCCTCGATGCATTGAGGCACAAACTCCTGACAGCCGGACACGGTGAGCACCAGCGGGTCAATCAGCAGGTTCTCCATCGGCAGGCCGACTTCCTGCGCGCGCGGAATCAGTTTCTCCATCGCAATCGCCACCCGCGCATCGGCGCTGACCGGGATGCCTTCCTTGGCCATCGTCAGGGCGATCAACTTCGCTCCATACTGCGCCGCCACCAACGGCACGGCAGCCAACCGCTCCTCTTCTGCCGAGGTGGAGTTGATGATGGCGTTGGCGTGACCGTCCCGGGCCACTTTCTTTAGGCCGACTTCGATGGCGGCCAGGTTGGTGGTGTCGAACGAGAGGGTCATGTCGCCCACTCCCTCCTGCACACAGTCCACCAGCCAGTCCATCACTTCTGGCCCGGCCTTTTTCTGCGGGCCAATGTTCAGGTCGAGCGCATCCGCCCCCGCCTCCTTCTGCTTGCGCGCCAGTTGAACGAAGAAAGCGCCGTCGCGGGCCGCCAGCGCCTCTTTCACCTTGGGTGAGATGATGTGGATTGATTCGCCAATGAGCAACATGGGTCTCTCCTTATTTTGTTGGTCTGATACCAGCCTTTCCAAGCTAACATAGTCGCCGCCTGCCGGGCTATTGTCATATTTCCCTAAATCGGGCTATGAACGTCATGGAATCACGAGGGCCTCATCGTCGAGGTTTACAATTTGCATCGGAATTGCCGGAATTGGATCGCGGCTTGCGCTTGTAAAAAAAGCACACCCCCGGCCATATGGCCGGGGGTGTGTGGCTTCTGCTCTTCAGTTTTACGCGGCGGCTTTAGCTCGATATGATCTCCAAAAACACCTTCGCCACTTCTGGATCAAAATGCGTGCCTGCCTGTGAGCGGATGTGTTCGCGCACTTTCGCCTCCGGCCAGGCCGGGCGATAGGGCCGGTCGGAGCGCAGGGCGTCCCACACGTCCACCACGGCGAAGATGCGGGCCGCCAGCGGAATCTGTTCACCCTTCAGTCCGCGTGGGTAGCCGGTCCCGTCCCATTTCTCGTGATGGCAGTAGGGAATATCCAACGCCGGGTGCAAGTAAGCGATAGGCAGGAGCATGTCGTAAGCGTAAACGGGGTGCCGGCGCATGACCTTCCATTCTTCGGGGGTGAGCGGACCGGCCTTGAGCAGGATGTCATCGGGGATGCCCATCTTGCCAATGTCGTGTAGAAGCGCGCCCCGGCGCACATGAACCAGTTCGGCGTCGCCCACCCCCAGCGCCTGCGCCAGATGCATCGTCATGTCTGTCACTCGCCGGGTGTGGTCGCGAGTCTCTTTGTCGCGCAGATCGAGGGCATAGGACCAGCCCTCGATGGTGGCATCGTAAGCCAGCGCCAGTTCGAGGTTTGAGCGTTGCAAGCCGTCAAACAGTTGGTGGTTATCAATGGCGATGGCGGCCTGCTCGGTCAGCATCTCCAGAAAGGTCAACCACTCCGCGACCGGAGAGAGCGGGGAGCGGTGAAAAATTTCGAGCACGCCTTTGACATAGCCCTTGGCGACGAGAGGCACGCCATAGTAGGCCCGGAAGTTTTCCCCGGCCAACAGCGGCGCGCGAGAGAAGTCCGGCTCTTCCTCCGCCCAGTCGGGAATGTGAATAATGCGGCGCTCGAGCGCGGCGCGGCCCGCGTAGCCCTGGCCCAGGCGCAGGCGGGTGTGTTGCAGGGCCTCGGTGCGGAAGCCGCGCCCGGCGGCATACTCCAGGGTGTAAGTGTGAGGGCTTAGCAGAAGCAGGGCGACGGCATCCACGCCCAACTGGGTTGCGACTTGCTCGAGCAAGACCTTGAACGTGAACTGCAAATCGAGGCTGGCGGCAATGGTTACGTCAACGGTATGCAGGGCTTGCATTTGCTGGAGGTGGTGCCTGGTCTCGGCCAGCAGACGAGCGTTCTCCAGAGCAATGGCGGCCTGGTGGGCATAGGCCTTGAAGAAGTCCACGCGTTCCCCGGTGAAAAAGCCCGGCTGGTCGCTATACAGGTTAAGCGCGCCAAACACCTTGCCCCGGCTCACGAGCGGGAAAGCGGCAGTACTGCACAGGCCCCCGGCCAGCGCGGCCTCGCGCCACGGGGCGAAGCCCGGGTCAGTGGCGATGTCGGCGATGACGACGGGGAAACCGGTGCGAATGGCGCGGCCCACAGGCCCGCCTCCTTCCGGAGTCTCGTCCAACCGAATCGTGAAGCCGGCCAGCACGTTTGCCATCTGGCCGTAAGCGTTCAGCATCTGCACCCGGCCATCCGGCTCGGCGCGGCCCAGCCAGGCCAGCCGCGCGCCAAACACTTCCACACAGGCGCGGGTCACGTTCTGGGCCAATTCTTCCGGGTCCAGGCTTTGGGCGAGTCTCTGCGCGCTGGCATATAGCGTGGCCAGGGTTTCCAGTTGGCTCAAGTTGTCCGCATACAGCCGGGCATTGACGATAGCCTGAGCGGCCTGATCGGCCAGGCTTTTCAGCAGGGCCAGTTCGTCTTCGGTGAAGTGGCGCTCTTCGCCGACCGAGAAAACGTTCAGACTGCCGATCAGTTGGCCTTCGCGGAACAGGATTGCGCCGGCCAGGGTGCGAATGTTTTCTGCGCCGAACAGGTCGGCATTCGGTTGACCGGGGATGGCTTGCACATCTGGAAAGACGACGACCAGGCCTGTTCGCCGGACTTGATCATCGTAGAAAGCGCGTGGCACGGGCCGAACGGGCTGGCGGTGCTCCGGCGACCGGCCGAAGGCGGCGGCCAGTTCCAGCATCTCACCCCCGGCGTCGCACAGCATGACGCTGGTGAGGGGGGCATTCAGCGCCCGGGCAGTTTCCTCACAGACCGCGTTCAGCACCGCGTCGAGATCCAATCGGGCATTCAGGCGGGCGGCAGTGCGGGCCAGCGCCTCGGCCCGGGCGGCATGTTTCTGAGTCTCCGCCTCGGCTCGCTTGCGCTCGGTGGTCTCATAGAAAGTCACGGCGAACTGGCCCGGCGTGGGGCGGAAGGCAGTCACATCAAAGTATTTGCCGAGGGCCTTGGCGTAATTCTCAAACTGGATCGGCTCGCCGGTCTGCGCCACTCGACCGTAAGTTTCAATCCAGTAGGGCTCTGTTTCGGGGAGAACTTCCAGAACCGTTTTGCCAATGACTTGATCCCGGCGCAAGCCGGTAAGTCTTTCAAAAGCCGGGTTGACGTCCAGAAACCGGTAATCACAGGGGACGCCGTTCTCGTCGAAAATCATCTCATGCACTGCCAGCCCCACCAGCAGTTGAGAGAAAAGGAGCCGGTAGTGTTCTTCGCTCTCCCGCAACGCCGCTTCCGCCTGCTTGCGCTGAGTGATGTCACGAATTACAGTTACTCGCAACCGACGCCCGCCGACATCCATCGGCCTTCCACGAACCTCAACTGGAAAGGTTGTTCCGTCCTTGCGAAGAGTGAAAGGCTCGTAGGGTTCCTGTTTTTCCGAACGAATTGCGTCCATCACAACATCGCGCGATTCCGGCGCAACCAATTCGATAACCGGTTTGCCAATTAGCTCGCTCCGGTCGTACCCCATCATCCTCGCCAATTGATCGTTCGCATCCAACAAGGCGCCTTTCTCAACGATGGCAATTCCCTCAAACGAGGCCGCGGCCAATGTGCGGTAGCGCACCTCGCTTTCCTGCAGGGCCGCCTCCGCCTGCTTGCGTTCGGTGATGTCAATGAGGGAAACAATCACTCTCGACAGCGTGGCTTCATAGCCCAGCATGACCGACCATTTCAGGCTGATGTGAATGGCCTCACCCTTCAGGGTTCGATTGACGCCTTCGCTGGTAAAAACCATCTGACCTTCGGCGATGGTGATTAACTCTTCCTGAAAGATGTTGTAAGACTCTGGAGTGAAAATCCGGTCCAGGTTGCTCAACAGTTCCGCTTTGCTATCGGCTCTGTACAGCTCCAGGGTGGCTTTGTTCACATCCGTGACCTTGACCAGCGCCACGCACTGGGCCACGGCTTGGGGATGGCTTTCGAAATAATGCCGAAAGTCGGTGACTCCCTCTCGGTGCAGCTGATCCATTTCGGCTTTGACGCTGGAGAAATCCTCTTCCCACAACGAAATCGGCGAGTCTTCAAAGAGCCTGCGGTAGCGGGCCTCACTCTCTTGCAATGCCGCCTCGGCCTGCTTGCGCGCAGTGATGTCGCGGGAGACGCCCAGCACGGTTTGCACAACCCCGGCCTGATCTTTCATTGGAACCAAGCCGGTATTCAGCCACATGCTGTAATTCGGAAAGCGGGTTTCTGTCTCCCTCCACAATGGCTCGCCGGTTTCAAAGACCGTCTGGAGGCTGTGTTTTTGCTGTTCGGCGGTGTCAGGCGGGAACAGTTGGGCGCGCGGTTGGCCGATGAGGTCTTCCGGTTTGCCTCCGAACTGGCGGGCCGCAAAGCTGTTGACATATTCGATGCGGTCCTCGCGGTTGACGACAAAGATCATTTCGTGAGCCGCTTCGGCCAACGTCCGATAGCGTTCCTCGCTTTCGCGCAGAGTCGCCTCCGCCCGTTTGCGCTCGGCCAGTTCGATCTGCAATTGCTCGTTGGCCTGACGCAATTGCGCGGTGCGCTCGGCGGCCGCGCTTTCCAGTTCATTCTTCTCCTGTTCCAGTTGGCGTTTGTAAATCGCGTTTTCGTCCTCAGCCGCTGAATTTTTTCGCGGTTCCATAGCCTTGCCTCTCAGGAGGAGCGGTACACGAAGTGTCTCAGAATGTGTCTGAAGACGTAGCCGCGCCCCTTGTGGGTAGCAGGCACAAAGCCCGCCACTACGCAACTCACCTTACGCAAAACAAGCAGCCGGGCGGCGCACCCTTCACTCCGCTTAGAGTTTGCTGAAGGGGCGCGCCGTCGAAGAGCGCGAGCACTGCGTAAGGTGAGTTATTTTATCCCCAAAATCTTTGCTAGCTGAGGCAGATTTATATCCGTTAGGATTCCTTTCCTATCCCAGTGGTATTTACAGCCGACGTGGTCGAGCAGAAGGCCCTGGGCCGGAACGCCTATCGAGTCGGCGTCCCATCCGCCGCCCCAGTTCGTCAACGCGCACGCCACGCCCACCACCCCTAAACTTCCATCTCCCGCGCCCGACCCAAAGACGCGCAGTTCGTCGGGGATCATGTAGACCTCAAAACCGCGCTTCTCGCCCAGCTTTGTGATTTGATGCACACGGCACGACGGTGTGCAGGCCTGGCACTTCGCCCCGAACGGCGTTTGAATGGCCTTGCATTTTTCTTCGGGCTGGGCGCGCATGCACGGCGGCACGATGACAATTTTGCGTTTGGCCGAAAGAAATCGTTGACGATAGGCCCGGCTGAGGATCTCGGTGCCCAACATGCCGAGGTGGTATTCCAACCGCGAGCGCGACACAAGTTCAGCGTCGTACCGCCGACGATAATGGGGAGCCGACTCGGTCAAGAAGCGTTCGACGCCAGTCGTGTACTTGCCGAGCGCCCCCAGGCTGGCTTCGGCAAAGGCATCGGCCAGAGCGAGGCAGTGGGCGATGGCTTACCGCGCCGGGCGAGGGCCGAGGTTGGCAAAGTAATCTTGCCATTGGGCGAGTCGCCTGGCATGCGCACTATCCTCGTTCGCCTTCAACCAGGAGATCAGGCGTTCAACATCTTCACAAGTCGTTCTTTCTGTGCCAGCGCGCCTCGCCAGCCAGCCTACCCAACCGCGTAACGCTTTGAACGCGCTCTCCAGCTTCGGCCACCGTTCCTGCGCCTTCACCAATAAGTTCAACGCCCGCGCCAGCCACCCCGGCAGGCGGTCCGCCTCGCGTCCATGCTCGCGCAACAGCACGCCGAGCGCCAGCAGTTCGAAAGCACACTCGGCATCCGAGCGATCCGGCTCGTCGTGCCGCCGCCTGAACTCGCGAAAGCCGGCAATGATTCCGGCAGCAGTTCGGGTTGTGTCGGCGGCCCATTGATCGGCAAAGGCGGCTATGGTCTGATAGTAGTCGTCAGAGTTTCGCCCGTCCAGGCGCAAAGAGTAGGTGATAATGCGCGTCATGGAATCAAAGCTCGTCTTCACCGGGCCGGATCGCAACCAGGGCTATCTTGGCGGCAAACTGCTCAAGTTCCGCGCGCGGGGGTTGCGCCAGGAGACCTCGCTTCGAAGCAATGCCCCTATCATTCGAAAGTTAATCATCTTCGTATATATCCCCCCCGACCAGAAACCGCCAGAATTTTGCCAGGTCCTGCACTCGCGGCCAGAAGGCTGGAACCTTCTTTCGATACTCCTCATAACCTTGCCCGAACCGCTCGATCAACTCCGGCTCTTCGACCAGCCTCAGCCACAGGGTAAGGCCGATGGGCATGAACAGGCCAAACAGAATCGAGAACCACGTCCCTCGCCACAAGCCGAAGGCCATCCCGATCCGGATCGCGCCAGAATAAGCCGGGTGGCGCAAAATGCTGTAGATGGACGAATTGACCAGCCTGCTTTCAGCCGGGAAGTAGACGTACAGCATCGCCAGGTTGTCCGCGCCAAAGGCGAGGTAGGCCAGCACGTACAGCAGGGTGCCGGTGATGAAAAGATAGAGGCCGATCATGGAGATGGTGGGCATCGCCCAACCTAGAGGGGCGCGCTCGCCCGGCAAATAAAGGTTGTGGGCGATGGCGGCGAACATGAGCGGCAGGCCGGGCAACATGAAATGCAGGAAGGCGTTGCGATAGCTCCGGTCGCCATACTTCTCCCGGTACTCGCGCCGCCGCCAGAAGAACTGCGCCGCGATGAAGAAGCCGGCGATGACGCCCGCGATCTGGCCGAGCGCTGTCCAACGCGGCCACAATACGTCAACGACGATCATCGCCGCCGAAGCAATGGCAAACGAACCGGCGGCAATCAAAGCGGCGATCAGACGGCGCGAGCGCGTGCGCAATTCGGGGACGTGAGCGAGGAGAATTTCAGAGCCGGTCATGGTTCCTCCTGCTCACCGCTCACCCGCCGCCGACAACCTGTGCGCCAGCGTGCTCGCCGTAAACACAGCTAGGTCACGAAAGACACTCTCTGCTTCGGCCTCTTTTGTTTCGATAGGGAGAGCGAGGTGGGTTTCCACACGCGAGGCGATTTCTTCCAGCGCTTGTGGATCAGCCGTCGGGGCCAAATGTTGGAAGAGCAGGCGGTGCGCTCCTTTGCGTTCCATCACTTCGAGGCCGTCCAGAATCTGGCGGTGCGGTGTGCCTTCCCAGATCGAGAGGATCATCGCTTCGCGCAACCAACGCTCGACCCGATTCTCGGCCAGCGTCCCGGCTCCGCCGTAGACCTCGATACTCCATTTGGCCGTTTGCGCCGCTAGCTCCGCTGTCCAGTATTTCGCCAGATGGGCGACGAGGCGGAAGAGATGATAGCGATCCGAGTAACGCGGCGTCTCACGCCAGACCTCGTCCAACAGTCGAACCGCCTCCCAGCCCAGGGCGAAGGCCGACTTCAACGCCGACAGCCGCTCGACGAATTGCTTGTGGAGCAGTGGATGCTCGAGGATGGGTTTGCCGAAGGCGGCGCGGCCTTCGGCAAACGAGAGGGCGTCGGCCAGGGCGCGCTGGGTCAGCCCCAGGCTTCCCACGCTGTTGGCGGCGCGCGAGACGTTGAGCACTTCCAGAATCAGATAGATACCCCACTCGGCCTTGCCCAACAGGTAAGCCTCGCTGTCCCTCAATTCCACTTCGCCGGTCGGCGCCGAGCGCGTGCCGATTTTGTCCTTGAGGCGGCGGATGAAGTAGTTGAGGCTTCCATCGTCTCTGTATTTGGGCAAAAGGAAGAGGGCGAGGCCGCGCACACCGGCGGCCGCCCCCTCCGGTCTGGCAGCCACCACCGCGAGATCGGCGCCGGCGTTGCTGGCAAAGTATTTGTCGCCGCTCAACAGCCAGCGGTCGCCGACGGGCCGGGCGGCAGTCTCCACCGCCGCGCCCAGGTCGGAGCCGCCTTTTGCCTCGGTCATCCACGTTGCACCCTGCCATACCTCGTCGTCTTTTCGCAGAAGCGGCGGCAGGAAGCGCGCCTTCAACGACTCGCCGCCGTACTTCAAGAGCGGCACGGCGGTTGAGAGCGAGACGGCGTAGGGGCAGTACAGGCCGGGGTCGAAGAACGCGGTGACGTAGCCGAAGAGATAGGACGGCAGGAGAGAATGATCCTCGAAGGCTCGCCAGATGGCTCCGGCCCGATAGCCGTGCTTGAGCATTCGCCAGTATTCGGGCGCGAAGAGAACCTCGTCCACGCGCTGGCCGAAGCGGTCGAACATGCGAAGCCAGGGCGTGCCGGCGCGGTCGGTGGCTTCGGAGATGGCTTTGCCTTCGGCCACCCACCAGGCTTCGTAGTCGCGCAAGGCCGGCTCGTGCGGCAGTTTGCCGCCGAGCATGTGATCGAGGAAAGTAACAGGTGAAAGCAGGATGTCGAACATCGAGGCGCCTCCTATAATCTGCGCCCTTCGATTACGCGGCGCGGAAGAAGGCCGCGCCTCGCCGCTCAGTTTCTGTAGAGCGAATTGGCAATTCGCTCTACGAATCCTGAATTTCAAAACAGCCGCTCAGGGCGCTAAGCTGATGTTTCGCGATCCATTACCCCAAATCGCCGCCACAGTGGGGAACCGGCTCATCTCGGTGTGCGGTAGGAACAGCGCCGAAGTGAACGCGTCGTAAAAGGTGTTGTCCGCCGAAAGTTCGATGTAGGTCATCTTCTCGGCAATGGCTCTGATCTGCGCCCGGGCTTCGCGCGAGAGCAAGGCCATGTAGGCGCCCATCACCGATGTGTTGCCCAGGAAGTGGAATCGATCCCAGGGCATGTCGGGCAGAAGCCCGATCTGCACTGCCTTTTCGACGTTGATGTATTTGCCGAACGCGCCGCCGATGAGGAGCTTCTGCACGTCGGCTAAATCCACGCCGACGCTCTGGGCCAGCACGGTGAACCCGGCGTAGATGGCGGCTTTTGCCCGCAGAAGGTTGTCAATATCCACTTTGGTGATGACGATGTCGCGGCCTGTGCCTGTTTCACCTGCCCTGGCCAGAACATACTCCGGCCCGTGTTCGCCCTCGCGCAGGCGCGGCGTCAACAACTCCATTTTGAATCTGCCGCCCTTGTCCACCACGCCGGTGATGAATAGCTCGGCCACCAGCGAGATCAGGCCGGAGCCGCAGATGCCTTTTGGCTTCGTGTCGCCGATCACGCGATACGTCGGCTCAAATGTCTGGCCGTTGATCCACACTTCCTCGATTGCGCCGCGGGTGGCCCTCATGCCGCACACCACGCCCGCGCCTTCAAAGGCCGGGCCAGCCGAACAGGCGCACGTCACCAGCCAGTCCTTGTTGCCTAGCGCCATCTCGCCGTTCGTGCCCACGTCAATGAACAACGTTAATTCATCCGCCCCGGCTAACCCGGAGGCCAGCACCCCGGCGGTGATGTCCGCGCCCACGTACGAGGCCACGCCCGGCAGGCAATCCACCGTCGCCAGTGAATGAATCTCGAGGCCGACTTCAGAGGCCAGCAAGGGCAAAGGCTGATTGACGGTTGGAATGTAGGGTGTGAGGCGGATCGAGGCCGGCGGCAAGCCGAGGAACAGGTGCATCATCGTGGTGTTACCGGCAACCGTCGCTTTGTAAATGTGGCCGGGTTCTATGTGGTTGCGCTGGATCAAGCGATTGATGACTTCGTTGATCGTGCCGCGCACGAGTGCGCCCAACTCGCCCAAGCCGCCGTTTTTGTTGGCATAGATGATGCGTGAGATCACGTCTTCGCCGCGAGCGATCTGGCCGTTGTATTCGGCGGCGGTGTCCACCGCCTCGCCGGTGAGCAGGTTGACGAGGTGGGCGCTCACCGTCGTCGTGCCGATGTCAATCGCCACGCCGTAAAGACCTTTGGGGTTTTCGCGCTTTTTGCGACCCCAAAGGTCTATCAGGCGGGGCGGCCCATCCGGTTGCCGCCAGTTGTCGGTTTCGACGATGGCCGTCACCTGCCAGTCTGCTTCGCGCAGGCGCGGGCCGAGTTCGCGCAAAAGTTGCAAGGGCACTTCGAGATCGTGGATGTCGTGCGCGGCCAACGCCCCTTCCAGGCGGGCAAAGTCGTCTACGGCATTGTCCAGCCGGGGCGGGTCGAGGGAGAGAGAAAACGCCCGCACGGTTTGATCGCGGGCGCTGTCGTAAGGAAAGGGAACCGCGATCCGGCGCGCGGTCTTGTCGGTGACCAGCCGCCGTTCCAGCGTCTCCTGTTCGGGGATGAAGATGGCGGCGTCCCCTTCGATCACCGATTGGCAGGCGAGGGCGTATCCAGCTTCGACGTCAGCCGTCGTGAGGCGGATCGCCGAGCGCCGCCGGATGCTTGGCGCGCCACTCTCCACCACCACCGCGCACCGCCCGCACCGCCCTTGCCCGCCGCACGGCTGGAGAATCTCCAGCCCGGCCTGGCGCAGGGCGTCGGTGACGAGCGCGCCGGTTGAGGCGGTGACAGTTTTGTCGGCGGGGTGAAAGGTGATGGTGTGAGCGGCCATTTGGCTGATGGCGTATGGCGAATGGCAAATGGCGAATGGCTGATAGACTCTCCATCTGCTATCTGCCATCAGCTATCTGCTAATTGTAGGAGTCGCAAATCTGATCGGCGATGCGCGCGGTTTCGATCTCCTCTTCGTTCAAAAGCCAGCGCGAGAGTACCAGCCCCTCACAGGCGGCCATGCCCACCCAGTACATCACCTTCGGGATGTTCACACCCTGGGAGCAGAGGATGGTGCACGGCGCCGGAGTCGGGCATTCCAGGCAGGCCAGCGCGCTCCGCACTGCTTCTCTGGCGTCGTAGCCAAGATAAGGGTTTTTAGGGATTCTTGCGCCCTGGATGTTCATACGACCTCCTTGCCCTTTTCATTTTCGCTTGGGCCGCAACACCACTAATGGCAACAGGATCATCGTCGCCAGCGGCCACACCCATGCCAAATCGCCGGGGCCGCCGGGGCCGGTACGGGCTTCTGCCCGCCGGATGTGGAGCAGGCGATACTTCGCCGTCGTTGCCTCAAGCTCGGCATCTGTCATCTTATGCGGATTAAATCCAAACAGGTAGGCAACGAAGCCACTGCCGATCATCACCTGCCGCATCAGCGCCAAACGATTCTCACAATCCGAGATGTCCTCCACCGTCCCGGCCCACCATCCGTCCGGCGTCCACACTTCCACAGCCGGATTAGCCGCCATGTTACGATACCAGTCTGAGATGGAGCCAAAGCCGGCAACACAGTACAGCTCGCCGTCTACGCTGGCGAAGTTCACCAGGGCGTGTCGCTTGCGGCCAGTCTTGCGGCCTCTGTGTACGATGACCAGGATGCGCCCGCTCACGCCCGGCCAGACGTTGAACCACCACCCCAGGCCCAGCCGCCACAACGACAGCATGAACGGGTTGAGGTATCGGCGGAACCCGCGCCGCAAGCGTTCTTCCGTGTTTGGATCCAGGATTGTCATGCTCTAACCTTCTCCCCCCACATCACCTTCAAATACCCCGGAATGTCCACCGCCTCCTTCGGCCCGACCATGATCTCCCAGCCCGGCAGGCTCTCTTCCAGTTCGCCCGATAATACGGCCACCTGGCCCGGAATGATCAGCCGCTTGTGATTCGCTTTGCTCTCGACGTTGAACGTCTTCACTGCTTTGGCGATCCGGTCGGCGTCGAACTTCCCGGCGGCCCAGGCGGTGAGGACACTCATGCCCTCGGCGTCGGCCACCAATAACCACGCCGGCCACCCTGACCCTTCCACTTCGTTGTTCACCGCGAAGTAGGTGATCGAGAAGTTGGTCGTCACCATCAGCGGCGCGCCAGGATCGGGCGCGTTAATCTCGTACAGCCCCGGCTGAACCTGAATCGGTTTCTGGGGATCGGTGAAGATGTTTTGCCGCAGGGCCAACAATGGATACAACATCGCCGGGTCAAACGAATCGAGCACGATGAAACCCGCATACTTGGCGATGTGCTGGGCGGCCAGCACCGCTTCGTCCACGCCGAGGCAGGCCGCCTCGCCGGGGAAAGTGATGACCGGATAGCCGAGGGCACGGAAGTTTTTCTTCAGGGCCAGGCGGCGAATCTGGGTGAGGGCGGTGAGCGAGTCGGCGTAGCCGCCCACGAGCGGGTCAAGCGCCAGGTCTTCCAGACCTGCCTTTTTGATCTCCTCGGCGAGCGTTGCCAGCTTGTCGAGCGACTCGGCTTTCACTGCCAAAGGTGATTTTGCCGCCTTCGCCAACTCGGCCATCTTTTGCCAGTTGGACTCGTCGGCGGCGTACAACAGCGGCTTGAGGCCCGAGGCGGCCTTCACGCCCTCGGCCATCACCTCGGGACTCTCGGCGATAAGGATCAACGGCTTCCTGGTGGCCGAGCGGGTCGCGGCCACTGCTTCGGCAAATGCCGTGCCTGCCCCGGAGTCGGCGCGCGGTGCGTCCAGCGTGGCTTCCACCGCGAACCCGTCCACACCCAGCTTGATGCCGACGTAGTCCACCAGGTAAGCATCCGCCTCGGCGACTTTGGCCTTGATGGCCTCCACGCCCTCGGAGTCCTTCACTCGAATGAACAGGCCCGGCTTGTGATAGAAAGTCTTCTCGTGCCGGAAGAGCACGGTTTCGTTCCCTGCTTCCACCTTGAGGCCGTCGCTGGCCACCGTCACCAGCCGGATCGGCGGCGCGGAGGCGGCTTCCAACCGAGATTTCGCTTCGTCGGTCACGTAGGGGCAAGCGGCGAGTTCGGCCTGCTTGGCCGCCAGCTTCATAGCAAACGCCAGGCAGGTTGGATAACCGCACTCGCGACAATTGGTTGCCGGTAACAGTTTGTAGATTTGCAAGCCAGTGAGTTGCATCAGATATTCTCCTTCAGGTTCTTGCATTGTTACATGATTTATGATATTCTCGTGGCCGAAAGTTTGGCGGGAGACATATTGACTTGTGGCACGAGGAAAGCGCATATCCCAAAATCAGCAACTTCCCAATGGAAGCATTATCTTCTGGTCGCAACGCCTTGCGGCTGAGGGGCGCTATTTCGTCCCTGTTCAGTGCGGCAGATGCGGCCAGAAACGCACTATCAACACCTGCGGCATCCATGGCACCTTCACCGGCCTCTGTCGACAGTGCAGCACGACCAACAGACGGTCTCTCGTGCAGATCGGTGAACAGGTGCTGCCGAATGGCAGTATCATTTACTGGGACGAGGAGAGATGCGATGAGCGATATCCGACCGCTCGTCGGATAGTAACCGTCCAATGTGGTGGCAGATATTGCAATGGCTCTACTCGGCAAGTGCCTGTCCACATTGCGAGCCAAGCTAATTTCACGGGTCTGTGTCGCCGTTGCGCGCATTTTGGCTCTGCATCTGGCTGCTGGAAAGGGGGTAGAAGAAAGAATGCACAAGGGTATGTCATCGTCAAACTCCAACCAACTCACCCGATGTACTGTATGGCTTTTAAGAATGGTTATGTTCTGGAGCATCGTTTGGTCGTGGCCGAGAAGATAGGCCGTCCACTCCGAAATGACGAAATCGTTCATCATCTCAATGGCAAGAAGGACGATAATCGTCTTGAGAACCTGCAACTTCTCGTTGAGCATCATCACCCAGGTTATCAGATCGCCCACGAAGACAAACCGAGCTAGTGAAATTGGCCGGAACATGTCAACTGCGCTCAAATCTTCACCATCAACCCGTCCACCATCGCCTTCACCCGCGCTAATGATTCGGGATGGCGAAGCACGGCAACGTTTGCCCCGGCGTGAATAAGCGAGGTCGCGGTCAGTGTTTCCCAGTTGACGGCCCGCCGCTTCCAGTCGCCCCAACTCTCCGGCACGCCCTGGCCCACTTTCGACTCTTTGGCTTTCCAGCACTCCTCGCCCGGCGTGACCAGCATCGGCTGTTGGGTCATGCTGTCGCCCTGCAGCGCCGCGAGGCGCAGGCGCTCCATCACCGAGTAGCCGTATTCGATGCCGTACGCCAGCGCGCCCGTCGTCGGGTCCATGATGATGCGCTCCAGCGGCATGCCCATGTCGTGAATCAGGATGACGAGTTGCTTGGCCAGATTCACGTCCATCGGCGTCTTTGAACTGACCAGGTGATCGTTGGCCATGGCCGCCGCCACAATCGTCCGGTAGTTTTTGTCCTCGCAAACGCCGATCAGCAGGCGCTCGCCCTTGGCCTCTTCGGCGACCGGCACGATCAATTCGTTGTCCTTCTCGGCCTGCCCCGGCCCGAACACGGCCAGCGGCAGTCCCGTCGCGCCCAACACTTTGCGAACGACGGCGCGGGCGTTTTCTGGCGTGTTCGGTTTGCCATCGGCGGTCGTGAGTGAGAGCGTGAGCACAATCAGATCAGCCCCAGCCGCCTCCGCCGCCTTCGCCCACTCGCCGGGGTCGGCCATTGCTTCGCCCCAAGCCTCGTAGAGCAACGGCGACCAATCGTCGGGCTTGCGATCCTTGATCTCAATCGCCAACGCGGGCGGGTGCGGGATGGCCGGGTTTGGGCCAGCGCCGTCGAAGTGCAGGAACGGCAATGTGGCCTCGCCGCCAATCGCGAGAGTCTTTGCGCGCGTGCCGCCGCCTGCCGCCGTCGCGCCCAGCGTAATTTCTCGGACTTTACCAGTCCACTTTTCTTTCGGTATTTCGACTACTATCGGCATATTCGCCTCCGTGGGATACAGTCTATCTAGGACGATGCAAGAATACCGCCCCTAATGGGGCGGTAATAGTGAGAATTGGCGGCTTTGGCGGGTGATAACCTTCATGAGGCAATCAGGTCACGTCGAGCCAAGACATCTGGAAGTGCGGCGTGCCGATCCCGAACAGGCGGCGAGCATCGTCCACCGTGGCCCCGGCCAGCGGCTTGATCATGAACACGTGCCAGTCGGGCCTGGCCGTCGGGAACCCCGCCTTCTCCAAACTCACGGCTTCGACCGGGCAACTGACCTCGACGCGCAGATACGCGAAGCGGCCCGGCAACTCTCGCGCAATCGCGGCGACTGCCTCGACAGGGGATGCGGCCTCGGTCAACAGCATGTTGCTCACCGTCAGAATCGGCCCCGCGATGCTGCCAACCGCAAATGCCGCGAGTTCGTCATTGCGCCGCAACAGCCACGCATCGTCGGCGGCCAGATCGCCGAAGGACGCACCGGTCCCGGGCCGGTCCACCACGATCACGGCATAGCCGGAATTCACCATCTCCTTCAGCCATTTGGTCCGGAAGAGGGCATCCATAATCTTGCCATTCCCCTTGGGAGCGACCCAGGCTCGAAAGCGAACCATGGGGTCGTAATACCAGGGCATGCCCAGTCCGATAAGGTTATTGTTCCCGTCTTTATCGATGACCGTCCATGCGCGATCATAAGGAGTGTATTTGAACAAGACTGGCAACGGCTCATTGGCGGGAACGCCCTTTTTTGTCGGCAGGAACAAGTCATAGGCCAGCCGTGTTCCATCGGACAACTTCAGGTAGTCGGAGGTGGTTGTGAGCCGTCATAGACCTCTTCCGAGTAGCCCTGATATTTGCCGAATTCAGACACTTTTTCCTGCCTGGCCTTTCCTTGATACGCAGCCCAGAGGGCGAATAGTAGCAAAACTGTTGCAAGCAGGATCAGCACTTTCTTTCCGAAAATTTTTTTCATTGTCGTGTTCATTTGTTTCTCCTTACTCGTAGTTGAATCTACTCTTTTGAAACCTGGCTACCCCGGCGGAAGCCACAGATTGAGAAAGACAGCAACGCTTACTCCAAATAAATCGGCGATGGCGTGAGCTACAATCGCCCATCGTAGGCTGTTCGTCTTCTTGTAAATCACTCCAAACAACACCCCCAGTACAAAGGCATTGACGAGCAGGACAGGATGCCGCCCGCCGATGGATGTGACTCCAATACCGAAAAGATGGTTTAGAGAAAACAGGATGCTTGTCCCGAGAACACTCATCCAACTGGGCCAGGCCTTGGTCGTATCTAGCAGTAATCCCCTCCAATACCACTCTTCCAGGAGCGGGTTGATTAATCCGACGATCAACCAGGGCCCCCACACATAAATCGGCTTCAGCAATTGCCATGAGCCAAGGAACATTGGCAGCGACGGCAATACCAGCAGGATTGCCAGTCCTGACCACAACCAGTTGCCCTGCGGGCGTCCCATCCAATGTCTGATGGCATCCTTCCCGCTCCCCCATAACACGAGAAGGCCGATGCTCATCCAATAGACCGCGATCCAGGGAACCCAGGCCCATACCCCGAGGACGTGCTCTGCCAGACGAATTACGATGTTGCCGATCAAAATCACAACGATCGGTGAAAAGATAATTAAGCGCTGTCTGTTCGTTTTTTTTGTCCTTTCGCCGAGATCTTTTTCGAACGGTTTTTGGGTTAAGGTGGTGTTCATGTAGGCCGGCACGACGAGCTTGGGCAAACCCAGCAGACTCGTGATGATGCTGCCTGCCATCATCCCGACGAACGAGGACAGTGCGGCCGCTGCTCCCTTGAGCAGGTCGAGGCCCACCCTTTTCAAATACTGCATCCATACGGCATTGGATGGGCTTGAAACTCTTTTGACTGGTGTTGGAACAATATTTGCGTTCATTTTTTTCTTCTTCGGATTGAATTGAACTTATGCAAGGGCGATCGCTCGCGCGATCTTCCTGCGCTTTGGGCTGAGCGAATACGACAGCCGGCCAAAGAATGCATCCACGTAGCAAATGCCCTCGAACAGGAGAGGATGGGGGGTTACAAAGCCGCCTCCATAGGTGCCATATCCCACCGGTCTCGTCTTGATCTTCCGCGACTCGTCTAGCGTTACATCCGACAGGATGACACCTTCTTTCTGCTCATCCAGTTGCCCTAAAATATTCCCGTCCGGGTCGGATATCGTCGAGAGACCTCCCAGGTAGAACGCATCGGACCCCATCAGGCTGCCAATGATTCCGAACCATTTCTCAGGCCCGCGCGGGCCAACCTGGTTGATGAACACCGCTGGTATGCCAATCAGTCGCGCGTAGTTAGATGCCATCTGGCTTAACGTGCAACGCGATCGTGAGAGATCTTCGTCGCTGACTAGGCCTCCTTTTTTGAAGGGCAGCGGTGCCGCGTGCGGCATGAGCAACAGGTCTGCCGAATGGTCCTGCATACGATGCAGGTTGGGCACAAAAAGATTATCCGCACAGATTCCGATGCCGATATGGCCAATGGGTGTATCGACGACGTGAGAGCCATCGAAGCACTTGAAGCACGCTGTTTCGGCCATCGTCTTTCGTACATAGCCTGCCACCTGCCCATCGGGCGCGCCCAGCACATATATGTTGAAAAGATCTTTTCCGTCCGTTTCAACGAAACCCATCCCCAGGTAAACCCCCAGCCTGCGAGAAGTCTCCCGAACCCAATGGACTGTGCAGCCTCCCCTGGTCTCTGCCCACTCCCAGATCAGCGGCGACATGGAATAACCGGGGGCAGCGAGTTCCGCGAAGGCAATCAACTGGGCCCCATCCCCTGCCGCTTGTTCGGCAAGCGGCGTAGCATGGTCGAGATTAGCCTTGGTTTGGCCTAATTGGGATTGCATTTGAACCGCAACGACGCGAATCACTTTGACGTTTTCCTGAATTGCAGACATGGCCTTACTCCTTTGCATCTTGAATCATCCTTACGCTTTCGTTACTGCTCAGGGCCTCTTCGCGCATCCCGGCGCGGATCATGGCGAACAGGGCGCGGGGCGTGTGGTCCATATCGGCGGCGGGAGGACACGAGCCGCCGCACGTGCCGCACTGGATGCACATTTCCAGGCGCGACACGCCGGCTGTGGCCGCGCTCACTTCTTCGAGGAACCTGAGGTTGGGGTTGCCGACTTCAGCCGGGGGAACAATTTCGGTGGTCAAGGGATATCTCCTCTCAAGGCAGAGGTATACTCTGCCCCAATTAAAAACAAACGACCTCCACCTATTTAGTCTAGGTTGAGGCCATTCAGATGCTCTTCGTCGAACGCTTCAATATGATTGGCGCCAAGTTGGTTATATGTAGGCAAATTGCAAACCCTGCCAGGCGGAGCGAGCCACAAACTCCACACGCCGCACATCAATCACCTGCCTGCAATAGTCTGACCACAACGGCGGGTCAGCCCTATCGCCTCGACAAAATACGCCGGAGATATCTTGGCATTTATGGCCTTTCAAGTCGAGTGGCACATGTCACGAGTTTCTTTAGACGGAAGTCAAACTACTGGGATCAGGTTCTTGGAGAATGTTTACCTGCTCTCTCAAATACATCCCTGAGGCACCAAGTGTTATTTGGAAACACTTGGCACCTTAGGAATACCCTCGCAGACATGTCCAGATGCTCGCAACTGACGACAGTGGAACACAACTCCGGCGGGGGCGTGGGCCGCTTGAAGGGCAGCAGGTCGAGCACCATCACCGTCCAGCAGGCCCAGCCACACCACATCCGCCCGAACAGAACCGGCCCGATGATTTTGGCGATCAGGTAGTGAATCACCGACATTTGGACGACGCCAGTCAGCAGACCGAAGATGGCCCCTTCAACTTGCGTGTTCTCTTTTCCAATGAAGATCGCGAAGCCGATCAGAAACGCGCCGACGAGGAAGAGAGTCAGGCGGCCCGCCCGCATTCGGGCATGAGCCTCCTCCAGCAAACAAGTCGCAATCCCTCGCCCACTGAAGGCCGGATGGGTGCACACCGCGCCCACCCCGCCCACGTCTTCCGGCCGTTCACCGAGACCATAGGCAGGCGATAAACGCCGACCTGCCCGGCGACGACGCCGTCTTCAATCGCATAGACCGCGAAGCAGGGCAAGGGGCGCGGGTCGAGGCGGCGGATGCGGGCGGCGAGTTCCGGCGTCAGCCGCCAGCCCAGGCTGAGCAGGTTCAGGTGTAGGATGCCGACGGGATCGGCGTCATCATATTCGACTATCTTCATGTCGGCCTCCGTGATGATCCGCTTTCATCAGCAGTAAACCGGTTGGCACACTGCCGAGCAGAATAGCCGTCATCCATTACTGCTCCAAGAAGCACCGGCTCGTTTTGCACGCTCCGCTCGACGTGATCCAGGATGGCCTCGGCTGGCTCGACGTGGACGAGGCGCCACGCCGCGGCGCAGTGGGGGGATAGAGAGCTTGGTCGTGGCGAGCGATCGGAGAACGAGCAGTTCAACGACGCGCCCCTTCCGCCCAGCCGTTTCAACCGTGCGAAGCATGTGCTCCGATAAGGTCAAGGCTGCATCGTGCTCATCTTGCGCAAGAAGCACGCGGATGAACGCGAGATACTCTATTTCGCGCACAAAAGGGGTGTCGTCATTGATCTGGAGGCCGCTTGTCTGCCTCCAGCGGGCACAGGCTTCGAGGTTGCCCTCTGCCAGCCACAGCCGCACGCAGAGCGCATCCACCCAGCTCGCCGCTGCTTGGTGCAGGTCGTGCGCGTGCCTCAGCTGCTCCACTTCGCGCTCAGCCTCCCGCGCGCCGGCTGAGTCGCCCTGCGCCCATTTTGCGCGGGCGAGCGTGGCCCACCATCAAGGTCGCGGGGATGCCCCATTGTCGGCACAGTTCCTGTTCGACGAGCCGCACAGCGCGATCATCGTCTCCTGCGGCCAATGCATGGCCGACGGCATCGGCGCTGAACCATTTTGCTCGTGCCATTCAGCAGCGCGGCGATGCAGATCAGAGAGCCAGTCCGGTTGCGCCTGCTGCAAACGGTTGCGGAGCGCATCGGCGAAAAGGTGGTGATAGCGATACCAGCGCCGCTCGTCGTCCAGCGGGATGACGAACAGATTCGCCTGTTCCAGAACTTCCAACATGACCTGCCCATCCGTCCGTTGGGTGAGCGCGTCACACAACGCGCCCGTCAGCCGATCGAGGATGGAGGTCTGCAACAGAAATGCCCTCACCGGGTCCGGTTGGCGATTGAGGACCTCGTCAGCCAGGTAATCCACGATGTAATGGTGACTGCCGCTGAACGTGGTGATGAAGCGCGAAGGGGCCCCGCGCCCCTCCATAGAGAGCGGCGTTTGCAGGGCAAGGGCGGCCAGTTGCAGGCCGGCAATCCAGCCCTCGGTGCGGGTTTCCAGCGCCCTCACGTCATCTGCCGACAGCGCCAGCCTCATCACCCGATTCAAAAACGTCGCCGCCTCGTCGTGGGTGAAACGCAAATCGGCGGCGCGGATTTCGGTCAGCTGATTTCGGACGCGCAGGCGGGCGAGCGGCAGAGGCGGGTCGGCGCGGGTGAGGATGACCAGCCGCATCGGCGGCGGGAGGTGGTCGAGGATGAAGGTGAGGGCCTCGTGGACGGGTTGGGCCGTGATGAGGTGATAATCGTCGAGCACTAGTGCGAACGGATCTTCAAACTCGCCCAGGTCATTGATCAGGCTGGTCAGAATGGCCTGGGGCGGCGGCGGCTGTGGCGAGTGGAGCAACGCCAGGGTTGTTTCGCCGAGGCCTGGCTGAAGAGTCGCCAGCGCGGCGACGACGTAAGTCAAGAAGCGCGTTGGGTTGTTGTCGTCATCGTCGAGAGAGAGCCACGCGAGGGGGAAATCTCGCCCCGCATCCGATGCGCGCCATTCGCTCAGCAGGGTGGTTTTGCCGAATCCGGCGGGGGCGGAGATGAGGGTGAGGGGGCGGGTCAGCCCGTCGCTCAGGTGCGCGGTAAGGCGTGGGCGCGGGACGAGGGTCGGGCGCGCGGGCGGGAGGTAGAGTTTGGTGGTGAGGAGCGGCGCGGAGGTGGACACAGATTGCACCCGGCAGGAATTGTAGTCCAAATACGACTCGTGTCCACAGCGTTAGGACTTTACTTGTCTGATTTTCGCTCAACCCGATCCACGGAGATCGGCCAGCCGGGATCGAGGTGGCCTTTGACACGGATTAAGGTATCCTCAGATACACTATCACCGCATGTAGGGTGTGAAAAGCAGCGAAGATGACTGACACCGAGATATACACCCATGAGCGATAGGGTACTCGATTTTTGGGCTGACATGGGCACGATCCAGGGTGTCTATCTTTGGCTCAACGCAACGTCATCAATTCGCAGATCGACGAGCCGCGTTCCATGGCCTTCGTCTCCGCTAGATCAACGTTCAGCTCAATTTCGGCGTTGAAGCGGAAATAATACGGATTGACAAACCGGCGCGCCAGCCATCGTTTCCAGCCGGAGAAGTCATCCAACAGGCTGAAGGAATCGATCAGGTGCGGCTGGCGCAAAGCGATGTGAGCCGTTCCCTGATCTGCCTGCCAGTGAAAATCCAGCGCGCGGGGGAAACGCTTGCCGCTCGGGTGATCCTGAAAATCGGCTGTCTTGGGCGGCTTCGAACTGGCCGGGGGATAAAGGAGCGGCGCGGAGCTTAGAGGCCCGACGTAAACCGGCTCCGGCCCTTTGGCTCGCTCCTCAAGCCGCAACAATTCCCGATAAATCAGGTCAAGCCGCTCGTGCTTTTGCCCGACCCATTTGCTCACCGCGTGGCGGTCGCCAGTTAAAGATCATCTAAGCGGCCCGGCCCACTCGCCGGGAAACATTTCCAGCGCCTTGGCGGCCAGCTCGCTAATCTGCGAGTTGCGATCTAACTGGCGCGAGTGGACAGCCAGGCGGGCCTCAGGGGTGTGCCATTCGATCAGCCGCATGAGGGCGACGAGGCGTGAGCGGTCATTATTCGCTTCCACCGGTTCATCGCCGCCCTCGCTTCGGGCAAATCCGGCGCGCGGGTTTTCCAGCACGGCAACAAGCACCGGGACGACCGCCGGATGCTTCAGGCGCGCCAGATGTTTAACCGATTCGTGGGCCGCGTCGAGATCGGCCAGGCGCATCGCCCGGAAACGGTGAAGCTGGATGACGGTCAGGGCCGCCAGTTCGCGCACCATAGCGTCGGGGTCGTCGAGGGTGGCTTCTACTTCGGCAATCGCCTGCTCATCTTGAGCCATTCCAGAACGACTGGCAAACTCCGAGGCCGCTTGCTGGCGCGGCGCCGGGTCGCTCCCGCGCAAGTCATACGAGGTTCGGGCGCGTTCGATCAGCCGCCCGGCGGCGGTGAGGGGTTTGGCCTCGGCGCGGCCCTGCGACAGGCCGGCAAGCTCTTCATCAGAAGCGTCGAGCAAATACAAAGCATGCTTGACCGCCGGGCGAACGACATCGTCGTCTATTTCCAGCAATTCTGTGAGATAGACGCGGAGCGTGTCTTCGCCCGGCTGTTGCATCAGGTTTTTGGCCCGGTCGCGCCAGAGGTTGACCTCCTCGGCCAGCGCCGCCCGCCGCTCGCGCAGAGTCTCTTGCTCGGCTGTCAACTGCTCCCGGTCTTCAACCTGACTCTCCAGCAATTTGCGGCCAATGGCTCCCAGCCGTTCGTTAGCGGCAGTGAACTCGCGCTGGATGCTGTCGGCCTTGCCGTTCAACGCCTGCTGTACTTGGCGAAGTCCTTGACCAAACATGTTCTATTTTCGCCGGGCCATCTGCCCCAACTGGTCTAGCAGGGGTTGAAGAGTCTGCGGGGCGGCGGCCTCCCCGGTTTCCACCGTGTGGCGGCGTCCCCCGACCTCAACTGTCAGCCGATACTGGAACCGATCCGCGCCCTGCTTGGAAGTCGCCAGCACCGCCGGCAGGTCGAAGAACTTGGCCTTGTCCACCATCTCGCGCAACATCTGCGCCTCCTGAGCGGGCAGGGTGTCAGTGTTCACGGTTGTGGTCATGCGCATCCCGGCCACGCCGCCGGAACGCTCGAACTGGATTTTCATCGGTTCGTTTTTCATAAAGCACCTCACTTCATGCCGAAAAGCTCCATGATCGTCTGCCCGCAACCTTTCGGAGGAGGAGGAGGCTCGGTGCCGCCGCCGACAGTGATGCCTACGGCGGCCCACCCGGTTTGCACGGCCTTCTGTTCCAGACTACCGTTGCCATACAACTCAGCGGCAACCTGATAGGTCAGATTCGCCGCCTCCTGGAAATTCGAGAGCGGCCCGAGTTTGTCGCGCAAGGTGACGTACCAGATTCGGCCCGCCTTCTCCCAGGCCTTGCCGCCGAGCTCTAGCGAGGCCACGTAAAAGGCGTGATTGGGGATGCCGGAGTTGATATGAACGCCGCCGTTGTCGTAGCTGACATTCTTGTAGTCCTTCATGTGCGCCGGCTGAGGGTCTTTGCCCAGCACCGGATCGTCGTAGGCCGTGCCGGGCGCTTTCATGGATCGCAGCGCCACCCCTTTGACGTTCGCCGTGAAGAGTCCCTGGCCAACTAACCAATCGGCCTGGTCGGCGGTGTGGTTGAGGGCGCGCTGTTTGACCAGCGCCCCGAACACGTCCGACATCGATTCGTTCAGCGCGCCGGACTGATTGCGGTAGATGAGTTTGGCTTCGTACTGCGTCACCCCGTGAGTCAACTCGTGGCCGATGATGTCAATGGCGATGGTGAAGCGGTTGAACAGCCGATCCGCCGGGGGCTGGTCTTCGTCGCCGTCGCCGTACACCATCTGCTGGCCGTTCCAGAAGGCGTTGTCGTAGCCCTTCTGATAATGCACCGTCGAGTCCAGCCGCAGGCCGTTGCCGTCAATCGAGTTGCGCTGGTACACATCGCTATACAAATCGTAAGTGGCCCCCGAGCCATCATAGGCTTCGTCCGCCCCCACGTCGCCCGAGGGCGGCTCGCCCTCGCCGCGCACCTTGCGGCCCGGCAAGCTTGAGCCTTGATCGGCGCTGTAGACGATGCGCTGTTTGCCGGCTGCCGCAGTCGGCGCGGCCAGGGCCGGAAAATCGGCGTAAAGCTGGCGCACGCCCCGGAACTGTTCGGTGGTCGTCAGCGTCCTCAGCGCCCAATCGCGTTGCGCCGAAGAGCCCCGCGTGACAATCTCGCGCAACATGTGCGGCGGGGTGATGCACAGAATGGAATGATGTTCAGTCGTCATGTGAGTGTCTCTCCTTTTTGAATAGGCGATGCGTGTAGAGCGACGCGAAGCGGGCAACTCGCTTTACGCCTTCGGATCGCGGCCCAGCAGAAGCGCCGGGATAAGGGCAACGGCGCACACTGCCGCCGCAATGATTGCCATTTCAGCCGTCACTCGCGTGATGGCCTGGAGTGCGGCCTCGGCCAGCCGCGCAAAATCGGTGAGGGCTACGCCTTCCAATAGTTGTCGGCTGATCTCGGTGGAGCGGCGCAAACCGTAAGCCGTCAGCGCACTGATGCTCACACTCATGCCGATCAATCGTAAGATGATGACCAGGGCCGAGGCCATGCCCCGCTCGGACTCGGCCACCCCGTTGATCACCGCCGTGCCAATGGGGGCCACCGTCAACCCCAGCCCGACCCCGCCGAGGAGCAAACCGGCGATCATTTGCAGAGCGCCGTTCACAGCTTCGGGCGTCCCTTTGCCGACGACAACGGCCACAACCTGCCCTGCCATCTCGCCCTGCCACCTGCTCATGAGTATAAACCCAATGAGCGCAATTAGCACGCCGCCAGCCGCCGTCCAGCGGTAGCCAAGTTTGCCGGTGAGCCAACCACCAGGCACAGCCGCCAGCGCCATTGGCACGGTGAAGGCCGAGAGCAGGTAGCCGCTCACCAGCGCGCCCTGGCCGCTGTCGGCTCTCCCGGCCACGTTGATGAACAGCGGCACACTCACCAGCCCCACCATCAAACAAAACCCGATGAGCAGGTTCATGCCGCTCGCCGCCGAGACGTTTCGTTCGGCGAAGACGCGCAAGTCGAGCAAGGGATTTGTGACGCGGCGCTCGGCCCAAAGAAAGAGGACGAAGCAGATGGCGGCGATGAGCAGGGCCGGGGCGGCATAAGGCGGCGGGGAAAGGGAGGCGGCCTCCCCACCACCCAGGCCGAGATTCAGTCCGACGAGGGCCAGCGAGATCAGTCCGGCTCCGATCCAATCAACCCGGCCTTCGCTTTGCATGGATGACAAGCCGCGTAGCGCCCAGGCCGTCAAACCGAACATCAACGCGACGACGGGCAGGTTGATCCAGAACAGGAACGGCCAGGCGAAGAATTGCACCACGATGCCGCCGTAGAGATGGCCGAGCACCCAACCGGCGGTGTCCACCGCGCCGACGAGGCCGAGCGGCAGGGCGCGGTGCGCTGGCGGATAGAGGTCGGCGACGAGGGCCATGCTCACCGGAACCATCGCGCCCGCGCCAAAGGCTTGCACCACGCGCCCGAAGATGAGAGCATAGAGGGCCATGAGGCTACGGTCGGGGCGACCGCCGACGAGGAGCCGCGCAACGCGATAAGCAAGCTCGGCTGGCGCGCCACCCGAGGCGGCTACCCACCACGAGCCTGCGAAAAATATCACCAGGCAAATCAGGTATACGCGCCTGCGGCCCCACACGTCGGACACGCGGCCCATAAAGGTCATGCTTACGGCGTAGGCCAGCAAGTATCCGTTCACCGCCCAGGCCGCATCGTCCAACCCGGTTTGGAGCGGGAGGTTGAGATCGGCGATGACGGCGGGTAGCACCGCCGAGATGATGGTCAGGTCGAGCGCGCCTACGAAGACCGGCAGGCAGACGAGGGCCAGGATGAGGCCGGGGCGGCTTCTCATCATGGCAAGCACTCTGAGCGGAGGCCTGCGCGTTCGCGAAGTGCGCAGGCCGTAGTCGAAGCATGTCCTGAGCGAAGTCGAAGGGAGTGCGGGTCTGGCGCAAATTGGCCCCGCCTTAGAGGGCCGCGTCCTTCGACTTCACTTCGCTTCGCTACGTTCCGCTCAGGACGCTGGCTCATTTACGGCGCGTTGATTTCCACCGGCTCGTCGAAGGCGAAAAGGTCTATCATCCAGCCGTTGCCGTCAGGTTCGGCGATGTGCAGACGGACGGGGTTATAAGTGGTCGTGTGCATCCACACGTCCACCGGGTACGACGTGCCGGCGGCGAGCGTGTCGGCAGTGAGAGCCGCCAGTTTTTCGCCGTCGGCTTCGCCTTTGAGATGATAAGTCTCCACCTCTTCGATGGTTTCAGTGCCGACCAGCGTGGCATTTTGAATGCCATCCTTCAGCACGCCGGGGATGCCGTCAGCGCCGAACACGGCGACGCCGTTGAAGGTGGCCCCGGCGGGGGCTTCGCCGAAGGCCCCGGTGAGGGGGTTGGAGAGGTAGTTGCCTTCGGGAAGCCAGAGCATCTGTACTGAGACCACACTGCCAAACAGAGTAACTTTGACGGTGGCGCTCACCCGATCCGGCGCTTGGTACTTGCCTGCCGCCTCGGTGAAGGTAGTGTTGGTGGCCGGGTCGAGCACCGCCGGAGTCCCTTCGCGAATGAGGGTGAACTGGGCGCTCTTGATGGCCAGGGCGGCCTCCCCGGCGCGGTCAAGCCATTCGTCGGGCGTGGGGGTGGGCGTGGGCGGCGGAGTCGAGGGGCCGCCGCATCCGGCTAACCAGATGAGCGCTAACACTGACAGGAACGATAAGCGGTTTTTCTTCATGGGTATGCCTTCCTCCTTGTGGATAGAATCACTTCACAATCAGCACCGGCACTTTGGCGTGATGCGCCAGCCGGTCGCTCACACTGCCCAATAGTAATCCGGCCATGCCGTCGTGGCCGCGCGAGCCGACCACGATACAGTCGCACTTGCGCGTATCCGCCACCTGGAGGATGCACTCGGCCGGCGAGCCTTCCAACACTTCCACGCGCACCTTTTCGATGCCGCAGGCGCGGGCCTGCTCGGCCCCCATCTCGGCGACTTGCCGGGCTTCGGCAGTCACGCGGGAGACGAGCTCGTCGTACTGCGGTGGGCCGAGATAAGTCGGCACCTTGGGGGAGACGGTGACAATGGTCACTTCGGCGTTGGCGTGCATGGCAAAGTCAATGCCATATTCGAGAGCTTTCTTGCCATTGGCCGAGCCGTCGTAGCCGATGAGGATATGGTGAAACATGAGCGCCTCCTGTTAAGTCTTTGCCGGATAAGAGGCAGTGGCGGTCCCACCCGCGGCGGCAGTTACCGTCACTGCACCGGGGTTAAAGCCAACACCCAGCAGAGTGACCGTGCAAGTTCCGTTGCATGGCACATTGTTCTGCGGTGCGGCGTTCTGCGAATCGCTGACGTTGACGGTCGTATTCTGAGACACGGTGATGGTCACGACCACATCGTTGCCATTGCCGCCGCCGGTGCGGGCCGCCGAGACGTCGGTGATCGCGCCGCCGCCGAGGCTGGTCATCACCCGGCTAAAGACGTTACTAATCGCCGGGCCGAGGAGTGCCAGAATGATAATGACGACTACGGCCACCAGGATTAAGATCAAGGCGTACTCGACCAATCCCTGACCCCGTCTGTCGCGAATAGCCAGCTTTTTGAGGTTCTTTGACTGGAAGTTTCCCATGGACGACTTCCTCTCGTTACTCAGAGGATGCTCGAAACTCAGGGTCAATACTGTTTAGCCGTAGCATCGGGCCTCGCGCGCTGTTCGCGGGCTGTGCCTGTGCCCGCCCACAAGGGGCTAAACTATGCTTGTCTAAAAGTATTGAGTTGTTGTACTCACAGTATAAGCCCAATCCGATAGTGAGGCGCTGGTGAATTCTCAGCCTGCCAAATGCTCCGGCATTTGCACAGTGACAACTTCGCCGCGGGCGCACACCTCCCCGCCCGCCGAGAGCGTGGAGGCGACCACCACCTTGCGGCCCTTCATCTCCTTCACCTGTGCCCGCACTTCGAGCGGCCCGTCAATCGGCGTCGGGCGCACGTAGTCCACGTGCAGAGAGGCAGTGAGAAAGCGCAGGGGCGGGTCGGTGTCCATCTCGCGGCCCTGGGCGCGGTAGGCGGCGGCTGAGGCCGTGCCGGTGCTATGGCAGTCAATCAGCGAAGCGATCAGGCCGCCGTAGACGTAGCCGGGAATGGCCGTGTGATAGGGTCTGGGTTGAAAGACGCACACCGACTCGTCGCCATCCCAGTAGCTTTTGATTTGCAGGCCGTGTTCGTTGAGGCGGCCACAGCCGTAACAGTGGGCGAGTTGATCGGGGTAGTAGTCCTGAAAGGCTTTATCAGTCATTTTTAATTTTCGAAGCTGAAGCAGTATGCTCCCAACTCAACAGATCACCCTCGAGCAGATTCTGAACGCCCAGCCGCGCCAGCATATGCAGTAACTCACTGCGATGATGCATGTTGTGCAGGATGAGGTGCGCAATTGCGCCGCCACAGGTCTTGCGAGTTGGCGGAGTGTCAAGTGTATCGGTGAAGTAATCGTCAAGGCGCTGTTCGTCGGCGAGTTGGCGGGCGAGAGTGGCGAAGGCAGTGTACTCGGCATCAAAGTGTTCGAGCCAGGCGTCAGCCGACTCGGTTACGATTTCCAGGCGAGGCCGCACAAGTCGCCCGGCCACCAGATCTGTCCAGACTCGAATGTTGCCCAACATGTGTCGCAGTGTAGCCGACACCGACCCATTCCCAACGTCAAAGGGCTGATGCCATTGGCCGGCAGTCAACTCGCGGCAACGAGATAAGAGTTGACGCGTCGTCCATATATCATGCCCAAGCAGGCGGTCAAGCATGTCCATTGAATTTACCACCCGCCAGCGTATTCCAGCGAAAGCGGCGGTGTGTCCAGAGCAAGATACTGCCAGTGTAGTTGATTGAGTTGGCGGATGTGCAAATGGTCGTGGGCGGCCCAGGCGGCCAGTACGTCGCCCGCCGTCATGCGGCCAATGCGCGGGTGCTCGTGGGCAGAATTCCAGTTTGGGTTTTGGAGAGACGATAACCACTTGAGCGATTCGCGCCGCTCGCCCAAGAATGCTTCGAGCGACGGCCCAAACTCACGCTGGTTGTATCCGCGCTCGGTCACCCAGCCCACCGGGTCAATCGGCGGCCAGGGTTCAGCCGGGTTCTGCAAAGTGAGCCTGACCCGCGCCCGAAAATCTTCGCGCTCTTCGTCGTAAAGGTGGCAGATCACTTCCAGGATTGACCACTCGTCGGGCGAAGGCTTCCAGCGGGCTTGGGAGTCCGACACGCCTCCCACGAGGCTGGCGATGGCATCGGCGTTGGCCGAGAGCCGGGCAAGGTAGAGTTCCACGTTCATCTTCGTTCCTTTCCGAGATAGGTTTTTTACTCGGCTGGCTTGAGCAGTCGGCCAACAATCTTCTCGACGTTCCGTTTCAGCGTCTCAGGCCGTTTAATCCAGTTCAGGTAGGTGAGAATCTCCTTCTGCCGGGACAGCGTCAGCCTCTCAAACGCCGTCTTCGCCTTCCTATTTTTCTGAAGCGCCAAAGCGAATTCCTTCGGCATGAGAACGGCGCGAGGCGCATTGTCAACATCCACGACGAGATCGACTCTATTGCCGACATCTACGCTGGCGCGCTTGCGCATGTCGCCGTTTAGAAAGAGCCGGTGCCGCCCGCCGCCTTTGGGCACGAGGGTGGCGCGTATCAAGTGCCCATTGAGCGTGCCTGAGATCGGAACATAGCTTCTCCTGCCGAAGGCCTGGCTCACCCGTTGGGGCACGTCAACGCAGGGGTTGATGCCGAGCTTATAAACCTTTGCCGAAAAGCGTTGAGCGCCTTGCTGTTTAAGCATGTCTCAATGGCCGCTGATATTATAGGCCATGTAGTCGCGATTCGATTCCAGGCCCGCCGGGTTGGAATCAGTATTACGATTTGAAACCATCAAGGATTTCGACCACGACCCCTCGCGTGCCGCCGTCACCAGCGCGCCAATCGGCATCAGAAAATCGTAACTGTGGCGATAGACGCCGTGATGCCCGCCCAGCGTGCAATTGGTCTGATATATCGGGTAGCTCTCGCCAACCGGATAGGGCAGAACGTAGGGCGACGATTGCCAATCGGCGTAACCCCCGCATGGCGGATACTGGCTCACGAACCCGAGCACGAGGAAGAGGCCGAGGCAAAGGGCAATGCCGATTGCGGTGACATCTTTGAATGTCCCCTGGCTGGAGTCGGTGCGCATGGCGGCGTCTCTCGGCTACTCGGCGCCGGTGTAGGCCTGTTTGATCCAGGTGACGAGTTCCTTGTCTACTTCCTTGACGGTGGTGACTTTGACTTTGTATTGGCACATGCTCCCGGCGGGCATCGCCGCCAGCCGGTCGGTGGCCGCTACACCTTTTATGTTTAGCCCGACCTCGACCCGGGTGTTGGTGGCCGGGCCGATCATTGCAAACTGTTTCTTGCGGCGCAGGCTCAGGTAGCCCTTCTTGGGCGCGATCTCGAACGAGCCAAATTTGTTGATGGCGGCCATCAGTTTGTCATGAATGGGGCGCAGGCCGGCTTTGGGGCCTGCATAAATCTCGTTCACCACATCGTCAACCGTCGCGCCTTTGGCCTGGGCCGCCCGCTCGCCATCGGACTGGAGGGCAAAGTGGACTAAGGAGTTAGCGTCGCCATACCCCAGGCCAAATTTTTCGATGAGCATCGCGCGAATCTCACCGTGCTTGGTGAGCTTGCTTTTCCGAATGATGGCCTGGAGTTGATCCAGGGTCTTGCCGGTTTTGGTTTGGATGTTTTTGAGTTGGGTTTCTACAGCTTTGTTGACGTCGCTCATGAGGGGTCTCCTTTATCTGCACCTTCAAGCCGCACTGCCGAAAGATTGCCTCCAACCCTTCAAGCTTCTCAGCACTGATGGGGCAGACGATCACGAAATTGTAATAACGACTTCAGTCGTTCGGCCAAAATAGCGACTAAAGTCGCTACTACGAGCCTGTTTCGTGATGTACTTATTATAGTATTCCTCTCGGAAAACAGCTCTGAGGGCAAAGATAGTGATGCCGCCAAGCACTACAACGAATTGGGGCGCTTCGCGTAACGAATTTCGCCTATCAGCAATTCGTTCCTTCCCTGAATTCGTTGTAGTGTTTTGTGTAGCCGTTTTCCTGTTACGCCGCCTGCCCGCCTCTCGCCTGAGCATTCCTAAAACTGCGCCGATACAAGACCACGATCCCGAACAAGTACACAACGGAGATGACGGCCAGGCCTGACTTGAGCACGTTTTGGCTCAGCCCCGTCGCCTGCCCAATCAACAGCATGAAGTCCATCAGGTCAACGCCGGTCGGCCAGGTGTGTTGCGAAGTGTCGTAGGCCAGCCCTTGAACGACCTGGACGACGACATCCAGAAACGCAAAGCCAAACGCGGCCACAATCAGCGCCCGACGCCGGAACGAGTCGGTTGGCGCGAACCGGGCCAGAGCAAAAGCGACGATGGCGCCGACTTGCGTAAACAGCAAACCGCCAACGCTGACCACGAGATTCCCCCAGTACCAGAGCTTCGCGTGATCCGTGATGTTGCAACCGAGGCAGGTTCCCTGCTCGTCAATTCTGACCAGATAGAAAGTTGAAGCCGGGTCGCCAAACAGCCGGGCGAGTATAGTGTGCCCTGACTCGTGGATGACGGTGAAGATCACCAGGAAGATTGGCGTCAGGGCGATTAGCAGGATTGTTTGAGCGCGGGTGCTCATAACTCTGGCATTTGCCTTCGACATCTGCCGCGTAATCTTCATCGTCTCTATGCCGACGGTGCAGGCGCGGCGCTCTCGTTGCGCAGTTCGCCGGAGCCGTCCACGTTCACTTCGGTGGCAACGACGATCTTGTAGCTCGACAAAAACAGTGCGGTGACAATGGGCAACGCGAAGAGAAAAAGGTTCTTGTTAGCACTCACCTGAGCGACTGTGAATTGTCTGAACCGAAGCGAGCGTAAAAAACGCCTTTAATAGTGCTTGCCATTAAGTGGGAATCCCTTTATTTAGCCGCACCTAGAGTTGGAGAGTTCCTCATTGATTGCCTCATTCTGAATCGTACTTACAATCTTGAAAGATTGAGAGCGTGCAAGAAAATATGCTCTTTCACCGTGTCAATAGAGTCGTTAGTATCCCTGAAAAAATATTTAATACAATCGGCAATAATATGATACTGACAACCCAAATTAGAACAGAGCGGCGAGACGTTCCTGGATCAGAGAGTCGCCCTGTAAATTCAACAACGGGGAGAGTTTGACGGATTACATCAATTAGAGGGATCGAGCCACCCGCACCGCCCATAAACGAAGCAATCAGGCTAATGATTGACCACAGAGAGCGAATTGAAGGCTCAACAAATTGTTGGGGTGTATACCTAATCACCAAGTCGAAAGCAGAGTAGACTGCAAAGGCCACTATTACGGCAACTGGGAGAATCACAACCAAACTGTCAAGATTACGTATCAGCCAACCGCCATACGCTCGGCGCATCTCAAGTTCACGTTCAAGTTCACGGAAGATACCAGCTACTACAATGGCATCCACTCCATCTGCACTAAGTTCAGCATTCCCAGGTGCAATACCTTCGCCAAAATAAGTTAAGAAAGCAGGGCTTTTCAGGTATAGTTGTTGTCTTCAACAACACCAACCTACCCGAGAAGCCCATGTCAGAGATTTTAGCACTTTTACAAATCATTGCCCGGC
>Ga0247727_10000405_pt1 | contig 105311 bp, 112 predicted proteins | sample WisWelCaveWW1625_FD_202498 | JGI IMG/M metagenome (GOLD analysis project Ga0247727, IMG submission 202498) | Biofilm microbial communities from Wishing Well Cave, Virginia, United States - WW16-25 | ecosystem: Environmental > Aquatic > Deep subsurface > Groundwater > Cave microbial mat... | reverse complement strand
TCGATGAACGTGGTGCGGAACGTCTGCGGCGTGTACGCCATCCCGCTGCTGGAGGTGTCGACCAAGGTGTGCTTCACCAACACCACGCCGGTGTCGGCGTACCGCGGCGCGGGGCGCCCGGAGGCGAACTACTACATGGAGCGCCTGATCGACGAGACCGCGCGCCAGATGAAGATCGATCGCTTCGAGCTCAGGCGGCGCAACCACGTGAAGCCCTCGCAGATCCCCTACAAGAACGCGGCGCAGATGACCGTCGACAGCGGCGATTTCGGCGCGGTGTTCGAGAAGGCGATCAAGGCGGCGGACGGATTCGAGAAGAGGAAAGCCGAGTCGAAGGCGCGCGGCAGGCTGCGCGGCCTCGGCGTGGGGAGCTACATGGAAGTCACCGCGCCGCCGAACAAGGAAATGGGCGGCATCCGCTTCGAGGGCGACAAGCACATCAGCTTCATCACCGGCACGCTCGACTACGGCCAGGGGCACGCCTCGCCCTTCGCGCAGGTGCTGTCTTCCCGCCTGGGGGTGCCGTTCGAAGCCATTCAATTAAGACAGAGCGATTCGGACGAGCTGGTGTTCGGCGCCGGCACCGGCGGCTCGCGCTCGGCGATGATGGGCGGCTCGGCGGCGATCCAGGCGGCGGACCTGGTGATCAGGAAGGGCAAGGCGCTCGCGGCCGAAGCTCTAGAAGCTGCCGAGGCGGACATCGAGTTCCGCGCGGGACGGTTCGTCGTCGCGGGAACGGACAGATCGATTTCCCTGCTTGATATGTCTTTGAAAAGGCCTGGGCAGCTCGACGTGAGTCATATAACAGAGGTGATTCCATCGGCCTTCCCCAACGGCTGCCACGTCTGCGAGGTCGAGATCGACCCGGACACCGGCCAGGTGGAAGTCGTGCGCTACAGCTCGGTGAACGACTTCGGCACGATCGTGAACCCGCTGATGGTCGAGGGCCAGATCCACGGCGGCGTGGTGCAGGGCTTGGGCCAGTGCTTCATGGAGAGCGCGCGCTACGACGACCACGGCCAGCTCCTCACCGGCTCGTTCATGGACTACGCGCTGCCGCGCGCGGAGGACTTCCCGGCGCCGTTCGACTGGCAGAGCCACCCGGTGCCGGCGACCACCAATCCGCTCGGCGCGAAGGGCTGCGGCGAGGCCGGCTGCGCCGGGTCGATGACTTCGGTGATGAACGCGGTGGTGGACGCGCTATCGGAGCTCGGCATCAGGCACTTCGACATGCCGGCGAGCGCGCCGAGGGTTTGGGCGGCGATCAGGAAGGCAAATTCGGGGTCAGGGCCGTAATTCGTTTTCGCTGATGCAAAAACAGAATTACAGCCCTGACCCCACGGACCAGATTCGAGCCCTGACCCCATCGGGCTACCGATGACGCGAGAGTAGAATGTGCTGATGCTCGATTGGTCGAAGTGCCCTGCGGTGGAATCGGATTCCCAGAAGCTCAGCGGAGCGTGGCTGTTCCGCGGCACGCGCGTGCCGGTGAGCGCGCTGTTCGAGAACCTCGAGGGCGGCGCCACTGTCGAGGAGTTTCTCGGCTGGTTTCCCGGCGTCTCGCGCGCCCAGGCCGACGCGGTCCTGGAGCACGCCGCCCGCAGCGCGCAAGCGGCCTGACGCCCGCGCGGAGTGCGGATCCTTTTCGACCAGGGCGTCCCGGCACCGCTGCGCAATCTGCTTCCCGGACACGATGGAGATCGCCGGGTAGCGTGCTACGGCGGCCTCAAGCCCGAATCGGGGTCAGAGCCCTAAACCTGCTGACGCGTAGTTGGACCAGAACCGGGGTCTGACCCACCCCCAGGCTCGTCCCTTTAACTGACATTTTTGTGTGGGCGACAACGACTGGCCCATGATGTACAATATATTGTGCTTTCTTGATTCATATGCGAATTCAGGAGCTTGGCGCAGAAATTCGAAGGGCTCGGAGTGCGCGCGGACTGACTCAGGCACGGCTGGCCGCAGCGGCGGGACTCTCGCGCAACACGCTCAATCGCCTGGAGAATGGGCTGTTTCCGGATCTCGGCGTCAACAAGGCCCAGGCAATTCTTGAACAATTGGGCATGGAGCTCGCGGTGAAACCCGTCGAAGCCAAAGGCAAGAAGCCGGATTTCGTCGGCATGGCCGCCGCCTCGGCAAGCGTGAGCTTCAAGAAGCAGCTCACGCCGGGGGAGCTCGTTCATGCGCTGCTCTCGGGCAAACCCCCGCCCGGGAAGAAGCCGCATTTGATCGTCCTGCTCGAAGAATCTCCCGGCGCTCTCCTGAAGGGACTCGTCGAACAGGCTGGCGCCTGGGTGACGCCCGAAAAGATCAAGAAGAACCTGAAGAAGATTGCACAGCAGGTAGGGCTCGACGAAGAGACGGCCGCCTGGCAAACGAAGATCGGCTGAGACTCTGGGAAACGCTGTTTCGACGCGCGCTCCAGGCGATCGACTCGGTCGGGGAACCGGTCTTCAGTCCCGCGAACTGGAGTTTCGGCGGCGCGACCGTGCTGATGCGGCGCTACCGCCACCGAGTCAGCAAGGACGTCGACATTTTCGTGCCCGATCCGCAGTACCTCGGGTACCTGGATCCGGAGCTCAACGATGCGGTGGGGGCGCTGACGCCCAGATATCTGAGAGAAGCGAGCTACCTGAGGCTCTACTTTCCCGAGGGCGAAGTCGATTTCATCGCTGCGGGGTCCGTCACGGACGAATCCAGGACCACGGAAATGGTGCTGGACCGCAGAGTGCAGGTCGATACATCGATCGAGATCCTCGGCAAGAAGATCAAGTACCGCGGCGCGCAATTCACTGCGCGCGACGTATTCGACTTCTCGTTGATCGCGGAGAGGGAGCCGAAGGCCCTTCCCTCGCTCCGTCCACTTCTCCGCGAGCGGCGCGGCGCGATCCTCGAGCGGCTTGCCTCCGCCGACAAGATCCTGCGCGCGACCTTCACAGCGCTCGAGGTGCTGGAATATCGCAGAACCTACAATGAATGCCTCGAGACGGTGAAGAAAGCGCTGGCAAGAGCCTGATATCTCTGCGCGGTCCAGCATGCAGCATCGACCAGATGTGCAGTCGGCAGGCAAAACCGGATCCCCGGATCCATCGAAATTCCCGGAAAGATTTCCATCGCTCGCTCCACTTGCCGCCTGCTGTTGTAGAAACGGGGTCGCGCGAAGCAACCTGCAACCGGAAACCCGCAACCGGCAACCGCTCGTCGAGCCGGCCCCGCAAGCAACCATGAACGGGATCGGGACCGACCGGTTTAGGGGCTTTCAAGGCCCTGAGCAGGTTTCCACCTGCGCAAATTGCTCGCGCTTCCCCGGCCGCTTGCCGCCCGGCCAAGGCCGGGCCGGCCGCGCGCGGCGGCGCGGCCGGAGCACGCCGCCTACGCGGTGAGCCCGGCGATCTCGTCGAGCTCGGACGCCACGTCGAGCTCGAGCTTCTCGCGGTTCAGGTCCGCGATCTCGTCGAGCAGCGCATGCGCGCGCGCCTGCTCGCGGGCGAGCTTCGACGCCAGCTCGGCGAGCAGCCCGGCGTCGGCGACCTGCAGCGTGATGCGCGGCGGCTCCCGACGCCCCCAAGCAGGCTCGTTGTCCGCCACCGCGTGCGCCGGCACGTGGCGCACGTGCTGGGGCTGCACCATGTCCACCGTCTGCTTCTCGAGCACCGCGCGGTAGAGCCCGATGCGGCGGTTCGCCGCCTCGACCTCCGCGAGCCGCGCCGCGATGCCGAGCTCCGCGTTCCTGCGCCCAAGCGCCGAGCGGATGGCGGCGACCGCCGCGGCTGCCTGCTCGACGAGCGCGAGATCGGCCTTGGCGCGCGCGGCGATCGCGGCCGCCTTCTGCTCCACGCCCTCCTTGTTCCAGGGCGAGATGGTCGCCGCCGTGAACGCGGCGACCACGCGGGCTTCGCGCTCCTTGAGCGCGGCGTTGAGGCGCTCGGCAACCTTGTGCCAGCGCGTGAGGGTCAGGCTGTGATTCATGGAGGCGCGGACTTTAGGTGCAGCGATTTGCCGGCGCAAGTGCTGCATCGTTCTTTGTGGTGCTCGGGCAACAATTTCGGAAGAGCTTCGCTGCGACTACCCGAGTAGTTGCGCGCAACCTCGAAGCTCGCAGACCGCTGTCATCGAAATCGGCAAGAGGACGTTCATCGAACGTGCTGCCTGGCAGATCAAGCGAGACGGAACGCTTCGTGGCATATCGGAGGTTGCATGCGCCAGATGCCGGACCGGGATCTGCTTGCCGCGGTGTTTCCGATCGGATACATTGCGGCATGAACGCAAAGCTTCCCTCCGCCGCGAAGACCCATTCGTGGCGCAGCGGCGCCGCGCTCGGCAGGGCGGTCAGGCGCACCCGCGAAAGCGCAGGCCTGACGATCAGCGAGCTCGCCCGGCGCGCCGGGGTGGGCCGCAAGTTTCTCCACGAGCTCGAGGCGGGCAAGGATACGCTGCGCGCCGACAAGGTGTTCGATGTGCTGTCGGTGCTCGGGCTCGAGCTGAGCGTGCGTCCTGCCCGCGGCGGCAACGGCGCTGGCGCCAGGGCATGGCTGAGGAGAAACCGGGCGGCGCTCGACGCCTACAACAAGCACGTCGATAAGCACGGGGTGTTCAGCGAGGGCCTGCGCTCGTTCTGATGGCGCAGTTCGACGTCTATCGCAATGCCAATCCGGCCACGCGCGCCCGGATCCCCTTTCTCCTCGACGTCCAGGCCGACCTTCTGCGTTCCCTCGCAACGCGGATCGTAGTGCCGCTCTGCGGGCCCGAAGTCCTCGGCGGCAAGCTGGCCGAGCGCCTCAATCCCGAGTTCGACGTCGGCGGCCGCAAGGTGGTCATGCTGACGCCGGAGCTCGCGGGCGTGCCGCGCAAGTCCCTGGGCGAGCGCGTGGCCTCGCTTGCAGAGGAGCGCGGCGCGATCGTTGCTGCGCTCGACCTGGCCCTTACGGGTATCTGAAAACCTAGGCCGGCGAGAGGATGTGGATCACCCGGCTCGCCAGGAGCTCTTTCGTCTTCGCGCCGTAGGCCGCCATGTGCGGCGCCGCGGCGTGCGCCTTGAGCGCATCGAGGGTCTCCCACTTCTCGACCACCACGAAGGTGTCCGGGCCGTACCTGGTCTGGACCGGCAGCGCGGGGTCGGCGTCTATTGCAGCGCCGTACTCGATGCAGCCTTTCTCGGCGCGCACGGCGGGGACGATCTGGCGCCAGTGCTTGAGGACTTCTTCACGCTTGCCGGGTTTGGCGGTGATGACGGCGATTACATGGACCATTGGATTCTCTCCCTGAGGAATTATCATATCGTTCAAGGAGGGGACGATGGAGCCGGGCCGCGAAACCGCGGTGATCTTCGCGGAGCTGATCGGCGCGACCGAGCTGTACGCGCGCGCCGGCGACACCGCGGCGCACGAAGCGATCGCGGGCTGCGCCGGGCGGCTCGGCGAGGCCGCGTCCTCCAGCGGCGCGCGCGTCATCAAGAGGATCGGCGGCAGGCTGATGCTGGTGGCGGCGAGCGCCGATGCCGCGGCGCGCACCGCGGTCGCACTGCACGTCGCGGCCAAGGAGTTTCCCGCGGCCGAGCCCGCCAGCCTCGCGCTCGGCGTCGGCTTCCACTACGGCCCGGTGATCCAGAACAACGACGATTTCTTCGGCGACGCCGTCAACGTCGCGGCGCGCCTGGTGGAGAAGGCGGCGCGCGGCCAGATCCTGCTCGCCGCCGAGACCGCGGGGGGCTTGAGCCCGCTCTACCGCAGCTCGGTGCGGCGCCTCTACTCCATGCCGGTGAAAGGCCACAAGGAGCTCGCGCTGTGCGAGCTGATGTGGCGCGCGGACGAGCCCGCGACCTTCTACCCGTTCGCCGCACCGCCGGAGATGTCGGACGCCAAGCTCAAGCTCAAGTACCGCGGCACCAAGCTCGTGCTGCGGCGCAGCCTCGAGGCGCTGACGATCGGGCGCGACGCGGGCTGCGGCCTGGTGGTCGACGAGGAGCACGCGTCGCGCCAGCACTGCGTCATCCACCGGCGCAGCGCCCATTTCGTGATCGCCGACAAGAGCACCAACGGCACCTACGTCGCGATCGAGGGCGAGGCGGAGGTGTGCCTGCAGCGCGACGAGCTCGCGCTGCGCAAGCACGGCTGGATCTCGCTCGGCAGGGCGCGCGGGGACGGGGGCGAGTCGGTGGAGTTTTCCTGCGGCGACTGAATTCGGGGTCAGGGCCGAATTCACGCCTGCCACACGGCATAGCCCTCTTCCCGCAGCGCGATCGCCAGCTCGACTTCCATGTCGCGCGCGGCGTTGTAGGGCATCGGGTTGGCGTAGGCGTAGAGCTTCGGCAGCAGGCGCAGGCCGAAGCGTTGGACGTAGCGGTTCGCGCGGATGCCGGCCTTGTGCTTGGCGAAGCGCTCCTCGGGGGTGAGGCCGGTGCAGCCGACGTAGACGCACGGCCTGGTGATGTCGCAGTCCGGGTTGGCCTTGCGGAAGCGGGCGACGTTGTAGATCGCGGGGTCGAGCTCGATCACGTAGACGTTGTGGCGGTGTTTTCTCTTTTTCACCGGACAATCACCGCTATTATCGCCCCATGGCGCTGCCGGCAGAGCTCCTGCGCAGGGTATCGCGGGAGGAGATCAACGCGCTGCCGATCCGGCGCTACGAGGGCGAGGTGCGCGTGGTCGCGGCGGCGCAGGACCTGGCGCCGGCCATGGCGGACATCCTCCGGGAGACGGCGGTCGGCTTCGACACCGAGACGCGGCCCTCCTTCAGGCCCGGCGAGAGCTACCCGCCCAGCCTCGCGCAGGTCGCCACCGCGCGCGCGGTGTATCTCTTCCGGGTGCAGCGCCGCGACGCCGCCGCGGCGGTCGCGGAGATGCTCGGCCGCGACGCGATCGTCAAGGCGGGCGTGGGACTGGCCGACGACCTGAAGGCGCTGCGCAAGGTGATCCCGTTCACCGAGAAATCGATCGTCGACCTCGGCGCGCTGGCGGAGCGCCACGGGCTCAAGCAGACGGGCGTGCGCAACCTGGCGGGTCTGCTCCTCGGATTCCGCATCCCCAAGGGGACGAAGACCTCCAACTGGGCGAGGCACACGCTTACCGCGCAGCAGATCGCCTACGCGGCGACCGATGCCTGGGCCTGCCGCGAGCTCTACCTGAGGTTCAGGGAACTCGGCCTCACCTAAAGTCGGGGTCAGAGCCCCAAACCTGCTGACGCAAGCTGGACCAGAACCGGGCTCTGACCCCATGGGAGTCTGACCCCCTGTTGCCGAAAACCCCGATTGCCGCCGCGCGCACCTTCCGCTAGCGTTGGGCACGATGGAAAGCAGCCGCGAGAGCACCGTCCTGTTCGCCTCGATCATCGGCGCCGCCGAGCTGCGCGACAAGGCGGGGGACAAGGCGCACGAGGCGATGGAGCGCTGCCAGTTCAGGCTGGGGCAGGCGGCGGCCTCCAGCGGCGGGCGCCTGGCGAAGAGCACCGCCGACAAGGTGATGGTGCTGCTGGCGACGCCGGACGCGGCGGCGGACGCCGCCTCGGCCATGCACCTCGCGATGGAGAAGCTGCCGAAGACCGCGGACGTGAAGCTCGCGGCCGGCATCGGCTTCCACTTCGGCCCGGTGATCCAGAAGGGCGACGAGGTGTTCGGCGACACCGTGGTGCTCGCCTCGCGCCTGTGCGAGAACGCCGGCGGCGGGCAGATCATCCTCACCGACTGGACCGCCAAGCTGCTCTCGCCGCTGTACCGCGGCTGGCTGCGCAACCTCGACAAGGCCCAGCTCAAGGGCCGCTCCGAGGAGACCGGGTTGTGCGAGCTGGTCTGGCGCGCCGACGACAACGCCACCGCGTTCGCGCGCTGGCAGCCCGAGGAGCGCCCGAGGTTCTCGGTGCTGCGCCTCACCTACCGCGGCCGCACGCTCGAGCGCCGGCGCGAGAAGGAGCTGATCACCATCGGCCGCGGCGAGGACTGCGGCCTGGTGGTGGCCGACGAGCAGGCCTCGCGCCACCACTGCACCATCGAGCGGCGCAAGGACAAGTTCGTGCTGACCGACGTCAGCACCAACGGCACCTACGTCACGGTCGAAGGCGAGAAGGAAGTGCTGCTCGAGCACGAGGACTTCGTGCTGCGCAAGAGCGGCGCGATTACGCTCGGCACGCCGCTCGTCGCGGCGCAGGAGGGGATCCAGTTCAGCGTGGAATAAATGGGGACAGACCCCATTTACCTGCGGGCTACGCTGAGCAACGGTAAATGGGGTCTGTCCCCATTTATTGCGCAGCCACGACATCGGCCACGCAGGCGGTCAGCTTCTTGGCGTAGTCCAGGTGCAGGAACTCGTTCGGGCCGTGCGCGTTGGAGTGCGGGCCGAGCACGCCGGTGATCAGGAACTGCGCCCGCGGGTACTTGGCGCCGAGCATCGCCATGAACGGGATGGTGCCGCCCTCGCCCATCCACATCGCGGGCTTGCCGAAATGCCTCCTCGAAGTGGAATCGACCGCCTGCGAAAGCCAATCCGCGGTCCGCGGCGCGTGCCAGCCGGTAGCCGAGTGCCCGGCCTCGAAGCGCACGTGCGCGCCGTACGGCGGGTCGGCCTCGAGGATCGCCTTGAGCCGCTGCGCGGCGCTCCCGGCCTCGACGGTCGGCGGCAGGCGCAGCGAGAGCACGAGCTGGGTGCGCGGCCGCAGCACGTTGCCGGCGTTCGCCGGGGCGGGCAGGCCGTCGGCGCCGGTGACGGCGAGGAACGGCCGCCACGAGCGGTTCAGCACCAGGTCGGCGAGATCGGACAGCATCGGTTGCATCTGCGGCACGAACGGGAACTTGCGCCAAATCTCCTCGCCGAGCACCTCGGCGGCGCGGCGCGCCTGGTCGGCGCGCTCGGGCGGGATCTGCGCGTGGAAGGCCGCGTGCTTCACGATGCCGGTATCGGCGGCGTCGATGCGCTCGAGGAGCGCGCGCGCGATGCGGAAGCTCGACGCCACCACGCCGCTCGCGTCGCCCGAGTGCACGCCCTCGGCGAGCACTTCCACGGTGAGCACGCCGTTCACCAGCCCGCGCAGCGAGGTCGTGCCCCAGAGCTGCTCGTAGTTGCCGCAGCCGGAGTCCAGGCCGACTACGAGGTCTGGATTCTTGGTTCTTTCCGAAAGAACTTCCAGATACGCCGGCAGGTCATAGCTGCCGCTTTCCTCGCAGCACTCGATGAGAATGGCGATGCGCGCGTGCGGGCGTTTCTCCTCCTGGAGAGACCTGATCGCGGACAAAGCACAGAAAACCGCGTATCCGTCGTCGGCGCCGCCGCGGCCGTAGAGCTTGCCACCGGCGATCACCGGCTTCCAGGGGCCCCAGCCGTCGCGCCAGCCGGTCATCTCGGGCTGCTTGTCGAGGTGGCCGTACATCAGGACGGTCTTCCCCGGGGGAGACTGGAAAGCGGGAATGTCGATGAATAGCAAGGGAGTACGCCCCTCGATGCGGATGACCTCGAGCGTCATGCCCGGCACGGCGTGCTTGCGGCACCAGCCGGCGGCGAGCTCGACCGCGGCGTCGATATGGCCGTTTTTCTGCCACCCCTGGTCGAAATGCGGCGACTTGGCGGGGATCTTGATGTAGTCGACGAGGGCGGGGACTATTGCCTCATCCCAGAACTGGCCGATCTTCATGGCCCAATTATTAATGCGAAACGTGACCGATTGCGCTGCAAGCTTCGAACCGGGATGGCGAGAATGAGCGGCGTAGGGGCAACCAGGAACCAGGGGCCACACCATGCAGCTCTACCGGGCGACCGCCCTGATTGCCGTAGTCCTCATCGTCATCCTCTCGGCGGGCTACGCGACCGCCGAGCATACAGGCCAGGACCAGGGCATGCCAGGCACCTCGTTCGACTCGCGCTCGTAGGTCTCCTGGTGGCCGGTCCCTGCCCGGCGCAGCCGGAAGCAACGAGCGGCGAGCTGGGGATCAACCTCTACGGGCTCTCGTACCACTTCGAGCGCGACCGGGCGAAGGCGAGCGGCAAGGACAACCAGGTGAACCCGGGCCTCGGCCTGCGCTGGCGCATGCCGCGCCGGGATTTCGACTGGTTCCTCGACGGCGGCGCGTACCGCGACGGGGGGCGCAACGCCGCGGTGTACGCGGGCGGCGGCGCCTTCTGGAAACCCACCGAGCGCCTGAGGCTCGGTGCCGCGCTCGCCTACTTCCACAGCGACACCTACAACCGCGGCCACGCCTTCATCGCGCCGCTGCCGCTCGCGGCCTACGAGTGGCGCGCGGTGAGCCTGAACCTCATGTACGCCCCGAAGCTGAGCGGCGTCAACGACATCAACACCCTCGGGTTCTGGATCACGCTCTGGACGAAGGGTTTTTGATCATGAGCAACACGCCGGCGTTGGCCACCAGCAGCGCGAGCACGCCCACCAGCCCCTTGTAGTCGTCCCAGAACCAGGCCGCGCGCTGGCCGAGGCCGGGGGCGGTCACCACGTCTTTCGGGAAGCGCACCGTGAAGGCCATCGCCTCTGTCGGCCCGAGCGGCTTGGTCGAGCGGAAGGCGGCGCGCCCGTCGCGCACGAAGCTCTCGTGGCCGGTCTTCACCCGGATGTCGCGCCGCGGCACGGTCGACGGCAGCGTTACTTCCGCGGTCGCGCGCTCCACCGCCAGCCCGTCGACGCTCCAGCGCAGCTCGTCGTGGTAGTCGAGGAACGCGACGTGGCGCGAGCTGCGGTACACGATCTGGTAGCGGTGCCGGCCCTTGGCGAGCGGCGCGTAGCCGATGCGCAGGCGGTTGCCCTCGAAGACAAAAGGCTCGGGGTGGCCGTTGCGGATCACGTCGGCCACCACGGCGCGCGCCGGCAGCTCGCGCGCGAAGCCGGGGGCGCCCTCCTTCGCCTCGACCGTGATGCGCTCGGTGACGGTGAGCTCGCCGCTCTTCGCGATGCGGATGTCGCCGTGGAAATCGACGACGCGGGCGTGAGCCTGGAATGCCAGGAAAAGAATCGGGGTCAGAGCCCAAAACCTATGCACGCAAGCTAGCCAGAACCGGGGCTCTGACCCAAGAGGGCTTCGGCGAGCTCGAGCACGTCGTCGGGCCAGTAGCCCGCCGGGCGCGGGCGCGGCGCGCCCGCATCGAGGGTGGAGCGGCAGGCGAGCACCGGCAGCACCCAGCGCGCGGGAATCCCCTGGCGGCCGAGCGCGGCGCCGAGCAGCGCGCCGCAGATCGCGGCGTTGGTGTCGGTGTCGCCGCCGGCCGAGACGCTGGCGACGAGCGATTCCTCGAAGCCCGACTTGCGCAGGTGGAAAAAGGCGTTCTGCAGCCCGATCAGCACCGAGCCCATGTGGGTGAAGAAATCCCCCGGCGGGCTCTCGCGCTGGATCGTCTCGCGCGCTTTCCCGGATGAATGGGAAAGGCCCGCCTCGAGCATGGCGCCGCGCCCGCCCCCGGCGACGCCCACCGCGATCGCCGCGGCGTAGGCGGCGCAGGCCTCGACGCACACCGGGTTGGGATGCGTGAGCTTCGAATCCTCGCGCGCCGCCTGCGCGGCGCGCGCCGGGTCGCCCGCGGCCCAGACGCCGATCGGCGAGACGCGCATCAGCGAGCCGTTCGACTCGCTCTCGGTGGTGTGCAGGCCGAGCAGCCCGCGCTCGGTGGTGGTGCCGATGTCCACCGGGCGCGTGGTCATCCACTCGCGGTACGCCTCCAGGACTTTTTCTGCATCAAACTTTTTTCGAGAAACGAGACTCCGGGCGAGCGCGAGCGCCATCTCGCTGTCGTCGGTCGGCTGGCCGGCGATGGTGTGGTAGACGCCGCCGTCGGCGAGGTTGCGCACGCCCTGCGGGAACAGCCGCGCGATCTCGGCCGCGGCCTTGAACTCGACCAGCGAGCCCAGGCTGTCGCCGATCACCTGGCCGAGCAGGCAGCCCTGCGCGTGCTCGACGCGCGCCTCGGCCGCCCGGCGCGGGAAACCGAGCGCGACGCGCGCCTTGAGCGGCGGCTCGCCCTCGAGCGACTTCCAGTCGTGCTTCGCCAGTTGCGCCGCCGCCTCCGGCGCGCCGGCAAAGCAGCCGGAAAGGCGGCGTTCGAGCTTTCCTTCCAGGACCACGGCCTTGCCCTGCGCGTCGAGCACCACGCCGCCCGCCGCGCGGATCAGCGCCACGCCCGCCGCGACGTCGTACTCGTTCACGCCGTGGGTCGACACCGTGGCGACGCCGTCGCCGGCGGCGACGCGGGCGAGGCGGTACGCGATGCTCGGCATCGCGATGTAGCGCGCCGGAGCGACCGCGCGCGACCACGCGCCGGGGCGCAGCGCCGAGGAGCCGGTGGCGAACACGAACTCGCCCGCGGCGAGCAGCCGCTGCGACAGGTCGACCTCCAGCGGCCTGCCGTTCCTCTGGATCGGCCCCGCGCCTTCGGCCCACGCGATGGTGTCGCGGCCGCGGTCGGGCGACAGCGGGCTGTGGACAACGCCGAGCACCGGCAACCGGTTTTTCAAAAGTGCCACTGATATTGCAGAACCGCGTTTGCCGCCGGTGAACTCGGAGGTGCCGTCGTGCGGATCGACCAGCCAGACGGAGTCCTTGATTTTTCCCGGGGTGAAGCCGGTCTCTTCGCCCACGAAGTCGCTTGGAATCAAGCCCAGAAGCCTGTCCCTGAGGCGCTCCTCGATCTCGCGGTCGATCGGCGCGGCTCCGCGCCGGCCGCGCGGCCCCTCCGGGCGCAGGAACTCGGCGGCGAGCAGCGCTCCCTGGCTCTCGACCGCGGCGATCACGCCGGCGAGGAGGTCCTTCAATCGAGCACCCGGCCGCGCAGCGCTTTGAGGCGCGAGTGGCGCTTCTTCTTTTCAAGCCTCCGGATCCTCGACCCCCGGGTGGGTCGCGTCGCTTTCCGTGCCCGGGGAAGGTGCGCGGCCGCGGCCACCAGCGACCGCAGCCGCGCGATCGCCTCGGCGCGGTTGCGTTCCAGGCTGCGGTGCTGCTGCGCCTTGATCACCACCACGCCGGTGCGCGTCACGCGATGGTCGCCGATGCGCAGCAGCCGCTCCTTCACGTGCCCGGGCAGCGACGAGGCGCGCACGTCGAAGCGCAAGTGCACCGCGTTCGACACCTTGTTGACGTTCTGCCCGCCGGCGCCCTGCGCGCGCACCGCGGTGATCTCGATCTCGTGCTCGGGGATGATCATTGAATTCACGTGCTCACCCGGTTTCTGCCGCCCTGCTTCGCGCGGTAGAGCGCCTCGTCGGCGGCGCAGATCACGTGGATGGGAGTGCGCAGGTGAGCGCCCGGGCCGCACGCGCCGATCGAGACGGTGACCGAGAGGTGCTGCTCGGACTGGCCAGGAGGGCTGTGATGCGCCCGGCGCTTCGCGCCTTCCTTGCCCGACTTCGGGCGGTCGGGCGCGCGCGCCGCCATGCGGTAGCTTTCGATGGAAGCGCGGAGCGCCTCGAGGTGCGGCAGCGCGTCGTCGAGCGACCTGCCGGGAAACAGCACGCTGAACTCCTCGCCGCCGTAGCGGAACGCGACGCCGCCGCCGCCGACCTCGGCGAGCCGCGCGCCGACCAGCTTCAGCACCTGGTCGCCGATGTCGTGGCCGTGGGTGTCGTTGAACTTCTTGAAGTGGTCGACGTCGACCATCGCGATGGCGTAGCGCCCGCCGAGGGCGCGCATGCGCTCCTCCAGCGCGCGCCGGCCGGGCAGCCCGGTGAGCGGGTCGCGGAACGCGAGGTGGTGCGATTCCTCCAGCAGCGAGATGACCAGGATCGTGCCCGCGGCCGACATGAACGCGGCGTAGACGCCCGACGTGGGATCCATGGCGGCGATGTAGAACGCGGCGAGCGCGCCGGCATTGCCGACCTGCAGCGCGGTGAGCTCGGGCCACGCGCGCCACACCGCGGCGGCGACCGCGGCGGCGAAGGCGAGGCGGCCGGCGAGCGGCGTCGGCGGCGAGCGCAGCAGGAGGTTGTCGAAGAAGGCGGCGTCGGTCGGGGCGATCCACACGATCAGGATCGCTTCCAGGCCGAGCAGCGCGAGCCATATGTACGCCGCGCGGTAGCGCGCGCCGATCTCGGGACGGATCATCGCGAGCAGCACGTTGAGCGGCACCAGCACCACCAGCGCCGTATGCACCGCCTTCGTCGGGAGCAGCTGGTACGCGGCGAACGCGCCGAGCAGAGAGGCGGTGACCACGAACGCCCGGCCGCGGTTGAAGCGCAGCGCCATGCCGAGCGCGGTGAGCAGCAGCGCGTACGGCCCGGCGCTGCGCAGCCCGGCGAGCGAGGCCGGCAGCGGCACGATCCACGCGATCAGCGCGGTCGCCAGCAGGATCCCGGCCGGGATCCACGCCGGGCGCAGCGTCTTCAGGAATTCGGCGTCAAGTCCCGGTTTCAAGGCGATCCGGCCTGAAGCCGACATCGCACACCCTCCCCCGCTGGGCGCGCTTGCCGATGTGCCCGGCGAGCTGCTTCTCATCCATGGTTTCCGCGGCGCGGTTCTTTCTCTTTATCCCGGAGACAACGAGCGCCTTGCCGTCGGTCACCGCGACCGACGCCAGGGTGGTTTTCTCCGGCAGCGCAAGCAGCTGGACGCCCACGCCGCCGTTCGGCCGCTCGGGGACTTCCTCGAGCGGGAACAGCAGCAGCCTCGCGTCCGAGGACAATGCAGCCGCGTATTTTTCATCCTTGAGCACTACGGGCGGCTGAGCCGAAGCCCCCTCGTCCACCTTCATGAAGTCCTTGCCCTGGCGCGTCTTGGTGGACAGGTCGCCGAGCTTGCACAGGAAGCCCAGGCCGGCGGAGCTGTTCATCAGCAGCCGCCGCTGCGGGTCGCCGCACGCCATCCAGACGATGTCGTCCGAGCCCGCGTTCACCAGCGTGTTCACCGGCGCGCCGTCGCCGCGCCCCGAGGGGATGTCGGCGGCCGCGACGCTGAAGCTCTTGCCCGAGGCGGCGAGCACGGTGACGGCGTCGGTGGTGCGGCATTCGAGCGTCTGCAGCAGCGCATCGCCGTCCTTGAAGCTCAGCTGGGAAACGTCCAGGCCGTGGCCGGTGCGCGCGCGGATCCAGCCCTTCTGCGACAGGATCGCGCTGATCGGCTCGTCGACCACGGTGCGCTCGACCTGCGCGCGCTCGGCGGCCTTGATCAGCGTGCGGCGCGCGTCGCCGTGCTTCTTCGCGTCTTCCTCGAGCTCCCTGACGACGAGCTTCTTGAGTTCTTTTTCGTCGGACAACAAAAATTTAAGGTCTTTTCGTTCACCCTCCAGAGACTTCCGCTCCTCGTTGAGCCTCACGCCGTCGAGCCGGGTGAGCTGGCCGAGGCGCAGGTTGACGATGTCTTCGGCCTGCCGCTCGCTGAAGCGGAATCTCTCCCGCAGCTTCTGCTTCGCGTCGGGCTGGTCCTCGGCCGCGCGGATCAGCTTGATCACCTCGTCGATCTTGACGAAGGCCATCAGGCGGCCGAGCACCAGGTGCAGCCGTTCCTCGCAGCGCTCCAGGCGGAACTGCGTGCGGCGGCGCACCGTGCCGACGCGCCACTCGCCCCACTCGCGCAGGATCTCGACGATGCCCTTGGTCTCGGGCAGGCCGTCGAGCCCGAGCCAGGTGAGGTTCACCGGGTAGCGCGCCTCGAGGCTGGTGTGGACCATCAGGGCGGCCATCATTTCGTTTTCATCCTGCCGGGAGCTTCTCGGTTCGATGACCAGCCGCAGCCTGCTCTTGCGGTCCGACTCGTCGCGCACCGTCTCGACCTGGTCGAGGATGAACTGCTTCAGCCTGCGCTGTTCCTGGGAAAGTTCTTTCTTGTTCGAAAGCGCTTTCGGATTGGCGAGCGCTTCTATCTCCTCCGTCACCTGCTTCACCGACACGCCGTGCGGCAGCTCGGTGATGACGATGCGCCATTGCCCGCGCGCGAGCGGCTCCTTGTCCCATTTGCAGCGCAGCAGGAGCGAGCCGCGCCCGGTCTCGTACGCCAGGCGGATCTCCTCGGCGGGCGAGATCACCTGCCCGCCGCCGGGGAAGTCGGGCCCGGGCAGGCGCTCGAGCACGTCGTCGATCTTCGCGCGCGGGTGCCTGATGACGTGCGCGGCGGCGGCGGCGACTTCCTTCAGGTTGTGCGAGGGGATGCGCGTCGAGAAGCCGACCGGGATGCCGAAGCTGCCGTTCAACAGGCCGAACGGCAGGCGCGCGGGCAGTAGCACCGGCTCTTGAAATTTTCCATCATAATTTCTCTGAAGATCGACGGTGCCCTCCTCTATCTCGGCGAGCAGAAGCTCGGAAAAGCGGGAAAGCCGGGCCTCCGTATACCTGTAAGCCGCTGCCGCGTCGCCGTCGCGCGAGCCGAAGTTGCCCTGGCCGTCGATCAGCGGGTAGCGCATCGAGAACGGCTGCGCGAGGTGCACCAGCGCCTCGTAGGTCGAGCTGTCGCCGTGCGGGTGGTACTTGCCGAGCACCTCGCCGACGTAGCGCGCGCATTTCGAGAATGCGGTCGAGCCGTTCATGGCGAACAGGATGCGGCGCTGCACCGGCTTCAGGCCGTCGGCGATCTCGGGCAGCGCGCGCGCCTTGACGGTCGACACCGCGTAGCCGAGGTAGGCCTGGGAAGCGTGCTGCGCGATCGGCGCCGCGTCGTCGCCGTTGTCGGGCGTGAACAGGTCCAGCGTGTTGGTGTCTTCGCTCATTTGAATAGATCCATCTGCTTGTCTGCGCTCAGCACGGCGAACTCCACGGCCGCCTTGGCTTTCTGCAGCTCATCGGTGAAGCCCGCCTTGCCCGCGGCCTCCCACTGGTACTTGCCGCGCGCATCGACCTTGCGCGCGACGAGCAGCGTGACTTTGCCGAGTTTCCTTTTTCCGAGCCACAGGACGTGGCCCAGGTACGCCCGCTCCCACATCGGCTTTTGCCTGGAGCTTTTCTTTTTCGCCGCCATAAACGTGGTCTGTCCCTGATTTAAGGGGTTGTGCCTCTCAAACATCGGCCTCCACGGTCTTCCAGTGCTCCCGCATCCAGTTGCGCCGCCCCTCGGCCTCGCCCGAGTCCATCAGCAATTCGAATTTTTCCCTGATGTTCTTCATGTCCTTGGCATCGAGCGACATGCGCACCAGGCGCCGCGTGTCGGGGTTCATGGTGGTTTCCCAGAGCTGCTCGGGGCTCATCTCGCCCAGGCCCTTGAAGCGCGAGATCTCCCAGCTGCCGTCCTTGACTTTCTCTTTTTTCAGCTGATTCAGGACTTCTTCCAGTTCGTCGTCGTCGAGGCAGTACACGCGCCGCGCGGGCCTGCCCTTGCCCTGCGCGGGAACCTCGATCTTGTAGAGCGGCGGCATGGCGACGTAGAGGTGGCCGCGCTCGACCAGCTTCGGCGCGTGCATGAAGAAGAAGGTGAGCAGCAGCGCCTGGATGTGGCCGCCGTCGACGTCGGCGTCGGTCATCACGATGACTTTGCCGTAGCGCACCCCGCCGAGGTCGACCTGCTCTTCCGACGAATGCGGATCGACCCCGATGGCGGTGGCGATCGCCTGCAGCTCCTTGTTGGCGAGCACCGTGCGGCTGTCCTTCGACATGGTGTTCAGCACCTTGCCGCGCAGCGGCAGCAGCGCCTGCGTCTCCTTGTCGCGCGCCTCCTTGGCCGAGCCGCCGGCCGAATCGCCCTCGACCAGGAACAGCTCGTTGCGCGAAACGTCGCCCGAGGCGCAGTCGACCAGCTTGCCGGGCAGCGTGGCGATGCCGCTCGACTTCTTGCGCTCGACCTTCTTGCCCTTCGACAGGCGCGCCATCGCCTGCTCGATCGCGAGCTCGACGATCCGGGTGCCCTCGGCGGGGTGCTCGTTCAGCCACAGCTCGAACGCGTCGCGCACGCACAGCTCGAGCAGGCGCGCGCCGTGGCGCGTGGTGAGCTTCTCCTTGGTCTGGCCGTGGAACTGGGTGCGCACGATGCGCGCCGAGAGCGTGAAGCAGGCGCGGCTCCACAGGTCGTCGGCGATCACCTTCACGCCTTTCGGCGCGATGGCGCGCGTCTCCATGAACGCCGCAGCCGCTGCGAAGATGCCGGCGCGGAAGCCCGCCTCGTGCGTGCCGCCCGAGCGCGTCGGGATCAGGTTGACGTGGCTGTCAGCGAAGATCTCGCCCTCGGCGACCCAGCCGATCGCCCAGGAGGCGCCTTCGCCGGGCTCTATGTCAGAAATGCCGGCAAGAGATTTCTCGTCAAAATGCCTCTCGCCGGTAAAGAGCGGCGCGACCAGCTCGCGCCCCTGGAGCATGAACTCGAAGTACTGCTCCATGCCTCTCTCGTATCTCCAGGTCTTGGTTTGTTTATCCTCAACGGCTAACGCGGTGGTGAGGCCTGGAAGCAGGTAGGCCTTCGAGCGCACCAGGTGCTCGAGCTCGCCGAGCGGGATGCTGGGCGAATCGAAGTACTGCGGGTCGGGCCAGAGGCGAACCACCGTTCCGGTTCGTTTTTCCTTTATTTTTTCAGAACGCAATTTGTTCTTCAGCTCGCCGCCCTCGAACGCGATGCTGTGCTTCTGGCCATCCCTGAAAACCACGACTTCGCATCGCTTCGACAGCGCGTTCGACACCGCCACGCCGACGCCGTGCAGGCCGCCGGAGATGTGGTACACGCCGTCGCCCGAGCGCGAGAACTTGCCGCCGGCGTGCAGCATGCTGAACGCCACCTCGACCGCGGGCTTCTTCTCCACCGGGTGCATGTCGACCGGCACGCCGCGGCCCTCGTCCGCGACCTCGACCGAGCCGTCCTTGCGCACGCTGACGGTGATGCGCTTGCCGTGGCCGGAGAGCGCCTCGTCGACCGCGTTGTCGAGCGCTTCCTGCACGATGTGCAGGGGATGCACGGTGTGGGTGTACATCCCCGGCATGCGCCGCACCGGCTCGAGGCCTTTCAGCGCCTGGATCGCCGATGCGTCGTAGACCGCCTGCTTTGCCATATATCTAGTGCACTTTTCGCGATTCCACGCTACATATTGTATGCCTACGCCCGGGCATAGCGCTTGCGTGCCTGCGACGCCGTGCCCCGCGCCGCAGATTGCACGGGCACACCCTCGGCGGCAGCCGCTTGCGCGAGCGCGCGGTCGAGCGTGACGAGGTCGAGCCCCAGGCGACGCGCCAGCTCGACATAGGCCGCGTCGTATGTCGTCAAGTCTCGGCGCTCTGCCAGCTCGCTCACGGCTTCCATGTCCGTCGGCGCGGTGTCGACGTGCAGCCCCGGAAGCAGCACGCGGCGCAGCGCGTCGCGCCTCGCGGCGGGGTCGATGCGCTTGCGACGCTGCGCCATCAGCAGCCCGTTGGCGAACTCCAGGGGCCAGACCGCCGGCACCCAGTGATCCGCGGTCAGGGTCGCACGCAGGATCGAATCGGTGAAGGCATTGCGCTCGTCCTCGAGGAACCAGGCCAGGCTCACCGAGCAGTCGACGACGAAAGCCATCAGTAGCGGCGGCCGGCCTTGATGAGCTCGGGGATCGTGGAGCCGGGCTTCGCGCCGCGATCCTTGCCTACGCGCCAGCGCATGATTTCCTCGATGGCCTGGCGACGCTTTTCCTGATCGTTGGCGCCATTCGCGGGCACGAGTTTCGCGACGGCTATACCGTGGCGCGTAATGGTCACGATCTCGCCGGCCTCGACCTTGTCGAGAAGCTCGGCCAGTTTGGTCTTGGCCTCGAATGAACCCACGGTGATCATTGAACGCTCCAACTAGACAACCAGTTGGTAGGATACCCTAACCCGGGTGACTTATCTATGGGCCCGCGAGAAGCGCTCGATGCTTGCAGCAACCGACGTCGAGAGCGACGCCTGGTCCCATAGCTGGAGGAGCTGCTTCTGCACCCGCAGCGCTTCGCGATCGCCGGCGAGCAGGCTGTGCACCAGCCGCTCGCCGTCGCTGATCTCCTCTATGAGCCCCCACTCCAGGGCGCGGCGTGCGTCGATCGCCTCGCCGGTGAGGACCAGCCAGGCGGCGCGGCCCGAGCCCATCAGCCGCGGCAGCAGCGCCGCCTCGACCACCGCGGGGATGCCGAGCCTGACCTCGGGCATGGCGAATTTCGTGCCCCCGGCGGCGATGCGCAGGTCGCAGGCGGCGGCGATCTCGAGGCCCGCGCCGATCACCGCACCGTGCAGCCGCGCCACCACCGGGACCGACAACTCGCGGATCGCCTGGCAGACCTCATGAATGCGGGTTACAAACCTGGGAGCCGTTTCGGCGTTTAACTGACGCAATTCTTCGACATCCGCGCCGCCGCAGAACGTCTTTCCCCTTCCCGCCAGCACCGCGACGCGCAGGGACTCGTCCGCGGCGAGGGAGCGGAACGCGCCCGCCAGCTCCGACAGCAATGCGGAATGCAAAGCGTTTGCTTTTTCCGGCCGGTTGAGGAAGATTGTGGCGACCGGCCCTGCGCGCTCCACATCCACGACGCTTTCATCGCCCAAGATGCCTTCATCATATATCCGCGAGGCTTTAGAGAAAGTCTCGACCGCGACGCTGACCACGGTGCTGTTCAAGCGCGGTTTGCGCAACGTGTTCATCCAGGGGGTGTTTCTTCTCAACAAGGATTCTCCAAGGATGGTCGGCGAGGCCTATACCCTGCGCTACATCCCGGCGCGCGAGGACCTCGACCAGCTCGGCGCGTTCGAGGGGCGCGGCCATCCGCAGCGCGAGGCGATCGAGGCCTGCCCGGCGGGCCAGGTGCTGGTGATGGACGCGCGGCGCGACGCGAGCGCCGCCACCGGCGGCGACATCCTGATGACGCGGCTGATGGTGCGCGGCGTGGCGGGCGTGGTGACCGACGGCGGCTTGCGCGACTCGCCCACCATCGAAAAACTCGCCTGGCCGGCGTACTGCGGCGCGCGCTCGGCGCCGCTCAACCTGGTGCGCCACCACGCGGTGGACAGCCAGGTGCCGATCGGCTGCGGCGGGGTGGCGGTCTATCCCGGCGACGTGGTAGTGGGCGACGCCGAGGGCGTGGTGGTGATCCCGGCCGGGATGGCCGAGGAAGTCGCCAGGGAAGCCGCGGCGCAGACCGAGTTCGAGGACTGGGTCGAGGCCAAGGTCAAGGAAGGGCGCTCGATCTTCGGCCTTTACCCGCCGAGCCCCGAGACGCGCGCCGAGTTCGAGGCGTGGAAGAAAGGCCAGTAGAATCGTCGTTCGCCATGGCCGAGCAGAAAGACTGGGCGTTCCCGGCCGAGATGCGGCCGCGGCCCGAGGACTGGCGCTTCGACCTCGACCGCGCGCTCGATGCGGTCGTGATGGTGCGCTCCGAGATCCCGGAGGACGCGTTCACCGCGCCGATCCTCGGCACCGAGCGCGCCGGCAACGGCGTGGTGATCCGCGACGACGGGCTGGTGCTCACCATCGGCTACCTGGTGACCGAGGCGAGCGTGATCTGGCTCACCACCAACAAGGGGGCGGTCGCCGGCGGCGCGGTGCTCGGCTACGACCAGGCGAGCGGCTTCGGCCTGGTGCAGCCGCTCGGCAAGCTCGGCGTGCGCGCGATCGAGCGCGGCACCGCGGCCGCGATCCGCGTCGGCGAGAACGTGGTGGTCGCCGGGTACGGCGGCCGCGCCCACGCGCTCAGGGCCACGGTGTTCGCCAAGCGCGAGTTCGCCGGCTACTGGGAATACGTGCTCGATGAAGCGTTGTTCACCGCGCCGGCGCACCCGCAGTGGGGCGGCTCGGCGCTGATCGGCGCCGACGGCCGGCTCGCCGCCATCGGCTCGCTGCTGGTGCAGGAGAAGATCGACGCCGGCACCATCCAGGGCAACATGCTGGTGCCGATCGACCTGCTCGAGCCGATCCTCGACGACATGCTGAAGACCGGCAGCGCCCGGCGCGCGCCGCGCCCCTGGCTCGGCATGTACACCACCGAGGCGGGCGAGCGGCTGGTCGTCGCCGGCCTCGCACCCGGCGCTCCCGCCGAGCGCGCCGGCATCAGGGTCGGCGACGCGGTGCTCGAAGTCGCCGGCGGCAAGCCCTCCAGCCTCGCCGACCTGTGGCGCAAGGTCTGGCGCCTCGGCCCCCCGGGCGCCATCGTCCCGCTCAAGGTCGCGCGCAGCGGCAAGATCTCCGAATTCCGGCTGACTTCGGCAGACCGCACCGACTTCCTCAAGAAACCCCACCTGCACTAAATAAATCGGGGTCAGAGCCCGATTTCCGCTCCGTGGAACTCTCACGGCCAGTCGCCGGACGTCCCGGCCGGCCAGGCTCGCTCTTTCGACCCTCTGACGTAAGACGCGCCTTCAACGACTCGCTCACTAGGGGATAGCCGCCATTGGTCGCATCCCGAATCGCATCCAGCACGGTTGGGTGCAGCGTCTCGTCGACCATTCCTCGATAGGCAGCATGCCGTGCAGACTCGCTCCCAAGCGCGGTGAATTCCGGATGCTCTGCTATTAGAGGATCCATTCGCTGGCCGGAGTTCACTGCATAGCTCGACCAAGGATACGCGCCAGGATGACCAACGATCCCTGCGCGCACGGGGTTGAGCTCGACATAGCGGTAGCAAGCGAGCACATAGGCCGCCGATTCGGTTACGCAGGAACGAAAGCGCCCTTCCCAAAGCGTGCCGGTCCGCTCATAGCGCCGGTTGAAATACTGGACATAGCGTTGCCCCAGATCTCTCATCATGACTGTGCAAGCGTTCTCGGTACTCGGTGTAACGAGCAAATGAACGTGGTTGGTCATGAGACAGTAGGCGTGCACCGCACACCGCAGCGCCGCCGAGAGCTCGCGTACGTGCGCCAGGTACAGCAGGTAGTCGCTCTCCTCGCGAAAGCACGCCATCCGATTGTTGCCGCGCTGGATGATGTGCACGGCGATGTCCGGCAGAATCAGCCTGCGAAGTCTCGGCATAGCCGACCAACGAAGCGGCAAGGCGCCGGTTGACGGAAATCGGGCTCTGACCCCGATTTTTTGTTCCGGCAGGTGGAAATCGGGCTCTGACCCCGATTTAGTTTTTCGCGATGAAATCCAGCACCGTGCGGTTGAAGGCTTCCGGCTGCTCCCAGAACGCCGAGTGGCCGCATTCCGGGATGACCGCCGACTCGCACTTCGGAAAGCGCGCGGCGAAGAGGCGGAGCACGGACGGCGGGGTGTAGAGGTCGGCGTCGCCGGTGAGGAGCAGCACGGGGATCCTGATGGTCTCGAGCGCCGCGAAGGTGATGCGGTTGCGCGTCGGCTGGGGAGCGCGGTGCCTGGCAAGCTCCTTCCAGCGCTGCGTTCCCCTGGCGTTCGCGGCGCGGTATGACGGCCCCAGCTCGCGGATTTCCGCGGGGATGGCGTTGAACTCGGGCGCGGGCCGCAGCCGGCGCGTCATTTCGAGGTAGTCCTCGTCCTGCACGCCGACGATGCTGTTCGCGACCACCAGGCTGCGCAGGCGCTGCGGAAACGACAGCGCGTAGTCCACCGCGACGATGCCGCCGGCAGCGGTGCCGACAAGGTGGAAGCGCTCGAGGCCGAGGTGCGCGGCGAGCGCCTCGAGATCGTCGGCGGCGTGGCCTTCGGCGCGCCTGTCATAGGCGATGAAGCGGTAGCCCGCGCCGGTAAAGGCGGGAATCTGCTGCTCCCACATCTGCGCGCAGCCCGAGCCGGCGTGCAGGAACACGACCGGCAGGCCCTCGCCGCTGCCCTCGCCGCCGCTATCCTCGTACCGCAGCCGGATCCCGGGGAGCTCGGCGTCCCTCATCGCTACTTTATTTCGCTTGCGTACCTCAGCACGCCGGGATGGAGCAGCTCGCGGCGCGGCGCCGCGGCCAGCGTGTTCGCCATCGTGGTCTCGCGCGCCTGCTCCAGCCGCGCGGCGAGCGGTCCCTCGGCCCGGTGCACCGCCCGCGCAAGCAGGTAGGCGGTCTCCTCCTTGAGATCCTTGCTCGCCAGGACGTAGCTCCACGAGCCGACCGAGTGCAGCGGCGCGTCCTGCCCCGGGTAGCTCTTCGCCGGCAGCGTGTTCGGCTGCAACGCGGGATTCTTCGCCAGGATGGCCTTGATCTCGTTCCCGTCGGGGACGATGAAGCGCCCACCCTGCTTCGCCAGCGCGTTGAATGCCGGCCAACCGACGCCCGCGCCCCACAGCGCGTCGGCGCGCCCGTCCATCAGCATCGGCGGGCCATCGGCGGCCTTTTCCAGGAAGACCGGTTTCACCTCGATTCCGAGTGAGCTCAGAACCGTGCGCCCCAGCGCAGTGACCCCCGAAGCCTGGGTGCCCATCACCACGGTCTTGCCGCGCAGGTCGGAGATCGCGCGGTGCGGGCTGTCGCCGCGCACGATGAACATGCCCGGCGAGGAGTACATCGCCGCGACGATGCGCAGCGGCGTGCCCGGCTTTGCGAGCGCAGCGCTCGCAATCTCGCCCGCGACCAGCGCGAGGTCGAGCTTGCCCGCTTCGAGCAGCGGCACGTTCTCGGTCGAGCCCTTCGTGTTGCGCGGCTCGACACGCAGCAGCGGCTCCTGCGCGTTGACCATCTCGGCGAACGCCGCGCCGTAGAGCGGGAAGCCGCCGCCGGGTGTGGCGGTTCCCAGGACCAGCACGATGAGGGCCTCCTTCATTGCACGAACGCCGGGGCTTTCGGGATCTTCGCGTTCTGCTCCATGTCGTGGTTGATCCAGAGCTGCGCGCCGGTCTTCTGCGCGTACGCCTTCATCGCGTCGATGGTCGCCATCCTCCGCGGCAGGTCGAAGTTGAACACGGGCGCGACGCGGAAGTTCCAGCTGTGCTGCAGGTGCACCATGTCGCCCGACAGGATGACCGGCCCGGTCTTCGGCAGCCGCACCACCAGCACCTGGTGGCCGGGCGTATGGCCCGGCGCCGCCTTGACCGTCACCGAGTCGTCGCCGAACACGTCGTAGTCGCCATCGACGATCATCGCGGGGTTGGCGCGCAGCTTGTCGTAGTTGCTGGAGACGAAGCCGAACTTCTGCGAGTCGGGGCCGAACATCGCCGCGTACTCTGCGCGCTGCACGTAGAGCGTCGCCGCGGTGAACAGGTTGGCGTTGCCCGAGTGGTCGCCGTGCGCGTGCGACATGGCGAAGTGCTGGATGTCGGCCGGCGCGACGCCGAGCTCCTTGAGCGACTCGGCGAGCGGCTTCTTCATGTACACCGTGATCGCCCCGCCCGCCACGCTGAGCCCGTTGGGCATGGCGGCGACGCGGTCGGCGTTGCCGGTGTCCCACAGCATCCAGCCCTGCGCGTGCTTGACGAGGTAGCAGTGGTTGGCGAACACGTGCGGCTTGCCGACGTTCACGCCGGGCGTCCAGCGCGACACGTCCTTCACGTGGTTCTCGCCGCAATTGATCACGTACATCCGCTCGACGCCGGCGCCTTGCTGCGTGGGCGTGGCGCACGCCGCCAGCAACAGCAAAACAGGGACAGACCACGTTTTTTTCGTCATTCGCATCGCTCCTCTTCTAGACGATACCCAATGCGCTTGCCTTGCCGGCCTCCTTGACATTGAACGCCGCTTCCCACACCGCGATCCTGCCGCCGCGCATCTTCCAGATCTCGACGCCGTAGCCGGACATCCTCGCTCCGGTGCGGCTGTCCTCCCATTCGCCTTCCCAGGTGTTGGCGATCGTGTCGCCCGTCAATGCCTTGAGCTGCTTGCGCAGCCGGTAGCCCTTCTGGCGCGCCGCGCGCGCGCGGAAGAACTTCTCCAGCTCGGCGCGGCCGCGAAACTCGGCGAGATCGCCGAAGCGCACCACGCAGTCCTCGGTGAACCCGGCGACGATCCCCTCGACGTTCCAGGGCATGAAGAGCGATTCGACCTGCCTGACGAACGCCCGCGCCTCTTCGAGCGTGCGCGGATTGCTCGCAGCTTCTGTTTTCATCCGAGCGTCGGCATGTTGAAGCCCGGCGCCGGCGTGTCCTGGTGCGGCCAGCGCGTGGTCACGGCCTTGGTGCGCGTGTAGAACTTGACGCTCTCGGCGCCGTGCACGTGCAGGTCGCCGAACAGCGAGCTCTTCCAGCCGCCGAACGAGTAGAACGCCACCGGCACCGGGATCGGCACGTTGATGCCGACCATGCCGACCTGGATCTCGGCGGCGAAGCGCCGCGCCGCGCCGCCCGACTCGGTGAAGATCGCCGTGCCGTTGGCGTACGGATTGCCGTTCACGAGGGCAATCGCCTCCTCCATCGTGTCGGCACGCAGCACCACCAGCACCGGGCCGAAGATCTCGTTCCTGTAGATCTCCATGCCGGGCGTCACGTAATCGAACAGCGAAGTGCCCAGGTAGAAGCCTTCCTTCGGCACCGCCTGCTCGCGCGCGTCGACGACGAGCTTGCCTCCCTCCTTGACCCCGATGTCGATGTAGGAAGCAACCTTGTCGCGGTGTTGGCGGGTGACCAGCGGGCCCATATCGACACCAAGCTTTATTGCTTTTGCCTTTTCCGCCAGCAGCTTCACCAGCGGGTCGCCGACTGCGCCGACCGCCACCACCGCGCTGATCGCCATGCAGCGCTCGCCGGCCGACCCGTACGCGGCGCCGATCAGCGCGTCGGCGGCGAACTCGAGGTCCGCGTCGGGCAGCACCACGGCGTGGTTCTTCGCGCCGCCGAGCGCCTGCACGCGCTTGCCGTGCTTCGCCGAGGTCTCGTAGATGTACTTGGCGATCGGCGTGGAGCCCACAAAGGAGATTGCTCTTACATCTTGATGCGTCAAAAGCGCATCCACGGCCACTTTGTCCCCATGCACCACGTTCAGCACGCCGTCGGGCAGGCCGGCTTCCTTGAAGAGCTCCGCCATGCGCACCGACGCCGAAGGCACTTTCTCGGAGGGCTTGAGGATGAAGCAGTTGCCGCAGGCGATCGCCATCGGGAACATCCACAGCGGCACCATTACCGGGAAGTTGAACGGCGTGATGCCGGCGCACACGCCGACCGGCTGGCGCAGGGTGTGCGTGTCGACCTGCGTGCCGACGTTCTCGGAGTACTCGCCCTTGAGGAGCTGCGGGATGCCGCAGGCGAACTCGACCACCTCGATGCCGCGCTGCACCGAGCCCGTGGCGTCAGCAAGCGTCTTGCCGTGCTCGTAGGTGACGATGGCAGCAAGGTCTTTCTGGTGTTTTTTCAGTAACCCCAGGAATTCCTGCATCACCCGCGCCCGCCGCAGCGGCGGCGTGTCGCGCCATGCCGGGAATGCCGCGGTCGCGGCCTTGACCGCGGAATCGACCAGGTTCGCATCGGCGAATACCACCTTCTTCGTCACCTGGCCGGTTGCCGGGTTGAACACTTCTCCAGTCCGGCCCGCGGGCGCAACCGCCCTGCCGTTGATCCACACCGGAACCGTTTCCAGCTTCAATTCAGCGGGCTTGTTCATGCGACGCGCTCCGAACGTGACGATTTTCCCCTTGCGATGGCGGCGTTCACCCGCGGCATCACTTCCTCGGCCATGAGCTGCATCGAGCGCTTCTCCAGCCTGGGATCGACCCAGTCCATCGCCGCGACCACCAGCTCGCCGAAGTCCCCGGTCTGCTCGCGGAGCTCGAGGATCCGGTCGACCACCTTGTTCACCGTGCCGTACATGCACAGGCGGTCGAGGACGAAGTCGTAGGTGATCTCGGCGTCGGGCTGGTCCATCCGCTCCTTGAAGCCGGCGATGCGCCCGGCGCGCATCAGCTTGGTCTGGATCTGCTTGTAGTAGAAGCGGTAGGGGCTGTTGGGATCGTGCCGGCCGTAGGACCCCGCGACCTTGTCGTTGTCGGCGACGAAGATGGTGCGCGCGATGCGCCATTCCGCGGGGTCGGCTTTCACGCCCGCCTTGGCCTTGCCCTCGGCGTAGTTGTCCCAGTGCGACTTCAGCCAGTTCGGCATCAGGAAGTTCGCCGACAGCGGGTGGAAGTCGCGCTCGCCCATGTGCACCACGCCCTTGGAGTACGGCGCGACCACGGTGCCGACGATCTCGGGGCGCGGCTTCTGGTAGGGCCTGGGCATGACGCCGGTGCCGAGCTCGAGGTGCAGCGTGTTGCGCGTGGTCACCTTGTAGCGGTTGCCGGGGAACTCGATGTCGTAGGGCGGCTCGCGCTCCCAGATGGCGAGGATCACGTCGATCGCTTCGGCGAACATCTTCACGCGGTCCTCGCCCAGGATGCCGAGCGCCTCGGCGTCGGAGGCGAGCGTGCCGGGGCTGACGCCGAAGATGAAGCGGCCCTCGGCGAGGTGGTCGAACATCGCCGCCTGCGCCGCGACCTGCACCGGGTGCTGCTGCGCGAGGTTGCAGGTGCCGGTGCCGAGCTTGATTCTCTTCGTCGCGTGGATCAGCGTGGCGAGGAACTGCAGCGAGTTGGTGACGTTCTCGGCCTGGTCGGTGAGGTGCTCGCCGATGAAGGCGTCGTGGTAGCCGAGCTGGTCGGCGAGGATCACCGTCTCGCGGTCTTCGCGCAGCGTCTCGGCGTGGCTGCGGTGCAGCGCGTGCATCGGCATCATGAACATGCCCAGCTTCATGCGCCGGATTCTATACTCGCGCGATGCCCGAAGCGCTCGTCCCGGCGAGGCTCGCGTTCCAGGAAGGCACCCCGTTCTCCGCGGCGTACGGCGACGTCTATCACAGCGCGGCCGGCGGCCCGGCGCAGGCCGCGCACGTGTTCCTGAAAGGCAATTCCCTCCCCGGCCGCTGGGCGTCGCGCAGCCGTTTCGTCATCCTCGAGACCGGCTTCGGCTTCGGCCTCAACTTCCTCGTCACCTGGCGGCAGTGGCGCCGCGACCCGGCGCGCTGCGCGCGGCTGCACTACGTGGCGATCGAGAAGCATCCGTTCTCCCTGCAAGACCTCCGGACGCTTCACGAGAACTATCCCGAACTGAAAGCGGAAGCAGCGGAGCTGCATGCCTGCTGGCCGATGCTCGTTCCGGGAGGGCACCGTGCGGAGCTCGACGACGGGAAGGTAGTCCTCACGCTGTTCTTCGCCGACATCAAGGTCGCGCGCGACCTGCGCCTGGCGGCCGATGCGATCTACCTCGACGGCTTCGCGCCGGCGAAGAACCCCGAGATGTGGTCGCCGCAGCTCATGCGCGCGCTCTCGCGCCTCGCCGCGCCCGGCGCCACGGCCGCGACCTGGAGCGTGGCCGCGCCGGTGCGCTCCGCGCTGGAAGCCGCCGGATTCGCGGTCGAGAAGCGCGCTGGCTTCGGCCACAAGAAGGAGATGCTGGTCGCGAGAAATCTTCGAAAAGCAAATGCGAGTTCTGCTCCAACGGCAAGAAAAGCAGCAGTAATCGGCGCAGGCCTTGCCGGCGCCGCGGTCTGCGAGCGCCTGTGCGCGCGCGGCTGGGAGGTCGACCTGTACGAGCGCCACGCCGCGCCGGCGCAGGAGGCATCGGGCAACCACGCCGGTACTTTCCATCCCATCGTCACGCCAGATGACAGCGTGTTCGCCCGGCTCACGCGCGCGGGATTCCTGTATGCACTCTCCCGTTGGAAACTCCTGGAACAGCTTCGTTGGGACCCGTGCGGAGCGCTGCAGCTCGCCCGCGATGAAAAGGAAGAAGCCTCGCAGCGCAGGTCGATCGCGGCGCTCGCGCTGCCGCCCGAGTACGTGCGGTACGTGACGCGCGAGGAGGCCTCCGCGCACGCCGGCGTGCCGGTGGCGGCGCCGGGGCTGTGGTTTGCCGAAGGCGGCTGGATCCAGCCGCGCTCGCTGGTCGACGCGCAGCTGGCGGCCTGCGGCAATCGATTGAAGACTTTTTTCGGAACCAACCTTTCGCAGCTGCCCGACCTGCCGGCAGTGATCCTCGCGAACTCGGCCGAGGCGCCGAAGCTGCAGGACGTCCCGCACCTGCGGATGCGGCGCGTGCGCGGCCAGGTGAGCCACCTGGCGGCCCGCGAGATCGACGCGCCCCACGCGGTGGTGCTGCGCGGCGGCATGATCCTGCCGCCGGTCGGCGGCGTCTGCGTGGTGGGCGCGTCGTTCGACCTCGACGACGCCGATCCGTCGCCGCGCGCGGAAAGCGACGAGGGCAATCTCGACCGGTTGAGAAAAATAATCCCCTTGGAGAAAACCCCTCCCATTCTCGAAAGCCGCGTCGCCTTCCGCGCGGTCACCCCGGACCGGCTGCCGGTGGTCGGCAAGCTGAGCGAGGGGATTTACGGCGCGTTTGCCTACGGCTCGCGCGGCCTGGTGTGGGCGGCGCTCGCGGCGGAGCTGGTCGCGAGCGAGCTCGAAGGCGAGCCGCTGCCGCTCGAGGGCAAGCTCGCCGACGCCCTCCACCCACAACGGTTTGCTAGACGCGCAAGATCGCGGGACTCGCGTCCTTGACGTCGCGCAGCCCGCACAGCGCCATCGTGACGTCGAGCTCGGCGCGGATGATCTCGAGCGCGCGCGTCACGCCCGCCTCGCCCATCGCGCCCAGGCCGTAGAGGAAGGCGCGGCCGATCATGGTGGCGCTCGCGCCGAGCGCGAGCGCCTTGAGAACGTCCTGCCCGCTCCTGATTCCGCCGTCGAACCAGACCTCGGTTCTTCCTTGAACAGAATCCCTGATTTCCGGAAGAGCGCGGATGGATGAGACGGCGCCGTCGAGCTGGCGGCCGCCGTGGTTCGATACCACGATCGCGTCCACGCCCAGGCCGGCCGCGATGCTTGCGTCTTCCGCGTCGAGGATGCCCTTGAGGATGAGCTTGCCGCCCCACAGGCGCTTCACCCACTCGACGTCCTTCCACGACAGCGTCGGGTCGAACTGGCCGGCGACCCATTGCGACAGCGTGGTGAGGTTCTTCCCCTCGGGGATGCGGCCTTCGAGGTTGCCGAAGGATTTCCTTCTTCCTCGCAATACGTTCAACGCCCAGCGGGGCTTGCACAAGATGTCCATGGCGGTTCCGAAGGTCAGCCTGGGTGGTACCGCCAACCCGTTCCTGATGTCCTGGTGGCGCTGGCCCTGCACCTGCAGGTCGAGGGTGAGCACCAGCGCCGAGCACTTCGCGCTCTTCGCGCGCTCGATGAGCGAGGCGGCGAAGCCGCGGTCGCGCATCACGTAGAGCTGGAACCAGAAGGGCTTGGTGACCTCGCCGGCGACATCCTCGATCGAGCAGATCGACATGGTCGAGAGCGTGAACGGCACGCCGAAGCGCTCGGCGGCGCGCGCGGCGAGGATCTCGCCGTCGGCCCAGTTGAGGCCGGTCAGGCCGGTGGGCGCCAGCGCGACCGGCATGCTCGCCTCCTGCCCCGCCATCAAGGCGCGCGTCGAGCGCCGCTCCACGTCGATGCCGACGCGCTGGCGCAGTGTCAGCGACTCGAGGTCGGCGCGGTTGGCGTTGAGCGTGGCTTCGCTGTAGGAGCCGCGGTCGACGTAGTCGAAGATCGCGCGCGCCACGCGCTTTTTCGCCAGCTGGCGCAGGTCCTCGATGCACGTCACCACCGGCATGGCGAGCGATTCTACACGGGGTAAAATGGCCCGCAGATGAGCGCCAACGACGAGCACAAGAGCCCGATCCAGGTGATCGACCGCATGATGCGGCTGCTCGACGTGCTCGCGCAGCACCCCGAGCCGCTCGGCCTCAAGCAGATCGCGCAGTACACGGGCTTACATCCTTCCACCGCGCACCGCATCCTGTCGTCGATGTCGGCCGACCGCATCGTCGACCGCGTCGAGCCCGGCAGCTACCGCCTCGGCATGCGCCTGCTCGAGCTCGGCAACCTGGTCAAGTCGCGCATCAGCGTGCGCGAGCTGGCGCTGCCGATGATGCGCGAGCTGCACGCGCAGACCGGCGAGACCGCGAACCTCTCGGTGCGCCACGGCGACGAGATCGTGTACGTTGAGCGCACTTCGTCGGGCCGCTCGGCGATGCGCGTGGTGCACGTCATCGGCACGCGCGCGCCGCTGCACGTCACTGCCGCCGGCAAGCTGTTCCTGCTCGAGGAAGGCTTCGCGCGGCTGCGCGACTACGCGAAGCGCACCGGGCTCGCCGCGCACACCCGGAACACGCTTTCGGCGCTGCCGCTGCTCGAGCGCGAGCTCGAGCGCATCCAGCGCCAGGGCTGGGCCACCGACAACGAGGAGGCCGAGATGGGCGTGCGCTGCGTCGCAGCGGGGATCCGCGACGATGCCGGCACCCTGGTGGCCGCGCTTTCCCTTTCCACGCCCGCCGACCGCATGAAGGTGCAGTGGGGCCCGCTCGTCAAGGAAACCGCCGAGCGCATCTCGCGCACCGTCGGCCACCGGCCGCAGGTCGCGCGCATAGGCGCGCACTGACGATGCGCAGCCGCCTCGCCTGCACCCTCGCAGCGACGCTGTGGGCGGCCGGGGCGGCGGCGCAGGTGCCTTTGCAGCAGGCCGAAGCGCAGTCGCACATCGCGAGCGCCTTCGTCACCGGCGCCGACCCGCGCGTGCTGGCGGAGCGCGTGGCGCTCGGCCCGGCGCTGCGCAAACGGGTCGGCGACGAGGCCGACAGCCGCAAGGTCTACGACGCGCTGGTCGACGCCACCTCCGGCAGGGACGTCCGCGTCCGGGCGCTCTCGCCCGCCGAGGCGGAGCGCTTCGCCTCGGTTCCCGGCGTGAGCGGCGCCGGGATGCTCTTCGCCCTGCAGGCGCCGGAGCTCATCCTGGTGCTGCAGTACGCTTCGCCGCAGAAAAGCGTCACCTTCATCGAGCAGCTCAGCGCCGCGCCGGCCCGCGCGGCGGCAGCGCCGCCGGTGTCACCGCCTCCGGCGCCCGTAGCGCCCAAACCTGCCGCGGTGCCCGCGCCCGCTGCCGCGCCTGCGCCGAAGCCCGCGCCGCCGCCGGTGCAACAGGCCCCGGCACCCCGACCCCCCGCGCCGAAGCCGGCCGCCGCGCCGCTCAAGCCGACCGGCGATTGCGTGATCAAGCCGGTGATGTCGGACCAGGACTTCGTCAACTGCGGCGCGACGCCGCGCCAGCCCGTGGTCCCCCGCTGAATTCGGGCTTTGACCCCGAATTCAGTTCAGGCCGAACAACGCAAACATCCCGCGCCGGTCGGTCCAGACTTGCGCGCTCCTGAAGCCCGCGCGCTGCGCCATGGCGCGGAAGTCCCCGATCGAGTACTTGTAGGAGTTCTCGGTGTGGATGGTTTCGCCGCGCGCGAAATGCCAGCGGTGGCCGCCGGCCTTCACGCGCTGGGGCGAGAGCGCAGCGAGGTGCATCTCGATGCGCCCCAGCGCGGCGTTGTAGAAGGCGTAGTGGCGCCAGCGGCGCAGGTCGAAGTCGGCGCCGAGCTCGCGGTTGATGCGCGCCAGCAGGTTCAGGTTGAAAGCCGCGGTCACGCCCGCGGCGTCGTTGTACGCCGCGTGCAGCGCCACCGGGTCCTTTTTCAGGTCGACGCCGACCAGCATCTTCGCCGCCACGCCGCGCGACATCGCGAGGAAGGCGTGCGCCTCCTCGGGGGTGAGGTTGCCGATCGTCGAGCCGGGGAAATACACGACGCGTGGTTTCTTCAATAGCGGAATCTCCAGCGGGCGCGAGAAATCGCCGACCACTTGCGCGATCCGCAGCCACGGAAATTCGCGGGCGAGGCGCCGCGCGGCGGCGCGCAGCGCGTCCGGCGAGATGTCGATCGGCACGTAGGCCGCGGGCCGCAGCGCGCGCAGCAGCAGGCGGGTCTTGAGGCTTTCGCCGCTGCCGTACTCGACCAGCTGGCAGCCGCGGCCGGCGAAGCGCGCGATGGCGCCGAGGTGCTCGCGCGTGAGCGCGAGCTCGGCGCGCGTCAGGTAGTACTCGGGCAGGCGGCAGATGCGCGCGAACAGGCGGCTGCCCGCGGCATCGTAGAAATACTTGGGAGGCAGCGACTTCTGCGGCAGCGACAGCCCCGCGACGACGTCGTCGCGAAAGCTAGCGGGCAAGAAAACGCCCCGGAAGCCGCGCTAGCTCGAGGGGCCGGTGGCCGCGCCGCTCTCGAGCCACTTGCGGATGCGGTTCGCGTCCCCGACGCGCGAGTGCTTGCCCCAGGAATCGAGCAGCACCACGATCAGGTCCTTCGAGGCGAAGCGCACGTGCATCACGAGGCAGCGGCCCGCCTCGCTGATGTAGCCGGTCTTCGACAGGTCGATGTCCCAGTACTTCGAGCGCACCAGGCCGTTGGTGTTGCCGTAGCTGAGCGCTCGCCCCGAGGCGCGCACCGTGGCGCGGTCCCTGGTGGAGTACTCGCGGATCAGCTCGTACTCGTGCGCCGCGCGCACCATCTTCGCGAGGTCGGCTGCGGTCGAGACGTTGGCCGGGGACAGCCCGGTGGGCTCGACGAAGCGGCTGTCGTTCATCCCGAGCGCCGCGGCCTTGGCGTTCATCGCGTCGGCGAAGGCTTCGAGGCCGCCGGGAAAGCTGCGCCCGAGCGCGGCGGCGGCGCGGTTCTCCGAGGACATGAGCGCGAGCAGCAGCAGGTCGCCGCGCGAGATCGCCAGGCCGGTGCGCAGGCGCGAGCGCGAGCCCTTCATCCCGACCGCGTCTTCCTTGCTGAGCACGATTCTCTCTTCGAGGTCGAGCCCCGCGTCGAGGATCACCATCGCGCTCATCAGCTTGGTGATCGAGGCGATCGGCACCACCGCTTCGGCGTTCTTGCCGTAGACGATTTCGCCGGTCCCGGCGTCCTGCACGAGCGCGGACGACGAGCGCAGGTTTACCTTGCGGATCTCGCCGGCCTGCGCGAAGCCGACGCTGACGACGAGCACGAAGGCGAGCGCGCACACGGCGACGATGCCCTCGAGCGGATGCAGTTTGCGTTGCATGCGGCGAGTCTTCTCCCTCTCCCTCGGCCTGCGACTGCGCAGTCTAGCCTACGCCCAAAAAAATATGCAAGGAAAACATAGGCTAGGGAGCGATTTAGCGAATCGACGTGAATTGGTTCACTTGTCGGGCGCAGGCGTCGCCCGATTGCTTCCTGCCCTAATCGGCGGCCGCTCTTTCCAGCACTTCCTTGGCCTGCGCCTGCTGTTGCTGCAGCGCCCACATGCGGGCGTATTCGCCTTTCGCCTCAAGCAATTGGCCGTGGCCGCCGCGCTCGACGATGCGCCCGTGCGCGAGCACCAGGATCTGGTCGGCGTCCATCACCGTGGACAGCCGGTGCGCGATCACGAGCGTGGTGCGCCCCTGCGAAATGCGCTCGAGCTCGGCCTGGATCGCCCGCTCGGCGCGCGAGTCGAGCGCCGAGGTGGCCTCGTCGAAGATCAGGATGCGCGGGTTCTTCAGCAGCGCGCGCGCGATCGCCACGCGCTGCTTCTCGCCGCCGGAGAGTTTCAGGCCGCGTTCCCCGACCTGGGTCTCATATTTTTGGGGGAGCGTCTCGATGAACTCGTGAATGTGCGCCGCCCGCGCCGCGTCGAAGATCTCCGCGTCGCTCGCCTCCGGACGCCCGTAGCGGATGTTGTAGAGGATGGTGTCGTTGAACAGCACCGTGTCCTGCGGCACGATGCCGATCGCCGCGCGCAGGCTGGTCTGCTTCATGTTTCTTATGTCCACAGCATTTACCAGGAGGGCCCCGGAAGAAACGTCATAAAAACGGTAAAGCAGCCGTGCCAGCGTCGATTTCCCCGAGCCCGAATGGCCGACCACGGCCACGCGATGTCCCGCCGGGATGGTGAAGCTGACGTCGAACAGAATCTGCCTTTGTGCTTCATAAAAGAAGCTGACATCGTGAAAGGCGACGGTGGCGGGTCCCGCCGGCAGCTCGGGCGCGCCGGGGCGGTCCTCGACCTCGCGGTGCGCGGAAAGCAGGCGGAACATGCGGTCCATGTCGAGCAGCGCCTGCTTGATCTCGCGGTACACCATGCCGAGGAAGTTGAGCGGGATGTAGAGCTGGATCAGCAGCCCGTTCACCAGCACCAGGTCGCCGAGGGTGAAGCTCCCGGCCGCGACGCCTTCGGCGGCAAGCAGCATCAGCGCCGTGACCGCAGCCGCGATGATCAGGCTCTGGCCGATGTTGAGCACGCCGAGCGAGGCCTCGTTCTTGGTCGCCGCGTCCTCGTAATGCCTGAGCTGCTCGTCGTAGCGCCGCGCCTCGAAGTCCTCGTTGCCGAAGTACTTCACGGTCTCGTAGTTGAGCAGGCTGTCGATGGCGCGCGTGTTGGCCCGGGAATCGAGCTCGTTGGCGCGGCGGCGGATCTCCATGCGCCACTCGGTGACCGTCACGGTGAACGCGATGTAGACGCTCACCGCGCCGAAGGTGATCGCGGCGAAGCGCCAGTCGAACCTTGCGAGCAGCACCGCGGCGACGAGGGCGAACTCGAGGATCACCGGGAATATCGAGAAAATCAGGTAGCTCAGCAGGGTGGAGATGCCCCGCGTGCCGCGCTCGATGTCGCGCGTCATGCCGCCGGTCTGGCGCTCGAGGTGGAAGCGCAGGCTGAGGCTGTGCAGGTGGCGGAACACGCCGAGCGCCACGCGCCGGATGGCGCGCTGCGTGACGCGCACGAACAGCACGTCGCGCAGCTCGCCGAACAGCGTGGTCGAGAACCGCAGGCAGCCGTAGATCGCGAGCAGCGCCACCGGGACGGCGACCAGGGCGAGGCTCGGGTCCAGGCCGTCCACCACTTCCTTCATGACCAGCGGCACGCCGACGTTGGCGAGCTTCGCCGCCACCAGGCAGGCGAGCGCCAGGATGACGCGCCACTTGTACTCCAAGAGGTAGGGCACGAGGGTGCCGAGCGCCCGCCACTCGTTGCCCCGGAGCCGTTGGGTGGGTGCGGCGTTATGTGCCATGGTTTCGATTATCGAGCTTGACGCGGCGTTTGCCGCGCGGCTAACATTCAAACGTTCGTTTGAATCTGCCTCCATCCGACCATGTCCCTGCGCGCCATCAAGCCCCAGCACGAAACCCGCACCCGCATCCTCGACGCCGCCGAGGAGCTGTTCATGCAGCACGGCTTCGAGGCCACCTCGATGCGCCTGCTCACCGCCAAGGCGGGCGTCAACCTCGCCGCCGTCAACTACCACTTCGGCTCCAAGCACGCGCTGGTCGAGGCGGTGTTCCGCCGCCGGCTCGACCCGATGAACGCCGCGCGCATCTCTGCATTGGATGATCTTGAGAAACAACCGGGGGCTTTGCCGGCCGAGGCGATCATTCGCGCATTCGTGGGCCCGAGCCTGCGCCTGGTCGAGGACGCCAAGGGCGGCGGGCGCAATTTCATCCGCCTGCTCGGGCGCACCTACACCGAGCCCGCGAAAACGGTGCGCGCGCTGATCGGCCAGATGTACGCGCCGGCGATGGAGCGCTACAAGAGCGCGCTCGAGCGCGCGCTGCCGCAGATGCCGCGCGATGAGCTGGTGTGGCGCATGCACTTCATGTTCGGCACCCTCGCCTACACCCTCGCCGCCACCGACACGGTGCAGCTCATCGCCGGCTGCAAGCCCGAGGACCGCTACGACGCGCGCCTGCTCGAAGAGCGCCTGACGGCATTTCTCGCCGCGGGGCTGCACGCGCCGCTGAAGACCTCAATCAAAAAAGCAGCTTAGGGGAATCGTCATGATCGGATTCATACTCGGCGTAATCGCGGTCTTCCTGGTCTTCGGCTACTTCGGCCTGCCGATCGCGTGGTGGACCATCGCCGCCGCGCTCTTCGCCTGGTACCTCAGCGTCATAGCGGGATTCGGCCTGGTCGCCAACGTCGTTCTCGCTGCGATCTTTGTGGTGGTCGCCGCGGTTCTCAACATCCCCGCCCTGCGCCGCGCCGCGATCTCCAACCATATCCTCGCGATCTACCGCCGCATCCTGCCCGACATGTCGCAGACCGAGAAGGAGGCGATCGACGCCGGCACGGTGTGGTGGGACGCGGACCTGTTCTCCGGCAAGCCCGACTGGGACAAGCTGCTCGCCACGCCCGCGCCGAAGCTCAGCGGCGAGGAGCAGGCGTTCCTCGACGGCCCGGTCGAGGAGCTGTGCGCGATGTGCAACGACTGGGAGATCACGCACGAGCGCCAGGACCTGCCGCGCGACGTGTGGCAGTTCGTCAAGGACAAGGGCTTCCTCGGCATGATCATCCCGCGGAAGTACGGCGGCCTGGGCTTCAGCGCGCTGGCGCACTCGGCGGTGGTGATGAAGCTCTCGACGCGCTCGAGCACCGCGGCGATCTCGGTGATGGTGCCGAACTCGCTCGGGCCGGGCGAGCTGCTGCTGCACTACGGCACCGAGGAGCAGAAGAACCACTACCTGCCGCGCCTCGCGAAGGGCCTGGAAGTGCCGTGCTTCGCGCTCACCAGCCCGGAAGCCGGGTCCGACGCGGCGTCGATCCCCGATTACGGCGTCGTCTGCAAGGGCACCTGGCAGGGCAAGGAAGTGCTCGGCATGCGCGTCACCTGGGACAAGCGCTACATCACCCTCGGGCCGATCGCCACGCTTCTGGGTTTGGCATTCAGGCTCTATGACCCAGATCGTTTGCTTTCTCAAAAAACAGACTTGGGCATCACCTGCGCGCTGGTGCCGACGAATACGCCCGGCGTCAACATCGGCCGGCGCCACCTGCCGCTGAACGCCGCGTTCCAGAACGGGCCGAACTCGGGCAAGGACGTGTTCATGCCGCTCGACTGGATCATCGGCGGGCCGGGGTACGCCGGCAAGGGCTGGATGATGCTGATGGGCTGCCTCGCCGCGGGACGCGCGATCTCGCTGCCGACCTCGTCGGTCGGCGGCGCCAAGGCGCTGACGCGCTTCACCGGCGCGTATGCGCGCGTGCGCAGCCAGTTCCGCACGCCGATCGGCAAGCTCGAGGGCGTCGAGGAGGCGCTCGGCCGCATCGCCGCGCACTGCTACATGATGGACGCGACGCGCGTCATGACCGCCGGCGCGGTCGACCTCGGCGAGAAGCCCGCGGTGCTCTCGGCGATCGCCAAGTACCACATGACCGAGCGCGCGCGCCGCTGCGTGAACGACGCGATGGACATCGCCGGCGGCAAGGGCATCTGCCTCGGGCCGAGCAACTGGCTCGGGCGCGGCTACCAGATCGCGCCGGTGGCGATCACCGTCGAGGGCGCGAACATCCTGACGCGCACGCTGATCATCTTCGGCCAGGGCGCGATCCGCTGCCATCCCTACGTGCTGCGCGAGATGCGCGCCGCGAAGGAGATGCGCGGCGCGCAGGCGGCGCGCGAGTTCGACGACGCCTTCACCTCGCACATCGGCCACGTGCTGCGCAACGGCGTGCGCACTTTCGTGCACGGCATCACCAGCTCGCGCCTCGGCGAGGTGCCGCGCAACGCCGCGCCCGAGATGCGCCACTATTACCGCTTCACCTCGCGGCTGGCGGCGGCGTTCGCCTTCCTCGCCGACATGTCGATGCTGGCGATGGGCGGCGCGCTCAAGCGCAAGGAAAAGATCTCCGGGCGGCTGGGCGACGTGCTCTCGATGCTGTACCTGGTCTCGGCGACGCTCAAGCGCTACGAGGACCAGGGGCGCATCCGCGAGGACCTGCCGCTGATCCGCTGGGGGGTGCGCGACGCGCTGTACCACGCGCAGGAGGCGATCGACGGCATCCTGTCGAACTTCCCGGTGAAGCCGCTGGCGCGGTTCCTGCGCTGGACCATCTTCCCGCTCGGCATGTCGTTCCGCCCGCCGCTCGACTCGCGCAACCACGACTGCGCGAAGATCGCGCTCGAGCCCGGCGCGGCGCGCGATCGGCTGACCTCGGGCATGTTCATTCCCAAGAAGGAAACCGACGCCACCGGGATCCTCGAGGCCGCGTTCCTCGCCACCGTGGCCTGCGAGCCGATCGAGAAGAAGCTGCGCGAGGCGGTGAAGATGGGAATCGTCGAGCCGCGCTCCGGCGTGGACACGGCTGCCGTTGCCGTGGAAAAAAATGTGATTACCCGCGAAGAGCACGCGCTCTGGCAGCGCAAGGAGGCGCTGCGCAAGAGCGTCATCAAGGTCGACGACTTCCCGCAGGACTTCGGCCGCGCCGAGATCGCGGCAGCGCTCGAGGACGAAACCGTGAAGATGAAGGCGGCCTGACCATGCTCGCCAAGCCCGTCTACGTCGTCGACGGCGCGCGCACGCCGTTCCTCAAGTCGAAGAACCGCCCCGGGCCGTTCGCCGCCTCCGACCTCGCCACCCAGGCGGGACGGGCGTTGCTTGCCCGCCAGCGCTTTTCACCGGATGAACTGGACGAAGTGATACTCGGCTGCGCCGCACCCTCGGTGGACGAAGTCAACATCGGCCGCGTCGCCGCGCTGCGCATGGGCACCGGGCAGAAGGTCCCGGGCTGGACCGTGATGCGCAACTGCGCCTCCGGCATGCAGGCGCTCGACTCGGCGATCAGCAACATCCTCGCCGGGCGCTCGAGCCTGGTGCTCGCCGGCGGCGTCGACGCGCTGTCGCGCGCGCCGCTGCTCTACGGCGACAAGATGGTGCTGTGGTTTTCCGACATGGCAGCGAAGCGAACTACAGGGCAGCGTCTTGCCCAGTTCGCGAAACTGCCGATTCGTTCCTTGTTGGCTCCTGTCATCGGCATCATGAAGGGGCTCACCGACCCGATGGTCGGGCTGCTCATGGGGCAGACCGCCGAGAACCTCGCGCACCGCTTCGGCGTCACGCGCGAGCAGATGGACGCGTTTTCGGTCCGCTCCCACGAAAAAGTCATCAAGGCGCAGGACGAAGGCCGCCTCGCGCCCGGCGGCGGCGAGCTCGAGGCGCTCTACGACGCCAAGGGCAACACCTACACGCTCGACGACGGCGTGCGGCGCGACGCGTCGCTGCAGAACCTGGCGAAACTCAGGCCCTTCTTCGACCGCAAGTACGGCAACGTCACGCCCGGCAACAGCTCGCAGATCACCGACGGCGCGGCGTGGCTGATCCTGGCTTGCGAAGAGGCTCTGAAAAAATTCGATTTGCAGCCTATCGGAAGAATCGTCGACTCGCAGTGGGCCGGCCTCGACCCGGCGCAGATGGGCCTCGGCCCGGTGCACGCCGCGACCCCGATCCTGCAGCGCAACCGCCTCGGCCTGAACGACCTCGACTACTGGGAGATCAACGAGGCCTTCGCGGCGCAGGTGCTCGGCTGCCTCGCCGCCTGGAAGGACGAGAAGTACTGCAAGGAAGAGCTCGGCCTGGACCGCGCCCTGGGTTCTCTCGATGAAGAAAAACTGAATGTGGACGGCGGCGCGATCGCCCTCGGCCACCCGGTGGGCGCCTCGGGCGCCCGGATCGTTCTGCACCTGCTGAAGACACTCAAGAGGAACAACGCCAAACGCGGCATGGCTGCCATTTGCATCGGCGGCGGCCTCGGCGGCGCGATGCTGGTCGAGGCGCTGTAAGGGGGGAAACAGCATGGACAGGGGGACGCTGGCGAAGCATTTTCACTGGCAGACCGACCGCGACGGTCTCGCCTGGCTGACCTTCGACAAGCGCGGCGAGTCGGCCAACACCTTCTCGCGCGAGGCGCTGGAGGAACTCGGCCGGGCGCTGGCGGCGATCCAGCTCGAGAAGCCGAAAGGGCTGGTGATCCGCTCGGCCAAGGACGGCTTCGTCGCCGGCGCCGACGTCGAGGAATTCACCCGCTTCAAGTCGGGCGCCGAGGCGATGGCGTTCGTGAAGCTCGGCTGGGACGTGTTCCAGCAGCTGCGCGAGCTTCCCTTCCCCACCACCGCGATGGTGAACGGCTTCTGCATGGGCGGCGGCATGGAGCTCGCGCTTGCCTGCCGCTACCGGGTGGCGCTCGACGAAAGCGCGCGCTTCGCGCTGCCGGAGGTGATGCTCGGCATCATGCCGGTGTGGCACGGCGTGCAGTGGCTGCCGAAGCTGGTGGGCCCCGGACCCGCATTGGATCTCTTGTTGACTGGAAAAACCCTGGATGCGCGGCGCGCCAAGCGCATCGGCCTCGTCGACCAGGCGGTGCCGCTGCGGATACTGGAGAACACCGCACGGCTCGTCACGCTCGAGAACCGGGGAAGAAAAAAGCTGCCCCTGTCGCAGCGGATCATGCTATTCATGCGCGGCTTCGTCGTCTCGCAGGCGCGCAAGCAGGTGGCGAGAAAGGCGAAGCGCAGCCACTACCCCGCGCCCTACGCGATCCTCGAGCTGTGGAAGAAGTACGACGGCGACCCGTTCGCCGCGGCGCGCGACCCGTCGTGCTCGATCGAGTCGCTGTTCGACCATCCGACCACGGCGAACCTGATCCGCATCTTTTTCCTGCAGGATCGCCTCAAGTCGGCGGCCAAGGACGTGGCGTTCGCGCCGCGCCACGTGCACGTGGTCGGCGCCGGCGTGATGGGCGGCGACATCGCCGCGATCTGCGCGCTGCGCGGGCTGCGCGTCACGCTGCAGGACACCGCGCCGGAGCGCCTCGCGCCCGCGGTGAAGCGCGCCGCGGAGCTGTTCAAGCGGCGGCTGCGCGACAAGCGCCGCGAGCGCGACGCGCTCGACCGGCTGATCCCGGACACCAGCGGTCAGGGCGCGCGCCAGGCCGACGTGCTGATCGAGGCGATCTTCGAGAACCTGGAAGCGAAGCGCGCGCTGTTCGCCAGGCTGGAATCGCTCGCCAAGCCCGACGCGATCCTCGCCACCAACACCTCGAGCCTCAAGCTCGGCGACATCGCCACCGCGCTCAAGGACCCGTCGCGGCTGGTGGGCATCCACTTCTTCAACCCGGTGCCGATCCTGCAGCTGGTGGAAGTCGTGAGCGGGAAACGAACCAGCCCCGATCTGGCAAGGCGCGCCGCTGCGTTCGTGCGCCAGATCGACAAGCTGCCGCTGCCGGCGAAGGACTCGCCCGGCTTCCTGGTGAACAGGGTGCTCGGCCCATATATGCAAAACGCGTTTCAGATGATTGATGAAGGTGCGAAACCCGAGACGCTCGACCGCGCGATGGAGGACTTCGGCATGCCGATGGGGCCGGCCGAGCTCGCCGACACCGTCGGCCTCGACATCTGCCTCGCGGCCGGAAAAGCGCTGGCGAAGGGCGCGACCTCGGTGCCCGAGATCCTGGCGAACAAGGTGGCTCTGGGGCATCTCGGAAAGAAAACGGGCCAGGGGATCTATCGTTATGTGGACGGAAAGCCGGTGAAAGGCCAGCCCGACGCCTACGACCAGACGCTGGTGGAGGCGCTGATCGAGCCCTACCTGCACGAAGCGCAGGCGGTGCTCGCGGACAGCGTCGTCGCCGATGCCGACCTGGTGGACGCGGGCCTGATCTTCGGCACGGGATTCGCTCCCTTCCGCGGTGGACCGCTGCACTACCTGAAAAACCGTGGAAAAGCTCCCTGAGGGAAAGATCCCCGCGCTGCGGGTGATGCCGATGCCCGCGGACGCGAACCAGAACGGCGACATCTTCGGCGGCTGGATCATGGCGCAGGTCGACATCGCGGGCGGCACGCTGGCCGGGCGCGCCGCGCGCGGCCGCGTCGCCACGGTGGCGGTGAAGGAGTTCGTGTTCAAGCAGCCGGTGCAGATCGGCGACCTGCTGTCGTTCTACGTGGACATCGTGCGCATCGGCAATACCTCGATCACCGTGAACGTCGAGGTCTACGCCGAGCGCCGCCCGTCCGACCCGAAAGTCGTCAAGGTGACCGAGGCCACGCTGACCTACGTCGCGATCGACCGCGACGGGCGGCCGCGCCCGGTGCCGCGCGCCTAGTTGCTGCTCGACGCGCCGACGCTGGCGGCGGTCGCGGTGCTCGCGGTCGGCGCGGCCGTGGTGAGCGGCATGAGCGGCTTCGGCACCGGCGTGATCCTCGCCGCAGCGCTGGTGCCGCTCATCGGCGTGAAGGCGGTGATCCCGGTGATGGCGGTCGCCGGCGTGATCATCAACGCCGGCCGCTTCTGGTTCTACCGCGGGCACCTCGACCGGCGCACGCTGGTCCTGGTGTTCACCGCCTCGCTGCCGTTCCTGGTGCTCGGGACCTGGATCTACAGCATCCTCGACGCGCGCGCGCTCGGCACCGTGCTGGGCATCGCCGTGATGGCTTTCGTTCCCTTGCGAAGAATTCTTGCCGCCAGGCAGATGGTCATTGGGCCGGCGGGGCTGGCCGCCGGCTCGGGGATCTTCGGCCTCGCCACCGGCGTCGCCACCGGCACCGGCGTGATCCTGGTGTCGCTGCTGCTCGGGACGGGGCTCGCCACGCCCGCGGTGCTCGCCACCGACGCGATGGTGTCGATCGTGCTCGACATCGCCAAGGCGGCGCTGTTCCAGCGCTTCGACCTGCTCGACCTGGACGCCTTCTACACCGGCATAGTCATCGGAGTGGCCAGCATCCCCGGCAGCGCGCTCGCCGCCTGGCTGGTCCGGCGCATGCACGCGCACCTGCACGTTCTCTTCATGGAAGCGCTGATCCTCATCGGCGGCGCTTCGATGCTCTGGCACTCCTGGAGATGACTCGATGCAGACCCTGAAGGGAAAAGTCGTTGCGGTCACCGGCGCGGCGAGCGGCCTCGGCCGCTCGATGGCGCTCGCCTTCGCCGCCGAAGGCATGGAGGTCGCGCTGGCGGACCTGGACGAAGTGAATCTTTCGTCGGTGCACGACGAGGTCCTGGCGAAAGGCGTGCGCGCGATCATGCTGAGGATGGACGTCTCGCAGGCCGGTCAGGTCGAAACGTTCCGCGACCAGACGCTGGCGAGGCTCGGCGGGGTCCACGTCGTCTGCAACAACGCCGGCGTCTCGGCCCTGGGCGCGGCCTGGGAAGTGAGCGTCGCCGACTGGCAGTGGATCCTCGGGGTGAATCTCTGGGGCGTGATCCACGGCGTGCGCGCCTTCACGCCGCACCTGATCGCGCAGAACGAAGGCCATGTCGTGAACACGGCGTCGGTGTCCGGGCTGATCTCGCCGCCGGGCGGCAGCGCCTACAACGTCACCAAGCACGCGGTGGTGACGCTGTCGGAGTCGCTGCACCACGAGCTGCGCGAGCGCAATTCCCGGGTGGGCGTTTCAGTGCTCTGCCCCGCCTACGTGCCGACCCGCATCAGCGACTCGGAGCGCAGCCGGCCGCAGGGGTCGGTTTCCGAAAAGTCGAAACAGACGCTGGCGCGGGAGGCGATGCTGAAAAAGGCCGTCGCCTCCGGAAAAATCTCCGCCGACCAGGTGGCGCAGGCGGTGGTGGCGGCGGTGAAGGAGGAGCGCTTCTACATCCTCACGCACCCGCGCATCAAGGGCGCGATCCAGGCGCGCATGGAGGACATCCTGCAGGAGCGCGCCCCGCGCGACCCCATGAAGCTCTAGGCAAGTCCGGGGAACAGCTCCTTCAGCCCTTCGGCCATCGTCTGGATGGCGAGCGCCGCGAGCAGCAGGCCGAGCAGCCGCGTCGCGATGTTCAGCCCGGTGGTCCCCAGCCGGGCGCCGATCGCGTCGGCGCCGCGCAGCACTGCCCAGGTCAGCAGGCTGACCGCGGCGATGCAGGCTACGACCATCGCCAGGTGAACCGCGCCGCCCTTCTGCGCCGCGATCACCGTGGTGCTGATCGCGCCCGGCCCCGCCAGCAGCGGCACCGCCAGCGGCACCACGCCCTGGAGCTCCCCGCTTTCGAGCTCCGCCGCCTCTTCCCGCGACTGGCGCAGGCCGCCCGCCCGGGCGTTGAGCATCGCGAGCGCCATCAGCAGCAGCACCAGGCCGCCGCCGACGCGGAACGCGGCGAGGCTGGCACCGATCAGCGTCAGGATCGACTCGCCGAGCAGCGCGGATGCGGCGAGCACCGCGAACACCGTGATGGCGACCACGCGCACCAGCGCGGCACGCGCCGCGGGGGTGTGGGACGCGGTGAGCGTCAGGAAAATCGGAACCGCGAGAAACGGGTCGAGCACCGCGGTCAGCGTCACCAGGAACCGCAGGTACTCCTGCAAGGGGCTAGCCCCCGGCCTTGATCGCCGTGGCTTGCGCCGCCTTGCGGTCCTCGTTCACCTGCCTGAACGCGGGGCGCTCGCCGAGCATCTTCAGGTAGCCCTTCACCTGCGGGATTTCCTCGAGGCAGTCGCGCCCGAGCCCGTGCTTGCTCGCGAGCGACACCAGCGGCAGGTGCACGAAAGCGGCGCAGTCGGCGAGGGTGAGCTCCCTGCCGGCGATGTACGGATCGAACTTCACCAGTCCCTTGAACGCGCGCACCCCCTTGGCGAGGTCCTTCCCGACCGATTTCTTCACCTCGTCGGAGGCCGGCCGCTTGAAGAACACCTCGCCGTAGAGGCGGCGCGCGACCAGCTCGACGTGCAGCTCCATGAAGCGGATCAGCTCGCGCACCTTGGCGCGCTCGAACGGGTCCTGCGGCAGCAGCGGCTTCTGCGGGTACGCGTCCTCGAGGTACTCGGCGATCACCTCCGACTCGGCGAGGCGGCGGCCGCCGTCGATCTCCAGGAACGGCACCTTGCCGACCGGCGAGCGCGCGAGGAACTCGTCCTTCTGCGACGGCTTGCAGCTCGCGTCCTCCTCGAACGGCACGCCCTTCTCGAGCAGCGCGATGCGCACCTTGTTGTGGTAGTTGCTGATGCGGAAACCGCAGAGCTTGAGCATCGCATTCACCCCTACGCCAGGACAAGTTGTTCAGCAGGAAAATAGGCGGCGTTGACCGCGGCCGCGACCTCGGCGTGCGTGACCTTGCCGCGCGCGACGTTGAGTCCGTTCTTCAGGTGCGGATCCTCGGCGAGCGCGCGCTTCCAGCCCTTGTCGGCGAGGGCGATCACGAAAGGCAGCGTCGCGTTGTTGAGCGCGTAGGTCGAGGTGCGCGGCACTGCGCCCGGCATGTTCGTCACGCAGTAGTGCACCACGCCCTCGACGACATAGGTCGGGTCGGCATGCGTGGTCGGGCGCGAGGTCTCGAAGCAGCCGCCCTGGTCGATGGCGATGTCGACCACCACCGCGCCCTGCCTCATATCCTTCACCATCTGGCGCGTGACGAGCCTGGGCGCCGCCGCGCCGGGCACCAGCACCGCGCCGATCACGAGGTCGGCCGAGAGCACGTGCTGCTCCACGGTGTCGCGGCTCGAGTGCACCGTGACGACGCGCGCGCCGAATTCCCTTTCAATGTTCCGCAGGGCTTCAAGCGATCGGTCGAGAGCGTATACGCGCGCGCCCGAGCCCACGGCCATGCGGATCGCGCTCGCGCCCGCCACGCCCGCGCCCAGCACGGTGACCTTCGCCGGCGGCACGCCGGGCACGCCGCCGAGCAGGATGCCCATGCCGCCGCGCTCCTTCTCGAGGCAGCTCGCGCCGATCTGCACCGACATGCGGCCCGCGACCTCCGACATCGGCGCGAGCAGCGGCAGCCCGCCGCGCGCGCTGGTCACGGTCTCGTACGCGATGCAGATTGCCTTGCTCTGCACCAGGTCCTTCGCCTGCTCGGGATCCGGGGCGAGGTGCAGGTAGGTGAAAAGGACGTGCTTCTCCTTCAGCTTGTTGCGCTCCCCGCGCTGCGGCTCCTTCACCTTGACGATCAGCTCGGCTTCCCACGGGTCGCCGATGCGCGCGCCGGCCTTCTCGTAGGCCGCGTCGGCAGCGCCGATTCCGGCGCCCGCGCCTCTTTCAATCACGACTTGATGCTGGTGAGAAACCAGCTCCCGTACCGAAGTCGGAGTCAGCCCGACCCGGTACTCGTGGGTCTTGAGCTCTTTCGGCACCCCGACGATCACAGCCGCTTCACCTTGCCGAGCGCCTCGGGAAGCGAGCTCTGCTCGCCGAGCTCGATCTTCGCGACCTGGTTGCGGTGCACTTCGTCCGGGCCGTCGGCGAAGCGCAGGGTGCGGGCGTGCGCGTAGGCGTGCGCCAGGCCGAAGTCGTCGGACACGCCGCCGCCGCCGTGCACCTGCATCGCCCAGTCGATCACCTGGCAGGCGACGTTCGGCGCCAGCACCTTGATCATCGCGATCTCCTTCTTCGCCACCTTGTTGCCGGCGGTGTCCATCTTCCACGCCGCGTTCAGCACCATAAAGCGCGCCGCGTCGATCTGAATACGCGCGTTGGCGATGCGCTCGCGCGTCACGCCCTGGTCCGCCACGCTTCTTCCAAAAGCAATCCTTTCCGTGGCCCGGCGGCACATTTTCTCCAGCGCGCGCTCGGCCTGCCCGATCAGCCGCATGCAGTGGTGGATGCGCCCCGGCCCGAGGCGTCCTTGCGCGATCTCGAAGCCGCGGCCTTCGCCGAGCAGCACGTTCGCGGCCGGCACGCGCACGTCCTTCAGCTCGATTTCCATGTGGCCGTGCGGCGCGTCGTCGTAGCCGAACACCGGCAGGTGGCGCAGGATCCTGACGCCCGGCGTGCCCGCGGGCACCAGCACCATCGACTGCTGGCTGTGGCGCGAGGCGTTGTCCGGATCGGTCTTGCCCATCACGATGTAGACCTTGCAGCGCGGGTCGCCCGCGCCGCTCGCCCACCATTTCGTCCCGTTGATCAAATAGTCATTTCCCTCGCGCTTGATGCGCGTCTGGATGTTGGTCGCGTCGGAGGAGGCGACCGCGGGCTCGGTCATGAGGAAGGCCGAGCGGATCTTTCCCTCGAGCAGCGGCTCGCACCACTCGCTCACCTGCTCCGGGGTGCCGTACTTGAGCAGCGTCTCCATGTTGCCGGTGTCGGGCGCCGAGCAGTTGAACACCTCGGGCGCCCAGGTGACGCGGCCCATGATCTCGCAGAGCGGCGCGTACTCGAGGTTGGCGAGCGTGCCGCCGTGCGACTTCGGCCGCCACAGGTTCCACAGACCCGCGGCTTTTGCCTTTTTCTTCAACTCCTCGATGATCGGAACCGGCTGCCAGCGCTGCTCGCTTTTGACATGTTTTTCCCAGGTCTTTTCATTCGGATAGACGTGCTCGGCCATGAAGCCGGAGAGTTGCTTGCGCAGCTCCTGCACCTTCGGCGTGTAGTCGAAATTCAAGCTGCTCTCCTCAGGATCTTTTCCGCTTGCCGCCAGCCCAGGTCGGCGAGCGGCACGGTCTTGGTCGCCGCCTCGGCGGCGAACGTGCTTGCCGCCGTGCCTTCGAGCACGCGCCTCGCGATGCCCTGGCAGATCGCCGCTATGCGGAACAGGTTGTACGCCAGGTAGAAATCCCAGTGCGACGCGTCGATCGCCTTGCGGCCGGTTCGCCTGCAGTACTGGGCCACATATTCGCTCTCGCCGGGGATGCCGAGTTGCGCCAGATCAAGCCCGGCGATGCCGCGAAACTTGTCGGGCGGGATGTGCCAGCTCATGCAGTGGTAGGCGAAATCGGCGAGCGGGTCGCCGAGCGTCGACAGCTCCCAGTCGAGCACCGCGAGGATGCGCGGCTCGGAGGGATGGAAGATGGTGTTGTCGAGGCGGAAGTCGCCGTGCACCACGGAGGTGCCGGCTTCCGGCGGAATGTTCTTCGGCAGCCAGCCGATCAGGTTGTCCATCGCTTCGATGCGCTGCGTCTCGGAGGCGCGGTACTGCTTGCTCCAGCGCTCGACCTGGCGGCCGATGTAGTTCCCCGGCTTGCCGAAGTCCTCCAGGCCCACCGCCCGATAGTCGACCCGGTGAAGTTGTGAAATAACCCCGTTTTGCTCGTCCCAGATCGCGGCGCGCTGCTCGCGCGTCATGCCCGGTAGCGCCGGGTCCCACAGCACGCGGCCCTCGACGTAGTCCATGACGTAGAACGCGGTGCCGATCACCGAGTCGTCCTCGCATAGCACGTGCGGCTTCGCCACCGGGAAGCCGGTCGGGTGCAGCGCCTTGATCACCCGGTATTCGCGCTCGACCGCGTGGGCCGAAGGCAGCAGCTTGCCAGGGGGTTTTCTTCTGAGAACATATTTTTTCCCGTCCGAAGCGGCGAGGCGGTAGGTCGGGTTCGACTGGCCGCCCTTGAACTGCTCTATTTTTTCTATTTTCAGGTTGAGGTATTTCTCAAGGGCGGCCGGATCGATCCGGTGGCGTTCCTCGACGGGCTTGGTGCCGATGAACTGCTCGAACATGCCCGTAAAAGCTTACCTTAGAATCGCGCGCATGGGCTTCAGCGTGCGCCATCTCAAGGGAGCGAAGTTCGCGCGCCGCGGGCTGCGCAGCTACTTCGAGTACCGCGACCTCGGCATCCGGCGCGCCACCCGCGGGCGGGTGGTCGCGCACGTGATCCGCGCGCGCCCGGGAAAGGCGCCGCACGGCGAGTGGCACGCGCACGACTGCAGCGTGCAGTTCGTGTACGTGCTGAAGGGCTGGGTGCTGTTCGAGTACGAGGGCGTCGGCCGGGTGATGATGAAGGCGGGAAGCTGCTTCTACCAGCCGCCGGACATCCGCCACCGCGAGCTCGGGCACTCGAGGGACGTCGAGATGCTCGAAATCGTGTCGCCGGCGCGCTTCAGGACTTATTCGGCGGCTGCGCCGTCGGCGAAGCCTGCAGCCAGAAGGTCACCGGGCCGTCGTTCACGAGGCTGAGCTGCATGTCGGCGCCGAAGCGGCCGGTGGCGACGCGCGGCAGCCATTCCTCGGCCTTCTGCACGAAGCGCTTGAACAGGCGCTCCGCGGCCTCGGGCGAGGCGCCGCCGGAGAAGCTCGGGCGCGCGCCGCTCTTCGTGTCGGCGACCAGGGTGAAGTTCGGCACCGCGAGCAGCTGGCCGCGCACGTCCTTCAGCGACAGGTTCATCTTGCCTTCCTTGTCGGCGAAGATGCGCAAGGTGGCGACGCGCTCGGCGAGCAGCAGCGCCTCGACCTCGGTGTCGCCGCGCTCCACGCCGACCAGCGCCACGATGCCGGCGCCGATCACGCCGACCGGGTCGCCGGCGATCTTGACGTTTGCGCCGGTGACGCGCTGGATCAGCGCGATCACGCGATGATGTCGGGAATCAGGCGCGCGCGCAGGCGCTGGATCTGGTCCTTGAGCAGCAGCTTGCGCTTCTTGAGGCGCTGCAGCTGCAGCCGGTCCTGGGCGGGATCGCCGACCAGCCTGTCGATCACGTCGTCAAGGTCGTGGTGCTCGACTTCCAGCGCGTGAAGTCGCTGACGGATCTGGGCTTTTTCCTCTTCGGTCAGAGGCGCGTCGGTCACGCTGTGAAAAACATCATGCCGTTGCGGCCATCCTATCCCTATACTTGGTGGCGCGAAAGCCCTGCATGCGCCGCAGCGAATACGACGTCAGCGACTCGATCCGCACCACCGACCCCGCGGCAGTGGCGAGCGAAGTCATCCGACTCGCCCGGCGCCTGTTCCCGGACGCGCCCACGCCGGCTTTCGAGCGCGCCTTCGCCGATGCCACGCGCATGTACCGCGGCGAGCACCGCGACTACCGGCCCTGCGACACCGGGTACCACGACATCCAGCACGTGCTCGACGTCACGCTCGCCATGGCGCGGCTCATGGACGGCTACCAGCGCGGCGGCAGGAACGGCAGCCCGCCGCTCACCCGGGAGTTGTACCTCGTCGGCGTGCTGGCGGCGCTATTCCACGACTTCGGCTACCTGCGCAGGCGCAACGACCACAAGCATCGCAACGGCGCCGAGTACACCCTGGTGCACGTGTCGCGCGGCGCCTCGTTCCTGCGCGGCTACGCGCGCGAGCTCGGCGTCGGCGAGCGCCTCGCTTCGGCCGCCTCGACGCTGATCCACTTCACCGGCTACGAGCGCCCGGTCGAGACGATCCGCATGCAGGACGAGACGCTGCGGCGCCTCGGACTGATGCTCGGCAGCGCGGACATCATCGCCCAGATGGCCGACCGCTGCTACCTCGAGAAGTGCCGCGACCGCCTGTATCCCGAGTTCGTGCTCGGCGGGCTGGGCAGCGGCTTCGCCTCCGCGGAAGACCTGGTGCTGAAGACGCCGCGGTTCTACGACGGCGCGTGCAAGCGTCTCGACGAGAAGCTCGGGCGGAGCTGCGACTACGCCGCGCGCCACTTCGGCGGCCCCAACCTGTACCTCGAGGAGATGCGCAAGAACATCGACTACGCGCGTACAGTGGCGAGCCCGGGGGAGGCGACGCAGCGCCTGCGGCGCCATCCGCCGGATACCCTGGTACGCCTCTAGTACGTTCCTAGTAGGTCAATGAGGGCCTGAAGTACTCGATGCGGTCGATCGAGCGCACCGTGAGCTCGCGCACGCGCGCGCCCTGCAGCACCTTGAGCGGCACCTCGGCGCCCGCCGCGCCGCGTCCCCAGACCTTGCGGTAGAACTCGGCGAGCGTCGTCACCTCCTCGGCTCCGACGGCGAGCACGATGTCACCGCCCTTGAGCCCGGCGCGCTCGGCCGGGCCCTCGGGCGACACCCGCCCGACGAACAGCCGACCCCGGACCTCGTCGGCGCTGACGCCGAGCCACGGCCGCGCCGGCCCGTTGCGCCTGCCCCTGGCGATCAGGTCCTCGAGGATCGGCTTGAGCAGGTCGACCGGCACGAACATGTTCCCCGGCGACTGCGTGCCCGGGTTGCCGGCGTCCGGGACGATGAGCGAGCCGACGCCGAGCAGCTCGCCCTTGGCGCCGATCAGCGGCGCGCCCGACCAGTCCATCACCGGCGGGTAGGTGAAGATCGCCGAATCGAGCAGGTACTCCCAGTTGCCCGAGAACGGCCGGCGCGACACCACGTAGACCAGGCTCGGGCTGTCGCGCGCCGACGCCGGCACCGCCATCGCCGGCTCGCGCTCGGCCAGCGCCCCCGAGTCGCCGAGCGGCAGCGGCTTGCCGGCGAGCGCGCCGGCGAGCTTGAGCAGCCCGAATCCCGACGCGTGGTCGTAGCCCGCCATCGTCGCCGGCACCGTGCGCCCGTCGGCGCCGGTCACCTGGATCGATTGCGCCTCGATCACCAGGTAGCCGATCGTCAGCACGTAGCCCTCGCGGATCAGCGCGCCCGTGCCGCGGCGCTGCAGCCCGAGGGTCTGGGCGCTGCGCGCGTTCGGCTGGATCTTCGCGCTTACCCCGACCACCGCGGTGAGGGTTTCGTCCGGCTTGTCCTGCGCGGCCGCGGGCAGTGCGACCAGGGCCGCAGCGACGACCAGGCTTTTCATTCTCACAGGGGCAGCGACAGCGGAATCGGCGAAGGGCAGGCAGAGTCTGGCCCCTGCCGCTCGCCGCAATAGTCGAGGCGCGCCTGCTCGGCGCAGAACAGCGCGCGCAGGCCGCTCTCGTGCACGCAGCGGCGGCACTGCAGCGCGTCCGCCCCGGCGACCAGGAAGCACGGATCCTCGACCGCGTGCTTGACCCTGGCCGCGAACGGCGCGCGCTTTTCGGCGGCCGGCGCTGCAGGCGCCGGCGCAAACGCAGCGGGCGGGAGGAGCTTGAGCTCGGCCTGCGGCGGCGGCGCCTCGCTCCACTCGAAATAGGAGACGTACAGGATCGATGCGCCGGTGAAGAGCACGATCGCTGCCGCGGTCGCCTGGACCGCGCCGGCGCGCCGCAGGTCGCGCGCGCCGACTAACGCGCAGGCGAGGCACAGCCAGCCGATCGCCTGGGCCGCGGTGCGGGAGCTCATGAAGGCGGCGTCGCTGCCGCCGGAGAACGCGAGCAACCCGGCGCCGAGGGCGAGAGTTGCGGCCAGCAGGACTTGGAACATGACCTCGGGCAATATACGCCGGTTGATCCCGAGCGTGGAAGGCCAGGCACGAAACAACCGATGCGCCTGCTGAGCTGGAACGTGCAGTGGTGCCGCGGCATCGACGGGCGCGTCGATCCGAAGCGCATCGCCGCCGCGGCGCAGCGGCTGGCGGACCCCGACGTGTTCTGCCTGCAGGAAATCGCGGTCAATTTCCCCGAGATGGAGGGCAGCTCGGGCGAAAACCAGGTTGCAGACCTGAAGAAGCACTTGCAGGGGTACGCGGCCTTCTTCGCTCCCGCGGTCGACCTGCCGGGACGCAACGGGCGCCGGCGGTTCGGCAACCTGGTGCTGTCGCGCCTGCCGGTGGGACGCGTGCTGCGCCACCCGCTGCCCTGGCCGGCCGCGCCGGAGGTGCAGAGCATGCCGCGGGCGGTGGTCGAGGTCGTGGTCGAAGCGCCGTTCGGCGCGCTGCGCGTGATGACCACGCACCTCGAGTACCACTCCAGGGAGCACCGCGGCGCGCAGATCGAGCGCCTGGGCGAGTTGCATGCCGAGGCGTGTAGTGAGCATCTTGCAGTGAAAGACCCCGGCAGCTATGAATCGTATACGCGAGGGAAAAGCGCGATCATCTGCGGCGACTTCAACCTGAAGCCGGAAGATGCCCACCACCGCAAGATGCTGGACGCGGGCTTCGTCGATGCCTGGACGGCGCTGAATCCCGGCAAGCCGCGCCAGGCGACGTTCCACCTGCACGACGGCGAGCCGCCCTACTGCTGCGACTACGTGTTCGTCACCCCGGACCTTGTGCCGCGCGTGCGGTCGATGCGCATCGATACCGAGACTCGGGCGTCGGATCACCAGCCAGTGATTGTCGACCTTGCTTGAAGTAAGAAAACTTGGTGAAGCGCTGGGCGCCGAGATTGGCGGCCTCGATCTTTCCGGGAAAATCGAGCCGGAGCTCTTTGTACAAATTCGCGCGGCGTGGCTCGAGCACCTGGTGCTGCGCTTTCGCGGCCAGGAGCTCTCGGATCCGCAGCTGCTCGCCTTCAGCCGCAACTTCGGCGAGCTCGATCCGCCGGGACCGAACCCGCTCGGCCGGCCGTTCCTCGCCGACCACCCGGAGATGAACGTGATCTCGAACATCGAGGTCGGCGGCGTGCCGATCGGCGGGCTGGGCGACGGCGAGGCGATCTGGCACGCCGACATGACCTACGTCGAGCGCCCGCCGATGGGCGCGGTTCTCTACGCCGTGGAAATTCCGCCCGCGGGCGGCGACACGTACTGGGCCAACATGCACCTCGCGTACGACGCGCTGCCGGGTGAGCTCAAGGGCCGCGTAAAGGGCCGCGAGGCGATCCACGACGCCACCTACAACAGCGCCGGCGCCATGCGCAAGGGCTACCAGGACGTCGACGATCCGCGTGCGGCTCCGGGCGCGCGCCATCCCCTGGTGCGCATCCACCCCGAGACCGGCCGCCGCAGCCTGTTCCTCGGCAGAAGGCGCAACAGCTACCTCCTTGGTTTGCCTTTGGAAGAAAGCGAAGCCCTGCTCGACGCGCTGTGGGCGCACGCCACGCAGCCCAAGTTCACTTGGCGTCAGCGATGGCGCGTCGGCGACGTGCTGGTCTGGGACAACCGCTGCACCCTGCACCGGCGCGATGCGTTCGACCCGCGCGCGCGGCGCCTCCTGCACCGCACGCAGATCAGGGCGCCGGCTTGAGATAGCTGCGCAGCTGCTCGACGCGGCTGCGATTCGCGCCGAAGTCGCGCCGGCCGAGCCTGGAAGCCGAGCGCACGTGCACTACGTTTTCAGAAAAGAGAAACTCAACATCGTCGACGAAGCGCAGGATGGGCGTGCGGAATTCGGCGTACAGGTAATTGCCTTCCTCGCGCACCACGGTCGCCAGCGGCAGGGCTTCGATCGCCTTGCGCAGCTCGGCGATGCCGCCCTCGAAGGCGATCGGGGCGATGTAGTGCTGCCGGTCGGCGGGATCGGCCTGCGAGGACACGCAGTTCGGCGAGCGCTTGCAGGGCGCGAAGCGCCCGCTGCTCGCGCCGAGATTGGCCGGCCGCTTCCAGTTAAACATCGCGGGAATGCTACCATCGGCTGAAACTTCGACGGGAGGCGACGATGGCACCGCAACAGCTTGCTGAACTGCTGCTCGGCATCGCCCGCGCGCAGGCTGCGATGATCCAGGGGCTGGAGAACGAGATGGCCGGCGTGCGCAGCGGCCGGATCATCCCGGCGCTGCAGAACGTCGCGCACCTGCGCGATCACCCGCAGCCGACGCTGACCGACCTGCCGGTGCGGGTGCTCCTCGGAACGCTCGGACGCCAGGTGCCCGACGCGGCCGGCGTGGTGCGCGACCTGGAACGCCTCCTTGGAGGAAGCGCTCCGGCAGCGGCTGCTCCAGCCGCGTCAGCGGCCCCGGCGAAGAACCTCGACTTCGGCAAGCCGGCATAGCGGGCGAGTCATGGACGCAGTGCGCGCTCAGTACGAGCGCTGGGTCTATCCGCAACCCATCGAGGATCTGAGCAAGGGCGCGGGCCGGGATTTCAGCGACCCGAGTTTTCTCGGACGCGCGTACTGGCCGGATCGACGCCCGCGCGAGGACCTGCGCATCCTTGTTGCCGGATGCGGCCCCAATGCCGCGGCCCGGTTTGCCTACTTCAACCCGAAAGCGAGCGTCGTGGGCGTGGACATCAGCGAGGCGAGCCTCGTGCATGCCCGTGGCCTCAAGGCCAGGCACGGCCTCGGCAACCTGAACCTGCATCGGTGCAGGGTGGAAGACGTGCCCGAGCTCGGACAGTCGTTCGATCTGATCGAGTCCTCGGGCGTGCTGCACCACCTGCCGGATCCCGCCGCCGGCCTGAGGGCGCTCGCAAGCTCGCTCGCGCCGGACGGCGTCGTCTATCTCATGCTCTACGGCAAGTACGGGCGCGCCGGCATCTACATGGCGCAGGAGCTGTTCCGGATTCTCCGGCTGGAACAGTCGCCCGAAGACGTCGCCGCAGTAAAAGCCGCACTTGCCGCGTTCCCGCACGACCACCCGGTGCGCCGCTGCCTGTCCGGACCGAACGACCTCGCGTTCGACTCCGGCATCGTGGACACGTTCCTGCACCCCGTGGACCGCGGTTTCAGCGTCGGCGACTGCCTCGATCTTCTCGATTCCTCGGGGCTGGTGCTGCAGGGGTGGCTCAACCGGCACGCCTACGACCTCGCTTCGAGGATCACGCAGCCGCGCCTGCGCGAGCTCATCGGCCGCCTGTCCGAGCGCGAAGCGCTGAAGGCGATCGAGCTCATCGACGGCCGGATCGCGACTCACACGTTCTATGCCTGCCGGCGCGAGCGCGATCCACGCCAGTACCGGATCGATTTCGCCGGCACCGGCTTCATGGACATGGTCGCCATCCCGCGCCCCGGCTGGACCCGCAGCGCGGGCGCGAACCTGGTGCTGCTGCAGCCGGGCATTGTCGGGATGACGATGGAGCTCCACGACCGCCGTGCAGCGGTTGCCGCGCGCATCGACGGCCGGCGCACGGTGCGCGCATGCTTCCTCGATGCCGGCAGCACGCTCGAAGCGCCGGAATTCGTCGCCTCGTTCTGCCGCGAGCTCTTCCGCCAGCTCTGGATCGCCGGTTACTGCGATCTTGTGCACGAGACGGCGGCCTAGTCGATCTTCACGCCCGCGGCCCTGACCACCCGGGCGTACTTGGCGAGCTCGCTGCGGAACATTTCCGTCGCTGCCTGGGGCGAGCTCGGCTTGATCACATTGCCCTGCTTCGCCATCGCTTCCTGCACCTCCGGCGCGGCGAAGGCGGCGACGAAGGCGCCATGGATGCGGCTCACTTCGGCCGCGGGCAGCTTCGCCGGGCCGACCACGGCGAACCAGCCTTCGACGTCGTAGTTCGGCAGGCCCTGCTCGGCGACGGTCGGGATCTCCTTCGCCGCAGGCGCGCGGTTGCGGCCGGTGATGCCGATGGCGCGCAGCGCTCCGGACTTGAGGTGGCCCTGCACCGCGGGCAGCGCGACAACGCCCATCTCCACCTGGCCGCCGATGAGGTCCTGCAGCATCGGGCCGGTGCCCTTGTAGGGAATGTGCCGCACCTCGATGCCCGCTTCCCGCACGAACATCTCGCCGGCAAGGTGGATGATGGTGCCGTTGCCCGACGAGGCGTAGTTGTACGCGCCGGGCTTCGCTTTCGCGAACGCCACCAGCTCCTTCACGTCTTTCGCCGGCACCTTCGGGTTGACCACAAGGACGAAAGGCGTCGTGCCGAGCACGGAAATCGGAGTGATGTCCTCGAGCGAGTCGAACGGCATCTTCGGATACACGCTCGGGTTGATCACGTGGTTGTTCGACACCAGGCCGATGGTCTGGCCGTTCGGCGCCGCCTTGACGATCGCCGCGGTGCCGGTCACGCCGCCGGCGCCCGGCAGGTTCTCGATCACCACCTGCGCGCCGAGCGCCTTCGACAGCGCCGGCGCGGTGGCGCGAGCGATCGTATCCACGCCAGAGCCCGCGCTCACCGGCAGGATCATGCGGATGTGCTGGGCAGACGCGCTTCCCGACAGAAACAAGATCGAGATAAAGAGAATGCGAATCATCAGAAGTCCTTTGGCTCGGGCGGAAACGAGGGACTGCGCCTTTCGCGCAGCGCGGCGAGCCCCTCTTTCACCTCGGGGCCGGTAAAGCCGAGCACCTCGAGCGCGAGCGAGGCGTCGAACGCGGGCCCGGCGAGGCGCAGCCAGTTGTTGAGCGAGTACTTGGTCCAGCGCAGCGCGGTCTGCGGCCCGGCGGCGAGCTTGCGGGCAACCTCGAGCGCCTTGCTGTGGAGTTCTGATTCTTCACAAACCAAGGAGACAAGCCCCAGCCGCTCCGCCTCCTCGCCGCTGATCGTGTCGCAGGTGAGCAGGTAGTACTTCGCCTTCGCCATGCCGCACAGCAGCGGCCAGACGATGGCGGCATGGTCGCCCGCGGCGACGCCGAGGCGCGTGTGGCCGTCGATCAGGCGCGCGTTCTTCGCCGCGATCGAGATGTCGGCCATCAGCCCGGCCGCCAGCCCCGCGCCCACCGCCGGCCCGTGCATCGCCGAGACGATGATCTTCGAGCAGTTGAGCATGTTGTAGACCAGGTCGCGCGCCTCGCGCCACACCCGGGCGCGCAGCGCGAAATCGCGCGTCATCTCCTCCACCATCGCCATGTCGCCGCCCGCCGAGAAGCCCTTGCCCGCGCCGCGCAGGATCGCCACGCGCGTCTCCGGGTCGCGGTCGACGTCGAGCCAGACCCGCGCCATCTCGGCGTGCGCCCGGGCGGTGGCCACCGCCAGCTTGCCCTCCTCGCCCATCACGATTTCCAGGATGCCGGGCTCGAGGCGGCGCAGTTTCAGCTCCCGGTAGGCCGCAAAGTCCATGACTCATTCTACAATCGGCCCTCCCATGGTCTCGTTTGCCGACATCAGCACCGCGCACGAGCGCATCAAGGCGCACGTGCGGCGCACCCCGGTGCTCACCTCGACCACGGTCGACGCGCTCAGCGGCAACACGGTGCTGTTCAAGTGCGAGAACTTCCAGCGCATGGGCGCCTTCAAGTTCCGCGGCGCCTTCAACGCCTTGTCTCAGCTACAAGACCAGGAACGCCAGAACGGCGTGATCGCTTTCTCCTCGGGCAACCATGCGCAGGCCGTGGCGCTTTCGGGGAAGCTGCTCGGCATCAAGACCCTGATCGTGATGCCCGAGGACGCGCCCAAGGTGAAGCTCGAGGCGACGCGCGGCTACGGCGCCGAGGTCATCCAGTACGGCAAGGGCGAGGCGCGCGAGGAGCTGGCGGGCAAGCTGGTGAACGAAAGGAAGATGACCCTGATCCCGCCCTTCGACCACCCGCACGTCATCGCCGGCCAGGGCACGGCGGCGAAGGAGCTCCTCGAGGACGCGGGGGCGCTCGACGCGCTGCTCGTGCCCTGCGGCGGCGGCGGGCTGCTGTCGGGCTGCGCGATCGCGGCCAAGCATCTGGCGCCGAAATGCCGCGTGTTCGGCGTCGAGCCGGCGGCCGGGGACGACGCGACGCAGTCGTTCACGAAGAGGCGGCTGGTGACGATCGCCGTGCCCGACACCATCGCCGACGGCGCGCGCACGCCCTCGCTCGGCAAGCTGACCTTCCCCATCGTGCTGAAATACGTCGACGACATGCTTACCGTGACCGACGACGAGCTGCGCAGCGCGATGTTCTTCCTGTGGGAGCGGATGAAGATCGTGGTCGAGCCCACCGGCGCCCTCGCAGCATGCGCACTTCTCGAGAAAAAGCTCAATCTTGAGAAGAAGCGAGTCGGCGTGGTCCTCTCAGGCGGAAACGTCGACCTTCACTGGGCGGCCGCGCAGGTGAACCAGCAGAAGGGCTAGCGTCCCGAGCAGCGCCGCCCCGAGCTGCAGCTCGATCCTCGGCACGATCGTCGCTATCGAGCAGGCCGCGAGCGCCGCGCGCAGCGCCCAGCCGACGTCCTTCAGGCCGAGCATGCCGTGCAGCGCGAAAGAGGCGAACACCGTGCACGCGGTGCCAAAGAAGCAGTCGACCAGGATCTGGCCGAGGCTGCCCTGCACCGTGAGCCCGGGATTGAACAGGAAGAAGAACGGCACCACGAAGCCGCCGATCGCGAGCTTCACCGCGTAGGGACCGATCGCCATCGGGTTGACCCCGGCGATCGCCGCCGAGGCGAAATTGGCCACCGCCACCGGCGGCGTGATCGCCGACAGGCAGGCGTAGAACAGCATGAAGAGGTGCACCTGCATCTCGGGCAGGCCGAACTTGCGCAGGATCGGCGCGAGCAGCGCCGCGCCCATGATGTAGACCGCGGGCGTCGGCATCCCCATGCCGAGCAGGATCAGGAACGCGCCCGAGAGCAGCAGCGCCGGCACCATCATGCCGCCCGAGAGCGTGTTGATCATCAGGCTGAACTTGCCGGCGAGCGCGCTGATCTCGATCGCGCCGATCACCGCGCCGGCGGCCGCGACCGCGCCGACCAACGGCACTACCTGGGTGATGGTCTCGGTGCAGCACTCGACGAAGCGCCGCGGGCCGATCGCGCTCGGCCGGTGGAACCACGACAGCACGATCACCGCCGCGGTCGAGCCCGCCGCCACGTACACCGGCGTGTAGCCGTCGAGCAGCAGCCACATCATGGCGCCGATCGGCAGCAGGTGGCGCCAGCCGCGCGCGAGTCCCGTTCGCAGCGGCGTGATCTGGTCCTCCGGCAGCGGCGGCTCTCGGTTGCGCACTGCCTCGTTGTGCACCAGGATGTAGATCGCGACGTAGTAGAGGATCGAGGGCAGCCATGACGCCGCGACGATGTCGGAGTAGGGAATGTTGGTGATGTCGGACATGATGAAGGCGACCGCGCCCATCACCGGCGGCAGCATCGCGCCGCCGCTCGACGAGGTGGACTCGATCGCCGCCGCGCGCGCCGGCGGCACGCCCTGCTTCACCATGATCGGGATGGTGAGCGGCCCGGTGGTCGCGACGTCGGCGGTCGGGCTGCCCGACACCGAGCCGTACAGGCCGCTCGCCGTGACGCAGGCTTTCGCCGCCCCGCCTTGCATGCGCCCGGTGACCGCGCTCGCGAGGTCGAAGAACAGCTGCCCGCCGCCCGCCTTGTTGTAGAAGTTGCCGAACAGCACGAACAGGAACGCGTAGGTCGCCGCCACCTCGAGCGGTGCGCCGAAGATGCCGTTCTCCTGGATCGTCATCATCTCGATGAAGTAGGTGACGCTGAAGTTGTCGTGCCGCAGCGCGCCCGGCATCCAGCGGCCGAACACGGTGAAGGCGAGCAGCGCGACCAGCAGCGTGGTAAGGCCCCAACCGGTGCTGCGGCGGGCAAGCTCCACCACCAGGAACACCAGCGTCAACCCGGCGATCACGTCCAGCGTCGTCGGCTGCGAGAAGCCGCGGCTCCAGTGCAGGAACTTGTCGTTGAGGACGATGTAGTAGAGCGCGACGGCGAGCGAGGCCGCGGCGAGCGCGACGTCGATCCACGCGAGGCGCTTGCGCCAGGGGCCGGCGGTGGTGGTCAGGAACGCGATCGGGAAAGTGATCGCGATGAAGATCGAGATGTCGAGGTGGAAGTAGGCGGTGAACCTTCGGGCCCAGGTACCGAAGGAAACCAGGAGACCCGCGACTGTTTCTGCCTCTTTGAGCAGACCTGCAAGCTGCAAGGCCCAGGTGCCCGTCAGCGTCGCGAGCGCCCCGATCCACAGCACGTACAGCGCGGCGGCGACCGACCCCGCCTGGATGAGCACCGCCCAGAAGCCGCCCGGGCGGTGCCGGCTACCCTCCCTCAAAAAAACCCACAAGCTACTTCACCAGCCCCTTTTCCTTGTAGTAGCGCAGCGCGCCGGGGTGATAGGGCAGGTTCGCCGGGTTGACGGCCATCTTCTGCGTGGCGAAAGCGGTCTTCAGCGAGCCGCCGATGTCCTGTACCCGCTTCTCGTTCTCGGCGATCGCCTTCACGTACTTGTACACCACCTCGTCGGACACGTGGCTGCCGGCGAGCAGCGACACCCACATGCGCACCGTGGGGTAGTCCTTCTCCATGAACGGGTAGGTTCCCTTCGGCACCATGTCCATCTTGTTGTCGAACACCGCGGCGCCCTTGGCGATCTTGGCCGGGTTGCCGTCGATCCACAGCAGCGCGCGCTTGCCGGCGATGTCCTTGACCAGCGCGTCGCCGAGGTTGCGCGCGTTCATGAACACGTCGGCCTTGCCGTCGACGATGGCGTCGAGGCCGATCTGGCTGTTGCCGAGCACGTAGCTGCCGCCCCACTTCTCGATGTCCTGGATGGTGAAGCCGTGGGCTTCCATCAGGGCGTAGGGCCCGCCGATCGAGACCTGGGGGTTGTCGGGGCGGTTGATGGCGAGCCGCATCTTCGGCTTCTTCGCCGCGATGTCGTCCCAGGACTTGATGCCGTTGGCGTCCGCCCACTCCCTGGTCATCAGGAAATGCACGAACTGGTTGTCGTAGAGCTGCATCACGTAGCTGAACCGGCCCTTCAGCGGCTCCTTGAAGGGCGCCGCGCCGTCGTTCGCGAGGCGGATCTCGGTGCCGGTCGCGGTGGCGGTGAAATCGGCCTGGCGCGTGGCGATCGCCTGCACGCCGCCGCCGGGCGAGTTGGGCTTGAACGAAACGTCCGAGCCGGGATAGGCGTCGCGCACCACCGCGTTCAGGCCCTCCACCATGGTGCGCGGATAGCCGCTGGGGGTGGCACCGGTGACGGTCGCGCTGACCGGCTTCTTGTCGTTGAAGTCCGCGAACGCCGGAGCCGCGGCAATGAGCGCCGCGGTGAGAGTCGCCGCAAATGCGCTGCGTGCGAATGTCATTTGGCTTTCCTCCTCTTTGCTAGTATCGCACGGCGATGCGCGCAGTCGAGATCACCAGGCCCGGCGGGCCCGAGGTGTTGCAGCCGGCCGACCGGCCCCGGCCCCAGCCGAAAGCGAACGAGATCCTGATCCGGGTCGCGGCGGCGGGCGTGAACCGGCCCGACGTCCTGCAGCGCAGCGGCAACTACCCCGTGCCGCCCGATGCCTCGGACCTGCCCGGGCTCGAGGTCGCAGGCGAAGTAGCCGAGGTCGGAGAAAAAGCAACTCTCTGGAAGAAGGGCGACAAGGTTTGCGCCCTGGTGCACGGCGGGGGATACGCCGAGTACTGCGTGGCGCCCGAGGTGCAGGCCCTTCCGGTGCCGAAGGGCCTTACGCCGGTGCAGGCGGCGTCGCTGCCGGAAACCTTCTTCACCGTCTGGGGCAACGTCTACGAGCGCGCGCAGCTCGCCCCCGGCGAATCGCTGCTCGTGCAGGGCGGCAGCTCCGGCATCGGCGTGAGCGCGATCCAGATGGCCGCGGCCACGGCAAACCGCGTGTTCGCCACCGCGGGATCGGACGAGAAATGCGCCGCGTGTGTGCGGCTCGGCGCGGAGCGCGCGATCAATTATCGAACCCACGATTTCGAAAAGGAAATTCTTGCAGCCACCGGCGGCAAGGGTGTGAACGTGATCCTCGACATGGTGGGCGGCGACTACGTGCCGAAGGAGCTCAAGTGCCTCGCCGACGACGGGCGCCTGGTGTTCATCGCTTACTTGCGCGGGCCGAAGGCCGAGCTCAACATCGACGCGGTGATGCGCAGGCGCCTGACGATCAGCGGCTCGACGCTGCGCCCGCGCCCGGTGGAGTTCAAGGGGCGGATCGCGCGCAGCCTGCGCGAGAAGATCTGGCCGCTGATCGAGTCGGGCCGCATCAGGCCCGAGATCTACCAGACCTTCCCGCTGGAACAGGCGGCAGAAGCCCACCGCCTGATGGAGAGCTCGCAGCACATCGGCAAGCTGGTCCTCACAATCTAGTCATCGATGTGCTAGCCCAATTCGCACAGCGCACTAAGTTGATCAAGGTGAGCCCGGAGTAACGCCCCTTTTTCGCGTTTCTAGGAAACCGACAGGAGACTCACTGCTCTATGTCCAGACGTTCATCGAGAGCGAAGAATCCGGCCGCCGTCGCCCTTGGGAAGCTCGGAGGCCTAAAGGGTGGCCCGGCTCGCGCCAAAACCTTGAGCGCTCAGCGGCGAAGGAAGATCGCAAGGGAAGCCGCTAAGGCTCGCTGGAAACGGTAGCAGGCGGAGCAATTTTCCTTTGAGGCAGATCGTCACCGTGACACGGCAATTAAGGCGCTGGTTGACTATGCTTGAGCGCTCATGTATAGTTTTTTGAGCGAGCGATCTTTAGAGCAGTTTTCCTTGGGAACGACAATGCTCGATATGCAGCAACCAGACTATGTGTTTCGAAATTCGAACACTGCTGCCACAGAACATGCTCTTGTCGCCGCTCATCACTTCATCGTGGCAACGCGTGAGACAGGCTATCGAAATGTCGCCACCGCGATTGCTGAACTGATCGACAACGCAGTCCAAGCCAAAGCCACTGAGGTCCATGTCTTCGTGCTCGATCAGCGATCTGGCAGCTTGAATCACGGCGCCGACCTGGAGATCACAATCGCCGTTCTCGATGATGGTAAGGGAATGGATCGCGAAACGCTTTGGACGGCGCTCCAGTTCGGAGGCACGGAGCGTTTTGGCGATCGTTCCAGTTTGGGTCGGTTTGGGATGGGCTTGCCCAATAGTTCCGTAAGCCAGTCCCGTCGGTTCGAGGTCTATTCTTGGCGTCGCTCCGACGCGGTTCTGTTTAGCTATCTGGATGTCGATGAAGTCGCGGAACGCACCCTTCATCAGATTCCCCCTCCCACAGCGCGCCCCATCCCGACTTGGGCATCGCGCGCTGCGGGACGGACTGGAACGCTTGTGGTTTGGCCGAAGTGCGATCGACTTAACTATCGCAAAGCGTCCACGATCGCTCAGAAGCTACACGGCCCGCTTGGCCAGATGTACCGCCATTTGATATGGAGCGGTGTATCCATTTGTATAAACAATGATCCGGTTGTTCCGGTAGATCCTCTGTTCTGCCATCCCGTGACAGGTGCCGGTGGCGCAATACCTTTTGGGGATCCGCTCGACTATGAGATTGCGTCCCCAAGGGGGAGGACGTCGACCGTTCGAGTCCGTTTTAGCGAGCTCCCCGTGGCGACATGGCGGAACCTCGGTATCGAGGAAAAGCGGAAGCGCGGGATCGTAGGTGGTGCCGGCGCATCGTTCATTCGCGCCGGCCGTGAGATCGACTACGGCTGGTATCTTATGGGAGGAAAGCGCAAGGAGAACTACGACGACTGGTGGCGGTGCGAAGTGCACTTCCAACCAGATCTTGATGAGCATTTCGGGGTCACACACAGTAAGCAAGGTATAAACCCTACTTCCTTCCTGCAAGCGATTTTCGCGTCCGATATGGAGTTGATCGCTCGCAGATTGAATACGCGAGTGCGTTCGGCATTTGTGGCGACGAAAAGCACTGAGATCAGCCGCGCGGCACGTGTGGCGACCCAGCAAGATCAACTGCTCCCGCCAGTTCTTTCAAAGAAGAGGACGCGTGGGGAATCGTACTGGGGGTTGTCGTACCAAATTCGAACGAACTCTCTGCCAGGACGCGAATTTTTCGAAGTGGATGAGATGTCGGGGAAATTAACGGTCACCATAAACATAGACCACCCCTTCTACGAGCGAATGTACACACCTGCTCTCCGTGAACGGGACGGTCACAGTCGTTTTCTGCTCGAATGTCTTCTCCTCTCAGCTGCACGAGCCGAGCTAGACGCGCCAGGTGGCGCAAAGCGGGTCTGGTCGAGACGGCTTCGGATCGGGTGGGGGGATGCCTTAGCGGCCTTCTTGGACACATACAAAGCGCAATGACCGAGCAGGCGAACTGGACGGCAATTGCCCCCAGAGTCCTGGCAAATCGTCAGGCGCGCCGACTGATTCGGTTCTGTGCACGCCAACTAGCACGTCTGCCCGGTGATGACGCCACCGCTTTGATCATCCTGCAAATTCGCCGTCTAGCAGTACTGAAATCACGAAGCCTTCCGGCTGGGATTGCGCCCTTCGCTTTGTTGTGTGCCCATATTTTGTGCGATCTCCATGCACAGGGATGGCGCATTCGCGTATCAGGGCGACGGATTGATATCGCGTCTCCTGTGGATGACACCGAATCTGCCGAAAAACGCAAGGCTCAAACTCGAGCGGCACATCTCCTCGAACGCGACGCGCAGCTCAGTCAAGCGCCAACGCAGCGCTTCATTCGGGAGATGGAGCGCCGGCGCCTCTACCAAAGGGCTTGGCATTCCGTTTTCTCGTTGATGCGTGACGGCCGTACCCTCGCTGACCAGCTGCGGCGGGTCACGGAATTACCGTTCGGACCAGATCGCCTCGACGTGCTACGGCAGTGCGTAGACCCGTACATTCAAGTAGTGGAACCTGGGGCTATCTGTGAATTTACAGGACTCAGGCTGACTGACGTTTGGCGGTACTTTCGACATACCTGGATTACCGCATATTTCAGTACACCCGGACGAAAGCTGTGGTTTCTGGTGCGAGATCGCGCCGCACCAAACCATCCAGTCGTTGGTATCGGGGCGTTCGGCAGTGCGATCGTACAGCTTGCGCCACGTGATCGATGGATCGGATGGACCTCTGAGGAATTCCTGGCCGAGCTTCGCCAAAAGCCATCAGTTGCATGGGCACGTTGGTTGCAAGCCTCTCTCAACACGCTTGTCGGGGAGCTCTACATCAACGATTTTCGGAGGAAGGGTGTGCTGCGCAAAGGTGACGTGACTCGCCCGACGTCGAAGTTAGTCAACCGCTTGCGAAAAGTCGCTGCCGAGGCGTGGCGGATGCATAGGCTGTATCCCACTCGGCAAAAGCATAAGTCATCCATGCCCGGCAAAGCCGGCTGGAAGGCCGAAGCCCATTCCTATCTCTTCAAGGCAAAGCGCGCTGAACATCTAGCGGAATTGCTCGAGGCGAGGCGCGTTCTATTGGCAGCCGGATTCACGAGACCCACATCACCTAGCCTCAAGCGCCTTCTCGATGATCGTGGCGCCACGCGCGCCGTGGGGACCGTGCTGCGTTATATGAAGGCAACTCGTGTTGGTGTCGACATGATGGACATCACTATCTGCGGTGCACTAGCGCCGTATAACGCGCTGCTCGGCGGCAAGCTCGTCGGACTCTTGATGGCCAGCCCTCAGGCAGTTTCAACCTATAACCAACGTTACAAAAATACCGCCAGCGTTATCGCCTCTTCGATGGCGGGGCGGCCCATCTATCGGACGCCAAGGCTAGTACTCTTAGGCACCACGAGCCTGTATGGCATAGGTTCGAGTCAGTACAACCGCCTGCGAGTGCCCGCCGAAGCGGCTGGCGGCCGTCCCGGCGAGGAGCTTGCGTTTGTTCCGCTAGGCCAGACGGTAGGTTTCGGGTCCTTCCACTTCTCCCGCGACACGATGCAAACACTTGAGATCATCCTCGCCCGCGAGAAGCATGGCAGACGAGTCAATTCAATCTTTGGCGAAGGGGTAAACCCGAAACTTCGAAAGGTACGGGCCGCGCTGGATTTGCTTGGGCTTCCATCCGAGATCCTTCTTCAACACGGGAGCCCCCGGCTTATATATGCAGTCCCACTCGCTCGAAATTTCCGACCAGTTCTGTTTGGACGGGCAAGGCGTCCGATGCCCATTATTCCAAATGAACGAGGCGCCACCGAACGAATTGTCGAATTCTGGCGTCAGCGTTGGTTGACGAAGAGAATTGGCAACCGTGCCATTCTAGAAACCGTAGCGACGCATACCCTTACCTATCCCATTCGGCACGGCGCGCGAGCAGTGCTCCCTCCAGTACCCAATGAGGAGGAACTGGGATTCGGCGAAATTACCGTGCACCGAGGCAATGCCAGCGCGGCGAAGAAAAACACTACGCTGCGAGACGGATCCCCAGCTGCCGTAGCTGCCGACGCAGTGTGAGACGGTTGATGCCCGCCGCTGCCGCTGCGGACTTGAAACCCAAATCGTCGTGCCACATCGCGTCGATAGCCCGGGCACCCACCGGACTCGCCAAGGCCCGCGCGCGATTAATGTCGATCGCCGCTTCTACTCGTTCTTGCTCGCCTCGACACCGAGGGTCTACAGGTTGGTCGTCCTCGTGCAGTTCGTCCAAGCTTACGAGGTGACATGGTCCTGGTAGGCGCGCCGCGGCAGAACGCGCTGCATCGCGCCGTCGACTCCGCTCACCGGGAGCGCGATTGGTCGCTCGCACGCGATCGAGGCCTATACCAAGGAAGCCCGCGATGTAATGCTGCGCTGACCTCTTCGAAGGATCAAAATCGCCGTCCGGGCGCGTAGCGGCCTCGGCCCATACCTCCTGAATGACGTCTTGCCGCAGGTCCTCAGGAAGGTCTGGAGCACGGCGCCTCACTGCTGTAGCCAGATAGCGGTCAAGGCGGTTGACGAGATTTTCCCAGGCACACTGATCGCCGCGGAGCGCGGCAAAAAGAAGCTGCTCGTGGGTTGCTTCGGGCGAACAAGAAAGCGGCGCAATACTAGTCATTGAATCCAACCTCCAGCGACGACAGCGGCGGCGCCACGAGGGCGCCAAACTTAGAAGGCCGCTGCAGTCACAGTGGTCGTTGCGGCTCGTTGGCCGCGCTGCACCGCCCTTCTTCTCACAACACTAGCCACCGGGGGCGAGCGTGTCAACTCGTTCCGCCCGCCCCGGTGTTTCTTATCACTCGTCTACTTCGTCCTCAACTTCTGGAACCGGGAATTCCCGTGCCAACGTGCGCAGACCGCTGGCAAGAAACGGCGACCATCGTTCGACGCGTTGCGCCCGATAGAACTCCCGTGTTTCGGGGTTCTTCGTCCGCACTTCCTCGCGCCCCAGGGTTATCAACAAGAGGTCCACGGCTTCCTTCGCCTGCGCACCGCTTTCGGTTTGGAGGAGTGTCCCGTACACACCATCAAAAAATGGGTGTTTCTTGTTGACACGCACCACCACCGCGGAGCCCTCCCAGACTGGCGAGTAAAAAGGTCCATTCTCGTCATCGATGTAGTCGACGCGGTAGCGCTGTACCTTCTGCTGCGCTGTAAGCGCTTCGCGTGCCTCCTCGATCGACCGCTTCGTTGCATAGGCCAGTTCCTGAGCCTTCTGCTCTAAGGCGGCGTTGGCCCCCGGCTTTTGTTCGTCCGGCACCGTCGGCCGATCCCCAAGCGAAACGTCGGTAGCTTGGGCCGCGACCTCCGCCGGCGATGGCTGGTTGTCCTTAGGCTTGAGCTTCGCGGCTTTACGCTCCCTTTTGGCCTCCTTGCGCTTTTCGGACTGCCAATGCTGCTCCCGATGGAGAAGCTCGTCGATTTCCTCACCAGCGAGCAGACGCCAGAAGTCCTCGATGGGTCGGACCGTTTGCTTGTCGTTGGTGATGCCGAACACCTCGTCCAACGTCGACGGGAACCTCACTTCGATTCCCCAATGGTAGGCGTACGCCTGGAGCAATGGCCAGTCACCAAGCCCGCTGGCCTTGTCGGTCGCCCGGCGTGGGAACGCATCAACGGTTTCGATCTCCCGACCAGCGCGCACGAAGCACATTCCGCGCCGAGATTTGCGAATTTCGAATCGGGCGTTGGAATCGCCATCGACTGGCTTGACGCCCTCCTCTTGTGCGCGACCAACAACGAAGCCCAACGGGAAGCGGGCAACCCGCACGTGAATTGCGCCAGCCGCAATCAGGCTGGGATCCTCCAAGTCTTCGGGGCGTTCCACCTTCTTGAACCGGGTTTCCCCAGTCTTCGAATCTCGGAAGTACCTGACTGGCATGGCTCCGTTGTCGAACGCCACGGCGCCCCCCTCCTCGGGCTTTCGGTAGAGGCGCCCACCTGGATCGAGAAAGAGCGGGTCCACCATCTCCACGCGGACGCCTTCCACCAGGAGTTCGAAATCCTTAAGCAGGTACCGATAGGTCACACCGAAGTCGTCCAGCAGGTGCTCCTTCAGCGAGGCGGCACCGCTGTAGGAGAGACGATCTGGCTCCTGCCAGAGGATGACCGTGCCGTGCTGGAGGTCGAGACCCGAGCGCTCGAGATAGCGCTGTACGAACTTCGGTAGTTCAGACTGGATGGGTGGCTTGATCTCCTGGGCCGAGCCCTCGCCCTTGTACTCACTGATATCTAGCCAAGTCTTAGTGAACGGCTCCGATCCCTTAGTGCGCGTGTATACCTCAACGCGGCGCGTTTGGTTGATCGACGCGTTCGGCAAGCCGAAACCGAACTTGCCGATGAACTCGGGGTCCTCAAAATGCGTCCCGCCACCCCAGGACAAGGCAAATCGCGCCATGCGGGGCAGCATGCCGGAGCCATTGTCGATAAAAGCCACCGCAGTGACCGCGTCCTTCCGTTGATAGTTCTTCCTGTCGGAAGGCCGGTCGAAGACGACGTGCACTTTTGTCGCGCCAGCCTCGATCGCGTTGTCAACCATCTCACGAGCGGCCGCCGCCGTGTTACGGTAGCCACTTCGGCGCTGCGACTCAAGGGCTCTCTGCGAATTGAAGAGAGGGAAAGTGAACTGGTCGCCGAGTTGGTCGAGATACTTCTTCTGACGTTCGAGTTCGTTCAGCATACGGTCTTGCAACATAAAGCCTCCTTGTCGTTGGCGGCACGTTGGCCGCACGGGGTATTGAGGGGCGAAGTGCCTCCTCTTTAACTATATGCGCGAGAATTCCAGGAAATGTTCAGGGTCGGATACGCCGCCAGCGACAGATGGCGCCGGTAGCGTGCTAACGCTATGTTCCAACGTAGCTTTTCAAGTCGACGGGCGAGCGACTGCCTGACGCTCGCAGCACATCGGCAAGCTCGTCCTTACCCTGTAGTTTTCACCGCTTCGCGGCTTCGGCTTTGAGCCAGTTCAGGAACGCCGTGACCTCGGGCCGCGCGGCTGCGTTCCGCGACACGATCGCGAAGTAGGCGCGCGCCGGGTCGGCCATGCTCTTGAAGGGCGCGACCAGGTCGCCCGCGCCGAGCAGGTCCTTGACCAGCGGGCTGCGCCCGAGCGCGACGCCGTGGCCGGCGACCGCCGCCGGGATGATCTGCTCGTAGCCCGAGAACGAGAGCGTGCCGGCGGGCTTCAGGTCGGCGATGCGCTCGACCTCGAGCCAGGTCTTCCAGTGCAGCCAGGGATGGCGGCCGTCGGGATCGTCGTACTGCAGCAGCACGTGGTGGCGCAGGTCGGCGGGCGTCTCCAGCGGCTTCTTCTTCAGGAGCTTCGGGCTGCACACCGGGAACACCTTCTCGCCGAACAGGCGCACCGCGTTCGGCCCGGCGAGCGAAGCCGGGCCGTGGCGCAGCGCGAGGTCGAGCCCGTCGCGCTCGAGGTCCTGCACCTTGGTCTCGGCGGTGATGCGCACGTCGACCCCCGGGTGGTCGCGCGTGAATCCGGCGAGCCGCGGGATCAGCCACAGCGCGGCGAACGAGTGCGTGGTGGTCACCGACAGCGCTTTCCTGCCGCTGCGGGCGCGCAGCCGGTCGGTCGCGGCGCGCATTGTCGAGAGCGCCTGCGCCGCGGCGGCGTAGAACTGGTGCCCGGCCTCGGTGAGCGCGAGCGCGCGGTGGCGGCGCTGGAACAGCATCAGCCCGAGCTGGTCCTCGAGCTCCTTGATCTGGCGGCTCACCGCCGACTGCGTGAGGTAGAGCTCCTCGCCCGCCTTGGTGAACGACAGGTGGCGCGCCGCGGCCTCGAAGCCGACCAGCAGGTCCAGGGCGGGTAATGCATTCCGATTACGCATGCCAGTGCTGAGAATTTACCGTTTGAGCGCCGCCCCGACAGGATGCATCCTGCGCATACGAAACGCAAGGACCGAGCAAGGAGAACCGCAATGCGCATCGAACTCAGGACCGGCGCCCTGCAGCTGCAGCGGGGCCAGACGCTCAAGGTGACCGACGGCGCGGGCAGCACGATCTGCGCGCGCCACGCCGCGGTGTGGATCACCGAGGAAAACAAGCCGCGCGACATCGTGCTCGAGCCCGGCGGCTGCTACCGGCTGCGCGAGCGCGGCGTCGCGGTGATCGAGGCGCTCGGCGAGGCCTCGGTTTCATTCGCCTGAAAGGAAATCCGATGAAACTCACCTACCAAGCCATCCTTGACGATCCCAACCTCATCCGGCGCATCCGGCAGGACGCGTACCGCGAGCGCGCCGACGCCGTGCACCGCCTGATCGTCGAGCCCATCAAGCGCCTGTTCGCCGGCCATGCCGCTCGCCCGCATCTCGCTCGTCAAGTAGAAATCGGAGTCTGACCCCGATTTCTGGATTTAAAATGCGCGCATCCCCCCTTAGGAGCGCGCATGTTCAAGGAAGGCCTGTTAAAGGGTAAGCGCATCCTCATTACCGGCGGCGGCACCGGCATCGGAAGGGAAATCGCCGCCAGGTACCTCGAGCTCGGCGCCGAACTCTGGATCTGCGGCCGCCGCGGCGCGGTCCTCGAAGAGACTGCGAAGTCTCTCGGAGAGAAAGTCAGAACCCACGCCGTTGACATTCGAGACGCGGCGGCGGTCGACGCGATGGTGCAGCGCATCTGGGACGAGAGCGGCCCGCTCACCGGCCTGGTCAACAACGCCGCCGGCAACTTCATCAGCCCGACCAAGGACCTGTCGCCGAACGGGTTCAACGCCATCGCCAACATCGTGTTCCACGGCACGTTCTACGTCACGCACGCCGTGGGCAAGCGCTGGATCGCCGGCGGCCACCAGGGCACTGTCATCTCGATCCTCGTCACCTGGGTGCACACCGGCTCGCCCTACGTGGTGCCTTCGGCGATGTCGAAGGCCGGGCTGCACGTGATGACGAAATCGCTCGCCGTCGAGTGGGGCAAGTACGGCATCCGCCTCAACGGCATCGCGCCCGGGCCGTTCCCGACCGAGGGCGCGACGCAGCGCCTGCGCCCGGGCGGCAAGGGCGATTTCGGCGACGCCACCGCCATGAACCCGATGCGCCGCGTCGGGCGCATGGAGGAGCTGCAGAACCTCGCCGCCTTCCTCATGGCCGACGGCTGCGAGTGGCTCACCGGCGAGACCATCGCCATCGACGGCGCAGGCTACCTCGCCACCGGCGCGGCGGGCTACTACGTCGAGCTCGACAAGCTCAGCGACGCCGACTGGGAGCGCATGCGCGCGATGATCAAGGCGACGAACGAGAAGGACCGCGCCGGCCGGACGGCCTGATGGCAGCCGCACCCCGAGCCTAATGGCGAGTCTCCCCAGGCCGGCGGCAACGCTGATCCTTTTGCGTGAGGGCGTGGAAGTGCTCATGCTCCAGCGCGCGCAGACCGCCGCGTTCCTCGGCGGCGCCTACGTCTTTCCCGGCGGCTCGATCGACGCGCAGGACCTGCTCGCCCGCCGCGTGCTCGGGCTGACCGACGCGCAGGCGAGCGCGCGCCTCAAAGTCGCGTCGGGCGGCATCGGGTACTACGTCGCCGCGGTGCGCGAGTGCTTCGAGGAAGCGGGGATTCTGCTGGCGTGCGGGAAGGACGGCGCGCAGATTCCGCCATCCCGCGCTGAAAGCCTGATGCACTGGCGCGCGAAGCCGTTCCACGAAATGCTCGAAGCCGAGGACCTTTACGTTCCCGCGGGCGAGCTCGCGTACTTCGGGCACTGGATCACCGCGCCGGGCCGCTCGCGGCGTTTCGACACGCGCTTCTTCGTCGCGTTCGCGCCCGCGGGCCAGCCAGGATCGCACGACGCCGGCGAGACGGTGCACGACGTGTGGATCACGCCGCGCGAGGCGCTCGCGCGCGCCGAGCGCGGCGAGATCGAGCTGGTGTTCGCCACGCAGCATTCGCTGCGCGAGCTCGGCAAATTTCCCGACGCGCGCGCCGCGTTCGAGCACGCCTGGGCGCTGCCCGAGATCGGCGAGAACCGCACCTGCTGGGCGCAAGGCAGGGACGGGCCGCGGGTGTTCCGCCGCGCCGACGCGCCGTACTTCGAGATCCACTGGAGCGATCCCGGGGAGACCGGGCAGACGACCTACGACCTGGCCGCCGGCGAGACCAAGCGCCTCGACCCCTGCGTGCGGCGCCTGATCGCGCCGAACCCGGGGCTGATGACCGGGCCGGGAACGAACACCTATATCGTCGGCGGCGAAGAGCTCGCGGTGATCGACCCGGGGCCGGCGATCGATTCCCACATCGAGAAGATCTTGTCGGAGACCCGGGGTGCCCTGAGGTGGATTCTCTGTACTCATTCTCACCTCGACCACTCGCCGGCCGCGGCGGCGCTCAAGGCGGCGAGCGGCGCCGAGGTCCTCGGGCGCCCGGCGCCCGCAGGGCAGGACGCGAGCTTCGCGCCCGACTACGTGCTCGAGCACGGCCATCGCGTCGAGCTGGTGGGGTCGATCACGCTGCGCGCGATCCACACGCCGGGGCACGCGTCGAACCACCTGTGCTACCTGCTCGAGCAGACGAAGATGCTGTTCACCGGCGACCACGTGATGCAGGGCTCGACGGTGGTGATCAACCCGCCCGACGGCGACATGCGCGCCTACCTCGCCTCGCTCGAGCGCCTGCTCGGCGAGGACCTCGCGATCATCGCGCCCGGGCACGGCTACCTGATCGGCGCGCCGCACCAGGAGATCCGGCGGCTGATCGCGCACCGCCTCAACCGCGAGCGCAAGGTGCTCGCCGCGCTCGAGCGTCTCGAGCATCCGTCGGTCGAGGAGCTGCTGCCCCTGGTGTACGACGACGTGCCCGAGCGCATCCACCGGGTGGCGGCGCGCTCGCTCGCGGCGCACCTCGACAAGCTCGTCGCCGAGGGCGCGGTGCGCGCCGAGGACAGCCGCTATACGCTGGTAAAATCCGCCGCGACTGGCTAACATCGCCTGCAGAGGAGACTCCCCCGATGGCCACGGAAGACGAAAAAACGATGAAGCTGGTGACCAACCTCGATCGCAAGGCGATCGAGGCGAAGCTCGTCGAGGTGCGCTCGGCCGCGCAGTCGGCCAACCTCAAGGAGCTGGCGGCCATGTTCGCGGGCATCGAGGGAATGCCGCGCGCGCAGATCGAGCAGAAGGTGAAAAACGCGCTCAAGTGGCTCGCCGACAAGCCGCAGCACAACCGCATCGCCTCGACGCTGGAGCTCGTAGGCCTCAATCTGCCGAACCTGAAGTAATCCCCAGGTAACGGGTAAGCTGGATTTCGATTACGACCTTTTCACCCTAGGCGGAGGCTCCGGCGGCGTACGGGCGAGCCGCGTCTCCGCAAGCTACGGGGCAAAGGTGGCGATCGCCGAGCCGGGGCGCTTCGGCGGCACCTGCGTCAACGTCGGCTGCATCCCCAAGAAACTCTTCTCCTACGCCGCGCACTGGCGCGAGGACTTCGAGATCGCGCGGGCGTACGGCTGGAGCGTCGGCGAGCCGCGCTTCGACTGGCCCACGCTTCTTCGGAACAAGGACCGCGAGATCGAGCGCCTGAACGGCGTCTACGAGCGCGTGCTGACCAATGCCGGCGTCGGGATCCACCGTGCAAGGGCCGAGGTTCTCGACAAGAACTCCGTCCAGGTGGACGGACGAACCTATACCGCAAAGCATATTCTCATCGCCACCGGCGCGTGGCCGCAGCTCCCCGCGATTCCCGGCATCGAGCACGCGATCACCTCGAACGAGGCGTTCCACCTCGAGCGCCTGCCGCGCCGCGCGATCGTCGTCGGCGGCGGCTACATCGCGCTCGAGTTCGCCTCCATCTTCCATGGCCTGGGCGTCGAGACCACGCTCGCCTACCGCGGCAAGCGGCTGCTGCGCGGCTTCGACGCCGAGCTCGGCACGCGCATGGCCGAGGAGATGTCCGCCAAAGGCGTCGCCATCTGCTTCGGTTGCGCGCCCGCCGCAATGCGCAAGGGCAAGAATATCGAAATCGAATTTACCGACGGGACGCTGCGGCAAGCCGACCTCGTGATGTTCGCCACCGGCCGGCGGCCGAACACCGCCGGGCTGGGACTCGAGGGCTGCGGAGTGAAGCTCGCCGCCGACGGCGCGGTAATCGTCGACCGTTATTCGGCGAGCAGCGTGCCTTCGATCCACGCGGTGGGCGACGTCACCAACCGCGTCAACCTGACCCCGGTCGCGACCGCGGAAGCGATGTGGCTGGCAGGGACGCTGTTCCGGGGCGAGCCGACGGCGGTGGACCACGACAGCGTCCCGACCGCGGTGTTCGCCAACCCGAACCTCGCAGCCGTCGGGCTGTCGGAAGAGCGGGCGCGCGAGCGCTTCGGCGCCCTCGACATATACAAGACGTCGTTCCGCGCGCTCAAGCTCGCCATGACCGACCCCAGTGACCAGATCGGGGAGCGCACCTTCATGAAGCTGGTGGTCGAGCGCGCGACCCAGCGCGTGGTGGGCGCGCACATGATCGGCGCCGACGCCGGCGAGATCATCCAGGGCGTCGCCATCGCGGTGAAGCTCGGCGCCACCAAGGCGCAGTTCGACGCCACCATCGGCATCCATCCCACCGCCGCCGAAGAGTTCGTCACGCTGCGCGACAAGGCATGAAGACCAGGCCCGGCTTTACCGTGCGCATGACCATCGAGCGGCCGCCGCTCGAGGTCTACAACTTCGTTTCCGACCCGAAGAACCTCGCGCGCTGGGCCTCGGGCCTCGCATCTGCACCCGGGGCCGCCGTCAAGCTGCGCTTCGTCGAGCGCAACAAGTACGGCGTGCTCGACCACTTCGTGAGCGTCGCCTCCGGCCCGGAGGTCTACGTGCCGATGCGCGTGTTCCCGAACGGCGAAGGAGCCGAAGTGCTGCTCACCGTCTTCCGCCAGCCGGGGACCAGCGACGAGAAGTTCGGCGAGGACACGCAGTGGGTGCGGCGCGACCTCGAGGCGCTCAAACAACTGCTCGAAAAATGAGCGAAGCGCCGGTGGCGAGCAGCAGCAGCGCCACCGCGCGCATCAGAGCGTCGCGCGGGATGCCGAGAAAGATCTTGCGGGCCACCCAGATTCCAAGCAGGCAAGCCGGCACTACTGCGATTGCAGCAAGCCAGACCGCCGGATCCAGCAGCAATCCCGTCAACAGGAACGCCAGGGCTCTTAGAGAGATGCTGGTCATGGTGGCGAAGCCCAGCGTGGCGCGGAACTGCTCCCTGGTGAGGCCGCGCTGCGAAAGGTAGATCGCGTAGGGCGGGCCGCCGGCGCCGAACACGGTGCTGGTGATGCCGCCGGCGAAGCCCGCGGCCCATGCCCAGCCCGAAGCGATGCTGCGGGAGCTGGAGCGCGCCAACAGCGCATAGACGGCATACCCGAGCACGAACAGGCCGAGCAGCAGCATGCCGGCCTCGCGCGGCAGGTTGACGAGCAGCGTCACGCCGCACGCGGTGCCGGCCATGATCATCGGCACGAGCCGCGTCCACTCGGCGCGCACGGCGTTTTTCGGGTTCTCCAGCCCGACGCTGAGCGCCGCGGCGAGGTCGGCGAGCACGAACAGCGCCAGCGCGAACTTGAGCGACACCAGGTGCGTGGCGAGCGGGATGGTGACCAGCGCGGCGCCGAAGCCGGTGATGCCGAAGATCAGCGCGCCGAGGAATGCGATGGCGGCGAGAGCCGCGGCTTCTGTCAAACCCTGACGGCGGGGTTGAGCGAGTAAAGGCCGGTGATCTTGGCGGTGCCGAGGACGCGGCCTTTCATCGCCTTCAGCACCTCGGCCGCGGTGAACTTGCGCCCCACCGGGCACTTCTCCAGGTCGAGCGCGAACAGCGCGAATACATAGTGGTGCGGGATCGAGTCGTTCCACGGCGGGCACGGGCCGTCGTATCCGAAGTAGTCGCCCGCCATCTCCTTGTCGTTGGCAAACCACTTGGTGTAATCGTTGAGGCCCTGGCGCGTGCCGCGCACCGCGTGGGGGCCGCTCTTGCCTTTCGGCGTCACGCCGCTCGAGAACTCGCCGTCGCGCACGGGTGAGCCGCTCGCCGGCATGTCGACCAGGACCCAGTGGCAGAAGTTGACCCGCTTGAGCGCAGCCGGAATGGTGCGGCCTTCCTTGTTGACGTCGGTGGCTTTCGAGGGCACGTCCGGGTCGTGGCAGATGATCACCACCGACTGCGTGCCCTGCGGCAGCTCGGACCAGGCGAGCTGCGGGTTGCGGTTCTGCGAGAGCTTGACGCGCGACGCCGGGTCGGGCGCGCAGAACGCGTGGTGCGCCGGGATCGCGCCGCCGTCCTGGAAACTTTCGCTCGAGAATTTCATGCGGCGATTATAAGCTCGGCGGCATTCCACCGGTTCATCGCGCGCAGGCGCGACACATAGCGGCCGAACGGCAATCCCAGCCGCGATTCGAGCTCATCGGCGCTGCGCCGCAGCCGCTGCCACGAAACCCTCGGCGCGACGCCCTTGAAAGCAAACGCGAGGATGTTCGGGTCGTGCAGCGCCGGCATCGCCAGCACCGCGCCGCCGAACGCGCGCTCGAGCGCCGGGCCGAACTTCGGGTCGTCGTCCATGAAGTTGACGACCAGCGTTCCGGGCTCGGCAAGCGCGAGAAAGGCGCCGTCGTAGAACTCGGCGCTGGTGAGGCCGGGCGCGTGCCGCTCGTCCTCGAACGCGTCCACCACCAGCGTGTCGCAGCATTCGGGAGCGAGCGCCCCGGCGCCGTCGCCGACCTCGACCGCGAGCCGCGCGTCGTCCGGCGGCAGCGCGAACTGCGCGCGCGCCGTGGCGACGATGCGCGCATCGAGCTCGATGACCCGTACTGCAGTTTTCCGCAAATTCTTGAAGACAAACTTTGCCAGCGAACCGCCTCCCAGCCCGATCATCAGGACCTCGCGCGGCTCGGGATGAAACAGCAGGAATGCCATCATGCAGCGCGTGTAGTCGAGCGCGAGCGCGTAAGGGTCGTCCAGCCGCATCGAGCTCTGGATCGCGGCTCCGCCGACGTGCAGCGTGCGCAGGCCGCGCGCGTCGCTGACCTCTATGGCCAGCCGGCTCAAACGACCGCGACGACTTCGACCTCCAGCAGGAGGTCGGCGTGAACCAGCGCCTGGACGCCGACCAGCGTGCTCGCCGGCAGCGCGCCCTCCTTCAGGAAGCGGGTGCGCACCTCGCGGTAGGCGTTCACGCGCTCGGCGCTCAGGCCGACCATGTAGCCGTTCATCTTGACGACGTCGCCCCAGCCCGCGCCCGCCGCCTTGAGCGCGGCGCCGAGGTTCTTGAATACCTGCTCGCTCTGCGCGCGCATGTCGCCCTTGCCGACGACGTTGCCGCCCGCGTCCCAGCTCACCTGTCCCGATACGTAGACGGTCTTTTGAGCATTTTCCGCGCTTACCGCGTGCGTGTAGAACCGCGGCGTGCTCAAGTCCTTCGGATTGAGGTATTGCTTCTTCATCAGGTGAGCGCTCCTCTCGCGGTGATCGGCCAGAGCGCTTCCACACGCCCGGCCCGGACGCAAACATACCAGTCGTAAAGGTTGATCGTGGGGTCGCAGTGGCCGGGAACGAGCAGCAGCTTCTCGCCCAGCGCCGGCATCGGTTGCCCTTCGATCCAGCCGTGCTCGTCCGAGGCGTGCGTGTAGCGCAGCCCCTGCTTTTGCCACACGCCCGGCATCCCTGAATCGACGCTGGAGGCCTTGAGGCCGGCGTCGACGATCGCGAGAGCATCGCCAGGACGGCTCATTACGGTCGTCAGCACGAAGAGCGCGTGCGCGAAGCGCGGCAGCGGCGCAGCCCATTCGTTCCTTCGCGTAGTCCGCATCCATGAACGCGTACGACCCCGGCTGGATCTCGTCCCAGGCGCCCGCCTCGACTTCCAGCATGAAAGTGCCGCTGCCGGCGCCGGTGACGATGGGACAGGGAATACTCGCTTTTTCAAGAAGCGTTTTCGTATGGAAAACATGCTGCGCGGAAATCTCGATCGCCGCGTGGCGCTCCTCCATGCCGCGGATGTGCTGCGCGCGGCCGTGATAGGCCTGCAGCCCCGCGAAGCGCAGGTTTTTCGAGGCGGCGATCCGCTTTGCGAGCTCGACCGCCGGCGCGCCCGGCGCGATGCCGCAGCGCCTCATGCCGACCTCGATCTCCACGTACGCGTCCAGTTTTGCGCCCGAGGCTTCCAATTGCAGAACATTTTCATGGCTGTCGACGCACACACCGATGTGCGCGCGGCGCGAAAGCGCCGCGAGCCGCGCGAGCTTGGGCGCGCCGACGATCTCGTTGGTGAGCAGCACGTCGGCGACGCCGCCCTCGACCATCGCCTCGGCCTCGGACACCTTCTGGCAGCACATGCCCACCGCGCCCAAGACGATCTGGCGCTTCGCGACCTCGGGGCACTTGTGCGTCTTCGCATGCGGGCGGATTCGAACGGCATCGCCGACCGAGTCTTTCAGGGTGGCGAGATTTTTTTCGAACACCTCCATGTCCAGGATCAGCGCGGGGGTGTCGACGTCGTCGAGCTTCTGGCCGACCCTGGCGGGCGCGGCCTGGATCATGCCGCGGCCGCCTTCCGCGCGCGCTGGTGCAGCGCGTACCACGCGGCGGCGAGCGCTACCAGCGCGACGAGCGGCACCGCGAACAGGTTGACGCGCTCCCAGCCGGCCGTGGTGACCGCCGCCCCGGAGCTGACCGAGGAAATCGCCATCACGATGAAGATCGCCTGCTCGTTCGCGCCCTGCGCCCTGGCGCGCTCCTCGGGGCGGTAGGTCTCGGTGAGCAGCGTGGTGCCGCCGATGAAGAGGAAATTCCAGCCGACGCCGACCAGCACCAGCGCCCACCAGAACTGCGCCACCGCGACCCCGGAGAGCGCGACGCCGATCGCCGCGAAATTGAACAGCGTGCCGGCGAGGATCACCGGCAGCGCGCCGATGCGCTTGATGAGCGGCCCGGTGACGAACGACGGCGCGAACATGCCGACGACGTGCGAGGAGATCACGAACGCCGCGTCGCCGTAGGGATGGCCGCAGACCTGCATTGCGATCGGCGCCGAGACCATCAGGAAGTTCATCACGCCGTAGCCGAGGGCGCCGGCGAGCACCGCGATGACGAACTTCGGCTGCGCCGCGATCTCGCGCAGCGGCCGGCCCGGCGCCGCGCGCTCGGCCTCGCCGGGGGTCGGGATGTCGATGAAGCGCAGCAGCAGCATGGTCACCGCCGCGATGGCGATCAAGGCGAGGTAAGCGCCCATGAACTTCGGCCCGAGCAGGTCGATCGTCCAGCGGCTGCTCGTCGGTCCGAGCACGCCGCCCACCAGCCCGCCGGCGAGAACCAGCGAGATCGCAGTCGCCTTGAAGTCGCCGCTCGCCGCGTCGGCCGCGGCGAAGCGGTAGTACTGGCCGTAGGCGTTGTAGACGCCGAATACCAGCGTGGCGAAGCACAGCAGCCAGAAGCTCTGCGCCCAGATCGCCGACGCGCACAGGAGCGCGCCGGCGATTCCCCACAGCGTTCCCGAGGTCAGGCCGCCGCGGCGGCCCACCCGCCGCATGTGCAGCGAGGCCGGCATGGTGCCGATCGCGCTGCCCAAGATCCAGCAGGTCACCGGCAGCGTGGCGAGGCCGGCGTAGGGGGCGAGCGCGAGCCCGGCCAGGCCGTTGATCGCGATGAGCGTCGAATTGTTGGTGAACAGCAGCGCCTGGCAGGCGGAGAGCAGGGCGACGTTGCGCTTGGTACTGTCCATTTATACAGTATTCGGGTAGGCTGTGCCGGTGGATGCCAAGGACGACCCCCGCTATCTTCGGGGAGCGCGCTCTTTCGTGCAGGGCCGTTTCGAAAGCGTGGCGCGCGAGCCCTTCGACGACGGCTGGACGCCCGAGGAGCAGGACCCACGCGCGCTCCAGACCACGGTTACGATCGAGCGCGCGCGCTCGATCATCGCACGGAACGATTCTCCCGACATCCCGTTCGAGCAGTCGATCAACCCGTACAGAGGATGCGAGCATGGATGTCCTTACTGCTTCGCGCGCCCCACGCATTCCTACCTGGAGCTTTCACCCGGCCTCGACTTCGAGACCAAGCTGTTCGCGAAGACGAATGCGGCCGAGCTGCTGCGAGAAGAGCTCGCCAAGCCCGGTTACCGCGTCAGTCCGATCGCGCTGGGCACCAACACGGACTGCTTCCAGCCGATCGAGCGCAAGTACAGGATCACGCGATCGATCCTGGAAGTGCTCGCCGAGTGCAACCATCCGCTCACCATCGTCACCAAGTCGGCGCTGGTCGAGCGCGACCTGGACCTCCTCGCCCCGATGGCGGCGAAGAACCTCGTCAAGGTGTTCGTCTCGATCGGAACGCTGGACCGCGCCCTCGCGAGAAAGCTCGAGCCCCGCGCGGCCAGTCCCCAGCGCCGCGTGGATGTGCTCAGGGCCCTTGCGAGGGAACGAATTCCGTGCGGCGTGATGGTGGCGCCGGTCATCCCGGCTCTCAACGACAAGTCGCTCGAAGCCTCTCTGGAAGCCGCTGCCGAGGCGGGCGCCACCATGGCCGGCTACACCCTGATGAGGCTGCCGAACGAGCTGAAAGAGATCTTCAAGGAATGGCTCGTGGCGCACTACCCGCAGCGCGCCGATCACGTCATCAGCATCGTGCGCCAGGTCCGGGGCGGGCGCGAAAACGACCCGAACTTCGGCACGCGCATGACCGGAACCGGCGAATATGCCGAGCTCATCGCGCGGCGCTTCGAGATCGCCTGCCGCCGCCTGGGCCTGAACGGCGAGGAACGCGGCACCAGGACCCGGCGCGAGCTCGACTGCAGCCGCTTCCGCCCGCCTTCGCCCTCGGGCCAGTTAAGCTTGCTTTGACGAGGATCCCCGCCCGATGAGCGATTCGATCTCGGAACAGCTGGCCGACGCCGTCGCGGCGGCGGGCGACCCGCCGCGCGAAATCGTCGAGCGGCTGCTGGTGGACATCGCCGGCCTGTGCGTCGCCGCCCGCAATACCGACTACGTGCGCGCGGCGCTCGCCGGCTGGGAGGCCGCGGGCGACTGCACGGCAATCGGCCACGCGCGCACGCTCGACGCGGGTGGCGCGGCCTTCGTCAACGGCACGGCGGCGCACGGCGAGGACTTCGACGACACCTACGAGGGCGGGCCGGTGCACGCCGGCGCCGTGATAGTGCCGGCAGTTTTGGGGTTGGCAGAGCGCGAAAGCCTCTCTGGCAAAAACGCTTTGAAAGGCATAGCGGTGGGCGTGGAGCTCACCTGCCGCGCGAGCCTGGTCGCGCCGAAGCTGATCCACAAGGCCGGCTTCCACCCGACCGCGGTGCTGGGAGCCATGGGGGCGGCTGCCGGGGCAGCCACCGCATTGTCTCTCTCGAAAAAACAATTCACCGATGCCTTGGGCATAGCCGGTTCCATGGCTTCCGGCATCATCGAGTACCTCGCCGAGGGCACGTGGACCAAGCGCATGCACCCCGGCTGGGCGGCGCAGTCGGGCATCCGCGCCGCGGATCTCGCGCGCGCGGGCTTCGTCGGCCCGCGCACCGTGTTCGAGGGCGAGCACGGCCTGCTGCACGGCTTCGCGCGCACCACCAAGGGCGACTGGGACAAGCTGCTCGACGGCTTCGGCCGCCACTGGGTGACGAGCACCATCGCCTTCAAACTCTATCCCTGCGGCACGATGACGCACCCGTATATCGACTGCGCGCGCCGGCTGGCGCAGAAAACGGACTTCGAGCAGATAGAAGAAATCGTCTGCGAAGCCGCGGAAGGCACGCTGCACCGCCTGTGGGAGCCGCTCGCGGCGAAGCAGCGCCCGCCGAACGCCTACGCCGCGAAGTTCAGCCAGCCCTACTGCATCGCCGCCGGCTTCGTGCTCGGCAACGCCGGCCTCGACGCCTTCACCGAGGAGCGCGTGGCCGACCCGCGCCTGCGCGCGCTCGCCGCAAGAGTGCGCTACGAGATCGACCCCGGCAACCCGTACCCGAACGAGTACACCGGCCACGTAAGGGTCAGGCTGAAGAATGGCGCGATCCTCGAGGAGCGCCAGCCGCACCTGCGCGGCGGCGCGCACGAGCCGCTGTCGCGCGCCGATATCGAGGACAAGTTCAGGCACAACTGCGCCCACGGCGGCTGGAGCGCGCAGCAGGCCGACCGGCTCATTGCCTATGCGAGGACGGCTTTCGACGCTGCGCGCGTCGATCTCTCGGCGTTCAGGAAATAAAGCCGATCAGGGCGTCGAGGGTCTCGTCCGGCGCCTCGGCCATGAGCGAGTGCCCTGACGGAGCGATCTCGACGGTTTTCGCCCCGGAGATTTTCTCCTGCAGCGGCCTGGCGGTTTCCAGCGGCGTCATGACGTCGCGCCTGCCGACGATGAACAGCACCGGGCACTTCACCCGGGCTGCGCTTTCTACGCCCGCGCCGTAGTCGTTGCACGCCTTGAGGTCGTTGTAGAGCACGCCCGGCGCGAGGCGCTCCAGGCGCGCGAGCGTGTCGCCGTACATCCACATGCCGGGATTCGGGTTGGCGCCGAGCGCCACCCGCGCGCCATGGCCCCAGATGTTGTGCATGTCGAAGGCGGCGTAGTCGTTGCTCCGGGCGGCCTCGAGGAACGCCTCGGTGACCTTCATCGGGTAGCCCACGCCGATCAGCGCGATGCGCTCGGCCTGGGCCGGGTAGCGCGCGGCGAGCTCGAGCGCCACCAGCGATCCCATGGAATGACCCACAACTGCTGCTTTTTCAATCTTCAAGGTCTTTAGCGCGGTGAAAAGCCAGTCGGCCATCCCCTCGATGGTCGGGATCGGCGGCCCTTCGCTGCGGCCGTGGCCGGGCAGGTCGAGCGCCAGCACGTTGCGGCCGTGGTAGCCGAAGTAGCGACTCTGCAGGCCGAACCAGGAGTGGTCGAGCCCGGCGCCGTGCAGGAAGACCACGGTCGGCTTCGCCGCATCGAGCTCGTGCGCGGCGGTATAGGCGAATACGCGCCGGCCGTCGACCTCCAGATTCACTTCTGCGAAACCTTGAGAGCGCGGTCCAGGTCCTCGATCAGGTCCTGGGGATCTTCCAGCCCGATCGACAGGCGCACGGTGCCGGCGGTGATGCCCGCCTTCTTCAGGTCTGCGTCGCCCATGCGGTAGTGCGTGGTGGTGGCCGGGTGGATCACGAGCGACTTCGCGTCGCCGACGTTCGCGAGGTGCGAGAACACGCGCAGCGACTCGATGAAGCGCTTCCCCGCAGGCCGGCCGCCCTTGACCTCGAAGGAGAACACCGCGCCGCAGCCGTGCGGCAGGAGCTTCTTCGCCAGCTCGTGGTCCGGGTGATCGGGCAGTTCGGGATAGATGACTTTTTCCACAAGAGAGTTTTTCGAGAGGAAAGCCACGACCTTGCGAGTGTTCTCGACATGGCGCGGCATGCGCAGGTGCAGGGTCTCGATCCCCTGGAGGATCTGGAACGCGGTCATCGGCGCCATGCAGGCGCCGAAGTCGCGCAGGCCCTCGCGCCGCGCGCGCAGCAGGAAGGCGCGCGTGCCCGATTCCTCCTCGAAGTCCATGCCGTGGAACCCGGCGTAGGGCGCGGTCAGCGTCTCGAACTTGCCCGAGGCCTCCCAGTCGAAGCGCCCCGAGTCGACCAGCACGCCGGCGATCGCCACGCCGTGGCCGCCGAGGAACTTGGTCGCCGAGTGGTAGAGGAGGTCGGCGCCGAGCGCGAAGGGCTGCATCAGCACCGGCGTGGTGAAGGTGGCGTCGACCAGCAGCGGCAGCTTCGCTTCATGCGCGATCGCCGAGACCGCCGGGATGTCGAGCACGTCGAGGCCCGGGTTGCCGAGGGTTTCGCCGAAGAGCAGCCGCGTGTTCGGCTGGATCGCTTTCCTGAAGTTCTCGGGTTCCCCGGGAGAGACGAAAGTCGTATCGATCCCAAAACGCCTGAGCGTGTATCCCAGCAGGTTGTGCGAGCCGCCGTAGAGCGAGGCCGAGGCGACGATGTGGCCGCCCGCGCCCATGAGCGTCGCGATCGCGAGGTGCAGCGCCGCCTGGCCCGAAGCGGTGGCGATCGACCCGACGCCGCCTTCGAGCGCCGCCATGCGCTCTTCCAGCACGGCGACCGTGGGGTTGGAGATGCGCGAGTACACGTGGCCCGCGCGCTCCATGTTGAAGAGCGAGGCGGCGTGCTCGGTGTCGCGGAAGACGTACGAGGTGGTCTGGTAGATCGGCACCGCGCGGCTGCCGGTCGCGGCGTCGGGCGACTGGCCGGCGTGCAGCGCCAGCGTGTCCAGGCCAGGGTACTTCGGTTTACTCAGTGTAAGTTCTTGCGGGACGGCCGAGTGTAGGTTTCGAACGCGCGCTCGGGCTTCTTCTGCTGCGAGGCCTTGTCCTTCCAGTCGCGGTCGAACAGCTCGTTGACCAGCACCGTGACCTGCGCGATCTCTTCCTTGCCGAACTGGCGGCCGAGGATCGCGGCCATGTCCTCGACCATGCAGCGGCGCTGCGCCTCGTGGATCGCCTGCGCGGTCGGACCGACGAACAGCAGCTTCGACTCCTGCTCGCCGTTGTCGTGGTACAGCGTGAGGTCGACCTCGACCGCCTCGTAGCAGAACGGCCCGAGGCTTTCAAGCGCCGCGTCGAGCGCCGGGTGGAAGCTGCGGCCGATCTCGCCGGTCCAGCACACGGTGAGCAGCAGCTCCTTCTCGTCGTACTTGATGCCGAGCTCGTCGGTCTCGAGGCTCTTCACGTCGGCGAGGCCGTCGGCGTCGAGGTACTCGAGCAGCGGCGCGAACGCCTGCTCGAGCTGTCGCCGCGAGACGCCTTCGAGGATGGGAATGTCTGCGTGGAGGTGAACTTCGTGCCGCATTTTTCAATTGTACGCCTAAAATCCGGGCATGCGACCCGACTATTCCGGCGGCAGCCTGGTGAATCTCGTCGCCTCGATCGTCGCGGCGCGCGGCGGAAAAGCGCTGCATCCTCCGCTGCGCAATCTCGACGCCGCTGCGCTGCGCGACGCGCGCAACCTCGTGCTCCTGATCGCCGACGGCCTCGGCGACAACTACCTGATGCGCCGCGGCGCGGGCGGCGAGCTCGCGCGCAGGCGGCGCGCGGCGTTCACCTCGGTGTTTCCCTCGACCACCGCGTCGGCGATCACCACCTCGTACACCGGCTGCACGCCGCTCGAGCACGGCCTCACCGGCTGGTTCACCTACTTCGGCGAGGCCGGCTGCGTCTCGGCGGCGCTGCCGTTCAGGAGCCGCGGCGACTACCTGCCGCTGTCGCGGCGCGGTGTGACGCCCGACCAGATTTATGTTTCGGAAAGCATCTTTCAGCAGATGCCGGACCGATCGATCGTCGTGACCTGCAAAGACATCATCGATTCGGAGTACAACGCGCGCCACTGCCGCGGCGCCGAGCGCGTCGCCTACGAGACGCTCGATGAGCTGGTGGCGCAGGTCGGGGCCGCGGTCAAGTCCGGCGCCGGGCGCAAGTTCGTGTACGCCTACTGGCCGGTGTACGACATGGTGTCGCACCGCCATGGCTGCGGCAGCGCCGAGGCGCTGGAGCAATTCGAGAAATTCGACGAGGCTTTCGGTCGGCTGCTCGCGCGCCTCTCGGGCAGCGAATCGCTGGTGATCGCCACCGCCGATCACGGCTTCATCGACGTAGCTCCCGAAGAATCGTTCGAGCTGCCTCCTTCGCTTGCTTCCCTGCTGCGGTTTCCGCTTTGCGGAGAGCGGCGCATCGCGTACTGCCATGTGCACTCTGAAAACGAATTTCTAAAAAAAGCCAAAGACTGGCTCGGGGATCGCGCCGACGTGGTGCCCAGCCGCGAGCTGCTGGACTGGTTCGGGCCGGGCACGCCGCACCCGCGCTTCGCCGAGCGTATCGGCGACGTCGCGCTGCTGATGCGCGGGCACTACACCGTCAAGGACTGGGCCCCCGGCGAGTCGCGCCACCTGCACATCGGCAACCACGGCGGCACGAGCGAGGACGAGATGCTGATCCCCCTGGTACTGGAGGCGACATGAAAGCCAAAGTCAACGGCATCGAGACCCACTACGAGATCCACGGAGCCGAAGGCGCGCCGTGGCTCACCTTCAGCCATTCGCTCGCCTGCAGCCTGCGCATGTGGGACGGCCAGGTGGCCGAGTTCAAGGACCGCTGGCATGTCCTGGTGTACGACACGCGCGGCCACGGCGCGAGCGAGGCGCCGAAGGGGCCTTATACGCTCGACATGCTCGCGGAAGATCTCAGGCAATTGCTTGAACAACTGAAAATCAAGAAGACGAGCTACGTCGGCCTGTCGATGGGCGGGATGATCGGGCAGACGCTGGCGCTGAAGGAGCCCGGAATCTTCGACCGCGTGGTGCTCGCCGACACCGGCCACGCGCAGACGCCGGAGACGCGCAAGCAGTGGGAAGAGCGCATCAGGACCGCCGAGACAAAGGGCATGGAGCCCCTCGTCCAGTCGACGCTCGAGCGCTGGTTCACGAAAGATTTTCGCGATAAGCCGGTGGTAAAAACCATCGCCGATCTCATCCGCAGCACCCCGGTTCCCGGCTACGTCGGCTGCTGCCACGCCATCTCCAACCTCAATCTCACCGCGCGGCTGAAGGAGATCAAGCGGCCGGTGCTGGCGATCGCGGGCGAGCACGACGCCGCCGCGCCGGGGACGCGCTACATCGGCGAGAACGTGCCGGGCGCAAGACTGGCGATGATCCCGCAGGCGGCGCACATCGCCAACATCGAGCAGGCCGAGGCCTTCAATCGCGCGCTGGGGGAATTCCTTTCATCCCCCGCCAGCGCGCGAGCCTAGCGGAGTGCACGCCGAAGAGGTCGAGCACGCGCGCCACCGTGTGCGCCACCAGGTCGTCGAGCGACCGGGGAAGCGCGTAGAACGCGGGCACCGGCGGGAACACGATCCCGCCCATCTCGGTCACCGCCACCATGTTGCGCAGGTGCGCGAGGTTGAGCGGCGTCTCGCGCGGCACCAGCACCAGCCGGCGGCGCTCCTTCAGCACCACGTCGGCGGCGCGCGACAGCAGATCGTCGGCGTGCGCGTGCGCCACCGCGGCGAGCGTCTTCATCGAGCACGGCGCGACCACCATCCCCTCGGTGAGAAACGAGCCGCTGGCGATGGTCGCCGCGATGTCCTTCGGGTGGTAGGCGACGTCGGCGAGCTGTTCGAGCTCCTTGCGCTTCATCTTGCGCTCGTGCCAGAGGTTGAGCGCGCCCGCATCGGACAGGATGAGGTGGCTTTCCCAGCCTTTGATGCCCTTCAGGGTCTTCAGGATCTCGACGCCGTAGACGGCGCCGGTGGCCCCGGTGATCCCGACGATGAGGCGCTTTTTCATGGCGCGTAGCCTACCCGTGAACGTCATGCTTGTGGTGTTCTGCCCCTTCGCGGCGGGGTACTACCTCTCGTACTTCTACCGCTACGTCAACGCGGTGATCGCCAGGGACCTGGTCGCCGATTTCGGCCTGGTGCCCGCCGATCTCGGCCTGCTGACGAGCGCGTATTTCCTTTCGTTCGCGCTCGCGCAACTCCCGCTCGGGGTGGCGCTCGACCGGTTCGGGCCGCGGCGCTGCACAGCGGCGCTGTTCTGCGTCGCGGCGGCCGGCGCGCTGACCTTCGGCGTGGCGCGCGACCTCGCCATGCTCTCGATCGGCCGCGCGCTCATCGGGCTCGGCGTTTCGGCCGGCCTGATGGGATCGATCAAGGCGTTCACGCTCTGGTTTCCGCGCGAGCGCCTGACGGCGCTAAGCGGCTGGATGATCGGCATCGGCAGCGTCGGCACGCTCTCGGCGACCGCGCCGGTCGAGGCGCTGCTCGGGCCGTTCGGCTGGCGCGCGCTGTTCCTCGGGCTGAGCGCGCTCAGCCTGGCGGCGGCGGCGCTGATCTTCTTCGTGATCCCCGAGCGCTCGCTCCCCGGGCAGGGCGAGCCCTGGCGCGAGCAATTCCGGATGGTGGGCAGGATCTTCGCGCGGGTCGACTTCTGGCGCCTGGCGGCGCCGCTGGTGGTCTGCCAGGCGACGTTCCAGGCGCTGCAGGGCCTGTGGTTCGCGCCCTGGCTCGCCGACGTGCACGGGCTCGAACGCGCCGCCGCCGCCGACTACCTGTTCTGGTCGGCGGCCGCGTATATGGCCGCCTCGTTCGCCCTCGGGCCATTCACGGACATGGCGGCAAGACGCGGCGTCGCGCCGCTACGCGTCTACCAGGGAGGAATGCTTGCCTGCGCTGCTGCTTTCGCTCCGCTCGCTTTCGGCGCCGGCGCCCCGTTACTCCTTCTGGTGCTGTTTGCCGCAAGCAGCATCGCGGCCGTCATCGCCTACACGCTGCTCACGCACCTCGTGCCGGCGGCACAGACCGGGCGCGTCACCACGGCGTCGAACCTGCTGCTGTTCGGCGCCTCGTTCGCGTTCCAATGGGGGGTAGGCGCGATTCTCGGCCTTTGGCCGAGTGCGCAGGGCCGCTACGATCCCGAGGCTTACCGCGCAGCTTTCGGGCTGCTGCTCGCAGCGCAGGCCGCGGCCGCGGCCTGGCTGCTCACAGCGAGGCGTTAGCCTCGCTTATAGACGATCTTCTTGGTGCCGCCGTCGCAGGTCCCGACCACTTTGCCGTCGGCCTGCGCATTGGCGTCAACCACGTCGAGCGAGAACTTGTCGACGCCGTTCTTCTTGATCTTGGCCTCGATCTCGCCCTTCAGCTCTCCGCAGTCCTTCCTCTGGGCGAGGACCGGCCCGGAAACCGCCAGGCCCACCACTACTGCCGCCGCGATCAGCTTCACCATTGTTTCCCCCGTATCGATGCTTCCCAGTTCCGGCCGTCGAACGGCCGCACGTCCATGCGCGTCACGGTCCCGGGGTCGAGGCAGCGCGCGTTGACGCTGACCCCGTCCGGGTCGGACCGCGGCACGTAGAATGACTTGATTCCGCAGACTTTGCAAAAGAGGTGCCTGGCGACGCCGGTGTTGAAGGTGTAGGCGGTGAGGAATTCCTCGCCCTGGAGGAGGCGAAAGCGGGGTTTCGGCACGATCAGGTGCAGGTAGGCGGACTTGGCGCACACCGAGCAGTTGCAGTCCGCCACCGAGATCTCGGCGGGAGCGTCCACCTCGAAGCGCACTCGGCCGCAGTGGCAGCCGCCGCTGTGGACCGTCAGGGTCGCGGCAATCGATGGCTGCATGAGTATCTGATAATACGCACAGGGAGGGGTTCATGTTCGAGACGACGATCGCAGGCAGCCTGCCCAAGCCCGCCTGGCTCGCCGAGACCCGCAAGCTCTGGCCGGCCTGGCGCGCGCAGGGGGCGGAGCTGGCGCGCGCCAAGCGCGACGCCACGCTGCTGTGGCTGAAGGAGCAGGAGGCCGCCGGCGTCGACATCGTCACCGACGGCGAGCAGTCGCGCCAGCACTTCGTCCACGGCTTCCTCGAGTTCGTCGAAGGCATCGACTTCGAGCACAAGGTCAGGATGGGCATCCGGAACAACCGCTACGACGCCATGGTGCCCGTCGTGGTCGGGCCGCTCGCGCTCAAGGGCCGGGTGCACCAGGCCGAGGCGCGCGTCCTGAGAAGCCATTCGAGGAAGAAGATCAAGATCACCCTGCCCGGCCCGATGACCATCGTGGACACCATCGCCGACCGCCACTACGGCGACAAGGTGAAGCTCGCGATGGCCTTCGCCGGCCTGCTGAACGAGGAAGCGCGCGCGCTCGAGAAGGACGGCGTCGACGTGATCCAGCTCGACGAGCCGGCGTTCAACGTCTACATGGACGAGGTCAAGCGATGGGGCATAGCGGCCTTGCACCGCGCCATCGAGGGCGTCAAGTGCACGACCTGCGTGCACATCTGCTACGGCTACGGCATCCAGGCCAACCTCGACTGGAAAAAGACCCTCGGCGAGTCCTGGCGCCAGTACGAGGAGATTTTCCCCGCCCTCGCCCGCAGCAAGGTCGACCAGGTCTCGCTCGAGTGCATCCACTCCAAGGTGCCGATCGAGCTGCTGAAGCTGCTGAAGGGCAAGGACGTGCTCGTCGGCGTGATCGACGTCGCCTCGGACAAGGTCGAAACGCCGGAAGAGGTTTCAGAAGTCATCCGGCGGGCGGCGAAATTCGTCGCGCCGAAGCATCTCTTCCCGTGCACCAACTGCGGCATGGCGCCGATGGACCGCGACGTCGCGCTCGCCAAGCTCAGGGCGCTGGTGGCGGGAACCGCCCTGGCGAGGAAAAGAACGAAGAGGAAAGCCCGATGAAAAATCGCACCCCGGATTCAGACGACATCGAGCGGGCGGTCTACGACGGCATGCAGGACCTGAGGGCCGCGCGCGAAAATCGGGGTCAGAGCCCGATTTCCAGCAAGTCCCAGCGCGGCGCTGCGCGGAAGAAAGTCGGGGCCAAGCCGACAAAGAGGCAAAAGTAGCCTCGGTAGCGTCCTCCTAAAAACCGATGCGGCGCTTTTGCGGCTCTGGTGGCGGAACGAGCAGGGGCCGCAGCTTGCGGTACACATCGCGCAACGCGACATCGTGCTGCAGCAAGGCCTGATCGATTTCGGCAAGGCGCCTGAGAATGGCCGCGTTCGCCACGACCTGCTCGCGCAAGCGGACGAACGCGCGGATCACGAAGATGCTCATTTGCACTGCGCGGTCGCTGCGCAGCACATTAGCGGCCATGAGCGCCCCATGCTCGGTGAACGCCCAGGGGCGCAAGGCTGTATTTCTGGGATGTGGTCACAAATTGTGACCACATCGATCTATCTGATTGATTTGCTTGGCTGCCTGGCCTTGATGCCGATACCTGCTCTCTCAATTTCGCGAGTTCGGTCCGGGCCGCCCTAACGTCTACATTCTTTTTTACCAGACGTAAGCGAAAGCGGGGAAGCACTCCGACTTCGAGCCGCGCGGGTCGCAGCCGGCTTCGATAAGCCCGGTCTGCGCGTCGATCTCGGCGCCGGAGACGAAGCCCTCGGTCCAGTCGGGCGCGACGTCGAGGTCGTGGCCGCGGCGGCGCAGCTCGTCGAGCACCTTCGGCCCGAAGCGCGCCTCGACGCGCGCGCGGTTCGGCACGCCGCGGTGCGGCGCGAAGAAGCCGGGAAAGTGCTCGGTCGACAGGCGCGGCGCCTCGATCGCGTCCTGCAGCGACATGCCGAACGCCGCGCGGTAGAGGAAGAACTGCAGCAGCCATTGCCCCTGGTTGTCGCCGCCCATGGTGCCGAACACCATCCAGGGCTTGCCGCCCTTGAACGCGAGCGACGGCGTGAGCGTGGTGCGCGGGCGCTTGCCCGGCGCCACCACGTTGGGATGGTGCGCCGGCGCGAGGTAGAACGTCATCATGCGCACCGAGAGCGGGAAGCCGAGCGCCGACATCACCTCGGCGGACCTGATCCAGCCGCCGCTCGGCGTAAACGAGGCCATGTTGCCCTTCGCGTCGACCGCGTCGACGTGCACCGTGCCGCCGCCCCAGTCCTTGGGCGTGAAGCGCTCGTCCCCGGGAAGCAGCGCCGCGTTGCGTCGCGCGTCCCCCGGGCGCAGCTCGCGGCTGGCTTTGTGCATGTCGATCAGGCCCGCTCTCAGACGTGAATACTTTTCCGAAAGAAGAACCTCCGACGGCACCAGCGTGTCGCCGTAGTACTGCTCGCGGTCGGCAAAGGCGAGCTTCATCGCCTCGATCAGCAGGTGGCAGTAGTCCGCGCTGCCCGGCTTGATGTCCTTCAGGCGGGGCCACATGAGCGCGACGGTCTGGAGCTCCGCGGGCCCCTGCGACCAAAAACCGCACTTGAAGAGCTCGACGTCGCCGAAGCGCAGAGAAACGGGAGCTTCGATTCGCGTCTCGAAGGTTTCAAGATCCTTGCGTGAAAGCAGGCCATCGCGTTCCGCCGAGAACCGCGCGATCTCGGTTGCCACGTCGCCGTTGTAGAACGCGGCGTGCGCATCCTTCGCATTCGCCAGGTAGTCGAGCATGCGCGCGAGCGCCTCGTTCTTCATGAGCTCGCCGACCTCGGGCACCGGGAGGTAGAGCTGCGCGCTGCCGGGCCATTCGGCGCTGAACTTGTCGCGCAGGTGCGCGATGCCGTACTTGTGCTGGTGGCGCAGGCCCGCCGAAACGGGGAAGCCCTTCGCGGCAAGCTCTCGCGCGTGCGCCGAGACGTCGCGGAAGCTCATCGTCCCCCAGCGCGACAGCGCGGTCATCAGCGCCGAGAACGCCGCCGGCACGCCCGCGGCGAGAATGCCTTCTTCGGGAACGTCCTTCAGGCCGCGGCTCTTAAAGGCTTCGGGGGTTGCAGATTGCGGCGCGGCCATGTTGCCGTTGAGCGCGATGACGCGCGACTCGCCGGCGAGCCGGATCAGCGCCGGGCACTCGCCGCCGATGGAGTGCATCTGCGCATTGACCAGCCCCTCGACCAGCGTCGCGGCGCACGCGGCGTCGATCGCGTTGCCGCCCGCCTTGAGAACGTCGACGCCGGCATTCACCGACAGGTACGAGTTCGACGCCACCGCGCCGTGCGTGCCGATGAGCCGCGGGTAGAACGTCGTCGCATCCGTCGGCGCGATGCGATAAGCTCGGTCGGACATGCCCGATTTTCTCGCAGAACGCGCGATTGCCGACGCGGTTTCGCGTGGCGAGCTCGACGACCTTCCCGGCGCGGGGAGGCCGCTGGACCTGGATGACGATGCGCTGATTCCCGCGGAGCTGCGCGTCGCATACCGCATCTTGAAGAACGCCGGAATTGCTCCGCCCGAAGTCAGGAAGCTCGAGCTGATGAAAGCACGGATCGAGGCCCGGTACTACACCCGGGTCCGCGCCCGCCTGGTGCGCTAGGAGGGCTGGGCCATCTCCTTCGGGCCGCCGATGAGCGAGACCTTCACGTCATCGGGCACCGGCGGCAGCGACGCGTCCCAGGCCGCATAACGGCACCTGAGCTCGGCAAATATCTCCGGCTCCCGCTGCGCCAGATTGGCGCGCTCGCGCTGATCCCGGGAGAGATCGAACAAGAACTCGTTGCCCTCGATCGACAGCCACTTCCACGGACCCCGGCGCATCGCCTTCTGGTCGCGGAACTTCATTCGCCAGAAGAGCTCACGGCCGGGGCTTTCCTTCAGGAGATTCACGCCGTCCAGCGGATAGTCGGGGTGCGGCGGCACGCCGGCGGCTTCGAGGAAGGTCGCAACCCAGTCCATGGTGATGGCAAGTTGCGCAGCGGTCTTGCCCTTCGCCAGCCCCGCAGGCCAGCGCGCGATGCAAGGCACGCGGATCCCGCCCTCGAGCAGGTCCATCTTCTTGCCGACGAGCGGCCAGGTGTCCGAGTAGCGCTCGCCGCCGTTGTCGCTGGTGAAAACCACGAGCGCGTCGTCGTCCAGCTCCCGCATCAGGCGCCCGATGCCCTCGTCCATCGCGCGGATCATCTCGAGGTAGGTGGACAGCGAGCCGCCGTCGAAGTGGCTGATGGCGCCGCCGATGCGCCGGGACTCGCCGGCGTCGGCGCGCGTCTCCCAGGGCCAGTGCGGCGCGGTGTAGTGCAGCGAGAGCAGGAACGACTTTCCCCGCGCGCGCTTGACGAAGGAAACCGCCTCCTCGGTGAGGAGATCCGTGAGATAGCCGGTGCGGTGCACTTCCCTTTCGCCCTGGTAGAGGTCGTGCGTTCCGGTCGAATCGCAGTGCGTGAAATAGTCGACGCCGCCGCTCATCGGGCCGAAGAACTCCTGGTAGCCGCTCTTCAGCGGGCCGAAATGCGGTGGAAAGCCGAGATGCCACTTGCCGACGAGCGCGGTGGCATAGCCGGCGTCGCGCAAGAGCGAAGCAAGCGTGGGATGCTCCGGCGGCAGGCCGAGCACCGCGCTGCCGCGGCTGCGGCTCGCGATCGGCTCATCGGCGCCGCCGCGCAGGCGCTGCTGCCAGCGGCCGGTGGCGAGCGCGACGCGCGTCGGCGAGCACACCGCCGAATTGGCATAACCGTCGGTGAAGCGCAGGCCCTCGGCCGCCATGCGGTCCAGGTTCGGAGAGCACTCGGTCCGGCCGCCGTAACAGCCGAGGTCAGCGTAGCCGAGATCGTCGGCGAGGATGAAGACGAAGCTCGGTCTATTCGCCCTTGACACCAGTTCCGCGGATCACACGGCCCCAGGCTGCATGTCCCTCGCGCATCATGGCACCGAATTCCTCCGGCGTATTGCCGATCGGGAAAATGCGCGCGGCGCGCAGCCCCTTGTCGACCTGCGGATCCTTGAGCGCCTTGATGCTCTCGGCGTTGAGGCGCAGCACGATGTCTCGCGGCGTGGCCGCGGGCGCGAGCAGGCCGTACCAGAACGGCAGGTTCTTGGCGTCGAAGTCGCTCACGCCCTGCGCGCCGATGCTCGGCACGCCGGGAAGCTCGTCCACGCGCTCACTGATGTAGACCGCGATCGCATTGAGCTTTCCCGACTTGATGTGGGGAAGCGCGCCGGTCGTGGGCGTGAACATGATCTGCGTGTCGCCGGTGAGCACGCTGCGGATTGCTTCGGCATTGCCCTTGTAGGGGACGTGCGTGAACGCTGCACCGGTCCGGCGGCTGAAGAACTCGGCCGTGAGGTGGCCGGGCGAAGCCTTGCCGGCCGAAGCGTAGTTGAGCTTTCCTGGATTGGCCCTGGCGTGGGCGATCAGCTCCTTGACCGAGGTTGCGGGCACCGACGGGTGAACGATGAGCACCGAATCGGAGGTGGCTAGCGCGGTGATCGGCGCAAAGTCCTTGAGCGGGTCGAACGGCAGCCGGTCGTAGAGATGCGGATTGCTGGTGACGATGCTGAAAAGCGTGAGCAACACCGTATGACCGTCGGGCGCCGCCCTGGCCACCTCGGCAGCGCCGATGTTGCCGGCCGCGCCGGGCTTGTTCTCGACCAGCACCGGCCGGCCGAGCGCCGCTCCCAGGCGTTCCGACACGACTCGCCCGAGGACATCGAGCGGCCCGCCGGCGGGAAACGGGTTCACCATGCGCACCGGCTTGGACGGATAGGCTTGCGCCGCGACCTCGAAGCTGACGATGGCCAGCGCTAGCAACCCCAGGCGTTTCATCCGTCTAGCGCTTCTTCTCGTGCTCGGCGATCGCCTTCTTCAGGTCGGTGTACTCGGTGCAGCCGAAGAAGCACAGCCGGTCGAGCTGGCCGAGGTGCTCCTTGGCCTTCGCCACGTTGCCGACCATCAGGTAGGCTTCGCCGATGTACTCGTGCGCGCCGCGGTGCTTCGGGTCGATGCGCAGCGCCTCGTTGTAGTGCTTGAACACCAGGCTCATGTCCGCGCCGGCGCCCTTGCGCAGCGAATACGCATACAGGTTGTGGTACTGGGCGTTGCCCGGGTTCGCCGAGACCGCCTCCTTCAGGACCCCGGCCGCCGCGGCCCAGTCCTGGCGCGCGGTGGCGGCCGAAACCTTCTCCAGCACCGGGTCTTTCGGCGCGGGCGCGGCAGCGGGCCCCGAGTCGGCGGCGAGCGCGCTGCCGCAGCCTAAAAGTCCCGCTAAGATCAACGGACGAAAAAGCGCTTTCATGTGTTCCCTCTTTTGCACGTGACCGAGAGTCATACCCGCCGATGAGGCTCCCGGATTCAATCGCGATGTTACTCCTTGTTGCCGCGTTAACACTGGCCGCGCCCGCGGCATTCCCGGAGCCGCCCCAATCGCGAAATGAGGCGCTCGCGGCGCTGGAGAGCAAAGATGCCGCGACGCGCGCCGAGGCGGTGGTGTGGCTCGCCAACCGCGGCGCCATGGCCGACGCGCCGCTGCTGCATGCCCGGCTGCGTGACGAAAGTCCTTTTGTGCGCGGCTACGCCGAGCAGGCCCTGTGGCTGCTGTGGAGCCGCTCGGGCGACGCCGGGGTCGACCGGCTGATGGCGCAAGGCGCCGAGGCGATGCAGGCGGGGCGGCATGCCGAAGCCATCGGGGTTTTTTCAGGCATCATCGAAAACAAACCTGAGTTTGCCGAAGCGTGGAACCGCCGCGCCACCGTGTACTACCTCGCCGGCGAATACCGCAAGTCGATCGCCGACTGCGACGAGGTGCTGAAACGCAACCCCGGCCATTTCGGCGCGCTCTCGGGGCTGGGGCAGATCTACGTGCAGCTCGAGGACTACCCGAAAGCGCTCGAGTGGTACCGGCGCGCGCTGCAGGTCAACCCCAACATGCTCGGCGTCGAGATGAACATCAAGCTGATCGAGGAGCGGCTGCGAGCTCCTCGAGCGCCTGGGCGATCGACGTAGCCGCCGCGCGCGGGTGCTCGAACGGGAACAGGTGCCCGCCCGGCACCTTGCGCAGCACGAATTTAGGGCGCATGCCGGCGAGGCGCACGCGCCGCACCACGTCCGAGCCGGCGCCGCCGATGAACGCGGCCGGCACCCGCAGCGCACGCAGGTGGCGCATCATGTCGTGCGGGATGGTGCGGTAGATCTGGGTCTCGATCGCGGGGTCGATCTTCAGATGCAGTCTTGCATCCTGCTCCACCAGGCCGTGCCGGGCGTAGTCGTCCAGGCACTCGTCGGTAAAGTCCCTGAAAAGACGCCGGCTGCGAAAATGCGCTTTCGCCTCTTCCCGGCTCGCCCAGTGGCTGCGCCGGTCGCGCGTCGCGCCCGCGGGCGTCACCCGGTCGACGATGCCCAGGCGCTTGACGGCGCCGAGCATGCTGCCGCGGAACGGCCCGATGATCGGCGCGTCGAGCAGCACGATGGCGCGGAACAGCTCCGGCCGGCGCACCGCCGCGAGGTAGGTGAGGTAGCCCCCCAAGGAGTGCCCGACGCCGCAGACGGGATGACCTATCGTTTCAACGCTTGAAATCAATTGCTCGACGAGGTGCGGCCAGCCCTCGGTGGGCGGATAGCGCGGGTCCGTGCCGATCGCCTCGACCCACGACACGCTGAAATCCAGGGCGCCCAGCATGGCCGCGTAGCACGGAGCGGGAAATCCGTTCGCGTGCCCGAAGTGAAGCGCTCGGCTGGACGTACGCGCCTTTAAACGTACTCTTTGGCGGCGGCGTCGGCGTCGGCGGGCCTGCCCACGAGGTAGCCCTGGATGAAGTCGCAGCCGCAGCCCCTGAGGAACTCGCGCTGCGCCTCGGTCTCGACGCCCTCGGCCACGACGCGGATCTGCAGCGCGTGCGCGAGCGCGACGATCGCCGACACGATCGCGCCCTGGTCGCGGTTGGCCGGCACCTCGGCGACGAAGCTGCGGTCGATCTTCACCTTGTCCACCGGGAAGCGCCGCAGGTACGACAGGCTCGAGTAGCCGGTGCCGAAATCGTCGATCGCGATGCTCACGCCGAGGCTCTTCAGCTTCCTCAGCGTGCGCAGCGTGACGTCGGTCTGCTGCATCGCGGTCGACTCGGTGATCTCGAGCTCGAGCAGGCGCGGCGGCAGCCCGGTCTCCTTCAGCGCGCGCGCCACCACGCGCGGCAGCAGCGGGTCGTTGAACTGCCGCGCCGACAGGTTGACCGCGATCTGCAGGCCGCCGCCGTCATCACTGCGCGCGCCGATGAAGGTGTTCCAGCGGCACGATTCGCGCAGCACCCACTCGCCGAGCTTCAGGATGATGCCGGTCTCCTCGGCGAGCTGGATGAACTCCGCGGGGTGCACCAGGCCGCGCTCCGGGTGCTGCCAGCGCGCGAGCGCCTCGTGCGCCGCGATGCGCCCGCTCGCGGTGTCGACGATCGGCTGGTAGTGCACGCGCAGCTCGTCCTTGCCGACCGCGCGCCGCAGGTCGCTCTCCAGCGCGAGGCGGCGCGAGGCCGCCTGGTTCATCTGCTCGGTGAAGAACTGGTAGTTGGCGCGGCCGAGCTCCTTCGCGTGGTACATCGCGGCGTCGGCGTTGCGGATCAGGCTTTCGGCGTCGCGGCCGTCGTCGGGATACACCGCGATGCCGATCGAGCAGGTGAGCACCAGCTCGCGCTCCTCGATCGTCACCGGCTGCGACAGCTGCTCGATCACCTTCTGCGCCACGTGCGCCACGTCGGAGGAGCGCTTCGCCTCGGGCAGCACCACCACGAACTCGTCGCCGCCGATGCGGCAGACGGTGTCGCCGACGCGCAGCTGGCGCACCAGGCGGCCCGCGACTTCGCGCAGCACGGCGTCGCCGACCGCGTGGCCGAGCGAGTCGTTGATGTTCTTGAAGCGGTCGAGGTCGACGAACATCACCGCGGTGTTCTTGCGGTTGCGGTAGCTGAGCGCGAGCGCCTGCGTGAGGCGGTCCTCGAGCAGCCTGCGGTTGGGCAGCCCGGTGAGCGCGTCGTGGTCGGCGAGGTGCTGGGCGCGCGCCTGCGCCTGCTCGAGCTCGGCGGTGCGCTCGGCGACCGCGCGCTCGAGCTCGCCGAGGGCCTGCTGCACGCGCAGGTCGGCCTCGCGCTCGGCGGTGACGTCCTCGTAGCTCCAGATCCATTCCTGCTCGGCCTCGCCCAGGTCGGTGCGCCGCCCGCGCGCGCGGCAGGCGAAGGTGCTGCCGTCGCGCCGCCGGAAACGCGCCTCGCCGTCGAAGGTGCCGCCGGGCGGGGTCGAGGAATGCGTGCGCCGCCCCGCGTCTTCCCATTCCTCGCGCGAGGCGAACAGCACCGCGGTGCTCTGGCCGATCAGGTCGCCGGGGCCGGCGCCCACCATGTCCTCGAGGAAGCGGTTGCAGCGCTGGATGGTGCGGTTGCGCACGAAGGCGATGCCGACCGAGGCGTTGTCGAGGATCAGCTCCTGCTCGGCGAGCGCGCGCTGCACGCGTTCCTCCGACTCGTGCTCCTGCGTGATGTCGTCGAACAGCCACACCGAGCCCCGCGCCGGATCGCCCGCGGCGACGGCGCGTCCGGACACGCGGCACCAGAAGCCCGAGCCGTCCTGGCGGCGCAGCCATTGCTCGCGCGCGTGGGTGCCGCCCTGGTCGAGCTCGGCGTAGACGCGCGCGCGCTTCTCGAACTCCTCGTCGGTGAAGTAGATCTGCCGCCACGAGGCGCCGATCGCCGCGCCGGCGGCGAAGCCGAACATCTCCTCGAAGCGCCGGTTGCAGCGCGCCAGCTTGCGCTCGCGGCTGATGGCGATGCCGACCACGACGTTGTCGAGCAGCGCCTGCTGCTCCGCGAGCACGCGCTGCAGCTCGTCCTCGGCGCGGCGCTCCTCGGTGATGTCCTCGACGGTCCACACCGAGCCCTGGTGCGGGTTCTGCGGGTCGACGGCGTGGCCGTCGGCGCGGGTCCAGAAGGTGCTGCCGTCCTTGCGGCGGCGCAGCCCCACGCGCCGCGAGGTCTGCCCGCGCGCGAGCGACTCGTAGACCGACTGCGCCTCGGCGAACTCCTCCGCGCCCGGGTAGATGATCGAGGCGCTCTGGCCGTCCATCTCGCCGGGTGCGTAGCCGTACATCTCCTCGTAGCGCCGGTTGCAGCGCACCAGGCGCCGGTCCCTGACGAACACGATGCCGATCGCCGCGGTGCCGAGGATCGCCTCCTGCTCGCGCAGCAGGCGCGAGATCTCGTCGGCGTGGCGCCGCCGCTCGGTGATGTCCTCGACGATCCACACCGTGCCGCTCTGCGTGTTGGCCGGGTCGATCGCCTTCGCGATCATGCGGCAGATGAACGTCGAGTGGTCCTTGCGCCGCACCTCCCACTCAAGGTCGAGCTGGCGGCCGGCGCCGAGCACCGGGGTGGCGATCTGGCCGAGCGCGAAGTAGCTCTCGCGGCTCGGGTACACGGTCTCACCGGGCATGCCGATGAGCTCGTCCGGGCCGTAGCCGAACATCTCGGCGAACTTTGGGTTGCACAGGAAGAAGCGCCGGTCGCGGGTAAAGGCGATGCCGAGCGAAAGGTTGGCGAGCAGCGCCTCGTACTCGAGCTGGGTATAGCGCGTGCGCCCGGCGTACGCGGTAGCAGCCTCCGGCAGCGGAGACTCTTCGAAACTCGGCAGCGGCTTGGGGTCGTTCACCGGGCGGCGAGGGCTTCGAAGTCTTCGGCGTAGCGGCGCAGCTGCCCCAGCGCGCGCGAGCGCTGCTCGGGGGTGAGCGTGCGGTCGAGGTCGGTGAGCAGCGCGAAGTACTGCTCGCGCCAGGCGGCGAGCGCGGCGGCGTAGGCGGGGTCGCGGCCGCGCTCCCATTCGGCGATGCGCGAAGCAAGCCGCGCCTTTGCCTGTCTTGCGCGCACGATCGCCATCACCTCTGCCTGCAGCCGCCGGCGGTCGCGGTCGCGCAGCTCGGCGAGCAGCGGCGCGCGCTCGGAATACTCGCGCACCCGCTCCACCTGGGCCTGCGTCAGTTTCCCCACCCAGTCCTCCAGCCGGTCGGTGACGTACCTGCCGCGCTTCGTGCGGCGCTCGCGCTCGCTGCCCCGCAGGCTGTCGCGGTAGAACTGGCGGTTCCCTTCCGCGATGCGCCGCTCGATCTGCGCCACCTGCTCGGCGCTCAGGCGGTCGAGCAGCGGCGCGGCCAGCTCGGCCGCCTTGCGCAGGCTCTCGCGCGCCTGCGCCGTCACGGAATCGTAACCCCAAACGAGGTCGGCACGCGACAGCCCGTCGGCGAAGCGCCGCGACCCTTCCCGGGCGAGCCTGGCGTATTTCGGCAGCTCGTGTCTGCGGTGCCAGGCGTGGAACTCGTCGATGCGGTCGTCGAGCTCCTCGGCGTCGTCGCCCGCGAGGTTGAGGTAGCCGCCCGCCTTCCAGCGCACATACGCATCGGCGTTCTCGTAGGCGAAGCGCACGGTGCTGCAGCCGCTCGCAAGCACCGCGAGGGCCAGCGCGAGCCAGAGTTTCACAGCGCAATTCACCAGAAGCTCTCGACCGTGATGTGCCCGGGGCTGCGGCGCCGGTGCTTGCGCATGCCGCGCTCGGCGAGCGCCGCGGCCGCGTCCTTCAGCATCGCGGGATTGCCGCACAGCATGACATGTGAATTTTGATCCAGCTTCAATCCCGCCGCGGCCTCGAGCCGGCCGTCGCGGATCGCCGCCGGGATGCGGCCGGCGAGCGACCCGGCCGCGGCTTCGCGGCTGACGAAAGTGACGTAATGAAAAACATCGTGATGCGCGTGAAGGATTTCGCCGATCAGGTCCCGGTACACGAGCTCGCGGGCGTGGCGCACCGCGTGAACCAGCACGATGCGGCGGAAGCGCTGCCAGGGCGCCCCGGCTCTCAGGATGGACAGGAACGGGGCAATCCCCGTGCCGGTGGACACGAGCCACAGCGTGTCGGCGTCGGGCAGTTCCGAGAGCACGAGGAAACCGGCCGGGTTCGAGGCGATCAGCAGCCTGTCCCCCGCACGCAGCTCCGCCAGCCTGGGCGACAGCGGTCCCTCGGGCACCACGATGCCGTAGAACTCGAGCAGCGGGTCGTCGGGCGGGTTGACGAACGAGAACGGCCGCGCGAGCCGCTCCTCGAGCGCGATGCGCACAAACTGCCCCGCTTCGAAGGCGAGCCGGGGCGCCTCCACGCGCAGCGAAAACAGCGCCCCGGTCCAGTGCCGGTTCTCGATCACCTTCCCCTGTAGCCACTTCGCCGTCATTGCACCCTATAGGGTTCCATCTGCAGATCCTGCAGGTCGCCGCCGAGCATCACGATCGCGCCGTGGCGGCGGTTGTTGCCCGTATCCGAGAACTCGAAGGTATAGGTGCGCGCGATCTTCAGCTGCCCCTCCTCGTCGCGCGCCAGCCTGATGCGCGCGAAGGACACCGTATCGTCGAGGAACTGCAGGTCGTGGCGCTCGCAGGCCTTGCGGCCCGCCTGCACCGCGCGCTCGCGCGCGCGCAGGCTGTCGAGCCACAGGAAAATCCCTGCTGCGATGAGGGCAATCGCCGCGCCTTCCCACATGAACGCGGCTACTTCGGGCGCGCCGCCAGCGCGCGTTCGATGACTGCGCGATCATCGATATCGCGCTGCCGCGAGGATTGTTTCGTGCGCAGGAGTCCCCGCAGGTTTAGCGTGCGCACCGGCACGCCATCGAGGTCGACCACCTCCTCGAAAGCGCGCAGGCTGTCGAAGGTCTCGCCGCAGGTACGGAACAGAAGGTCGACGACGATCTCGTCGGCGACCCGGATGCCTTCCCCCTCCTCGAACCATTCCGGCGCCAGGTCGCGCGCCGATTTGTCGGACAGCACGAGCAGCGCACGCCGGATCGGTTCGGCGGCTTCGCGCCGGGCAGGCACCAGGAGATCGATGTCGACTGTCGCCCGCGCGTAGCCGTGCGCAAGAAGCGCGTACCCGCCGATCAGGAGGTAGTCCGCACCCTCCGCGTTCAGCGCCGAAAGCAGGCGTTTGAGATCGTCGAGCGTCGCGGCGCGCGACCGCTCCGTCATGCGCGCCGCGATGTCCGCGCCTCGGCCATTGCCTCTGCCAGCCAGGTGCGCTGCCGCTCGTTGGCTTCGTCGAGCGAGCGCCAGCGGTATAGGCCTTTGGGCGCAGCGATCCGGCCACCCGGGAGCAAAGCCTTCAGGGAATCGTTGATGCGCGCCGCCGCGCGCAGGTTGGCGGCGGATGGGTGCAGCGAAAGCGCCGGGATCGAACGGCGGCCTACGGTCCTCATTCCCGGCATTTTATCTTCACACGTTCTGTTTGATGAGATCTGCAGCTCAACGCGGCGAAGCGATGTGCATGCCGCCGTCGACGTAGATGATCTCGCCGGTGACGCGGCGCGCGCCCTCGATCAGCCAGGCGATCGCGTCGGCGACGTCGTGCGCTTCGGCGGCCCACGTTGACCACGCAGCCGCGCGCCGCTTTCAGCGCCGCGGCGCAGGCGCGGATCATCTGGAACGGCCCGACCAGGTTGACGCGCAAGATGCCGAGGATGTCCTCGGCCGAAAGGCCTTCGAGGTCCGCGTGCGCCACGAACTTGGTGGTCCCGGCGCCGTTCACCAGCGCGTCGATGCGGCCCCACTTGTCGAGCACCGCCTTCGCCACGCGGCGGCAGTCGGCGTCCTGCGCAACATCGCCCTGAAGGGACAGATATTTTTTCTTGACCTTTTTCCGGGACATGACCGCGACTTCCCAGCCACGCCGCGTCAGCTCTTCGGCGGTCGCCTCGCCCATGCCGGAAGAGCCTCCCGTAACGATGGCGACCTTCATACGGTGGCGATCGGCGTGGCGGGCGAGCCCACGGCGCCGGGCAGCCGCAGCGGCGGCGCGGTGAGCAGGAACCGGTTGCGCTTGTGGCCGCGCAGCCAGCGGGCGAGCTCGGTGAAATAGAACATCTCGCCGAGGTGGATGCCGTTCTTGAACAGGCAATGCTCGTGCAGCGGCAGCCAGGGCTGGCTCCTCGGCAGCGCATCGGTCAAGCTTGTCGCGATCAGCTCGACCGCGTAGTTGTCGGCGAGCAGGCAGGCGAGCCCCGAGTCGGAGATCCATTGCAGCAGCTTCGCGTCGCGGCCGTTCAGCCCGGTGCAGGTCTCGTTGAGGAGCTTCGCGTCGGGCTTTTTCTTCATCTCGAGCAGCACGTCGGCGAAGCCGGTGTAGAGGCACACCATGTCGCCCTTTTCGATTTTGACTTTGTCGATCTCGAATATTTTCATCAAGTCGTCGAAACCGACGGCATGGCGTTTGCGCCCAAAATGATGGTGCAGGTCGATCAGCACGCCGCGGCCCTGCACGCCGTGCTCGGCGAGGCCCTGGATGCCGAGCGCCCTCGCCTCGCTGCCCTCGAAGCGGTCCCAGGCCTCGGATTTTTTCTCGGCAGCAGGAACCACATGCTCTCCCGCCCGCCAGCCGTTGTAGAACACCAGCTCGGCGCTGCCGTCGCCGTCGGCGTCGAAGCGGCTGCCGACATGCGCGAACGAGTCCCACTGCGTGGAGTACTGCAGCGCCATCAGGACCTGGTCGTCGCAGATCACGTCGGTCAT
>Ga0247727_10000404_pt1 | contig 105315 bp, 109 predicted proteins | sample WisWelCaveWW1625_FD_202498 | JGI IMG/M metagenome (GOLD analysis project Ga0247727, IMG submission 202498) | Biofilm microbial communities from Wishing Well Cave, Virginia, United States - WW16-25 | ecosystem: Environmental > Aquatic > Deep subsurface > Groundwater > Cave microbial mat... | reverse complement strand
GGCCTGACCGAAGAGAAAACCGGACGAGCTCGAGACCGTCGACGTGATGCGGAGACAGACGCCGGATCACAGACCACGTCCCGACGATGCGCGGACGTGTGTCTTGCAATCCTCCCCTATGGAAGGAAGGTTTAGCGCTGTTTTCGAAGCGGCCGATACGTTCGTTTATGTCGCCCGGCCGGTGCTGACGCCACTACGCGGCCGGCCTCATCGGCATCGAGGCTGGCCAACTCGTTCAGGGCGTCGGCCACGGATGCCCCGAGACCTTGGTCGTCGCGACGGCGCGCGGGATCGACGAGTGCGGAGACTACGCGATCGTCGTGCCTGCCGTAAGCGGTCGGCTAGACCAGCTTTACGAGCGCCGACACCGCCGCAATCCCTGCCAGCATGCGCACCGTGACGCGACGCTCGAGGTCCGAGAGCTTTGCGTCGAAGCGTGCGTCCAAGCGCAATTCCATCTCGCGCATGCTCTCCTTCACGGCCGAGAAACCCGCTTCCATACGGATCTGGAGCTCGTGAACCTCGTGCCGAACCTCGCTCAGGTCCTGCTTGGTCGCCAACGTGTCGGTCATCGTCGCCGCGAGCGCTTCGGCCTGTCCTTCGGCCTGAGACTCACTGAAGCCAGCTTCACGCAGCCGCCGGGCGTAGGCAAGAGTGTCGAGAGCGATCGCCATGCGCGGAGGATCGGCTCAGACGGGGCGGCGGTCAATGCCGAGCATTGAATGAACCCGCTGGTGCCGACCGCGACGGCCAGGGCAGAATAGCCGCCGATGTCTCCCCCGCCCGATCGACCCGCCGGCCATGCCGCGTGGTATGGCGCACCGATCGATCGGTTCCTCACCGAGTCCGACGACGCCGTGCTCGGAGCGTTGGTCGCGGCCAGCAGGTTCGAGATCGATCTGGGCCAACGCGACGCCTGGACACGCGAAATCGCGATTCTCCGGGACGCGTTACGCGGATTGGACGGCTGGCTCTATCTCGAGTTCGACGTGCCGCGCCTCGGCTCGCGCATCGACGCGGTGCTCGTGCTCGGGAACGCGATCTTCCCGATCGAGTTCAAGGTCGGCGAACGCGAGTATCGGCGCGGCGACTACGAGCAGGCGTGGGACTACGGTCTCGACCTCAAGAACTTCCACGAGGCGAGCCATCAAGCGGACATCTTTCCGCTGCTCGTCTCCACAAAGGCGGAAAAGGCCGACATCGAATGGGCGCCGCCGCATCATGACGGCGTGAGGCCGCCGCGCCGCTGCAATGAGCAAGAGCTTCAGGCCGCGCTACGGCAAGGCCAAATGTTCGCCGCCGGCGTGGTCTGCGACGGCGATGCGTGGGGACGCGCGCCGTATCACCCGACACCGACCATCATCGAGGCGGCCCGCGTGCTCTACTCTCGCCACTCTGTCGAAGCGATTTCCCGTAACGACGCAGGCGCCAGGAACCTCCGCGTCACGTCCCGGCGGGTGGAGGCGATAATCGACGACGTCGCACGCAAAGGCGGCAAGGCGATCGTGTTCGTTACGGGCGTGCCCGGCGCGGGTAAGACGCTCGTCGGCCTCAACGTCGCGACGCAGCGCCGACAGCTTGGCCGGACCCACGCCGTCTACCTCTCGGGCAACGGGCCACTCGTCGACGTTCTGCGCGAAGCGCTCACACGTGACGAGTACGAGCGCTGCAAGGCGCAGGGTCGCCCGGAGCGGAAGGGTGCGGTCAAGCAGAAGATCAAGCCGTTCATCCAAAACATCCATCACTTCCGCGACGATGGAGTGCGCGACTCGACGCGTCCGCCTGCCGATCACGTCGTGATCTTCGACGAGAGCCAACGCGCTTGGAACCGCGAGAAGACCGCGGCGTTCATGGCCAAACGCAAGGGCCAGCCGGGCTTCTCGCAGTCCGAGCCGGAGTTCCTGCTCTCGTACGTCGATCGGCATCCCGACTGGGCTGTGGTCGTCTGCTTGGTCGGCGGCGGCCAGGAGATCCACACCGGCGAAGCCGGCATCGGCGCATGGCTCGAGGCGCTGCGCACGCAGTTCCCACATTGGCAGGTGCACGTCTCGCCGAACCTGAACGATTCCGAGTACGCGGCCGAAGACGCGATCGCCGCGCTCGATCGCGGAGGCCGAATCCAGCGCGAGCCGGACCTCCACCTCGCGGTCTCGCTGCGCTCGTTTCGAGCCGAGCAAGTGTCCGGCTTCGTCAAAGCGGTGCTTGATGGCGAGATCGAAGCCGCGCAGCGACTGCTCCGGTCGTTCGAGTCTCGCTATCCGATCCGCATCACGCGTGACCTCGACCAGGCTCGCGCATGGATCCGCGAGAACGCCCGAGGATCGGAGCGCTACGGTCTCGTCGCGTCGTCACAGGCCATGCGCCTCAAGCCGCACGCGATCGACGTCCGAGTCAGCATCGACCCCGTGCACTACTTCCTCGCCGCGGCAAGCGATACGCGGTCGTCGTACTATCTCGAGGACGCTGCGACCGAGTTCCAAATACAGGGCCTCGAGCTCGATTGGGTCTGCGTGACGTGGGACGCCGATCTCCGCCGCGACGGCGATTCGTGGGAACACTTCGACTTTCACGGCGACAAGTGGAGACGGATCAAGAAGCCGGAGCGGCAACGGTATCTATTGAATGCGTATCGCGTCCTGCTGACTCGGGCGCGACAGGGGATGGTGGTGTTTGTGCCGCCGGGGAATGCGAGGGACCTGACACGAACACCCGGGTACTACGACCAAACGTACGCGTATCTCAGGCGGCTCGGTGTCGCGGAACTGAGCGAGTGAGATTCAGGCCGATCTCGCGACTGCGGAGACGACTCCGACTGCCGCGACGATGACGGCGCCGCGACGCATGGTCATGCGGCACACGTCATGAACTTGCCCGGCTGGCAGCTGGCATCGGCCGCCTTGACGATCTCCGACCACGCAGACCTGGCCAGCGCCGGATCGCTCAATACGGGATCGCGCTTGCCGGCGCTCATATCGCGAAGAATTCTCCCGAAGGTCTGTAGTCGGATGTTGGGTCCAGTGAGTTCACGCCTTTCGTGATCTCCGTCTTGCTGAGCGGGCTCGCGGGGTTCGCCATCTGGTTGTACACGCCCATGTACTCGGCGTGGCCGGAGACCGTGTAGAAGTCGAGCGGCGCGCGAATCTGAATCTTACCGCCGACACCGCTGTTGGCGATCTCCTTGCCCCGAGCCCAAGCGTAGGCGTCGTCGGGCGTCGTCTTGGAGCCGTTGGTCATCGCGTCGAAGGACCAGCCGGTGTGCACGTGGACGGCGCCGAAGTAGGCGTTGCGTTCGGGATTCAGCGCGGCGACGGGCGTCATCGCGGCCTGAACGATCGCGGCGGAGTCGGATGTCTTGGGTTGGGCGTCGGTGGCGCAAGCACCGAGCAGCAGAGCGATGAGGCTCGCGAGTGCGATCGTGGTTGTCAGCGTTGGAGTGACAGCGTGCATGCGTGGCTCCGCGTGCTCGCTCGCCTTGGTAGAGGCGATTCAGGGAACATAGCTGCCAGGCACGGGGCGAGCTAGTCACTCGCACCCCATTTGGAAGACCGCGCCTTGACCTGTACCGTGTCCGACGAGCAAGTAAGAGAAGTCGTGGCACCGCGAGCTGTACAGATTTTCTTGGAGCTCGATCTGCTTGAGCACACGCCTGACGATGTCCTGTTGGCACATCTCGCTGCAGGACAGGATGACTATCGCATCTATCGGCTGAGCGACGACCTCGGCGCCGATGCGATCGCTGACATTCGAAGCACGCGGCGGTTCGATTTTGAGCGCCTGTCGTGGGCTGTCGCGTCAACAGAGCAACGCGCTAGGAGCGACACCGGTCACCTCGGCGCGCAACGGAGCTGGACTATCCACGGCCACTGTCCATTGCCACTCTTTTCACAGATTGGTTTCCATCTCTCTGCTTGGGCGAAGCCGATCACGCTGATCAATCGCAGAAAAGAATCTCAATGGGATGTGATTCGGCTTGAATCCGAGGCGACACCGCACGGAATCTTCTTTGACGTCACGAGCGGGCTTGAGCACACGTCTGATGCGTCTGGGCCGGTCGCGGTATTCATCTCGACAATGGGCAATCGAGCACCGCGAGAAGAGTTGCGTAGCTTCGTCGGCGACGATGGAGGGTCTCTAGCGGGCATCGTTGAGCTCACAACCTCGGCTCCCGCCGTATTGACTGCTGAGAATGCACCCCTAGCGACGATGGAAGTGGCGGCGGCGTTCTCGCGCATCGCCGCACTTTATCCGTATTCTCTCACTCGCGGCCTCTACGCTTTTGTGGCGGGCCCCGCGACGCTAGCGTGTATTGCCGGGCGTGCCGTCAATCCGAATATCATGAGGCAAGCCCACTTCGCTCATTTTGAATCGGGCAGATATGTGCGCGGCATCACCGTGCCGCTGGCCGGCCGCCCGAGACGCACCGCGGATTTCTCAGCCGATGCGATCGCATCGCGATCCCGAGTGTTGCTCGTGGCACGCAGCGCGGTAGATCAGCTGCGCGATACCTTGACACTGGGTCACCTCACCACGGGAATGCAGTTCGCGCCGGAAAACGCAGCAACGCAACAACTACTTAAGGAGCTTGAACATAGCGCAGAACCCACAGTTGAAGCGTTCGAACTCAAACTTGAGACGCGCCAACTTGGCTTCGGTATCGACCTACTGGATGCGCTACGCGACGTGTCTGAGGCAGGAATTCAGGACGTCACGCGACACCTCCTAGTTCACGAACTGTACCATTCGAGCCAAGCGCTTTGGCACGCAAACTACCGGCAGATAGGTCGGGCAGGCTCTGTGCTGGAGGAAATCGACTATTGGGCTGATGTGTATGCGATACAAGTGCTTGCACACTGGCGCGCAGACACCACTGGGATTGAGCTTCACGAAGCGATCACAAGCGAAATCGGCAACGTGATTTCCGGCATCTCCATCTTCGATCGTGCGGAGCACGGCACTCGAATCGACGTTCTCTTTGAGCGAAGGTTGCGACGCTATCTGATCTGGTGTCTGCAACTCGCTCGTTCCCAGACTCTACGGGTGGCGAAAAATGTCCCGCCATTTTTCTCCGCGCGCCTGATCGCAGAACTGGCACCCTTGGTCGGTCACCTCGATCCGCGGCACGACAAGATAGTACACCGGGCGACGCGCGATACCGAGTTGTTCATATATTGCGACGGGAAATTAGTTCGCGTTCCCGGGGACGCGAACGTGAGTCCGCATGCGTTCGTCGAACTCGTCCGCGCGTTCGACACCACTGGTGTCGTCGCGGCGATGACGCGAATCGTTGGTGCTCACACCGACGATCTCGCGCCATGGGCACTTCCTACTTAGCTCCCGATCGACAACGAAGGCAATGGACCCGTTGTGAGCAGCGATATCTGTCGTAGAAGGCGGCAGCGAAGCTCATAGCCTTCGAGCCGATAGTTGGTTCCTATGCGGCGGCCGACCAGCAATAGCGGCCGACGAGTGCTGGCAAGCGGGTCGCGCCGTAGTGCGACCATCGCCGCCTTGTCCGTTTGGCTTGGTCCCTGATCTGCCGGATGTGCGTGCCACTCCCCGAGGTAGCCGAGCCGCGGGTCGAGCTTGCGGAATGATCGTACAATCGGGAGACGAGATCCTTCAGGCAGCACGTACGTCGTCGCCGTGCTGCTCGACGACCTAACTTCGACTGCCGCGATGATCCAGGGTCGACGCGAAGCGAAAACGCCTACGAGGACTCCGCCCGTCTCCCGCGGATGAGCCCCGCGAGAAGCGACCTCAATACTCTGGCAAGCCGTCTCTGTGATCCAAGCGGCGCAATACATCCGCTCCTAGTTACCATTCCCACCGGTCCAGGTCTCTCAAACGGTGCGAAGTCGAGAGGGCGATATACCTCAACCACCTCTTCTGGGTATGTGAAACGACTGGTGAGGGTGTCGATTGCTACATTCGCGGTCAACGCTGCCACCTGTGCAACCGACACCGGTGAAGCATCGTTCACTGGCGCAGAACATCCCGCTTCAAAGGACAAGATCTCCTCACCGGCTGGGATCGTCAGAAAAGATGCGTCCCCGGTTCGGTCGCAGATTGGGATGTCCGTCGCCTCCGCTTGACGCCGTAGCCGCGCAATAGATCCGCCCCGATACAGCGCAGCCGAAAGCATCGAGCGCTCGTTCCACTGGCACAGTAACGAGAGCATGCTTGTGAATCCGGCAATTCCTGTAGTCTCCAGAACGAGATCTGCTCTGGAGAGGATCGGTCCAAGGGCTTCCGGATTCCACGAGGAGAGCGGGATTTCGCGGACAGTTGTCCATGGTGCTCGCGCAGCCAGCAGGGAGGCGACTCCGCGTACCTTGTGTTTGCCAACAGATCGCGCGTCCGTGGCGTGCCGAACCACATTGCCGGGCCGCAGGCGCTCGCCGTCGACCAGTACGAGTTCACCTACTCCTGCCTCAGCGAGACGAACGGCAACGTTCGACCCCACCGAGCCTACGCCAAACACGGCAACTACCTTTGTGGCCAAGACCTTGCGGTCAGGGCCGCAGCGGATCTGCAGTACTTCCTTGTCAGTAGGTGCGATCTCGATCGCTGCGGCAACTACTTCGCCGGCGATCTTCCGAACAAGAAGAACTAGTGGCTCGAGACCGACTTCGGTCTCCCATGCGACGATGACGACGGACGGCCGCGACGCCTTCGCGCAGAGGCGTTCGAAGTTCGACATTTGCTGCTCGTTTAGCAGCTTCCTTACATCCGCCAAGGAGTGTGGCGGAACTACAGCGTCCCCTACGTGATACCATCGTCCCGGCAGTCTGCCGCTTCCACCTGAAGCGATCTGCAGCAGCGACTTATCGTTGAGCCAGCTCGCACTGATCGTACCGCTTTCTCCTGCGGCTAGCTTGAGGGTACCAACATCAACCAATGCGAATGCGTCAGTATGGATCCTCTCGAAGTAGAGGTGTGCGTCCAGTGTGTTATCCGCGCGCGCGAATTTGTCGTTTGTGCGTCGTACCCACTCCTCAATACGCGCCACGAATGCAGCTAGCGTAAGCCACTCCGAAAAGTGCGCCCCCGAACGCCACAGGCATACTTCTCCTGCCGCGTTGACATGCCGTGCTCTCAAGTCTTGGACGAACAGGCGCGGGTGATTGAACGGCCACCCGTCGTGGAACACGATTTTCATGGTCGATGCGGGAGTAAGCGGCTTGAATGCTTCTGCTATCGGACCGACCCAGGTCCTGCAGTCGCTTGCGGCAGCCTCGAAGCCCGCGCGGATCAACTCCGTCTGAAAACGCTCGAGCGATGCGCGATCGAGCGTGGCGACCTCAAGCGAAGCCACTCGCTTCGCGTGATCCGGTTGCCGTCACTGCCGTAATTTTCTTGATCTCTTTACCCTGTTCGTCACAACCGGGAGGAAGCGGGAAACACCAGCCCCGATTGTTGCTCCGTCCGATGATGGCACGCCACGCAGCGGCAGCCGGACATTTCTTCTCCGCGAGCGCAGCCGACGCTTGCGCCGCGAGCGCTGTGAACGTGTTGGCAGCAGACGATCGCTCCACGGTCGTGGGTGCCGGCGCGTAAGGTGAACCGAGGGCCGGATCAAGCAGATTCGTGTTGCCGTTCAGTTGGTCAGCAATTGCCGCCAAGGTTGCTGCCAAAATCTCAGCGAAGCTGCTTCCAGTGACTCCCGCCTTGAACGCATGATACGTAAGTAGCTCGAAGTAGAGCCCGCCCGGCTTTCGGTCGCCCAGGTGGTGACACCTGATCTGTCGAACAAGCTTCACAGTCGGAACGTATGCCCCGTCGCCGTTCACCTTCACCGTTTTGTTCATTTGCGACGTGAGTTCCGCGAGCTTCTCAGGATCGGTCTCGACCCACCATGCTCGCGTATCAGCGAGCGCCCAGGTCTTCGGATCTCGATTGGGGATTCCCCACTTGGTTCCCATCCGGACAGCGGGAACGACATCGACAGAGAATTCGTCACCATCGTCACCAAACTTTACCTTGATGGATCGATGCTGCGGCTTTGCTCGTTGTCCGTACTTCGCCACGAGGCAATCGCGCACCACGCCAAATACAGAGGTCGGGTTAACGGTGGTGTCGAGACGGGCTAGCTTTGAGAAAACGTCTACATCCCTTCCCGGATGAATTCCGGTGTGCCGCGCGTACGACCCAATTAGTACGGTGTCGATACCCCATGATCGCAGCTTCCCATCATCCTCGAGGTGCGAGCGTATCTCGCTATGAGCGTGAGTCGCCAACTCCCGCCGCTTCACATTGATCTCGATATGAGCGAGTGCGTCCGCGAACTGCTCTTGAAGCTTCTCCATCCGACCCCCCTTGCGTGCCTGGCGTGATGCCAGCCGACGCCGCGATTGTGCGAGAACTCGTGCTCCATCTGCTCATCGCCACCCAGGACGTCAAGCGCGTCTGAAACATCTTCGTTCGGGTTGGGGTCTCCTAGTGGGTGTTTCGGCGGGGCTCGCGCGAGGTACCGTAGCCGGCGGGAACTCGCCGGCGTTGTCTTCAGAGCGCAAAGCGATCCGAGAGTCGCTTAACGACGGGGGGTGTGGACCGGCGTGGTGGTGACCTCAGCGGTCTTGCCTACCAACTCCAGCACATTTCGCTGGTTGCTGGTGAGATAGCTAGTCCCCTACCGCCCCTTAAACTCCGGCTTCCTCTTCTCGACGAAAGCTTTGGTCCCCTCCCGCGCATCATCCGTATGCGCCGACATCGTCGCCGCCACCGCCTCGTAGTCGAGCATCTCGTCCAGCGTCGAGACGAGCGCCTTGTGCACGAAGCGCCGAGCGAGATCCACCGCCACACTCGGCCCCCGCGCCAGCTTCCGCGCATACTCCATCGCAGCGTCCAGCGCCTTGCCTTCATCGACGAGCACGTCGATCAACCCTTCGCGATACGACTCTTCGGCGTCGAGAATGTCCCCGGTCTCCACCATGCGTAGCGCAGTAGACAGCGACGTCACCCGCGGCAACAACCAAGTGATCCCGCAGTCCGGCGCGAACCCGAGTCTCACCATCGCCGCGCACATGCGCGCGGTCTTGTCTGCAAACCGCCGATCGCACGCCAACGCGTAGGCGAGACCCGCGCCCATGGCAGGCCCGTGGATGGCAGCGATGACGGGCTTGTCCACCTCGACGATCATGCGCACGAACTCGGCGAACGGGCCGGCGGGCGTCTTTCGTTGATAGCGCGCGAGCGGTTTCTCGGAGATGCCGGGGATGCCGCGGTCGCCGCCGCCCGACAGCCACTCGGCGTCGCCGCCGGAGCAGAAGGCTTTGCCGGCTCCCGTGAGAACGATCGCGCGGACCTCGTCCCTGAATCGCAGCTCGCGGAACAGCGTGACGAGGTCGGTCGCGAGGTCCCAGTTGACCGCGTTCATGCGTTCGGGGCGGTTGAAGGTGACGACGCCGACGTTGCCGTCGACTTGGAAGAGATAGTGGTCTTTGTCGGCCATGGCGGCGGCTCTCCTAAAAAAGCGAGCTACGAAAAAATCTTGAGCTTGTCCATTTCCCAAAACGCGCGGAGCGAGACGAGCTTGCCGGCGGCGTTGACGCGATAGACGAACACGCCTTCGGCAATCGAGACCATGCCGCCGGGCAGTACGGCCGTGATCGCGCCGACGTTGGCGCACTCGTCGCCTGCGGCGTAGCTGTCGCGGATGTTCATCATCACCTTGTTCGGGCCGATCACAGTGTCCCAGAACTTTCCGATGGCCTCTTTGCCCCGATGGCCTTTGCCGGTGGGGTCAAGGGCAGAAACGCCTACGGGATCCTCGACAATCGCGTCGTCGGCGAAGTTTTCGAGCCAGGCGGCTCTATCCTTCTTATGCACGGCGTCCATCGAGCGCTGAGAAGCGAGGCGGGCAGCATGTGGGTTGCTCATATTTCCTCGCGAATGGCCGTCAGGCGGCGTGCAGCTCCCGAACGATCGTTCGTACGCGATCTTCGTCGGCTCGGAGCTTCGGCGGGAGGTCCAGAAGCACGGTGGTGAAGAGACCGGCGCAGCGCTGCTTCACCTTCTTCGCCAAGTCGTCGTAGGTGGCGATGATGGCCCACTCCTCGAGCATCTTGTCGGTGATGAGCTTCGGCAGCTCGGTCCACTTCCCTTCCTTCGACAGCTGATGAAGCTGAGTGCCGAGATCCTTCCAGCCGTGATGCTCGAGCACGCCGTGGTAGGTGCGAGTCGAAGCGTAGAACGCGATGTGCTGCTTCAAGGCCTGCTTCGCCTTCATCACCTCGCCCTCGTCCTTGCCGATCGCGAGAAAGGGCGCGCCGATCACGTTGATGTCGGAGAGCTTCCGTCCTGCTTTCTTGGCGCCGGCTTCGATCGCGGGAACGGCGATCGCTTTCGTGTACTCGAAGGTTCCGATCGGATGCAGGCGAACGCCGTCGCAAAGCTCGCCGCTGAGCCTGCACATGTAGGGATTCACGGCAGCGATGTAGACGGGAGGTGCGGGGTAGTCGATGGGCCCGGGATTGAAGAAGGGCGGCATCAGCTTGAACTTGTAGTGCTCGCCTTCGAAGGGCTCGAACTTTCCGCCGTTGGCAAAGCTCGTGAACATCGCCTTCATGCAGAGCAGATACTCGCGGAGCCGCGGTCCCGGCGGTGCCGTCCACGGTGTCGCGTAGCGAAGCTCGTTGTGGCCTTTCACTTGCGTGCCGAGGCCGAGATTGAAGCGGCCGCCCGAGTACTGCTGAAGATCCCAAGCGATCTGCGCAACAATCAATGGACTCCGCGGAAACGCGATCGCCACGTTGGTGCCGAGCGTGATCGACTTCGTGTGCTCGGCTGCAACCGTGAGCGGTAGAAACGGATCGTGACCTGCTTCCGGCGTGCAGGCGCCGTCGAAGCCCAGCTCTTCGACTTTTCGCGCGGCCGCGGCGACGTCGTGGATCGAAGCCGTCACGTGACCGGTGCCCGCGTATTGCGCGGTATCGGGATTCATCAGACCGGTCTCGATCTTGAGCGTCATCGCTTCTCCCCTCGCCTGCTGCCATTTGGGCCATTGGCGATGGCATGCTTGGCAGCGATGTACGCGAAGGTCATCGCAGGTCCGATGGTGCCGCCGGCGCCCGGGTAAGTCGGGCCCATCACCGAGGCCGAGCAGTTGCCGATCGCGTAGAGACCCGGAATCACCGATCCGTCGCGACGGACTACGCGTGCCGCCGTGTCCACCTTGAGTCCGCCCTTGGTGCCGAACTCGCCCGGGTACACCACGATGCCGTAGTACGGCGGCTTCTCGATCGGCGCGAGACAAGGATTCGGCTTCACTTTGTCGTCGCCGTAGTAGCGATCGAAGCCGCCCTCGCCTCGCTTGAACTCCGGATCGTTGCCGGCTCGCGTGTTCTCGTTGAAGCGACGCACTTGGTCTTCGAGGCCTTCGCCGTCGATGCCGAGCTGGCGTGCGAGACCGGCGACAGTTTCGGATTTTTTGAGATAGCCTTCGCGAAGCTGCTTCGGCAGCGACCATTCGGGCTGCTGCGCGCCCGGTAGAAAGGGCCCGAACGGGTACTTCGCGCGATAGGTCGCGTCGAAGACCATGTACGCCGGCACGCTCGGCGCCTCGGCCGTGTTCTTCGCGTACATCACCTGCACGACGTTGGCGTAAGGCGAGGCCTCGTTGACGAAGCGACGTCCGAGCTTGTTGACGAGGATGCAGCCCGGCAGGCCCTTCTCCACTACGAGCACGCGTGCGCGGTCTTCACCCGGCACGACGGTGACGGGGCCCCACCACGCTTCGTGCATCCAATCGAGATCCGCGCCGAGAGCGCCGCCCATGCGAATGGCATCGCCGGTGCTCGCTGGGCTGCCCGACGTCCACTCGACGCGGGTAGGATTCGGCAGATACTTCGCGCGCATTTCCGGATTGCTCTCGAAGCCGCCGGCTGCCAGCAGCACGGCTTGCCGTCCGTGGATGCGAACCTTGTTGCCTTTCCGCATCGCGATCACACCGACCACGCGGCCGTCCACGACGACCAGATCTTCGACGGGCGCTTCGAGCCAGAGCGGAATGCTCCGCTCCATCATCGAGAGCCTAAGCGGCGCGATCAGCGCGTTGCCGAGCGAGAGCGTACGATCGCGCTTGGTCCTCGCGCGCCACGCGACGTCGAGCCAGTATCGCGACATGATCTTGGCGGTGAGCTGCATCCAGCCCGGATGTCGCGCGAGCAAGTGATGCGCTTCGGTCGCAGTCATCGACACGCGGCCGAACACCAGCTCTTGCAGAGCCGGCTCGCGCATCTTCTCGAACTCGTCGCCAAGTCTGCTTGCGTCGAAGTGCGAGGCTTCGAGGGAGCGGCCGCCGGGCTTACCGCCGGGCATCTCGGCGTAGTAATCCATGTACGTGAGCATGCACTCCATGCGGAGATGCGTTTTCGCGAACATGTACTCGAGCATCTCGGGTGCGCCGTCGACGAAGGTCTCGAGCTTCTCGTCCGGCACCATGCCGCGGGTCACGTTTTTCAAATACGTGAGCGACTCCTCGCGCGAGTCGGGCACGCCGGCCTTTTTCATCAGCGAGTTGTTTGGAATCCAGATGCTGCCGCCCGACATGGCGGAGTTGCCGCCGTAGAGCGCGGTCTTTTCGAGAACGAGAGTGCTCGCGCCGAGATCGTGAGCGACGATGGCGGCAGTCATTGCGCCGGCGCCGGAGCCGACCACCAGGAAGTCGACCTCGTGGTCGAAGGCGCTGCCGGCGGCTGCGTTCACCGCTTGAGCACGACGGCGGCGCCGTTGCCGCCGAGACCTAGCGTTTGACCGAGGCCGACCTTCGCGTTCGGAACTTGCCGGCCTCCGGCTTCACCGCGGAGCTGAGTCGCGAGCTCGACGACTTGGAAGATGCCTTGCGCGGTCGTCGCTTCGCCGAACGACAAGAAACCGCCGCTAGGGTTGATGGGCAGGCGTCCGTTCGGCGCGGTGTCGCCGCGCTCTAGCAGCTTCTCCGCTTCGCCCGGTTCGCAGAAGCCCCAGTCTTCCGGGAACGACAGCTCGTAGTAGACGGTGTTGTCTTGCAGCTCGATGAAGCTCACGTCTTTGTGACCGACGCCGGCCCCCTTCATCGCTTTCTCCACCGCGAGTGCGGCTTCGCTGTGATAGGTCTTGCCGCCCGGCGGAGTCGCGCCGGCTATGCCGCGCGGAATGCCGTCGTCGAACTTCGCTGTCGCTACTGCGCTCGACGCAACCCACACCGGCTTCCTGCCGCCGAGCTTCTTTGCGAAGTCAGCCGAGCAAATGACGACCGCCGCTGCGCCGTCGCTCACCGGACAGATCTCGAAGAGGCGGAGCGGGTACGAAACCAGATTCGACTTCATCACCTCTTCGACGCTGGTCTCCTTTCGGAAACGCGCCATCGGATTGTGAACGCCGTTCTTGCGAGCTTTGACGGCGATCTTCGCGAGCTGCTCTTCCGTGGTGCCGAAGTCCTTCATGCGACGGCGACACATCACCGCCCAGAACGCAGGTCCCGGCATGCCGACGCAGGCTTGGCGGAGATACTCGGGATCCGTCTCTTCCTGAACGCCGGAAGTTTGGATGAAGCCTTTCGGCATCTTCTCGCCGCCGACGACGAGAAGCACGTCGAACATTCCGCCTGCCACCAGCGAGTAGCCGACGTTGAAGGCGTTGGCGCCGGCGGCGCAGCCCGCAGAGAGGTTGTAGACGGGGATGCCCGTCGAGCCCATCTCTTCAACGATGTCGTTGCCGTTGAGCCCCCAGCCTCTGCCGCCCGAGAAGCGCGAGCTTGCCGAGCACACGGCTTGGATCTGTTTCCAGCTCACGCCCGCGTCTTTCAGCGCGGCTTCGGTAGCAACGCGCATCATTCCGGTGACGGAGCGATCTTCGAACTTGCCCCAGGGATGCATCCCGAGGCCGACTATGGCGACGTCTCTCATGACTTGAACTTCCAGGTGGTGATCTCGTTGCCTTCGTCGTCGTGACAGAGCGCGTCGATCACGAGCTCGACGCGAGTTCCTACTTCTACGCTGCGCGGATCGCTCGACGTCATACGACCGAGCACGCGAAGCCCGTCGTCGAGATCCACCACGCCCATCGCATAAGGCTGATACGGCTTGTCGAAGCGAGCCGGCGAAGGAGGTGGATAGTCTTGCACCGCGACGCTCCAGACCGTGCCTTTCGGACCGAAGAGCGCGTCCTCGATCTTCGAGTCACTGCACTCGGGGTTGTGACAGACGGCAGCGCGCGGGAAGTAGGGCGTCTTGCAGCTCGTGCAGCGCGAGCCGACCAGACGCGGGCCTTCTGGGGCTTCGACGAAGATGTTGGCGACTACCGGAGTCCTTTTCATCACTTTGCCTTCGGTGCGGCACTCGTCAGCGCCGGGAGAATCTCGAGACAGTTGCCGACGATGCCGTAGTGCGCGTAGCGGAAGATCGCAGCCGATGCATCCGAGTTGATCGCAACCAAGCGCTTGGCCGCAGCGCAGCCCACCATGTGCTGGCTCGCGCCGGAGATGCCGGCTGCTATGTAGAGCGCAGGCTTCGTGATCTTGCCGGTGAGTCCCACTTGCTGGGGCGGCTTCGCCCAGCCGTCGTCCACGATGGGGCGGGACGCGCCGGCCATGCCGCCGAGAGCGGCGGCGAGGTCCTCTACCAAGTGGAAGTTTTCTTTGGTGCCGAGGCCGCGACCGCCGGCCACGACTATGCTCGCGTGCTCGAGGCGCGGGCCGACTGCGGCTTCGGGTCTCTCGACCAAACGGATGCGCTCGGTGACGCTGGAGACATCGACGGCGACGCTCGTCGCTGGTGCGTCACCGGTCGAAGCGGCGAGCGGCTCGGGGAGCACGGCATTTGGATTGACGGAGATGAGACAGGGCTCGTTCACGCCGAGTCGGTAGACGACGCGAGTGTCGCCGCCGAAAGCCGCGCAAGTCGCGAGCACTGCCCCACTTTCCAGCGCGATGTCGATGCAGTTCATCGCGGCGCCGATGCCGAGACGACCCGCGAGCCTCGCTGCAACGACTCGCGCATCGAAAGTCTGCGCGAAAACCCAAGCTCGCGGTGCGCCGCCCGTGGCCGCTTTCGCATAGCCGGCGAGCGCCGCGACGTACGCATCGGGCTTCATTTCATCCAGCGTGCCCGCGCCTACTTGATCCACGGCGACCGCGCCGAAGCGCGCCGCATCGCGAGCCACACCGGACGGCATCGCACCGACGACGAGAAGCCTCAGCTCGCCGCCGAACTTTCTCGCGAGCGTCAGCGGCTCGCCGAGCTGCTCTTCTAGAGTCTCGGGCCTCAAGCCCCACGTACAGACGACGACTGCGCTTCCACTCATGATCGAAGGCTCACAGCACGCCGTCTTGGCGAAGTCGGTCGTAGAGCTTGGCCGCGAGCTCCGCGGGGGCGCCACCTTGGAGGATCTCGCAGTCGCCGCGCACGGTGGGCACGAACTGCTTCGTCATCCTGACTTTGGGGGCGATCGCAGCGGCATCGAGCCCTAGCGCTTCGAGAGTCATCTCGGTGGGCGTTGCCTTACGCGCCTTGAGCTTCGACTGCATGGTCGGATAGCGCGGCGTGCCAAGCTCGTTGCTGACGGTGACGATGGCAGGAAACGAGACCTCGACGATCTCGTCGCCGTCCGGCGTTACGCGCGTCACGCGGGCAGCTGCACCGGTTACCTTCACGTCTTTCGCCACCGTGACGACCGGCGCGCCGAGCAGCTCCGAGAGAAACGCGGGCACCAAGCCTTGATCGTCGTCGGACGCCTGACGGCCGCAGAGGATCAGATCCGCGCCGCCGCTCTTCTTCACATAGGCCGCAAGAATGCGCGCGATCGCGAGACAGTCGAGAGTCGCTGCATCCACCGGCACGTTGACGACCTCGTCGGCGCCGAGGCTGAGTGCATGCTTCAGCATGTCGGCGCCACGGGGACCTACGGAAATCACCGTGAGCTTCACGTCCACGCCGGCGTCGCGAAGACGGAGCACGGCTTCGATGGCCTGCTCGTCGTAGGCGTTCATGAGACGAGGGATCGTGGTCTGAGTGAGAGACTTGCCGTCTTCCCCGATCACGAGACGGCCTTCGAGCGCGTAGTTGTTTACCGCGTCCGGATCGAGAACTTCCTTGGCACAGACGATTGCGCGCATAGCTTCAACGCTTTTCTTCAACGACGAAGAGCATGCCCGACTCGCACCACACGCTGTCGGGCAGATAGCCGTCGGGCTTCTTCGAGAGGTCGATCATGAGATACCAGCGCCACGGCGGGTCGCCGTGGTCGATGTATTCGCCCGTCAGCACGCCGGCAAAGTCTTGGCGTGCGGCATACTTGGTCCCTGCGACCGGCCCGCCGCCGTCGCACTCGGCGCGACGCCCGGCCATCTCCGGGTCGAAGCCGGCGACTACGGGCAGAGCTTCCGGCGGCACAGTGTCGGTTGCATCGGTCACTTCGGTCACTCGGAAATTCCGCAAAGATCGTCGAAGGCCGCGAGCGCCTCTTCGACCAAGTCGAATACGATCTGGCGCGCCGGCTTCATCTCGGTGACGAAGCGAACACCCTGACCCGCCGCCTCGAACATGAGATCGGCACGGCGGTTGTCGTTGGCACCCTGGATGTACTCGGAGCTGAGCAGCATTTGGTAAGGCGAGCCGAGCGTGGGCGGCGCCTCGGGCTTCTTCCACTCTTCCGTCCACGGACATTTGGTGACGCGCATCGCAAAGCCGGAGACCGACTTCGAGTAGACGGTATCGTCGGCGGTCGCGGCGAGCAGCTTCTCCTTGATGATCATGTCGGAGTCCGACTCGCGGCAAGCGAGCCAGAGCGTGCCGGTCCAAACGCCGTGAGCGCCGAGGCAAAGAGCTGCGGCCAGATGACGGCCCGTCGTGATGCCGCCGGCTGCGATCACCGGCACGTCACCGGCGACGGACGCGACTTCGGGGACAATCGAGAAAGTGCCGACGTCGCCCGTGTGACCGGCTGCGTCGTAGCCCTGCGCGATGATCGCGTCCACGCCGGCGGCGACCTCGCGCTCGGCTTGGCGCGCACGACCGACGAGGCCGAAGACTTTCATGCCGCGCTCGTGCGCGGCCTTGATCATGAAGGCCGGGCTGCCGAGCCCGGAAACGAACACCGGGGCCTTCTCCTCCAAGACCACCTCGAGCTGCTTGCGCGGGATGTCCTGGTTGAGCCCGCCCCAGCGGTGGAGGTCCTGGGCCGCCTTGGGCGGCGGGACGTTGTACTTTTTCTTGATCATGTCGGCGTAGGCCCGGTGCTCGGCCGGAATCTTCGCCAAAAGCTGATCGAGGGTGTCCGTCGGCGGCGCCGAAGACGGCAGGACGAGATCGATTCCGAAAGGCTTGTCGCCGACCCGCGAGCGGATCCACTTGATGTCGTCCGAGATGTGCTCGGGCGTGTGCATCGCCTCGCCGAGCACGGCGAAGCCGCCGGCATTGACCACGGCGGCCACGACGTCCTTGCAGTGGGTGAAGGCGATGATGGGGAATTCGATCCCCATCAAGTCGCAGAACTTGGTCCGTAAGGGGTCCTTGGCCATGGTCACTCCTCGCAACTCAGCGCAATTCAGCGCAACCCAGCGATTGCCGGCCGGTCTCGGGAAACTAGCCCGACCTGGCGACTAGAACAAGTTCTACCAGCAACCTCGCGGGTCCTGCGGCTTTCAATCCACTCGAACGTGCGTGCTACGGTGCCGGCGACAACGCTACGCGCAGTACTACACGCGCGGTTGGCTGAGCTTCTCCACGCTAGGGTTGGAGTCTCGACCTACCAAGCCGCGACCGAGGACGACCGCGGTGAACGGGCTGTCGATGCGCTGAGTGCAGCGAAAGCGCTGTTCGGGATCGGACGCGTGGTCTGCGGTCTGCCGAACGCGAAGTACGGCGCTGACGGAATCGCCGAGGTGGCACCCGCAAGCGCCGAGGTGCGCGCGGCCGACGTCGCGGCCTCGCCTTGCCTGGAGCGTCGTGCCGACGGGACGCGGCGCGAGCCTCGAGCTACGCTTCTCACGTCGCCCCCGCACGGGGCACCCCCGAGTGGGGACAACCGCATATTTTACCGCGGCCCATCCAACCGAGCGGGATTTCGCACTTCGAAAGTTCCCGCATGCGAAGCCTCTCAGGACTTGTTAAAGAGTAGGCGTTGGAACACGCTTGACCGAAGCGTGTCAGGGGCGGGCCTGCTTTAGGGGAGCAGGTTCCCGAAGTGGTTCGGCGCAAGTTGGAGGGACCGATGCAACGGACTTTGAGGATCGCGTTTATCGCCTGGTTGGCTTGCGGGGTGTTCGTGCCCGCGCAAGCGAACGCGCTCGTCATCGATTTCGATACGCTGCCCTCCGGAACCATTCTGCAAGCGAGTCATCTTCCTCCCGGCTACACGCTCACAGTAGACAACAAGAACGCTTCTCACCCGGACAGCGCGGTGGTTTTCGACTCGGCCTGCCCACCGGGCAACGTCGGCAGCAGCTGCACGGGCCAGGATCCTGACCTGCTCACGCCCGGCGGCGGGATCGGGAACGACACGGCTCAAGCGAAGATCGTGGTCGTCGTGGAAGATGTCGTCGACACGACACCGGCCAACGGCCTCGTGGACGACCCGGACGATGAGGCGAAAGGGTCGAAGATCACGCTCGGTTTCCCGGGCGCGCGGAAGCTTCAATCGATCCGCCTCATCGACATCGACACGACGGAAGGCGCGACCAAGATCGTCCTCCAGCTCGCAGCGGGCGGTACTCAGAATGTCACCGTTGCCGCTCTCGGCAACAACTCGGCGCAAACCATCACGTTCGCGAATCCGCCCGACATCCTCGGGTTCACCGTGGATTTCTACGGCTCCGGAGCGATCGACGACATCACGATCCAGAGCATCTGCGGCGACGACATCAAAGACCCCGGCGAGGAGTGCGACTGCAACGACGACGACCTCTGCCCCGGCGAGTGTCAGGACGACTGCACCTGCCCGGGCGAGGTGACGACCACGACGTCGACTACGACGTCGACCAGCACGACGACGACGACACTGCCGCCGGTTTGCGGCAACGGGATCCTCGAGGCCGGTGAAGTCTGCGACGACGGCGTCGACAACAGCGATACGAACCCCAACGCCTGCCGCACCGATTGCACGCTGCCCTTCTGCGGTGACGGCGTGCACGACACCGAGACCGAAGCCTGCGACGACGGCGAAGCCAACAGCGACACGGTCCCGAACGCCTGCCGCACGGACTGCACGCTCCCCGACTGCGGCGACGGCGTGCTCGACGAAGGCGAAGAGTGCGACGACGGTAGCGGCAATAGCGGCACGACGCCGGATGCCTGCCGTCTCGACTGCACCGAGCCGATCTGCGGCGATGACGTCATAGACACCGGCGAAGAGTGCGACAACGGCGCGTTGAACAGCGACACGACCCCCGGCGCCTGCCGCACGGACTGCACGCTACCTTACTGCGGCGACGGCGTCGTCGACGCACCGACCGAGGCCTGCGAGCCGGCCACTCCGAACGCCGAGCACTGCACCAATACGATCGACGATGACGGCGACAACTTGATCGATTGCGCCGACACAACGGACTGCCCTGTCAACGTGCCCAAGTGCGGCTTCAACTGTCAGCTCGCGACTTGTCAGCAGATCATCAAGGACCCGGCCTACATCAAGTTCGAGAGAGGCGAGAACGGTGCCGACATGCTGTGGATCCACGGCCGCTTCATCGCGGACGGCGACCTCGATCTCGACAACGACACCGTTTCGGTGATGCTCTCCAACGTCAACGGCGTCATCTACCAAGGCACCCTCGTCGGCGGCCAGCTGGACAAGATGGTCAACGGCAAGGGGCGCTACGTGTTCCGCGATCGGAGCGCGCGTCGAGGTGAAGGCGGCGACGCCGACGGCATCTACCGCGTGACCATGCGCATCGTGAAGCACGAAGGCGTGGACTTCGTGGCGTTCCGAGTCCGCGCTTACGGAGATCTATCGGCGGCAACCGAGCCCTTGATGACCACACAGATCATGGCCGGCGACAACGTCGGAGCGCTCACGGTCCGCTGGAATCGAAGTTATCAGGGCTGGGTGTTGCGCCAGAGCGACTTCAACGACGACGAAAACTAGCCCTAGCGCCGATCTCTGAAACGAAGAAGGCCGCGCTCACCTCGAGCGCGGCCTTCTTCGTTACTCAGTGCCGTCGACGCTCCAGATACCCGGACCGCGAGCCGAGATGTAGAGGAAGACGAAGCAGTAGAGCGCGGCCATCTCTCCTTGATTCTGGATCGGCAGCGGCGCTTGCATGCCGTGCGCCATCCAATAGGCGAACGCCATCAGACCGCTGCAAAGGAAGGCAGCCGAACGCGTTTGAAGGCCGATCGCGACGAGCGCGCCTCCGACGAGCTCGATGCTGCCCGCAACCCAGATCACGAACGCCGGCGCTTCGGCGGGGGCCGGTGTCGGAAAGCTCAAGAGCTTGCTCGACCCGTGCCAGAGGAAGAGGAAGCCGCTCACGATCCGCAGCAATGCGTAGCATTGCGCTTCATACCCTTTCATGAATCCAACCATCGTTTCGCACCTCCCCGTCAGCGAAGACTCGCGGACGCGGCGTCAGGACTAGCGCCCTGCAGGAGGCGAGTCCATGCGCCGCGCGTGAAGGCGCCTGCGGCACACTTTTGTCAGTCGAGGTCTCGGAGCGCGCGAGCGACCGCAGAAGGCAGCGGGCGCGCGCCGTCCCCGCCTAGACGCCGGTCTATTCCTTCGAGCTCGCGAATGAGATCGAGCACTTCCGTACGAGCATAGGGACCGCCCGCGGCGGCGCAAAAATGCGTGCGACAGCCGAACGGGCGATCGCTGTAGACGAGACACTTGCCCTTCGCATCGAGGAGAGGACAAGCGCCGTCGTCACGAAGCGGAAGCTTGACGCGCCCCGCTCGCCGAAGCGCGCGCGCTGCGATCCGCGCTTCTCCGCGCGTGAGATACGGAATCATTCCCGTCAGCTGAAAGCGGCAACACTCGGTTCTGAGCGTGCAAGCGCGCTCGACGGGACGCGCCTCGAGTTTTCGATAGACGCCGAGCACTTCGGCTTCAATGTCCGCCGTCGCGTCGCGCGCGGGGGCTTTGCGAGAAGGCCTCATCCGACGACGATCGTGAGCTCGACTCGAGATTCCGGCTTCAGCGAAGCGCTGATGATGCAGTTGCGCTCGGCTTTCTCGAGCACGCGCCTGGCGCGCGCTTCCTCGATACCGGGCGGCAGCACGAGCGTTGCCTTCGTATCGAAGCGAGTGAAGCGCATCGCGCCGTCGACACGATCGAGAGTGCCTTCGACCTCACAGCGGAGCGAGGTCCACTCGAGCTTCGAAGCTTTCGCTACCGCGCGGAAAGTCAGGACTAAGCAATCGCCGAGCGCGGCGGCAACGAGCGTTTCGGGAGACCAACGATCGCCCGATCCGTCGAACTCCGTCGGCGGCGCGCTCGGCAGCTCGGAAAGTCCCGGGCTCGACAGTGTGACCAAACCCTCCGGCGCCGCTACGGCCGACGCACGATACAAATGAGGAAGTGCCTGCATCGCCAATCCCTCCAATGCTCTCCGATGCTGTCCGTAGCGCGACCGTTCCGCGCCCGCAATGCGACCCACCTTGTCTCCGCCCGAGCATCGTAATACGTCCCGAGCTGGCGGCGTCGACGCACGCGGTAAATCTGATGAATGACGGCGCTTTGTCAGGCCTAAAGGTCCTCGAGCTCGGCCAGATGGTGTCGGCGCCGTACTGCGCCAAGCTCTTCGCGGACTACGGTGCCGACGTCGTCAAAATCGAGCCGCTCGCGGGCGATGCAGCGCGAAGCTGGGGGCCCTTTCCGGCCGACGCACCCCACCCCGAGAAGAGCGGGCTCTTTTTTTTCTTGAATACCAACAAGCGCGGCATCGCGCTCGACGTCGATGCGCCGCGCGGGAGGGAGATCTTCCTTCGGCTCGTCGCCGATGCCGATCTCTTGATCGAGAATCAGCTTCCTCCTCAGGCACGGTCACGCGGTCTCGACTACGCCTCGCTCCGTGCCGCGAACCCGAACCTCGTCGTCGTCTCGATCACTCCCTTCGGTCAGACCGGCCCCTACGCCGACTGGAACGGCTACGATCTGAACGCCTATCATCTGACCGGCGCGAGCCATCGCTACTGTGGTCGCCCGGGTGAGGCGCCGCTCGAGCACGGGACTTTCGCCGCGGACTTCTACGGCGCGATGACGGCAGCGACTTGGGGACTCGCCGCGGTGTTCGGCCGCGATCTCGTCGGGGGCGGCGAGCAGGTCGACGTCTCCTGCGCGGAAGCCATCGCCGCGACTTTCGTCGGCGGGCAAAACATAGGAGCCCTCGCACAAGACGGCAAGTGGGAGCGGCGAACGGGAGTCGGCATGCCGCTCGGCGCGCCCGCGACCATTCTTCCTTGCAAGGACGGCCACGTTTGGATGCTCGCGCTCGAAGCCGGCCAGTGGAACGGCCTCGTCGGCGCAATGGGCAATCCCGAATGGGCCGCTATCGACATGTTTCAAGACATGTTCAGCCGCGCGCAGAACTCCGACGTCATCTACCCGATGATCGAAGAGTGGACGATGCAGCACGGGAAGTTCGAGCTGATGGAGATGTGTCAGGCAGCCGGCTGCCCTGTTACCGCCGTCTTCACGGTCGAAGAAGCTGCGCGCCACCAGCACCTTGCCGCGCGCAAGTACTTCGTCGATCTCGAGCACGATGTTCTCGGACGCGTTCGCGTGCTCGGCGCGCCCTTCAAGCTACCGGCCTGTCCGGGCGGTCCCGTGCGTCCCGCGCCGCTGCTCGGCCAGCACGCGGAAGAGATTCTGACGACGCGGCTCCGTCTCGCTCGCGGCGACGTCGAGTCTCTGCGGGCCGAGGGCGTGATTCGATGACCCCGAAGCGCCGTCCTCTCGAAGGAATCCGTGTCGCCAACTTCGGCTGGGTATGGGCGGGGCCCGTGGTCGGCCAAACGCTCGGCTTCCTCGGCGCCGAAGTGTTGAAGATCGAGTCGCGCGCGCGCATCGACCTCACGCGCACGTTGCCGCCTTTCGCCGGTGGCGTTCGCGATCCCAATCGCAGCTTATCGAACCACGCCTGCTGGGCCGGCAACGGCTCGATCACGCTCAACCTCACCAAGCCGGAAGCGCGAGACTTAGCACTTGCTCTCATCGCGAAATGTGACGTCGTCGTCGAGAATTTCGGACCCGGCTTCATGCCTCGAATCGGCCTCGGCTACGAAGACCTTCGAAAAGCTCGCGAGGACATCATCGTCTTCTCCATGCCGGCCGCAGGGCTCTACGGTCCGTTGAAGGACGTTCGCACTTACGGCTTGAGTCTTACGAGTCTGACGGGGCTCGACAGCTTGACCGGCTACACAGGTGGCGGGCCCATCCCTGTCGAGAACGCTTTCTCGGATCCCATGAACGGCATCTTCGGCGCTTTCGCGGTCTTGACCGCTCTCGCTTACCGGAAGCGCACGGGCCGCGGCCAGCACGTCGACTACTCTCAGCAGGAAGCGGTGATGCAGCTCGTCGGTCCTGCTTACATGGACTACGCGCTGAACGGCCGCGTCGCCGGCCCGCGTAGCAATCGTCATCCTCTCGATCGCGCCGCACCCCACGGAGTGTTCCCCTCTGCGGGCGACGACCGCTGGGTGAGCATAGCGGTGACGACGGATGCCGAGTGGACGGGGCTCCTAGCGGCGATGGACAAGCCCGAGTGGGCTGCGGCCCCCGCTCTCTCTACGCTCGAAGGTCGCGTTGCCGCGATCGACCTGATTCACGAGCGCATTGCCGCGTGGGCCCGTGACTTCGAATGTGGCGAGCTCGCGGCGCGGCTTCAGCGCCACGGAGTTGCGGCAGCGCCTGTGCTCCGCGTCGCCGACTTGCTGACGGACCCTCACTATCGCGCGCGCGGCACATTCATCGAGGTGACCCACCCTCTCGGATTTCGCGAGACGATCTACGGAGCCTACGTGAAGACCAGCGGCTTCGATGCTGCTATCCGTCCGGGGCCGGCGATCGGGCAGGACAACGACATCGTGTTCAAAGAGCTGCTAGGCTTACCCGACGAACGCTACCGCGCACTGATCGAGGCCGAAGTCATCTACTGAGGGAGGTGGAATGCGGAACAACCTGAGCGTGCGCATCCTCGTCGGCCTCGTCGTAGGCGCGATCGCCGGAAGCGCTTGCAATGCCCTCGCGCCGGACTCGCCTCTCCTCGACGGCTTCGTCCGCTACGTCACCGAGCCGGCCGGGTCTCTCTTCCTCCGTCTCCTATTCATGCTCGTCGTGCCGCTCATCGTGAGCGCGCTTGCGCTTGGCGTCTCGGGGCTCGGCGATCTACGTCACCTCGGACGGGTCGGCGGACGCACCTTCGCCTACACCGCCACGGTGTCGATCATCGCGGTGCTTCTCGGCGTCGCTCTCGTCAACGTCTTTCGGCCCGGAGACGGGCTTTCCCTCGAGACCAAGGAAGCGATCCGTGCCACGCTGACGGCGCCGCCGGGTTTGGCGAACGCCGGGCCCACCGGCATCGACTTCCTCGTAAATCTCGTGCCGGCGAACATCGTCCGCGCAATGGCCGACGGCGACATGCTCGCCGTGATGGTGTTCTCGCTCTTTCTCGGCATCGGGCTGCTCTCGGCACCGGCTACCAACGCCGTCCGCAGCTTCGAGGCGGCTCTGAACGGTCTCTTCGAAGTCGTGATGCGCATGCTCGGGCACGTGATCTCGCTTGCGCCGATCGGCGTCGCTTGTCTGCTCTTCACCGTGACCGCGCGAACGGGCTTCGACGTGTTGAGACAGCTCGGGGCTTTCGTCTTCGTCGTCTTGCTCGCACTCGCGATTCAGCAGTTCGTCGTCTACTCGTTCTTCGTTCGCGTGCTCGGCAAGATGAGCCCTCTCGTCTTCTTCCGAGCGGTACGCCCTGCCATGCTGACGGCGTTTTCGACCGCATCGAGCAACGCGACGCTGCCAACCGCGCTGTTGGTCGCGGAGCGCGACCTCGAGCTACCGCAGCACGTGAGCCGCTTCGTGCTGACGCTCGGCGCCACGGCGAACCAAAACGGCACCGCGCTCTTCGAAGGCATCACCGTGCTTTTCTTGGCCCAGTTCTACGGCGTGGATCTCACGTTCGCGCAGCAACTCATGGTGGTTTCGATCTGCGTGCTCGGCGGCATCGGCACCGCGGGCGTCCCGGCGGGCTCGCTACCGGTCATCGCGATGCTGCTGAAGCTAGTCGGCGTTCCCGTCGAAGGCATCGGCATGATCGTCGGCGTCGACCGCTTCCTCGACATGTGCCGCACGACGATCAACGTCACCGGCGACCTCTCCGCCGCCGTCGTCGTGTCCCGTTACGAGAAATAGGGCAGGAACAAAACAGGGTCAGCTCGTCGCGAGCCATGCTTGCCGACCCGGGTCTCACCGGGGTGTTTCTAGGCCGCACCCCCCTCGCAAGGGTGGGCACCCCGCGAGACATCGCAGGCGCGGTCCTCTTTCTGGCGAGCCGCGAATGGACGGCCCCTATTTATTCTTCCGTTGACACCAACCGACGCGGCGGCGTATGACCACGATCGACCGTTCGAACAGTCGTGGACCGGCAGGCCGTCGCGGACGCCGCGACGGGGGGAGGAGGTCTCGATGCTCACCGTTCACTCCGTCGCCGCAGTGGCGATCTCGGCACCGCTCGTTTTGGCCCTCGCGATCGTCCCCGCTGCCGCGGCTCCTCGCGCTGACGGCTCGCAACTTCGCCTCGGCGTCGGCTTCGAGGAAAACCTCGGCCAAGCGGCGTCGGCGACTCGCTTCATTGCACGCGGCGACGGAATGCTGGTCGAGCTCCGCGAGAACGGTGCGTCCTTCCATCTTCGAGCCGGCGACGACACAGCTCCACGCGAGATCAGGCTCGGCTTCGTCGGGGCACGAGAGCGCGTGCGGACCATCGGTGATTCGCGACTCGCAGGCGTGAGTCACTACTACCGCGGCAACGACCCTGAAAAATGGATCACCGGCGCCCGCCACTTCGCCCGCGTTCGCTACGACGACGTGTACCCCGGTGTAGATCTGCTCTTCTACTCGAAGCCCGAACGCGACGTCGAGTACGATCTCGTCGTCGCGCCCGGAACGGATCCATCGGTGATCGGTCTCCGTTTCGACGGCGCAGAGCGAGTATCGATCGACGCCGCCGGCAATCTCGTGATCGAAGCCGGCAGTCAGCGGCTGATCCACAAGCGTCCTTACGCCTATCAACACGTCGATCGGCAGCAGCACGAGGTAGCCGCCGGGTACCGCATCGATGACGACGGGCTCGTTCGCTTCGACGTCGCCGATCACGATCGCTCTCGCGCGCTCGTGATCGACCCCGTGCTCACCTACGCCACCTACCTCGGCGGCACGCTAGGCGAGCGCATCGGCGACATCACGGTGGACGCAGGCGGCAACGTCTATGCGACCGGCTACACGTTCTCGCTCGACTTCCCGGTGACGACGGGCGCGGCCGTCAGCGGAGGTAGCGACCTTTTCGTCACGCGCCTCAACGCGGCGGGCAATGCCGTCATCTTCTCGACTTTCATCGGCGGAAGCGCCGCCGAATCGGATGGTCGCGTCCACGTGGACGCCGACGGCAACGTCTACCTCTCGGGCACCAGCGGCTCGACCAACTTCCCGACGATCAATGCCGCGCAGCCGGCGAACGCCGGCGGCACCGACTTCGTCGCATTGAAGCTCACGGCCGCCGGCACGCTCACGTACTCGACTTACATCGGCGGCAGCTCCTTCGAGCTCTTCGCCGACGGCATGGCCGTCGACACGAGCGGTGCTGCACACATAACGGGCGACACCATCTCGCAGAATTACCCGACTACGGCGGGCGCCTGGGACGCGAGCTGCGGCAATGCCGGAACCTGTGACGGCGGCTTCGACGGCGTCGTGACGAAGATCGCGCCGAACGGTAGCAGCATCGTCTATTCCACTTACGTCGGCGGCGGCAACAACGATTTTGCGACGGACATCGATGTCGATCTCGCGGGCAACGCGTACGTGGTCGGCATGACCCGCTCGACCGACCTGGATACGACGGTCGGATCCGTACAGCCTGCGTACAACGGAGATAGCGGGGATCCTTCATTCGACGGCGGTGACGCGTTCCTCGTCAAGCTAGCCCCGACGAACGGCGACGCGGCGTATGCCACCTACATCGGCGGCAGCGATGACGACGCAGCGTTCGGCGTCGCGGTGGACTCGCTAGGCAACGCTTACGTCAGCGGGGCTACGACGTCGACGGATTTCCCCGTGAGCACGGACGCGTTTCAGACGACGTTTGCCGGCGGAGTCGGCGGCGGCTCGACGGGACTGCCGGGACAATGGGTGGGCGGCGACGGCTTCGTCGTCAAGGTGAACGCAGCCGGCGGTGCTTACGAGTACGGCACCTACATCGGCGGCAGCGACAACGACGTGCTTTCTCGCATCAAAGTCCGGAGCGGCACCGCATACGCGTCGGGCCAGACAAGGTCGGCCGACTTGCCGACCTTGACGACGTACCAGCCCGCGTTCGGCGGCGGCACTTTCGACGGCTACGTCTTTCGTTTGGATGCAATGGGCTCGGATCTGCTAGCAGCCAGCTACGTCGGAGGAAGCAACGACGTGCCCGCTACGGCCCCCGAGCTCGCCATGGGCATCGCGGTGGATACGCGCGGCGACGTGTATGTGAGCGGCGGCACGTCGGCCACCGATCTCGTGACGTCGGCGTTCGCGTTGCAGCCGAGCTTCGCCGGTGCCAGCAGCGGGCTCGGCGACGGCTGGATCGTGAAGCTCGAAACCGGCGCGGGAATCGTCGGCGCTCCGGACGATTCTTATCTTTGCTACAAAGCACGAGGCGATCCTCGCTTCGAGTCGGTGCCCGGCCTCTCGCTCGTCGATCCATTCGAAACACTGTTCTTCGAGGCCGTGAAGAGATCGACGCTTTGCAACCCCGCCTTCGTCGAGGGTGAGGGCGCGGAGCGCGCGGACGTTCACCTGATCGACTATCGCATTCGGCGACCGAGCACGGCGGCGGCGCACGTGCGTCAAGAGGGTCTCGAGGTTCGCAGCACGCTCGGCAACTACTCGTACGACACCGTGAAAGAGAGCGGTATTCTCGTGCCGAGCAGCAAGAGCACGACGGGACCCATCGCGGCTCTCGACAACACGAGTCACGACGTCGATCACTACAAGTGTTACAAGGTGAAGCCGACCAAAGGCACGCCGCGGATCGACAAGAATACGACGCTGGCGATCGACGATCAGTTCGGACAGCGCGCTCTTCATCAGATCATTCGCGGCTCGCGCCTCTGCGTCGCGGTCGACAAGGACGGCGAAGGCGTGAAGCGACCCGACGGTCACCTCATGTGCCATCGCGCGCGCCGTGCCAAAGGCGAAACGCCGCACGTGGGCCAAGCCAACATCCACACCAACAACGAGCTCGAAGCGGCGAATCCCGATGGCCCCGCGGTGTTCGAAACGATCAAGCCTTCCGAGCTCTGCGTTCCCGCGTTGCTCGGCGCCGAGCCGGTAGCGACTTGCGGAGACGACGTCGTCAACCAAGCGAGCGAGCAGTGCGACGGCGACGACGATCTCGCCTGCCCTTTCCCGCTCTGTGAATCGGATTGTACGTGCGCACCGGCCGGCGTGTGCGGCAACGATTTGGCCGAAGCGCCGGGTGAAGAGTGCGACGGCATGGACGACAGCGCTTGCCCAGGCGAGTGCACCACTCTCTGTGCCTGCCTCGGCGCCCGCACGTTCACGATCGATGCGGCGGTGAGCGAGGCGAACACTTCGCTCGGCATCACGGTGCCGCTCGCGGGTGCGGTAGAGTTCGTGTTCACGAACGAGATCGTTCCGGGTGCGCTCGTGTTCGACATCCCGATCGTGCAGCTTCCAGGCGTGGATCTCGGCGGCTTCGTCGGCGCAATTTGCCCCTTCCTGGAGCAGGACCCGGATCTGCCGCCGGGATTCGCGGGCCGCGGCATCCTGAATTGCACGGGTGCGGATCTGACCGGCACCGGCTTCCCCGTATCAGCCGAGCTGAGTCAGTTCCAAGATCACTGCGTGGAAGGCGTAGCCGGTGGCTTCTGCGACAGCGCTCCGAACCCCGGGGGCGGCGTGACTCACCCGGTCAGCGGAGTTTTCGTGCCGGACGATGCGGTCGACCCTACCTGCACGGCGCCAGGCAACGTCATCGACGACAACCCGACTCACGCCGGAAACTGCAACGGCGCGTCGCTGCTGACCGTAGGAGACGACCCCTATCTCCCCGGCGACGCGACGCTGACTCTCAACGTGGTCCTCGATCAGCGCCCGACGGGAGATCCCTGCAATCCGCCCGTGACACCGGGGGACCCGGCCGTGCAGATCAACTTCACGACCGGTCATACGCAGGGTGGAATCATGGATCTCAACGCGAATCCGGGGCAGGTGTTCGGATTCGATCTGACGGGCCTGCCCTTCGACTGCACGACGTTCCTCCTGAACTCGGATCCGGGTGGCGGTACGATCGTGGGCGTCTTCCCCGCCGTCGATGCGCCGCTCATCGGCACGCTCCAGCTGGACCTGCTCTCGTCGATCCGGTTTACGGGCGAGTCGCCGTAAAAGGGGGGCTCAACGGAAGAAGGCGAGAGTGACCACGATGAAGATCGGGATCAGGATTCCGACCGAGTAGGCCATGTAGCCGAAGAAGCTCGGCATGCGGACGCCCGCTTCTTCGGCTATCGCCTTGACCATGAAATTCGGGCCGTTTCCGATGTATGAGTTCGCACCCATCATCACCGACCCGCACGAGATCGCTGCGAGCAGCTCGGCACCGCGCTCGCCGAGCGCGAGCAACTCGGCGAGATAGCGACCCTCGACGGGGATGCCGTTGAGCCCACTCGCCGCGGCCGCGAACGTGAGGTAGGTGGGCGCGTTGTCGAGGAAGCTCGAGAGGATTCCGGACGCCCAGTAGAACTGCCAGGGCTCGCGGACGCCGAGTTCGGCCGCGTGCGCATTGAGGAGCAGCAGCGCGGGCGCCATGGTGATGAAGATGCCGGCGAAGAGCACCGCGACCTCGACGATCGGTCCAAACGTAAAGCTGTTCGCGCTGCGGAAGCGTGCGGGCGTCGAGCGATACGCGACCAGAGCGAGCACGGCCATCATCGCCTCCTGAATGCCGAACGGGTAGACCCCGCCGCCGTTCGCAACACCGCGACCCGCGGCGAAGATCACCGCGACCACACCCGCGAGGAAGACGAAGTTCAGCTTGCCGTCGATCGCGAGCGGCTCGTGGTGCTGCACCGCTTCGAGCTGCGAGCCCGGCCGCGAAAGGTCTTCTGCGTCGAGCACCCGCTGGTCCCAGACGTTGAAGATCACGAGGAGCGTGACGTTGACCAACAGCCATTGCTTCCAAAGCGAAAACGTCCACTCGAACGGCACGCCTTTCAGAAAGCCGAGGAAAAGCGGCGGATCGCCGAGCGGAGTCAGCAGCCCGCCGCAGTTCGAGACGATGAAAATGAAGAAGACGACGATGTGGACCTTGCTCTCGCGCGGCGCGTTGGCGCGGAGCAGCGGCCGGATGAGCAGCACCGATGCGCCCGTCGTCCCGATCACGCTCGCGATCATCGCCCCGAATGCGAGGATAGCCGTATTCACGAGCGGCGTGCCGGAGAGGGAGCCGCGCACAACGATGCCGCCGGTGATCACGAAAAGAGCGAGAAGGAGGAGGATGAAGGAGAGGTACTCCTGCGTCTTCTCGACCAGCTGCTGTACGCCCTCGTGGCCAAACGTCGCGACCAGATAGACCGCCACCGGCACCGCGAAGAGCGCCGCCACCAGCGCCTTGTTCCGGTTGCTCTCCCAGAAGTGCGGAACGACGAGCGGTAGGACTGCGATCGAGAGCAGCAGCCCGGCGAACGGCACGATGGTCCATACGGGCAGTTCGGCGCCGAGATTCATGGTCCGGTGGGGGCGTTGCTACCACGCCATCGGTTGCATGCCAATCATTCGGAACGATTCATTGGCCACCGTACCGTGTCGCCGGATAGTGTGGACGCGTGGTAGCGAAGCGAGTCGTGATCGCCGGCGGCGGCGCCGCGGGATTTTTCGCGGCGATCGCCTGCGCTCGTGCTCGACCCGACATCGACGTCCACGTCCTCGAACGCGGTCCCGAGTTTCTCTCCAAGGTCAGAATCTCAGGGGGCGGCCGCTGCAATGTCACGCACGCCTGCTTCGATCCGCGCGTTCTCGCGTCGTGCTATCCGCGCGGTGCCCGCGAGCTTCGCGGGCCTTTTCACCGATTTCAGCCCGCCGACACGCTCCAATGGTTCGAAGACGAGGGCGTCGCGCTCAAGACCGAGGCCGATGGCCGTGTGTTTCCGATCACCGATTCGTCGGCGACGATCATCGATTGTCTACTCGGTGCCGCCGACGAGGCCGGGGTTCGCCACACGCTCGGGGCCGGCGTGGAGCGCGTGATCGTCGCTCCCGAGCGAGGCTTCGAGCTCACGCTTCACGATCAGCAATCGCTCTCATGCGATGCGCTAATGATTGCCACCGGCGGCTGTCGCTCGCGCGCCGGCGCGAAGCTCGCCGAGATGCTCGGGCACACGATCGAAGCGCCCGTGCCGTCGCTCTTCACCTTTCATAGCGATCTCGTCTGGCTCCGTGGGCTCGCTGGCGTTTCCGTGCCCGACGTGGAGGTCGCCGTACCGGGAAGCGCGCTTCTCGAGCGCGGCGCGCTTCTCGTCACGCACTGGGGGGTGAGCGGACCCGTCGTGCTGAAGCTCTCGGCCTACGGTGCGCGCGAGCTCGCGGAGCGAAAATACCGCTTCGATCTCACCGTCGCGTGGCTGCCCGGCCACGAGCGCGAAGAGCTCGCCGAAGCGCTGCTCGCTCACCGCGAGCGTGATCCGAACCGCTTGATCGTCAACGTTCCGTTCGGCTCGCTTCCATCGCGACTCTGGAGAGCACTCGTGCTCTCCGCGGGCGTCGCCGCCGATACCCGCTGGAACAGCCTGACACGCACGGCGGCGCGGTTGCTAGCCGGAGTCCTCACGGCGATGCCGCTTCTGGTCGCAGGCAAGAGCCTCAACAAAGAAGAGTTCGTCACCTGTGGTGGGGTCCGCTCGAGCGAGGTCGACTTCCGAACCATGGAGAGCAAGCTTTCGCCGGGGCTCTACTTCGGCGGCGAGGTGCTCGACATCGACGGGATCACCGGCGGCTTCAACTTTCAGGCTGCGTGGACCACCGGCTGGATCGCGGGTCACGCGATGGCCGGCGTCGAGCCTCAGCGTACTACTCGAACCGATACGGCGGGATGATCGAAGGCGGGAATCTCCTCACCGATGAAGATCATTCGATAGCTGTCGGTTGCGCCCGGCGCGATCGGTGGGATGTCGCTGCGACTGCCCGCGACCGTCATCGCATCTTCGACGTCGAGTAGAGCTTCAGCCGCGCGATTGAAGCTTTCGCGACGATAGACAACAGCTCCGTCGGAGGCGACCAGCGTGAACTCGAGCAACACGGCGCGAATCGGCTCGCTCGATATATTCTTCAGCGTTCCCGAGATGACGAAGAGCCCGTTGCACTTGTCCGGATCGCCGGTGGCATCCGTCATGATGTCTACGCCGATCGAGGTCCAGTAGCTCTTGGTCTCTTCCATGCGGACGTCGGTCGTCGGCCGCGCGTCGTCGGCGGCGCTGGCGCAGGGGCCCGTGGTCACGGCGACCAGAAAGAGTACGCCGCCGAGCGCGGCAGCCAACCTCTGCGTGCTGCTCATCGCTTCTGGAGGATGAACTGGGATCCGAGGATCGCGAGGCGGTCGTGGAGCGCATGCCGTTCGACGAACTCGTCGAGCGCACGCCTTACGGGAAACGCGTCGACCGCTCCCCAGTTGTAGTCGTCCCCAGCGATGAAGCCGCCGGCACGGACCTTCCGAAACGCCTCCGCCAGATCCTCGCAAACGTACGCGTAGGCGTGGTTCCCGTCGATGTAGAGCCAGTCGAAGGTACCGTCCGCAAAGCTCTTCAGCGCATCCGACGACAGCGCCCTGTGAATGGTGACGCCGGGCAAGGAGCCGACACTCCCCGCCACGCGCGCATGCATCGCATCCATGTCAGCCTGGCAAGTAGCGACCCGGCCCCCGTAATTGACGTCCGAGAAATCGGGCTGATAGAGCCACGGATCGATCAGGTGCAGCTCACGCGGCTTCGTGATGCTGACAATCCGCGCGGTGAACTCGCCCTGCCACACACCGATTTCCGCACAGATGCCCTGCTTCGGCATCCGCTCGAGCAACAATCGTCGATGATCGGTATCGCCGCGGACCACGCGCTTCAGCTTTTTCCATCGACGAGCGATGTTGTAGGCGAAGAGACGAGCGTTCATGCGGTTAGGCCATCCTAGCGCAGTCTTCGCGAAGTGCGATTGAGGTTTTCGACAGCCGGCTAGCGACCCTTGAACTCGGGCTTCCGCTTCTCCGCGAAGGCGCGCGGTCCTTCCTTTGCGTCGTCGGAATTCATGACGCGCGCGCCAAGCGCTTTCTCGAGCACGAAAGCGCCTTCGAGGCCGAGGGAGCGCACTGCGATCTCTTTCGCGGTGCGGACGGCGAGCGGGCCGTTTTTACAAATGGTTTCGGCGAGCTCCACGGCTGCGGTCATGAGCTCGGCGGCCGGCACGACTTTGTTTATGAGGCCGATGTCGTAGGCGCGCTTCGCGTCGATCGGCTTGCCGGTGAGCAGAAGTTCCATCGCCACCGCCCACGGAATCTGCCGCGGCAAGCGGACGTGCGAGCCACCGGTAGGAATGATGCCCCAACGCACCTCACCGAGACCGAAGGTCGCGTGCTCGGCCGCGATGCGGAGATCGGTGCCCTGCAAGAACTCCATGCCGCCGGCGATGCAGAAACCGTTTACGGCGGCGATGATTGGTTTGAACACATCCGAAAAGGGACGCTTGGTGTGATCCTCGTAACCCATCTCGTCGCCCGACTGAAGCAGCGGGATCGCTTCCTTCAAGTCCATGCCGCTCGAGAAGGCCTTTTCGCCGGTGCCGGTGAGGATGGCGACCCAAAGCGCGTCGTCGTCGTTGAAGTCGGCGAACGCGGCGTCCATCGCGCGCAGCATCTCGGCGGTGAACGCATTGTGCGCATCGGGCCGGTTGATGGTCATGACGGCAATCTTGCCGCGCTTCTCATACTTGAAGGTGTCGGGCATTTTCGGTGAGGAACTCATCGGGTGCTCCGTTTGAACTTCGGTAAAGTCACGTTCGTCGTCACCGGCTCGAACGCTACCTCTACGACCGAGTCGATGCGAAGATCTTCGGGCTTCGTGTCGATCATTTCGCTCACCAGACGCACGCCTTCGTCCATCTCGACGACGACGGGGGCGTAAGGCGTCACGCCCTTGAACGCGGGGTGGAGGGGCATGGCGGTCACCGTCCAGGTGAAGATCCGCCCGCGACCGGTCGAGCGCTCCCAGGTCCATTTCATCGAGCTGCAATCCGCGCACATCTCGCGGGGCACGTGACGCCATGCGCCGCAGTCGCTGCAACGTTGGAAGCGAAGCTCGCCCTGCTTGCACCAGGCGTAGAATTCGCCGGCAAGACCTTCGAGCAGCGGCAGTGGCTTCGTGTACGGCATCGTCGTTAGCATCCGAGAATCGCGATGCTGCCGTCGCCGAAGTCGCCCCAGCCGGTGACGACGCCGACGTCGGCTCGCGAAAGCTGTCGCAAGCCGGCTTCACCGCGAAGCTGACGCACGGCTTCGACGATGTGGCTCGCGCCGAGCACGTGCGCTTCGGAGAGCAAGCCGCCGTGCGTGTTCACCGGCAGCTCGCCGCCGGCTTCGATGCGGCCGCCCTCGACGAATGCGCCGCCCTCGCCTCGCTTGCAGAAGCCCGTCTCTTCGAGCTGCTGGACCACTTCGAAGGTGAAGCAATCGTAGATCTCCGCGAAGTGAACGTCCTTCGGACGGACCCCGGCCATCGCGAAGGCTTCGGGTGCGGCCAGCGTGAGACCGGTCTCGAAGATGTCGCGGCGATTGGTGATCTCGTCGGCGGGATACGGCCTTCCGGATGCCGCGCCCATGATCGACACCGGGCGCTTCGCGAAATCCTTCGCACGCTCGGCCGATGTAACGATGACGGCCGCAGCACCGTCGGTTTCGAGACAGCAGTCGAAGAGCCGATACGGCGCCGTGATCATCGGCGAGGCGAGATAGTCGGCCATCGTCATCGGCTTTCCGTGCATGATAGCGGCCGGATTTTGCTGTGCGTGCTTTCGCATCGCGACCGCCACCGCGCCGAGCTGCTCGGATGTGGTGCCGAACTCGTGCATGTGACGTCGCGCCATCAGCGAGTACCACTGGGGCGGAGCCGCGAAGCCGTAAGGCAGGTAGAAGTCACGCACGATCCCGCCGCCCGGAATCGACGAGGTCTGCGCCGTTATCGTGTCTCGCGCACGCCGGCCGGAGTAGCCGTTCCAGCCGGCCGGGATGAGCACACACTCGGCCGCACCCGATGCCACGGCCAACGCTGCCACGGCGAGAGACGCCACGGGTGCCGCGCCGCCCATCTGAAGCGTGACGGCGAAGCGAAGATTCTCGATGCCGAGATTCGCGGCCAGCTCTTCCGCGGTGCAGAGATTTGGAAACGGCAGGATGCCATCGATATCGCCGGCTTCGAGGCCCGCATCGGCGAGCGCGGCTTTCGTGGCCTCGAGCTGCAGCACGAGCGAGCTCTTGCCGCCCGTCTTCGGCCGCGAGAACTCGCTCTGCCCGACGCCGACGATCGCGGCGCGGTTCTTGAAGCTCTGCTTCTGCGTCACCTAGCTCTCACGACGCGGCGAATTTACTTCGCCTTGCCCTTCGGCCGCCTCTTCGTGTCGATCTTCGCGAGCTTCGCGAGGTTCAAGCCGAGAATCTTCGCTCGCGTCTCGTCGGTGATCGGCTTGTAGCCCCACTTCTCCTGCAGCTCTTCCGGCATCTCGAGATTGCGGATGTAGTCGACGGCCTTTCCCATGTCGTCGAAGGCGAGATCGAGGCCCATCACGATCTTGTCGTCACTCACCCACTGCAGCGCCTCGCCGATCATGTGGTAGCCGCGGTAGGGCGCGTGCGCGAGCCAGCCGATGATTCCGGAAAGGCTGAGATAGAGATTTCGGTGCTTGCCCGCGAGGCCCATGAGCTCCTCGTGATGTGGCCACGCCATGTGGTAGGCGATGATCTTCAAGTCGGGGAAATCGAGACAGACGTCGTCGAGAAGCGAGGGGTGCGTGAACTTGCTCGGCTGAGGGCAGACGTACGACATGCCGGTGTGAATCGTCAGCGCGATGTCGAGCTCGCAAGCTTTTTCGTAGAAGGGCCAGAGGCGCTTGTCGTTCAGCGGGCCGTCTTCGGGCGCGTAGACCTTGCAGAGCTTGGCGTTCGCGTTCTTGACCAGGTACTCGAGCTCCCAGATCGCGTGCTCTACGCCGCGGCGCAAAATGGGCCCGCAGTTGCACTCGAGGTACATGCGGTCTTTGTAAGGCTCGATCTCCTTCATGATGAAGGCATTGGTGGACATGCACATCGAGTAGCCGGCCACGTCCATCATCGACTCGCGGAGGGCGAAGCAGACGTCCACGTCGAACATGTCCATATACTTGATGAGGTCGTGCGCTCGCGGCTCGGGCATCGCTGCGCCGCCGGCGAGATCGCGGCCTCCGCCCCAAGCGCGCATCACGCCGTCGATGCTCTTCCACCAGCGCTCGTAGCCCGGGTAGTAGCTCATCTCGTGCATGGATTCCGGGTTCATGAAGTGACATTCGCTGAGTGCGACGAAGTGATCTTTTGCGGCCACGGCTATTTCTCCTTCTGTACGAGCTTCCAGATGCGGTTCGGGGACGCGGGAACTTCGTGAGCCTTGACGCCGAGAGGCGAGAGCGCGTCGTTGATCGCGCACATCACCGCGGCGGGCGTCGTATGCATTGCCGCCTCGCCCACGCCTTTCGCGCCGAGCGGGGTGAACGGAGACGGCGTGACGAGAGCACGCTTCTCCGTCATCGGGACTTCGAAGATGCTCGGCAAGAGATAGTCGGCGTAGGTCGAAGTCAGCAGCTGACCATTCTCGTCGTAGACATACTCTTCGAGCAACGCCGCTCCGACCCCTTGCGCGACGCCGCCTTGGGTCATGCCCTCGACGTTGGCGGGATTGAGACGCGTGCCGCAATCGTCGGCGATCCAGTACTTCAAGATGTCGGTCTTGCCGGTCTCGACATCCACTTCCACGAGTACCAAGTGGCAGGCATTCGCGGCAGTGAGGTAGCTCTTTGCGCGCCCCTGCTCGTCGGCGGGTGTGCGGCCGGGCGCCGTCCACACGTAGGTCGCCTCGGGATTCGGGTCGACGCCCTCGGGCAAGAGATCGCTGCGCGCGAACATGGCGCCTGCCACTTGGGCGAGAGCGAGCTGCGCCTCCGGCCTGCCCTTCACGCGGAAGACGCCGTCCATGAGCTCGATCTGCTCCGGCTTCGTCTGCAGCAGCACGGCGGCGACCTTGGAAAACTTCACGCGCAGCTTGTCGGCCGCACCGAGCACGGCCGCCGTGATCGATACGCCGAGCCGACTTCCGCCCGGACCGAAGTGAGGCGGCGCCGACAGCGTGTCTTGAGGCAGCACGCGGACGTCTTCCATCGTGACCCCGAAGTAGTCGGCGAGCACCTGCGAGATCACGGTGTACTGACCCTGACCTTCGAGCGCGAAGCCGACGCGAACACTGATCTTGCCGTAGAGATCGATGCTCACTGTCGCGCCTTCCGGCACGCCGGTGCCGGGCTGGCCGACGACGGCATATGCGTTCCAGTCGAAGACACCCGGCTCGATCGTGTTGACGAGGCCGATGCCGAGATACTTTTTCGACTTGCCTTCCGCGCGCCGATGCTGTTGCTCCGCGCGAAGCGCGCGGTAGTCACCCATCTCCAGCACGGCGTCGAGCGCAGCTTCGTAGTCGCCGCTGTCGTACTCGTTGCCGCTCGCGATCGTGTAAGGAAACGCATCCTTCGGAATGAAGTTTCTCCGGCGAAGCTCCGCCGGATCGACGCCGAGCCCCGCGGCGGCTACGTCCATCAAGCGCTCGAGCACGAAGTTATGAGGCGGCGGGCCCATGCCGCGGTAAGGACTGCCCGGCAGCTTGTTGGTCGCGACGATGGTGAGATCGTACTCTGCCGTTGGGATGGCATAGCAGCCGGTGAAAGCCGCAAGCGGCTTCGCCGAGCTCACGGCACCCCACCCTTCCGCTGTCGCTCCGAGATCGTCGAGCAGCTTTACGCGGAAGCTCGTGACTTTTCCGCTCGCGTCGAGCGCGAGTGACGCGGTGTAGTGGCGATCCCAAGCCTGCCCCGCGCCACCGGCGAGGTACTCCATCCGGTCTTCGATCCATTTGACCGGACGACCGTCGCACTTCCGCGAGAGTAGAATCGTGATGTCGGTGCCGCGCGCACCGCCCTTGCCGCCGAAGCTGCCACCATGAGGCTGAGCGACGAGTCTCACCTTGTTGGGCGGCAATCCGAACACGGCACCACGCGCAAGCGCCATGTGGAACTGAGACTGGAAGCTTCCATGACAGGTGATCGAGCCTTCGTGGAGATCCCACTGGCTGACCACGCCGAAGGTCTCCAGCGGATTGGCGCCGAGACGGTTCCAACGAAAGCTCTCTTCGAAAACGTGCGCAGCGTTTCGATACGCGCCTTCCACGTCTCCCCACGTGAAAACGCGAGCGAGCATGACGTTGCAGCCTCGCTCTTCGAAGACCAACGGACAGCCCGGCAAGAGCGCAGCGTGCGCGTCGACGATGGCCGGCAGCGGCTCGTACTCGACCTGAATCTTTTCGAGCGCGTCTTCGGCGACGTAGCGACTCACCGCTGCTACCGCCGCGACCGGCTCGCCGACAAAGCGGACTTTGTCGGTCACAAGGCAGTAAGTGCCCCAGCCCTCTGGAACCGTAGCCGTCGGATTGCACCAGCGCTTCGCGTCCGCGCCGGTGACGACGCCGTAAACGCCGTCCAGCTTCTCCGCCTCGCTCGTGTCGATCGATACGATGCGCGCGTGAGGGTGAGGGCTCCGGAGAATTGCGCAGTGGAGCATGCCGGGGAAAGTCAGGTTGTCGACGAAGGCAGCTTTGCCCGTCAGTAGCGACGGATCTTCGACGCGATTCACCTCTTTGCCGATGAAGCGCAGCTTCGTCGTCGGCAGCTCGGCGATCGTGTTCGGGATCCTTACCACTAGGGTCTTTCGGCGGCGGCGGCAGCCATCTTCTTCGCCGCGAGCTTGACCGCGTCGACGATCGCTTGGTATCCGGTGCAGCGACAGATGTGGCCGCCGAGCGTGTCCAGGATGTCTTCGTCGCTCGGATCGGGGCTTCGCTCGAGAAGCTCACGAACCGACAGCAAGAAGCCCGGCGTGCAAAAGCCGCACTGAAGCCCGTGTGCTTCCATGAAGGCTTCCTGGATCGGATGCAGCTTCCCGCCCTGGCTCAAACCTTCGACGGTCATGAGCTCCGACCCATCCGCTTGCACGGCCAGCATGATGCACGACCGGACGGCACGGCCGTTCCAGAGCACGGTGCAAGCACCGCAGACGCCGTGCTCGCAACCCACATGCGTGCCGGTGAGGCCGAGCTCGCCGCGAAGAAGATCGACGAGAGTCGTGCGCACGTCGACCTCGGTCTCGTGTGCGACGCCGTTTACGCTCAGTCGGACTCTCTTCCGTCTCGCCATCGTCAGCTCGATCGCCTCGTTTCTCGCTTGGTCATGCCGCGCGCGCCTTCTCAGTGGCTTCCGCGAGCGCGCGCCGGCTGAGCGTTACCGCGAGGCTCAGCCGAAACTCGGCGCTCGCATGCACGTCGGAGAGTGGCTCCTCGATCGCCTCGCTGGCCGCGATGGCCGCTTTCTCGAACAGCGCCGCCGACGGCGTCTCGCCGACCAGGAGCGCTTCGGCCGCGCTTGCGCGAAGCGGCGTCGATCCCACCGCGAAGAGCGCGAGTCGCGCCTCTCCGATCCGTCCTGCCGCGTCGAGCGAGAGCACTGCAATCGCGCCCGTCAGCGCGAAGTCGCCGTGACGGCGAGCCACCTCGACGAACGCCCAACCGCTCTTCGGCTTCAGCGCAGGAAAGCGCACGCCGGTCAGAATCTCCGATCCCTCGAGCGAAGTGGTGAGATACGTGAGAAAGAAGTCCGCGGCCGGGATGCTCCGCTTGCCGCCGGGCCCGGTCGCTTCGAATTCCGCATCGAGAGCCACGGCCAGAGCCGGAAGCTCGGCGGCAGGGTCGGCGTGAGCGAGAGAGCCGCCGATCGTCCCTTGGTTTCGGTTCTGAGGGTGCGCAACGTGGAGTAGTGCCGCACGCAAGAGCGGGTGGCGTTCGCGGACGAGGGGCGAGAGCTCCACCGTCCGCTGTCGCGCCATCGCGCCTATCGAAAGCGCACCCCGCTCCTCTTTTATCGAGTCGAGACCGGGGATCCGCGCGAGATCGATCAGCAGGCCCGGCCGCGTGAGCCGCATGTTGAGCAGCGGCATCAAGCTCTGCCCGCCGGCGAGCAGCTTCGCGTCGAATTCGTTGGCCGCCAGCAGCGCTACGGCCTGATCGAGCGCAGTCGGAGCTTCGTAGTCGAATGACGGCGGCTTCATCGGTAACGGCGCTGCCGCGACAGCCGCACGGCGTCGGGTCTCGGCGGGCGTAAGCTAGCCCCTCCCCGGCTTTAGAACAAGTTCTAGCCGAGTAATCCCGACGCGCCCGGCTCGCGCCGAGCTAGCACCGTTGTGACTGCCGCGTCAGGTGGGCTATAGCCTGCCTACGTCTTTTCGCGAGGAGTCAGCGACATGGGTGTTTACGATTTCGACGCCAAGACCATCGATGGCAAGGAACAGAAGCTCGACACGTACAAGGGCAAAACCCTGCTGGTCGTGAACGTCGCGAGCAAGTGCGGCTTTACGCCCCAGTACAAGGGGCTCGAGGAGCTCTACCGTCAGTACAAGGACAAAGGTCTCGTCATTCTCGGCTTTCCCTGCGATCAATTCGGTCATCAAGAGCCGGGTGACGAAGCCGAGATCAAGAATTTCTGCTCGCTGAACTACGACGTCAGCTTCCCGATGTTCGCGAAGATCAAGGTCAACGGAGACGAAGCCCACCCGCTCTACAAGTATCTGAAGAGCCAAGAGAAGGGCTTTCTCGGCACCGAGTTCATCAAATGGAACTTCACGAAGTTCCTCGTCGACGAGAAGGGCGAGGTGGTCAAGCGCTACGCGCCTACCGATACGCCGAAGTCGATCGCGAAAGACCTGTCCGAGTTGCTCTGAAGGAAGGATCGACGATGAGTTGGAGCGCCTGGCAGCGGGTCGAAGGCGAAGGCTTCGATTTCGCCGAGATCGTCTACGAGAAGAAGAGCCACTCGGTGCTAGGCGGCGGCATCGCGCGCGTCACGATCAACAAACCCGAGAAGTACAACGTGATGACCCTCGACACGGTCGAGGAGATGTTTCGCGCGTTTTACGACGCAAATCACGACGCTTCGATGGGAGCCATCATCGTCGCAGGTGCGGGCAAGCACTTCGGCACCGGCGGCGACGTCGAGTGGGAGACCTGGGGGCTTCGGAAGGCTTTCCATTTCCGCTATCCCCACAACCGTCTCATTCGAAGCTCGAGGAAGCCGGTGATCGCGCAAGTCCAGGGCTACTGCCTCGGCGGCCACAATCACATGGCGTACTGCTGCGATTTCACGATCGCGGCCGACGATGCGAAGTTCGGCCAAGCCGGTCCGAAGGTCTCGAGCCCGGCGGACGGATTCTTCGTGCCCTACCTCGTCAAGGTGGTGGGCGCCAAGAAGGCGCGAGAGATGTGGATGCTCTGCCGTCGCTACACGGCCGAGCAGTCGCTCGCCATGGGCCTAGTCAACGAGGTCGTGCCGCGCGCCGACCTCGAAGCGGCGGTAGACCGATGGTGCGAAGAGATGCTGGCGCTCTCGCCGGGCTGCCTCGAGATCTTGAAGGCCACCTTCGACCAGGACATGGACGGCTACGCCGAGATGGGCATCATCTCGAGCCAAATGTACCCCCACTGGTTCGACATGCCCGAGGGCAAGGAAGGCGGCTTCGCCTTCATGGAAAAGCGGAAGCCCGAGTTCTGGAAGATCCGCGAAGACGCTGAAGTCTCGCGCGAGGCGCTGATCGACGACTACGCCGCGGGCCGTCCGAAGAAGTAGACGTCGGCCCTCCCGACCAACTCCCGACTACCCCCGGCCGACGGGATTTTCGGCTTGACTCACATAAAGAACGAGATCATTTTGACAATGATTGTCAAAATCACTGTCAAATAGATTCGCCTTTTTGCTGGGTTTTGGGAGGGGATTGCGCAACGTTCTGCGCGTCGTCGCGCTCGGCGCAATACTCTGTGGCCAAGCCGCCGTGGCGCGTGCCGAAGAGGTCACGCTCGAGGATCTCCACGACCTCCTCATTCGCCAACAAAAGGTAATCGAGGATCAGGGCCGGAAGATCGAGACGCTTCAGCGTGAGCTGGAAGCCGTCAAGGGCGCGCCGACCGTGACCGCACCGGAGCCCGTACCCGCCACCGCTCCGCCCAGCCCGCCCCCTGCTGCGGCCGAAACCCAGGCGGAGCGAATCGCGCGCGTGCTCGAGCGCTTCAGCGTCAGCAGCTACGGCGTCGTCACCTACTCCAACTACGACTGGGAGACGGATCCGGAGCTCCGCGATGACATCGATTTCGAGCGCGTCGTTCTCGGCATCGAGTATCGAGCGACGGACACCATCAAGCTCGAAGCCGAGGTGGAGATCGAGCACCTCGGTACCGGCTCCACGATGGAGTTCGATCAATTCGAAGAGTTCGGAGAGTTCGAGACCGAGATCGAGAGAGGCGGCGAGGTCGAGCTAGAGGAAGTCACGGTCGAATACGAGCCCTACGAATGGCTCGGCGTCAAGGTCGGCTACTTCCCCATTCCGATCGGCTTCAACAGCATCCGCCACAGACCGGGCCAGTACTTCGCGACGAGCCGCTTCGAGTCCGAGATCGCGCTCTTGCCCGACGTGTGGTCGGAAGCGGGCGTCGAGCTTTTCGGGAAGACCGAGATTCCGCGCATCCTCGAGCACGATCTCGGCGAGGTCCACTACAAGCTCGCCGGCGTCAACGGTCTCGACTCGACCGGCTTCAGCTCCGCAAACTGGATCAAGAACGGACACCAAACCCGCTTCGAAGAGATCAACGCGGAAGATTGGGCCGTGGTCGCAAGGCTCGACTATGTCCCGATCGCCGGCACGCTCGTCGGTGCATCCGCCTACTACGGAGACAGTGCCGACAATCGACCGAAGCCGGATCTGAGCGTCGACGCGGATGTGACGGTCTGGGACATCCACGGCGAGTACAAGCGCGGGCTCATCGAAGCTCGCGCTCAGTACCTTCGCGGTTACCTCGAGAATTCCGCCGCCGTGAGTCTCGCCAACGCTCAGCTCTCGAACAACTTGAACGTCAAGCGCACGCCGGTCGGCGAAGAGTCCTACGCGGCGTTCGTGGAAGCCGGCTTTCACGTCGACACACTCACGCGCTACTGGCCCGACGGCGTGATCCCGTTCTACCGCTACGACAAGTACGACTCGATGGACCGGGTGGAAGCGCCCGTCATTCGCAATCCGTTTTACGAACGAGAAGCCCACACGGTGGGGCTCAACTACCGCTATCGCGATTGGTTCGTCTTGAAGGGCGAGTACTCCCATCGCGAGCGCGACGTCTCGACGAACAACGTCGAAGAAACCGTGTCCATCGGACTCGGCTACGACTTCGGCCACTGAGCCGGAAAAAAGGAGAATCTCATGACCGCTCGTCGTCCCATCACCCCCTTACTCCGCTTGTCGGGTGCGCTCGCGCTGACTCTCGCTACCGCCTTCGTTCCGTCGTCGGCAACCGCACAGCAAGAGTGCGGCGATCTCGACAACAACGGCGCCATCAGCGCTACCGACGCGCTTCGTCTTTTGCAGAAAGCCGTCGGCGTCGATCTTCCCGTTTCTTGTCCGGGAGTGGAGGGCGGCCCCTTCGATGCGACCGAGATCTTGACGGAGTTCGCAGAGGAGACCGTTTTCCTCACTTACCGTGACCTCGCCGACAAGAGTGGGGCGCTCGGCGAGCTCGTCGCCCGGCTCTCGGAGACCGTGAACGCCGACAATCTCGAAGCCGCGCAGGCAGCGTGGCGCGCGACGCGAGTTCCGTGGGAAGCGAGCGAGGGATTTCTCTTCGGCCCCGTCGACGAGCTGGGACTCGACCCTCGGCTCGACTCGTGGCCGGTCAACAAGGTCGATCTCGACAACATCCTCGGAAGCAGCGCGGACTTGACCGACCCGAACGTCATCGCTCTCCTCGACAACACCGTGAAAGGCTTTCACACCATCGAGTACTTGCTCTTCGACGACGGCACCGGCACTGCAGGCACCAACTTCTTCGGCAATCCCGAGACCGGGGCGATCGTCACGGCGCTCACGAACCAGCCGCGCCGCCTCGAGTACTTGATCGGCGTGACCGCGAATCTCTCGACGACGGCCGAAGAGCTGGCCGATTCCTGGGATCCCGCGGACGGCGATTTCGCCGCCGAAGTGAGCGAGGCGGGCAAGACCAGCGCCCGTTGGCTCAGCCAGCGTAGCGCGCTTCAAGAGATCATCGAGGCTCTCGTCGGAATCGCCGACGAAGTGGCGAATGGAAAGATCTCCGACCCGTACTTCGAGGCCAACCCGACCCTCGTCGAGTCTCAGTTCAGCTTCAACTCGCTCACCGACTTTACCAGCAACATGGAGAGCATCCGCAACGTCTACGAGGGCGCGAACCCGCTCGGCTGCTCGAACGCCGGGCTCTCCTCTTACGTGCTGACGGTGGACGCTGATCTCGACGCGAGAATTCGCGACGAGATCCAAGACACGATCGACGCCATCGCCGCGATTGCGGAGCCGTTCCGCGACAGCATCACGAATCCCGCCGAAGCCGCCGACATCCAGGCTGCGATCGACACGATCAACGTGCTTCGCGCCACGTTCGAAGGCGACCTCTTCGATCTCGCGGTGAACGACGGAGACTTCGCGTTCTGACGCTACCGACACGGGCTTTCGTGCGCAGGGACGACGAGCACCTGGGAGGACAACGGCGCTTCGCGCTCTTGCTCTTCGTGTTGCTCGTCGCCGCCTGCGGGGGCGACGGAAGCAGCAAGTCGGACACGGACGGCGGTGACGAAGTCCTCGCGGGCGGCGATACCACGATATTCAGCACCACGAGCAATGCGTTCTCCACGCCTGCGCCGAACCTAGTCGGTGAAACGCTGGACCTTCATCTCGTCGGCGACGCCGCGTTCGAAGATACCTTCGTCACGGCACCCGCCATCGTAAACGGCGGTCTCGGTCCGGTGTTCAACGAGTCGAGCTGCGTCGCGTGTCATCCGAGGGACGGGCGAGGACGTCCGCCGGCGGACGACGCATTGATGGGCTCCATGCTCGCCAAAGCCTCGGCCGGAAACGACCCGGTTCTCGGTCCGATCGGAGCGCCCGGCTTCGGCACTCAGCTGCAACACCGCTCGGTGTTCGGGGTCGACCCCGAGGTCTCCGTGCGCGTGTCCTACGACGAGGTCGCAGGCGCATTCGAAGACGGCGAAACGTTTTCGCTGCGCAATCCCACGTATCGGATCGAAGAGAGCTACGCCGACGTTCCGCCCGGAATGAAGCTCTCGCCGCGGGTTGCGCCTCCGGTATTCGGGCGTGGCCTCCTCGAAGCCGTGCCCGACGACGCGATCCTCGCGAACGCAGACCCGCGTGACGAGAACGGCGACGGCATCTCGGGAAGAGCGAATCTCGTCTGGGATGCCATCCGCGAGGGCGTGGCGATCGGGCGCTTCGGCCTCAAAGCCGGAAACCCGACCCTGCTCCAGCAGACGGCCGGCGCTTACGTTCAAGACATGGGTGTGACCAACAGCGTTTTCTCGACCGAGAGCGCCGCAGGTCAACCCCAAGTCGACGGCCTCGACGACGACCCCGAGCTTCCCGACGAACAGCTCGACGCAGCGACGTTCTACGTACAAACGCTCGCGGTGCCCGCGCGACGCGACGTGGATGATCTCGAAGTCGTGCGCGGCAAAGAGCTATTCCGCGAAGCGAAGTGCGCCGGCTGCCACGTGCCCCGCCTCGAGACCGGCAATCACACCGGAATTGCCGAGCTGTCGAACCAAGTGATCTGGCCCTACACGGATCTGCTGCTCCACGACATGGGTGAAGGGCTCGCGGACGGCCGTCGCGAGTTCGAGGCGAACGGACGAGAGTGGCGCACGCCTCCGCTCTGGGGCATCGGCCTCACCAACGTCGTCAACGGACACGTGCTGCTGCTTCACGATGGTCGAGCACGAGGCTTACTGGAAGCGATCCTCTGGCACGGCGGCGAAGCCGAGGCTTCGCGCGAAGCGGTACGAACGATGGTCGCCGAGGATCGCGCAGCCCTCTTGCGCTTTCTCGAGTCGCTTTGATGACGATCGGAGGTCGGAAGTCATGAGAAACCATGCACGCGTCATCGCTCAAGGTCGAGTCTCTCGTATCGAGCTCTGCGGCTGCGACGGCATCCATCTGACCATCGGCGCGGTCACGGTTCGGCTCCCACCCGGAAGCTTCGAGGACCTCTCTGCGACCATCGCCGACGCCGTGACGACGCTCTCGCTGCTCGCGGAACGCCCTCTCGGCGCGATCGGCAAGCAGTAAGCGAGCCCGCACCCGACGCCGCCCCGATCGGCCGCTTGCGCGAAGCTTGCTCCAAGCTTGCTATAAACCTGCCCGCGACAAATGAATTGCGCATGGGACAGTTCACACGCGCGGAGTTGGAAGAAGGCCTCCGCATCTACAATCGAGCGAGAGACGCGGCGTCGAAGTCCGGCGACTGGAGCATCTGGGCCGACGTCTTCACCGACGATGCCCACTACGTCGAGCACGTCTACGGTGAGTTCAAGGGCCGCGAGGCGATTTGCCGCTGGATCACAGGCGTGATGGCGCCGTTCCCGCACATGACGTTTCCGCAAAACTGGGTTGCGTTCGACGAGGACGCCGGAGCGATCGTCTTCCAGTGCCAGAACCGCCTCGAGCATCCCACGGATCCGAAAGGCACGCCGTTTCAGTTTCCGAGCTGGACTCGGCTCGTCTACACCGGCAACGGCAAGTTCTCCTCAGAGGAAGACGTCTACAATCCGGCACGCGACGCCGATCAGACCGTACGCGGCTGGATAGCGGCCGGCGGCAAGCTCGTCGCCGAGCCCGGCGTCGAGATGAAGCACGTCCCCGGAAAATAGGGTCAGGCCGAGAAAAGCGCGTGCATCGAATCGATCGATTCGGGGCCGTAGGCGACGACGCCCACGGGCACCGCGTAGTCGATCGCTTCGATGATCTTGCCGGCCCAGACCGGGCTGAACCCTCCGCAGAGCTCGATCAGCTGGATGCCTTCGGCCACCATCGCTTTGGCCACGGCGATTCCCTGCTCCGGGCGCGAGACTCCGACGACCTTCATGCGAAATTTGTCGGTCCCTTGAATCTGTGTGAACTCGTCGCCGGTGACGATGAATCCGAAACGATGAAGCGCCACGTCTTGCCTCCCCAGGGTCCGGCGTTTTCTGCTCGGACCGGAGAGAGATACGCTCGACCGCGGGCCATGTCATGCCCCGAAGGAGATCCCCGATGACGCGAATTGCCTGCCCTCTCGCGCGCCTCGTAGTCTTCGTAGACTTGGCAGTCTTCACAGCATTGGCGGCCGGCTCGATGATTCCGGCCAGCTCGACTCCGGCGTTCGCTGCGGACGAGCAGCGTGTCCGCCTCGACGCTCAAACCGGGGTCGCCGTGACCATCTACAACGAAGATCTCGCCCTCGTGAAAGACCGGCGCGACGTGACGCTCGCGAAAGGCGGCAACCGAATCGCGTTCGTGGACGTGAGCGGCGCCCTTCGACCCGAAACCGCGTTGCTGAAGAGCAAGCGCGGCGGAATCGACATCCTCGAGCAGAACTTCGATTTCGATCTGCTGACTCCGGAGAAGCTGCTCGAGAAGTCCATTGGCGGGATGGTCCGCTTGATTCGTACCCATCCCGAGACCGGCGTCGACACCATCGAGCAAGCCAAAGTGCTGAGCGTCGCGGGCGGAACCGTCCTCCAGGTCGGAGATCGCATCGAGACGAACCCGCCGGGTCGAATCGTGTTTGCCGAGGTCCCGCCGAATCTCCGCGCCCGCCCTACTCTCGTGCTCGAGCTCGAGAGCGCTGTGGCGGGAACCGAAGCGGTAGAGCTGAGCTACCTGACCGGTGGGCTTGGATGGAAGGCGGACTACGTAGCTGAGCTCGCGGCCGACGAGAAAACGCTCGACGTGAATGCCTGGGTCACGCTTACGAACACGAGCGGCACGACCTACCGAAACGCGAAGCTCCAGCTCGTAGCCGGCGACGTCAACCGCGTTCGCGACATGATGGGCCGTCGCGAGCGGGCAGTCGCCATGATGGCCGACAGCGAGATGGCGGCTCCCAAGATGCGCGAAGAATCACTCTTCGAGTACCACCTCTACACGCTCGAGCGGCCGACCACGGTCGCCGAGAATCAGACGAAGCAGGTGGCGCTGCTCTCCGGCAGCAAGATTCCGGTGAAAAAGCAGTATCGCCTCGAGAACGCGTCGAATCGCTACGAGTACTGGCCCCACGAGATCCCGCGGGTGAACCCCACGGTCTCGATCGCATTCGACAACAAGGAGAGTGAAGGCCTCGGACTGGCGCTCCCGAAGGGCATCGTGCGCGTCTACAAGGCCGACAGCGAAGGCCAAGCGCTCTTCGTAGGCGAAGACTCGATCGAGCACACGCCGAAGAACGAGACCGTGGAGCTCGCGCTAGGCAAAGCCTTCGACGTCACGGCTCGCTCGAAGCAGACCGACTACGACCAGATCGCGAAGAACGTGATCGAGGTCGCGTTCGAGGTGGAGCTCAAGAACGCGAAGAAAGAACCCGTGACCGTCGTCGTCGCCGAGAGCCTGCCCGCCGAGTGGAAAGTCATCGAAGAGAGCCACGAGCACAAGGAAGCGAACGCCTTTCTCGCCGAGTGGCTGGTCCCCCTGCCCGCCGAAGGCGAAGCGAAGCTCACGTACCGCATTCGAATCACCTACGGCAACTGAGACCCGATGACCGAGAAGCCGAAACTGCACTTCGTCTACAACGTGGACGCGACGCCGGTGGCGCTGCTTCTCGACTTCGTGCATCGGATCCTGGATCCGGCGACCTATCCTTGCCGCCTCTGCGATCTCACCTACGGACGCTTCATCAAGAAAGCCTCCTGGAGTCGCTTCGTCGCCGAGCTGCCGGTGGACGCCCGCTTCCATCTGCGAGCCGGGTTTCGGCGCGCCTTCCCCGACCAAGCCACGGAGCGACTTCCCGCGGTGTTCGTCGAGCGTCGCTCGGGCGACATTCGTGTGCTCATCTCCGCCAAAGAGCTCGACGGCCTGCGAGATCTCGAAAGTCTTCAGTCTCTCGTCGAGCGCCGGGTGGCGACCCTCGATCGAAAACGTGCCCCGAAACGCAGGTCGAAACGCGGCGTCGCGTGAATGGCGGCAGCGTCTCACTAGCCGAAGGGCGGAAACTCCGCGTGCTTCGGTAGGTCGTCGTCGAAGCGCACCCAGGGCAATCGTTTGGAGTCCCAATAGTGCAGCATGGGCTCCAATACCTCGGGCTGATCGAGGCTTCCGACGGCGATGTCGATCAAGCCCGGAATATAGCTCGCAGTGAAACAAATCTGCGTACCGCATTCCGGACAGAATCCGCGCTCGGCTTCCGACGACGACTGGTACACCGCGGGCGCGTACTCGGTGAACGCGACCTGCCCTTCGTTGTACATGGCCCAGGTCACTGCCGGTGCCGAGTGGGCTCGCCGGCACATGCTGCAGTGACACACCGCCACCACGATCGGATCGCCGGCGATGCGATAGCGAACGGCACCGCACTGACAACCGCCTTCCAGGATTTCACTCATCGACCCCTCCTTTCGAACCACGCCAATCGAGAGACTCTTCCGCTCGGCACGCCGCAAACAAGGCAGCGACGAACGCGCCGATTCCTAAACCGGTCCGAGCCCATTGCCAGTTGGCCCAGCGCAACAGCTCGGCCGGAACCTCGTCGGCCGAGATCGATCGCGCGACGAAGCCCGCGTTCACGTCCTTGAAGTAAGCGACGTAGAGACCCAGCACGGCGATCGACAACGCCGCCGAGATCCCGAAAAGCCCGAAGCCTTCTCGACGCGGAAACGCGTGAGCGAAGACGGCGAGCAAGGTCAGCAGCAACCCGGCCGTCTGCAGAGGACCGAAGAAAGCCACGAGCTCCGGCTCGTGCTTGCCGAACCATGCGAGAAACTCATCCGGACTCAGAGACCGCCAGTAGTCCACGAATACGACGGCTTCGGTGAGCATCGCGCCGGCCGACAGCCCGAGCACGACCACGGCGGAAAGTGCGAGCGGCCTCGCTACGCGCACGATCTCGAGCCTCCGTTTTTTCGGGTCACCGTGGAAGCGTAGAGCTGTGTCAGCGCTCGTGCCAGCGCCGCAGTCGCGGGAGACGGGAGGAAGAAGGGACTTGCCGTCCGAGCGAGCGTGACGCGGCCGGCCGCTTTCGAGCTGGCCGGCCGCGTCGTCACCTTGGCTTCGTCAGTGGCAGATCTGCGACGACCCGCCGCCGCCACCCATGGAGTAGGCACTCTCGGCGTGCTGCGTGAGATCGAGACCGATGACTTCGTCCTCGTCGTGCACACGGAGCGACCCGAAGACCAGCTTCATCACCGAGAGAATCACGAAGGTCGCGACCGGCGCGAAGACGGCCACGAACGCGATTCCTTCGAGCTGCACCATGATCTGCTGAGCGTTCGACTCGATGCCCGATCCGAGCGTCGTGGCGAAGATGCCCGAGGCCAACGCACCCCACGCGCCGCCGAGAGCGTGAACGCCGAAGACGTCCAGCGAATCGTCGTAGCCGAGAGCAGGCTTCAGGAACATGCAAGCCGGATAGGACACGAGGCAGACGCCGATGCCGATGGCGATGGCACCCATCGGAGAGACGTTGCCGCAGGCAGGAGTGATCGCAACGAGGCCCGCGACCGCCGCCGTGGCGCCGCCTAGCGCCGTCGGCTTGCCGCGGTGGAACATCTCGATCAGCGCCCACATGACCACCGCCGTCGAAGCGGCCGTGCTCGTGTTGAGAAACGCGAGCGTCGCGAGCGGGCTCGCGCTGAGCGCGCTTCCGGCGTTGAACCCGAACCAGCCGGTCCAGAGCAGCCCCGCGCCGATCAAGCAGAGCGGCAAGCTGTGCGGCGGCATGGGGTCACGCCCGAATCCGCGTCTCTTGCCCAGCATGATCGCGGCGACGATTGCCGAGAAGCCGCTCGACATGTGCACAACGAGCCCGCCGGCGAAGTCGATGGCGCTCGCCTTGAAGATCCAGCCTTCCGCCGACCACACCATGTGCGCGATCGGGCAGTACACCACGAGCACCCAGATCGTGATGAAAACGATCCACATGCTGAACTTCATGCGCTCGGCGATCGCGCCGAGAATCAGCGCTGGCGTGATGATCGCGAACATCCCTTGGAACATCACGAACAAGTACTCGGGGATGTTTCGCGGCGGCGAAGCGAAGTTGGCGACCACCGAGTCGATCGTCACGCCGCTCAGCGCCACCTTGGAGAGATCGCCGATGTAGGCGTTGCCGGTGCTGAACGCCAGACTGTAGCCGACGACGATCCACAGCACCCCGACGACGCCCGCCGAGAGAAAGCACTGCATGAGAACGTTGAGAATGTTCTTCGAGCGGACGAGTCCGCCGTAGAACAACGCGAGACCCGGAAGGGTCATCATCAAAACGAGCGCCGACGAAGCGAGCACCCAAGCCGTGTCACCCGAGTCGATCACGGGCGGCACATCCTCGGCCCAGGCCTTGGTCGCAACCGACAAAGCGGCGACGACGATTGCAGTTAGTGCGGTTACAGGGACTCCGTGAGTCCTTCGGTCGCGAATGGTCCACATCGATTTAGTCCCCTTTAGAGCAACTGTGTGTATGGGTAGGGGCGAAGCCCCGCCCGACCTACAACACAGCAAACGTTGCGCCAACGTCGCTTCGTCACCATCTCGTTTTCGCGTTGATGCCAGAAGCAGTCCTTCTACCTGTACTTTCCTGCGCGCAAGGAACGCGTCTTCGAAGGAGCCGGCCCAGAGCGACCGGTCGATTCGACGTGGGCGTGGGGCTCCGCGCGGCGGCTTATGCACTTCGCCAAGTGCTTGGTGCTTGGGCAATGCTCAGCAGGCAGGCAGGTTGCGGCAAGTACGATGGGGAGGCCAGACCGCGCTATCCGCGCCGCGTCGGGGGAACATCGACGCGCGCAACGCCGATCATCGCTTCGCGGGTGACGATCGCGGCGAGTTCCCCTTCGCTCCAGCCTTCCGTGCCTTCGGGGCGAAGCGGCAAAACGAGATAGCGCGTTTCGGCAGTGGTGTCCCAAACACGCACTTCGACGCTTGCCGGCAACTCGAGGCCCATCTCACGAAAAATGGCCCGCGGCTCACGCACGACTCGAGCGCGATACTCAGGACTCTTGTACCAGTCGGGCGGCAACCCGAGCACGGGCCAAGCCGTGCACGAGCACTGAGTGCAGACGATCGCGTTGTGAATCGACGGCGTATTCTCGAGCACCACGATGTACTCTCCCTGAGGTCCGTGGAAGCCGAGCTCGGCGCAGGCGGCAGTGCCGTCGGCAAGCAGCCGCGCGCGATATGCCGGATCGACCCAGGCGCGAGCGACGACCTTCGCGCCGTTGCGCGCGCTCATCTCGGTCTCGACTTGGTCGACGACGAGATCCACGAATCCTTCCGGCAAGAGATCCTTCTCTCGGAGCAGGCTCTCGGCTGCCGGGCACCACAGCGTGGGACAACGGAAACTCGCCGCCTAGGCGCGCAGTCAGCTCGGCTCGCGTGACCACGCCTTTCTCGACGAGGAGCGTTCCCACACCCGTCAGCACCCGCTCGTAGTACGAGGCCGTGAGATAGTGCCGCGGCTCCATTCGCTCGACCGCATGGCGGTATTCGTCGACGTTGTAGGAGCGAAGCACGGAGATGCCGAGGAGATTCAGCGCGAAGGCGACCGCCTCCCAACGCTCATGAAAGGTCGGCTCTCCTGACTCGACATCGACCGCGCCGAATCCGTTCAACCCGCCGAGGTCGTGGATGCCGTCCATGCTTCGTTCCTCTACCGAGCAGCTGGCTCTCTACGCTCGCGCCGCCGACGCGAAGGCCTCGAGCTCTCCGGCGATGTCGGGACCGGCCGGCTGATAGGCAATCTCGGTAGCGCCCTCGGCTTCGAGCATCGCGATACGGTCGCGCCATTCCGCTCGCGTCAGCGCGAAGCCTTGCTGTTTCAGCAGCTCGCCGGTGATGAAAGGACGGTCGCGGTCGTTGATCGCGATGAGGTGCTGGTCGTGGAGCGCCAAGTGGCGTTTTCGCGCAGGCACCGAAGCGTAAGCGGACGCCCACGCTTCGCCATTCGGAATGATGGCGAGAAGGTTGTTCTCCATCGCGAAGTGAAACAGAACCGGTGCGGCGTGACCCGCGGCGGCGAGCACGCGGGGCGAGCCCGCATCCTCGCCTTCGTGGAGAACCGTGCCGAATGTCAGCACGACGCTCCAATCGAAGCCGGGAATCGGCGCCGGCGCACCGAAGACGCCGTCACCGATCTCATGCGCCGCGGCGATTCCTTTGGGCCCGGCCGCAGCGATCACGAACGGCACGTCGATCGGTCGCCCCGCACCGTAGCCGTCGGGGTGAAGCATCCGGAGGACGCCGCCGTCCCACTCGACTTCCTCGCCCGCGAGCAATGCTCTCAAGACCGTCACATACTCACGCACGTACGCCCACTTGAGCGGACGTTGCCCCATCGTGAGCCGTCCGGTGAACCCGGAGCCGATTCCCACCACGACACGATCGCTGCCCGCGATCGAGACCAGGGTCGCGATCGCAGATGCCGTCACCATCGGATGTCTGAGGCTCGGAATGAGCACGCCGGTCCCGAGCCCGATGCAGGTCGTTCGCTCCGCCGCACGGCAGAGCTGGACCCAGACGTCGGGGTAGAGCGCCGGCGAGTCGTAAAACCACGCGCGCTTGTAGCCGAGGCTCTCGGCGATTCGCGCGTGCTCGTGGCTCTCGTTCGACGTTGCGATGGCGCAAGAGATTTCGATGGCCATGTTCGCACTCCCGATTACGGATTCAGCGATGCTGAGAGCTTGCCTCCGACGCCGGCCTCGAAGGCGCGCCAGAGAACGACAACAGCGGCGGCCGCGGACAAAACCAATACCGATGCGCGAACGTGTCGGGCATCGACCCAGAGAATACCGAAGCGAGAAAGCCAGTATCCGAAAAGAGCCGGCGGCACGAGAAGAGCGGCGAGCACGACTTCCGTGGAAGCGAAGCGGCCCACCGCCCAGATCGCAAAGAACGACATGGCTCCGCCGACCAGAAAATGGATGCCGAGCGTCGCGCGAAACACGGTCGGGCTCGCGTTCTGGTAGACGAGCGCGACCGGCGGACCACCGATCGACGACAGCGTTCCCATGAGGCCCGACGCGACACCCGCGACGACTAGATTCACTCGATTTCGCACGATGTCACCGTGAACGATGCTGAGTAGGACGCCGGCGAGCACGAGCGCGCCGAAGCAAGCGTCGAACAACGTCTGCGAGATGGTCGCGAGCAGCGCAGCGGCAACTCCGGTGCCAGCGAGGCGACCGAAGATCACGAACTTGAGGCCCGTGAAGTCAGCCTCGCTCCACTCGCGTCGCGCGACGAATACGGTGAGAAACAGATTCGAGAGCAACATCGGCCCCGGCACGAAAGCCGGATGAATGAGCACGAGAGCCGGAGCCGCGAGAAGCGCAGCGCCGAAGCCGACGCTCGCTTGAACGGCCGAAGCGAGCGCCGTGACGACGACTGCCGCGGTGGCTTCGGCGAGAGTGAGCGGAAACGTCACGGAGGCGGAGCCAGCCGCTTCGCGAGCTCGGCCTGAAAGAGACGAATGCGCCTCGCGTTGGCGCCAAGATCGCCTTTCCCGATTCGCGAGTGCGAGCGCACGTTGACGACCGAGCCTCCCGCCGCTCGACCGACGGTGATCGTCACGTCGTCCTTGAAGCGAAACACCCGCGTCGTCGCTACCGCACGAATCTCGCCTGACGCGGCATCTTGGCTCGTCACCTCCCAGCCTTGGGCTTCGGCGACGGCTAGCGACTCCGCGAATACCTCTTCGGGCGTTCCGAGGAAGGTTTGCGGCTTCAAGTCGGCATACTCCGGCGTTGCACCGGTCTTGACGTCGTTTATCGTCGGCCAGATGAAAGCTGCGATTCCTCTGAGAACGATGAGGATGGCCAGCAGAACACCGAGCTTGCGTAAGGTGCTCATGCCGTCACCAGCTGGACGAAGAGGCTCGCCCAGAGCACGAACAGGACGAAAGCGCTCGCAAAATACACTGTGACGCGTACACGAACGTCGTTCGAGCCGAGGTGCACGACGCTATGCATGTAGCGGAGAGCCACGTAGAGCCACGCGAGGCCGACAAGCCAGGCGTTCACATTGTGCGTGATGTAGACCATGATCACACCGACGTAGAAGAGCACCGGCATCTCGAACAGATTGACGAAGTGGCGCGAGACGACGCGGAGTGCTTCCGGCTCGTCCCCGTCTTGGTAGGCTCGATAGTACTTGATGCTCACCTCGCCGCTTCGCACCGCGGCGAAGCGTAAGCGACGCATCCGCAGAAGCACGATCGCGACCAGCAGAAACATCGCGAACACCGGATACAGAATGAGATTCGGAGACGAATCACCCATCGAGAGCCCCTCCTGCGATTCGGTCGAAAACGGCGCCCAAGACCAATGCCGCGGTCGCGACCAGATCGACGACCGCCACACGTCGCAACGGCGCCCCGTAGCCGCCGACCACCAGCGCAATTACGATGAAAGAAACCATGCTGACGAGACCGGCAACGAGCGCGATTGGCCTGAGTGGCGCGTGGAACGCCGCTGCCGCCAGCAACGCGCCGACGATCGCAAGCAGGATCGCACGGTGGCGCATCAAGATCTCGAGATCAGGCGACCGGACGGGCACGTCGTAGAACGCCTCCAAGCGCGCGGCCGAGAGCACACCCAAGCCGGGCAGCAGATTCACGATCGCGGCCACGAGATAGAGTACGATTACGACCGTTCGCATGCGTCAGTAGTAGGGCGAGATCATCACGTAGACGATGACGCCCGTGATGCTCACGTAGAGCCAAAGCGGCATCGTCCACTTGGCGATCGCGCGGTGCTCCGCCACTCGGTTGTTGATGCCGCGAAAGAAAGTCACCAGCGCGAGCGGGACGATCAAGGCCGCGAGGACGACGTGAGTCAGCAGCACGAAGTAGTAGATGCCGCGCAAGGCGCCCTCGCCTCCATAGCGAGTCGATTCGCTGAGAGAGTGGTAGGCGAGATACGTGACCAGAAAGAGGCCCGTGGTGGTGAAGGCGGCGTAGATGAAGCGGCGATGCACGCGAACGTTCTTTTGCTTGATGGCCGCGAGTGCCGAGAGCAGAAACACCGTGGTCAAGCTGTTGAGGATCGCGTTCACGAACGGAAGCACATGGACGTCGAAACCCACGTCGCTCCCCGTTCTGTCGAGCAAGAACACGATCGCGATGAGCCCGTTGATCGCAAGGGTGAGAAATATGACCCAAGGGGTGTAGTTGGAGAGAGCGGCCATCTGCGGTCGGGACCCTACACTACCGTCTCGGCTGACGTGAGCGGAAGCCGAGACGCTTCAACATGCGATCGGACGCCGGATTCGGCACATCGCAAGCACCGACGAGCTCGGACAATCCGAGAGTGTCAAAGGCATAGACAATGAGCCTCGCGAGCGCCTCGTGCGCGTATCCACGACCCCAGGCCGAAGGCGTGAGAGCGGCGGAAATTGGGGCGGTGCACCTTTGTTCTCGTGTTCGCTTCAAGCGCGCCAACTAGAGAGTCGCTACGCGTTCGGCTTTGCTGCGATGCACTCGACCTCGACGCGCGCGCCGAGTGCGAGACCGTTTGCTCCAAACGCGCTACGCGCCGGATAGCGTTCCGAGAAAAACGTTTTGTAGACCTCGTTGAACGTTTCCCACTCGGAGATGTCCGCTAGCATCACCGTGCATTTCACGAGATCGGCCATCGCGTAGCCGTGAGCTTCGAGGGACGCCTTGATGTTCGTCATCGTTTGGCGTGCTTCTTCTCGAACGCCGCCCGGAACGAGCGTTAGCGCCCCGGGAACGACGCCGATTTGTCCCGAGAGATAGAGCGTGTCGCCGACGCGCACGGCTTCGGAGAACGGAAGGTTTGGCGGCACCACCTTGCCAGAGTCGAGGCGCTCTACTGTTTCGGCTTCTGCCGCCACAGCGAGGGAGAGCGCAACTACGCAAGCGAGCCAGGTCACGCTCGACGACACACGACGCCTCATTTCGGAACCGCGTTCGGGGTTTTGGTCCGATCCACCGCCGGCCAGCGCTCGCTCGACGCGGGCAACGGGGTTTCTTTGCCGCTCATGCGCTCGATCGTGATCGCGTACACGGTCACCTGATCGAGGCGAGGGTAGAATCCTTTCGCGCGGTCCCAGCCGGGGTCTGCGTACTTCTCCATCAGCGCGTCGAAGAAGGCGCTCTTTCCGGCTTCGTCCTCGATGATCCGAATCCGCCCGAAGACGACGACGCTCCGGTACTCGACCGAGGTATCGCACTCGAAACGACCGTAAGGAAACGCCTCGCCGGCCTCGTCGATCTCGAAGCACACCTTCGGATCGCGATCGACGTTCTCGCGCAAATGCCCGCGTGCTCGCGTGTTGTGGACCCAGATCTCGCCGTTCGTCCAGATGTAGAGCAGCGGCACGACGTAGGGCCAGCCATCGGACCCGACGGTTCCGAGTCGCCCGCAATACGCGCTCGCGACGAGCTCGCGAGCACGCTCGTCGGACATCACTTTGTCGGCTCGTCTGACTTCCGCTGCCGTGCTCATGGGCCCTCTCGTCAGCCGAGTCCTTTCGGGCGTTGCGGCAACGTGTCGGTGATCTCGAGCCAGGGCGCTTTCGATGCGACGTAGAAGTGAACCGAGGGGCGGACACTCAGATCATCGTCGAGCGTGCCACAACGGACGGACACCATCTGCTTCGTCTCTTCGGCTCGACTGTAGATCGGCGAGCCGCAACCCGAGCAGAAGTAGCGATACTTCTTCGGGCTCGACTCGAACCCCTTGACGAGCTCACGGCCGGACGTGATCGCGAAGTCGTCCGCAGAGACCGCGATGTTCGTCGCAAACGCCGTCCCGGTCGCTTTGCGACAGGTCTCACAGTGACAGTAGTACATTCCGAGGGGTGCACCACGCACCTCGTAGGTTACTTTCCCGCACAAGCATGAGCCGTGTACCATGCCTACCTCCTCGTGGTTCTACTCTCGCTGCGACGCTAGCTTACGGAAAACTCCGACGCCACGAGCGCGCTCGAGCCATTCCACCAGATAGGGGTTCGGTACGAGATCCGCCCACGGAATACGACTCCAATTCTCGCCCGCGCGCCGCTCAGGAACTGCGTGAGGAGCGGAGCCAGTAGAAGAACAATAGGCTGAACACGAGATCCGGTGCGGCAACGACGGGTGCCCGGAGAGGCAGCGATCCCCCGAGCCAGCCAAGGACGAGCAACGAGACGAACCCGAATTTTCCGAGCGCCGACAACGCGATGAAGAGCCTCTCGTCGCGCCCTCTCGTCGCAGTGTAGAGATAGCCGAGCCCGAAGAGCCCGACGAAAAGCGCTACGGTCATCAGATAAATCGGCGGAGCGTCGGCGGGAAGGCCGGCAGTGATTCGGAAAATCGCAGCGGCGGGCAAGAAGGCCGCGGCCGCAGCGAGATTCATCGCAGCCGTTGCAAAGAGTGCCACACGCATCCAAGGCGGGAGCGCAGTCGGTTCATTCATCGCTCACCTCCTACCGGTCGCCGTCGCTCGAAGCTGGCGCGCGAAGCACGAGCGCAAGAGCGATCAGCGCCGGCAGTGCTTGCGTGAGCAGAATCGAGGTCTTCGCGGTGAGGCCGCCGAACACTCCCGCGACGACGACACAGCCGAGAAAGAATACTTTGACGTCGCGCCGGTCGGCCGAAAGTCCCCAGACCAGACCCGCAGCCAAGAAGCCGTTGTAGAGGCCTTGGTTCTTCGCGAGCACCGCGGATGCGGCAGACACTTCCGGTGTCATCTCGAAGATCTTCCGTCCCACCGGATGGTCCCAATAAAACATCTCGAGAACCATGATCCCCACGTGGCTCAACGCCACGAACCCTGTGAACACCGCAGCAATTGCTCTCATGTCGCCCCCTTCGAGTTACTTCTTCTCGTTGAGCTCTTCCCAGCGGTCATGACGCTCGCGGCGCTGCTCACGGTAGTTCGTGATCTCGAGCCTCACGCCGTCGGGATCGGTAAAGAACGTGGCCCAGTAGTCCGGCGCGTACTGAGGATACGGCGCGCCTTCGGTAGCCTCGACGCCGGCCGCACGCAGTGCGGCAGCTGCAGACGCAACGTCGGCGATCGAGTCCACGCGAAGGCAAAAATGATGAAGCCCCGGCGCGTAGGGATCGTGAGCCACCTGCGCCTGCGCCGGCCGGATCACGAAGCCGAACTGCCGGTTGTAGTATTGGACATGCGGGTCACCGCCGATCGCGAACGAGCTCTTCCGAAAACCCAGCGCCGTCATCGCACGGTCGTAGAACGCCTCCGAGCGCGTCATGTCGGAGACGGTGATGTAGATATGATCGATGCCGATGATCTCGCTCTTCATGCGCGTCATTTGCCGGCACCCGCATGGCTCACCCGGAGACGCACGATGATGGAGTCGAGCATCTCGCGATCGACGTCGGTCTCGTACGGTTTTCCATCTTGGCCGATCTGCACGTCGTAGAGCGTGCGCGCGGTGCCCGGGTTTTGGGAGAGAAACATACGAAATGCCGTTCGCGCGTCCGGTGTTGCGCTGGCAAGTCGCTCGGCGCTCACCACGAGGGGCTTGCCGCGAAGCCAAATCGTCACAGCCGGCGTGTCGACCACGCTCTTCCACCAGGCCGTCGTTCGCGTGACGCAATGGACGTGCCCACCCAGCGTCACGTAGCTCAGCGGAATCGTGTACACATTGCCGCTCTTCCGCCCACGATATTGCAGCACCAAGAGCTGCGAGCTCAGGAGCCCGTGGAGCGGGGAGCGCAGGATCCACAGCATCAGCGGGTTCAGACGGCGAAGAATCTTGATTCGAAGCGACAGCTCTTCCATCTCTATAGCTTCAACCTGAAGTGATGCGCGGAAATGATCATGCGGTGGGTCAGATAGAATCGGTGCGCGTCGAAACGCTGGACCCCGGAGTCGAGCTCGAAATAAGCACATCCTCGGGCACGCGCGTGATCGACGAGCCAAGAAAAGATCGTGTTCCCGTATCCTTTCGACCGCTCTCCCTCGAGGCTCGCAAGGTCGTCCAAGTAAAGGAGTCGGCCGCTGACGAGGTTTTCCATGATGCGAAAGCCCGCTACCGATACCACGTCCGTACCGTCCCTCACGTAAGCGAGCGCGTAGCCTTCTGTTTTCTGCTCACGGACGCGGGCTACGAAAGACGCGTCCACCAGGTGGGGCCGAAGCTGGTGCATGACGGGGAAACAGCGCGCGATCTCCTCGTCGGACTCGGCCAAATGAACGGACGCCATGGATCGATGCCTTCCGCCAGCGTATGGTGGAGCAGAAGTCATGGCGAGCAAACCGCAGTTCGTGACGAAGCGCCGCTTCGCGGCCCACCCTTCGACAGTTTTCGCCGCCTGGACCACGCCGGAGCACATCGCCCGCTGGTGGGGCCCCAACATCGGAGATACGTCGCGGGCCGAGATCGACCTTCGCGTCGGCGGTCGCTTCACGGTCCTGACCGACGCCGCGGACGGCGATCAGCACCAAGTGAGCGGCGTCTACCGAGAAGTTGTGCCGGACCGAAAGCTCGTGTTCACATGGGCCTGGCGCTCGACACCGGAGCGGGAATCGCTCGTGACCATCGACATCGAGCCGGACGGTGACGGTACGCTGCTCACGCTGACCCACGAGCAGCTCTTCGACGGAGCAGCCCGTGACCGCCACGAAACGGGATGGAGCACTGCGCTCGACAAGCTCGAGCGGCTGGTTACTCCGTCACCGCGTTCACCGTCGTAACTTCGCCCGTTCCGAGCCAGTGCGCGCATTCGCTACCGAGCTCCTCGCGGGCGCGCGCCTCGTATTCTGCGCACTGCGCCGCCGTTAGCACGTCGGCCCAGCGACCGTTCACCCCTTTGTGGATGAACACCTCGGGGCCGGCGTCCCAGAACAAGCCGCCAAGGGGCACGGTCTTTCGAGCGTGCTGCTTCATCCACTCGAAAGAGCAGTGCTCTACCACATTGCCGAAGCATGACTCGTCGATCGGAATGTCCAAGAAAGCGGCGACCGCCCGGATCCCGCCCGGCAGGTCTCGCTTCAAATCGTTGAAATGCACGAGCTTTACGTTCGGCAGGTCTCGAATCGCCCACCAGCTTCGAATGTTTTCCCAAAATGGCCACATGGGGTAGCCGTCACCATCCATCCACTCGCGCCAATATTGCCTGATGTCGTCCGGCGGTCGGCCGATGGGCGGACCGACGCGACCCGGCGTATCGTTCAGAGCCTCGTAGAGCTTGTCGTTGGCGTTGGCGAAATGGTTGTAGAGGCTCCAGACCACGTCGCGCCCGTCTCGACCGATGTAGAGGTACTTCGCCTTCGGCGAGAAGCGCAACGCATCGACCGGCAAGTGCGTCTTCAAGAAACGCCGATGAGCTTGCGCCTCTACCGCGGGCAGCTTGACCGCTTTCGGCGGCACGCGCATATCGAGCCAAGGCGACAGCTCGGCGACCTCGATTTCCGGATCACCGCCGAAGAGAAGCTGACCGACGATCTGCTGCATCCACGTCGTGCCGGACTTCGCGTAGGTACCGATGACGATGTCGTCGTCCCGGAACCGAAGATCGTTCCAGATCGTGGAGTCGAAGTGGTGGCTGTGAAGCTCGCGGGTTTTCTCGGGCCAGTCGATCTTTCCAGGCATGGTTTCCTCGTTTCCCCAAGAGTCACACCGATCGAAGCAGCCGTTCTGCGCCCGCGACGACGAGATCGCGCGTCGCGATTCCGGGCATCGACGCGAGCTGTATGGGCACAGCCACACCCACGAGCTTCGTGAAGGAAGTAGTGATCGCCACGACGCTCGTCAACGCGCGGGCGCTCGCTCAGCGCGGGCGGAGCAACACCACCGGAATCTCGCGAGGTGTGCTCTTTTGATACTTGTCGTAGTCGGGCCACTGCGCCGTCATCGACGACCAGACGCGGGCTTTGTCGGCGGCGCTACCGGTGCGAGCCATGACGGGGATGACTTTGTCCCAAACCTGGACCGCGACGTCAGGGTGCGCGACGAGATTCTTGTACCAACCGGGATGATCGGGTGCGCCGCCCTTCGAAGCGACGATCACATAGTCGTTGCCGTCGCGGGCGTAGATGAGCGGGAACTTTTTCGTCTTACCGGATTTTCGCCCGGTCGTGTGAAGGATGAGGCAGCTCGTCTCGTTCCAGTCGTGACCGACTTTGCCGCCGGTCGCCTCGTACTGACGAACGTGCTCGTCACCGAAAAGACTGAAGTCGGTCATGGCCGCCACCTCCCTTGGTTGCAGTCTATTCGCCTATTGCCCCTTCGCTTCCGCTGCGCAAACACTCTGCATGCTCGGCCACTTTGCGGCGCACTGGAGCGCGACTTTGTCGGCATTCGGCTGGAGGCCGAGCTGGCGGTAGGTGCGAATGAGCGGAACCGTCAAGCTCGGCGGCTCCTTCAAGCGGGAATAGCCCTTCTCGATCGTCGAGCGCGCCTTCTCGCGGTTGCCGGTCTGGAGGTACAGCACAGCCGCTTCGGAGTAGATGGCGCCGGCCGGCTCGGTGCCGGTGAGCGCGCGCTCGTAGGACGCGAGCGCGGCCGCCGGCGCGCCGCTCGCGACCTGCACGGCAGCATCCACGTAGTTCGGGTAAGCGTGAGTGCGCGTCGCGCCGGTGAGCGTCGACTTCACGAGCTTGCCGGCAGCGGCAACGTCCCCGTCGCCGAGCTCGCCCTTGGCCTCGATCGCGCCGATGTAGTTTTCGAGAATCTCGAGCGTGCCGCTTTTCTCTTTCGCTGCTTCCCAGGGCTCGACCTGAGGGCCTCGGGCAACGTCAGCGTATTGGCTCTTGATGTACGCCTTAGTGTCGTCGATGCGGTCTTCCGTCTTCGGATGCGAGCGTCCGGCGGCGGCGAGCTTTTGCGAGCCCCACGAGAGCGCGTTACCGATCGCGGCGCCGGCGACCGCCCCGAGGCCTTGGCCGGCAACGCCGGTGCCGTCCGCGATCTTGCCCGTCTGCGTAGCTGCAGCCGACGTGACGTCGATGCCGAAAGCCGAAAGCTGTTTGTCGAGCGCCACGGCTTCGGCGTCCGACGCACGATCGCTCTCGAAGCTCTCCTGCTTCTCGAGAAGCGCGCTCATCGCCGTCGGCGAGTAGCCGGCTCGAACGAGAAGGTCGACACCGAGAAGGTCGGCGTTTTTCTCCTGATCCCGCGTCCACGCGGGTGCGATGAGCATGGTGTTGAGCAGCAACGCACGAGACTGATCCTTCACTCCGGCCTTGTCGGATCCGGTCTGCGGCGTGCCATTCGCAAGGCCCTTCATGAAGTCGCGGGTGTCGAGGGCGAGTGTGCTCACCTGAATCGCGCGGGCCTGAACGTCTTGCACGATGTCTGCGTCTGCATGACCGAGGATCACGTGCGCGGTCTCATGCGCCAGGAGCGCGGCGACCTCGTCTTCATCGTCCAGGCGAAGAAGCGTGCCGAGCGCTACGTAGATGTTGGCGTCGGCCGTGGTCTTTGCGGCCCAATCACCGCTCGCGCGAACGTAGACTTTGGCCGGAACACCGGTAACGGGAGACTGAGCGAGTAGCTTCGCTAGGACGCCGTTCAGATAGGCGCTGAGCGCGGGAGCCGGCACGATGCCGAGACCTTCGGCACGCGCGTAGTCGAGATCTTTCGCCTGCCCGATCGCCATCGCGCCGAAGCCGAACTTCTTTGCGGCGACGCCGTCTATGGTCTTTCCGTCGGCCGTCGCCGGCGTCACGACGACGACTCCGACGAGTACGATCGCGAACCCGAACGTCATCGTCGCAAAGCAAAGCGAGCGCACGAGTAGTCGCTCGCTCATGGCTCGCACGCCTCGTCGCCGAGACCGCGCGACGCCGCGTGACCGGTAGCGCCGCCCAAGTTCTCGCACTTGGGCTTGGTCGTGAGCTTCAAGTCGGTACGAGCCTGACTCGATTCCACGAAGTAGCTCTTGCCGCCGACCGAGACTTTGAGCCAGCCGCCGCCCAAGCGCTCGGCTTCCATCGGCATGGCGGAGGCGGCTTTCGACGCGACGACTTTTCCGTCGGCTGCATCGTAGAGATCCACCGGATCGGCCTTCCACGTTTTGATCCTCACCTTGGCCGGCGCGTCCTCCGCGCCCGTGGCACCGTAGAGCATGAGGACGGCCGCAGCCGCCACGAGCGCAAGTCTGATCCCCAAATGCATGCGTTCACTCCGGGCCGAGCTCGTCGGCCGCTTCGAAGAGCTTCTCGGTGATATCGAGCACCTCGGTCCAGGTTACAGCAAATAGAAAGTTGACACCCAGCACCCACTCGGAGGCGCCGAAAGCACAGGCCAGCATCGAGGCCACTCCCGCCAGCAGAATCAGCATGCCGATTTGGCTGCCGAGCGCCACAAGTACCACCCTTCCGAGGCGAGAGCGGACCCGACGTAAGCCGTGGTTCCAGATTTCCTCGAAGCGTTGGCTCGTGCGGCGAAGCGTGAAGATCCCTCCGATGACGACCAGCATCAAGAAGTCGGGCAGCGCTACCCCGAGCAGCGGCACCTGGCGATCGCGGTGGCGAATGGCTTTCGGGCCGAGTGTGACCAGATTGTCGAAGGTTTGGGCATGGAGAAACACGGCCGGCAGATCGTTGTGAAGCGGTGTGTTCATGGCATCGGCTGCACCGTGGAAGAAGGCGCCGTAGAAGACGACGCTATCCTTTATAAGTGCTTCTACCGCGACGTCGTCCTCTTCCGTCGGTTCGAGCAGGATCCGCGCGGGGATTGTAGGTGTCGCGGGGCAATCTTCCCTGAAATCGCTGCCACGGTCTTGGAAGATCCACCAAGGGAACTTCGGCCGGCGACGGCACTCGAGCCAGCGATCATTGAAGCTCTCGTCGGGAACGATGGACCAGAAGACTCGGACCGTTCCTGCGTCGCAGCTTTGCTCGCCCCTGCAGCCGTCACAAATGTCGCGAAAGACGAGCGGCACGGCCGTCGGCTCGTCAGCGGGATGGAAGTCCGACGCATCGATCGCCAAGTCGTAAAAGCGCGTCACGCGATCGAGCGGATCGATGGCTTTCGGCACCTGCACCGTAGTCACGCGCTCGACCACACCGGGCCGAAGCGGCGCGCCCTGCCCGAAGGTGGCGGCGTAGACCGGAATACCTGTCTCCTTGTAGCGATCGAGCTCGGCTGACAGCGCTTCGATGGTCGGGTCATCGCGTACGTCCTGGAAGACGATGTCCATCATCACGGCTTTCGGCTTGTTCGCGCGTATGGCGCGGAGGATGCGCGCATGAAACCCATAGCGCGGCGGCCACGGCTCGCTGAACGCCGTCAAGTCGGCGTCACGCAGCAGCACCACCGACGTCGACGCACGACCGACGGATTTTGCGTTCGGCTTGCCGGCGTCGGCGGCATGAGCCGCCACCTCTTTCACACACTTGCCGCCGACGCGCGCGTCCGGATAGCAACCGGCCATCGCCACCGCGAGCAAATCTTGCGAGTAGAACTTCGTCAGCCGCGTGAATCCGAAAGGATCCATGCGAAGCAGCACGACGCCGCCGAGAAGAAAGAGCGCGTAGGACGCGAGGGGGCGCCAGAGGGAACGAAGGCGGGGTGGGAGCTTCGGGCGGGGCATAGGTCGCTGGCGGAGAGAGTATGCAGAGCGCTCGCGGCAGCCAAGAGCCCCCGTTACCCGCTTGACATTCGCCGTTCATCCGCTCGCAGCAGGGAGAACGCGGCTGCTCGTCAGCGGTGCTTCGTCGCGGTCGGGTCCTTGCGCTTGCCAGCCGAGCGCTTGGGGAGCACTCGCTCTCGCATGTCGTTCAGGGGGATCGACTTGCCAGCGGCGATCTCAGCCCGAGCACGTTTGATGAGCTTCAGAAACTCCGGTTGTGAGCTGAGCGCCAACGACTCGCGATCCACGTTCCTCAAGGGAATGAGCGCGGCTACCGCACGATTTCCCTTCGTCACGACTACAATCTCGTCTTTCAGCTCGCTAGCGTATTGCCCGAGCGAGCGTGACGCCTGGGTCACCGTTAGCTTCTTCATAGCTTGATCGCTTGGCCCCCGATGTGCAGTACGCTTCCTGTCTTCTTTCCTATCGCCAGAATGCGCACGGCGCCACCTTCGTGGGGCGCAACCTCATAGAACACCCGCAACGCCCCGATTCGCAACTCCCAGGGCGCAATGGGGTTCGGCCTCAACGGTTTCCTATTCCGTGCCTCGACCGTGCCGGTGAGGATCGTCCCGAAGGACGCGCCCAACATCACCGCAGTGAGCAGCCTCAATCCATCCCCAATTGTGTTTTTCATCGTCGACGTCCCCCCTTTCCCGATACGCCACCGACCTCGATTAGACCGGCAATCTCTCTAACGAACGTCCGCGTTCTCGGCCTGCCACCCGACTACGAGCGTTCGGTAGTCGAGAACACGCGGATCTCAGGAGCTGCGAGCACGCGTGTAACTTGCAGGATCGGCCGAGCGGCGTCTAGCCGCTACGGCAGCGCGCGCTCGAACATCCAGAATGCTGCCAGCGAGCCCATCGCGTAGACGACGCAAGTGCGCATCCACGCGGGATTCGGCAATGCCACGACGCGCGCTGCGGCTTTGAGCGCCAGGACAGCGAGCACGAATGCGAGCTGACCGAGCTCGATGCCGACGTTGAATGAGAAGAGCGCGAGCGGGATCGCGTCGGCGGGAAGCCCGGCCTCGCGCAGCACGGCGGCGAAACCGAGGCCGTGAAGCAGACCGAAGAGGCCCGCCATCAGCCAAGGCTTCCGTCGCATCAGACTGGCGCTCGTCCCGGGTCGCGCGAGCTCGACGGCGAGTAAGAAGATGCTGAAAGCGATCAATACTTCGACCGGCTGAGACGACACGCGCGCGATGCCCAGCACGGCGAGGGTCAGCGTCACGCTGTGGCCGAGCGTGAACGCCGTCACCGTCGCCACGAGAGCGCGCAAATTGGTTGCGAGCAGCAACAAGCCGAGCACGAACAGCAGGTGGTCGTAGCCGGTAGCGATGTGCTCGATGCCGAGCTCCGCATAGCGTCGGGCAACCGCGAGCCCATTCTCGTGATCGGGGATGGTGAATAGCGACTCTCGTGCGCGCAGCACGGTATCGATGATCTGCCCGCCTGCTAGCTCGACGTGCAGGAGCGCGTCGGTCTTGCTCACGCCTAGCCCTTCGACGCCGACTTCGCGACCGACGAGACCCGCGCTGCCACAGTCCACCGTCCATGTTGCGGTGACGCTGTCAGACTCCTCGCTCATGACGGCAGGACTGGTCGCAGAACAGTCCGACGGCAGCACCGGCCGAGGGTCCGCACCCATCAGGCGAAGCACCGGCGTCTTCCACCTGACCTCGACCACCCCGCCCGCTCGCTCGCGGAGCACGAGCAAAGACGGCGATAGCGCGTGCGCCCCCGCGGTAGTGACATCGAGCGCGCCCACAAACAGCACGAGCGTCGCGATGCACGTCCTCGCGATCGACCTAGCGGCCGACCTAGCGGCCGTCTTAGCCATGGCTCGGTGCTCCCTTCTCGACTCGCACTTCGTAGGCTCGGCGAATCTCTTCCATCATCCGCGTTGCGTACTGCTCTTGGCGCTCGGCGCGATAGGCCTGCAGCACCTGGGAGCGAACTCTCTCGAGGGCCGGCACGCTCGCTTCCTGCCTCTCCGCCAACCAAACGAGATGGAGGCCGTAAGGCGAGCGGATCGGCTCGGACCAACGTTTCATCTCGAGCTTCGCGACCGCGTCCGCGAACGCGTCGCCGAACATCTTCGTCAGCCCCGCACGCGACGTCGCGCGAACGAAGCTGCCGGTGACGAAAGGATCGCCGTACTTCACGGTCTCGCCGGGCGGCGTCGCTGAACCTTCGAGGGTGGGTCTCAGCGCGCGGGCCTCTGTGTCGAGCCCCGCAGCGGCGGGATCGCCGCGGAGAAAGACGTGGGTCAGGGTGTAGTGCTCCGCCTGCGTATACTCTTCGCGGTTCCGAGAGAGATACGCTTCGAGCTCACGCTCGAGCGCGTCGCCTTCCGGCTCTTCGCTGCGGCTCATGCCCTTCGCGAGAAGGCGCATCTTGGTGACGAGACCGCTTCGCACCACGACGTCGTCGCGCTGCAGACCGAGCTCGAGGCCGCGGCGCAGCGACTCGGCGTTGTCGCCGGCGGCTTTGCCATAGAGGAACTCCATCTTCTCTATGACCCGCCACTCGACGGCTCGATCACCGCGGTCGAGCCCTAGGAGCAGCGCTTCGCGGTAGAGCATTTCGTCGTCGGCTTCCCGAGCGACTAGCGCCGCGAGCTCGCTCTCCGTCGGCGGCGTCACCATCATGCGCGCGTACTCGTCTCTAATCTCCGCAACACGTGCGGCAGGGATCACGATCGGAGCACGCGCGCGCGTCGGCGCCGCGAAGATGGAAGAGATAGCGAACAACAGCGCGCCGAGAGCCAGGAAATGCAGCGCCGGCGCTCGCGCAAGGGCCGTGACGACTCGCAAGGGCCGTTGGGTCACTCGAGCGCGGTCAGCGTCTCGCTCTCGTAGCCCCAGTACCGACTATCCGTTTGGTCGTAGGCTCCGGTTACCACACGCACGTCCACACGATGGTTCGATGCGTCGGCGTTGGCGAGATCGACGTCCTTCACTTTGAGCTTCAGCTTCCCGGTTCCTTTGCTGCTGATGCGGAGTGCTGCGGCCAGCACGCCCGCGTTGGCGCCGGTCGAGTCTTTGTACGAATAAGACCGGCCGGGCTTCTTCTCGACGAAGCTACCCGCCGGCAGAGTCACCGTGTAGATCGAGTCATCGTCGGTGATCGCGAGCTCGAGGTCGTTCGTGTTGACGTCGATGTCCGATGTCACGCGACCGATCGTCAGCTGTAGCTTCAGATCGTCGTCGCTCGCAGCGGTGCCGAAGCGCATCTTCGCCTTCACGCCGAAGCCTTCGGGCTGGTAGAAAATCGGCGAGGTCCAGGCGCGCTCCTGGATGGTCGGAACCGCCAAATCGCGGCAGCACTCGATGTACTCGTCGGGTACCGACGGCAGATCGCTGCAGTCCACCGCCAGGTCGTTGCAGAGGCGCGTGCTCCATCGACATACGGGATTCTCGAGGATTCGCGCGTAGTAGAAGGCTCTCTCGTTCGGCTTGAACTTCGGGTCTTGCCAGACCGCGCAGAGTGTTGCGTGGCCGTCGGTGCCCGTCGGGCTGCAGGTAGCAGTGTCCACGCCGGCGTTGCTATCGACGTCGCCGGCCACGTCGTAGACGGCTTCGTGAGTCTCGCCTTTGGAGTCCACCCAGCCCTTCACGATCTGGATGCGTTGCAACGGCGTGCCAGGCTCACCGTTGCCGCCCGGATCTTGCGAGGCCATGACGGCAAAGCGCGGGCTCTTCTTGCTGAGGCTCGGCCCGACGTCCCCACCCATCGGCACGCCATGGGTGTAGCCTTCTTCCACAAAAGCCGGAATGTCGCAGATGTCTGCCGGCAGACGCCCCCCGAAGAAGCGCACGATCGGCCGCGTGCCGCTGGTTGCGTAGGCCTCGCGGCGGCGCATCGCTGCGAACAACGAGTCGCGCGAGTTCTCCTCGGCCCAGAGCACGGCGAGCCCGCCGGCGTTGTTCGTCACGCCGCCGGGGCCGATTCGCGAAAGCATGTTCTCCGGAATTCCGTCCCTGACGCCGAGATGCCCGGTCGCCGCGAAGTCTTCCTCGACGGTCGCGCCCGGGTCGCTGTTGTGCCCGTCGGTGCCGCCGATCATGCCGAGCTTGAAGGGATTGGCGCCGAGCAGATCTTGCTGCCGGATTCCCTCCTCGAGCGCGTCTCGTACGAAATTCAGCGCGGGCGGTACGGTGAGCTCGTTCGCGTTGGTGAAGAGCTTCAGGCGACCGAGCTGCTCGAAGCCGCAGAGCTCGTCGTTGGGCGAGCTCGCCGGGTGACACTCCGAGCTTCCTTTGTGCTGAAACATTTCCACGAGCGTCTCGTGGGTGCTGCGTCGGAGCGCGCCGGCTTCCGTAAGCGGAGAGCCGTCACCGTTGGAAGGCTCGAACATCAAGCCGCCGCTCGCATTCGAGTTGTGAGGAATCGAAACGAAGTCGCAGTTGCCCGGCGCGTCGAGACACTCGGTCTCCAGCGCTCCGAACAGCCCTTCGACCAGCGGCTCTTCGTAGTAGCTCGTCGGCAGCGCGGGCACTTCTGCGTTCCGGAAGATGATGTTGCGGTGCAGATTGTAGCCGTCGAGATTGTTGGTCCACTCGTAGGCCGGGAAGGTCGTGAAGCTACAAGCTGCCGTACGGTCGTAGTGCGCCTCGGCCGCGTCGAGCTCGTCTTGCCAAACGAGACCGGCCGTCGTGAGACAATCGATGCCCCCCGCGCCGCAGAGGGCGAGGCGGGTCGGAGTCGCGCTTTGAATCGTGAGCTGGAACGCGATGACGACGAGAGGCAGCGGCGCGGTGATGCCGGCCGGCGGACTGCTGATCTCGTTTCTCACCGCGACGCAGTTCGGATCGTTGTAACCGGGCAGGCCGACGTTCAGACAATTCCGGATCTCGCCCATCCACTCGGAGTGATCGCTGACGGCCGTGAAATCGAGGGGACGACGTAGCTGAGCAAAACGCGTCGGGTCGTCGAAAGCATCGTAAGGCGGCAAGCCGATTTGAGCGCCTTTCGCAAAGTCGTAAGCATCGTTCGGGGTGGTGCGGACGCGAACGAAAGCGGAATCACCCGAGAAGCTCGTATGGATGTGAGTCTCGCCGAAAAACGGGCTCCGGAGCGGGTTGTAGCCCGTGCAGTCGTCCCGCGTCTCGGTGCGAACCCAGTCCTGTATGGGCAGCTCGGCGCCGGCTTGGACCGCGATGAAAATACCTGCGGCCAAGGCCAGCCCGCCGGCAACGAAACGCTGTGTTGTCATCAGGAATCCCCTCATCATTGGTCGCAGCATCGACGGTCCGCTGTCAAGACAAATTTCCGCCCGGGGGGCACCCGGCCGGGTCGAATCGCCAGCAATTCTCTACTTACCTAGCCGATGGCAATCCGCTAGGACAGCCCGCAAGCCCCTCGAAAGAGGGCGCCGGGCCGGCACTACGGGAATCGATGAGACGCAGCTTCCAGATCCTTGTCGTAGTTGCGCTCCTGGCTGCCGCTGTGACAGTCGCATTTCTTCGGGTTCCTTCGTTTCAGGATGCCGTCGTTCGTCGCATGGCCCGGCAGATTCTCGGCAACTCCCAAGTCGGGCTCTTCGATGCGAACGCGCTGCGAGCTCTCGTTTGTGGAAGCGCGTCTCCGCTCGCCGATCCCGATCGGGCGAGCGCCTGCATCGCGGTGTTCGCGGGCGGACGTTTTTACGTGGTCGATACGGGGCTCGCCGTTTGGGAGAACTTTGCGCTCTGGCGCATTCCGGGCGATCGAGTCGGCGCGATCTTCTTCACCCACTTCCACTCCGACCACATCGCCGATCTCGGCGAGTTGAACCTTCAGACTTGGGCGGCGGGGAGGCCGGGGCCACTGCGCGTATTCGGGCCGCGCGGCGTCGAGCGGCTCGTCGCGGGATTCAGCGAAGCGTACGCGCCCGACCGGGAGTATCGGACCGCTCACCACGGTACCGAGGTGATGAACCCCGAGCGTGGGCGCATGGAGGCGATTCCCTTCGAAGTCGTCGAGGGCGAGAGCGCGGGCACGGTGGTGCTCGAAGAGAACGGTCTCGTCGTGCGAGCGTTTCTAGTCGATCACGCGCCGATCAAGCCCGCCGTCGGGTACCGCTTCGACTACAAAGGACGCTCCGTGGTCGTGAGCGGTGACACGGTGAGAACGGAATCGCTCGTTACCGCGAGCGAAGACGCCGACGTGTTGTTCCACGAGGCGCAAGCGAACTTTCTAGTCGCGATCTTGAGCGAGGAAGCGGCGACCGCCGGCACGACCCAGTACGCGCGAATCCTCGCCGACATCCCGAGTTACCACACCTCGCCGGTCGACGCGGCAAAGATCGCGAACGACGCCGGCGTGAAGCTGCTCGTGCTCTACCACCTCACGCCGCCGCCGCCCAACCGAATCGTAGATCGGATCTTCATGCGCGGGGTCTCGGATGTGCGTCGCGAGGGCGTCGTGCTGTCGCGCGACGGTCTGCTCGTCACGCTGCCGGGCGGATCGGACGCGATCGACGTCGGCAAAGTCGACTAAGCCAGGCGCTCGACCGAGGTGACGGGTCCGTCGTTACGGGCCGGCCGAATCGTACGCGTGCGACTGTCCCGTCAATCGCTTCGCGATTCCGCCGACGAGAAGGCCGATCACCGAACCAGTGAACGTATTCCAAAACATTCAAGTGAAGCCACAGCCCGGCACACCAAGCGAGACGAAGCCGAGCGGAATCATCGCCATCGCCCCGCAAAGCGGACCGCGGAGATACCACTCGCGCGGAAGCGCGGTGATCCCGACCCAAAGCCCTATCGAGAGGCGTGCGAGGTACCAGGCCCAAACCATCACCGGGCCGTTCAAGTAGAAGATGTCGAACTTCTGGTGAATCGGCCCGTGGAAGAACATCGGCGTCCATCCGAGCAAGAAGCCGGCCACAACGCAGACGCCGGTGTACGACTTCAAGATCACCGTGCGGCTCAGTCGAGCCTGTTCGAAAGTTTGGCCGCCGGCGGCGTCTCTGGCCGAAACTCGAGCACGGCGGCGCGCAGAGTATTCTTCACCGCATCGGGCAAAGTGTCCTCGAGACCTCCGTCTCGATACCAGGTCAGTGTCTTCACAGATTGTAGCCCACTCGCCTGCGGCCCGTACAGCGCCGTTAGCGCCGCTACGCCGTCGTTTATGGTCAGACCCGACTGGAGCAGCGCCGCGATGTCGACATAGTCGCGCGCTTCGATCCGCTGCGTGACCGTGGCCAGTTTCGTCCCGAGCAAATCGACCGGCGATGCGATCGGCGTGTGGCCAGGCGAACGCAGCGGTTCACCGACGCGGCCAAAATCGATGCCGCCGAAGAAAGACAATTTCACAGGATCATGTTTGCGCTCGACCACGACTGTCAGCGTGTCAGGCTCGTCCTGCAGTGTCTTGGCTCCGGTCAGAATCGGGCACGCGCGTCTGAGTGCCGCTCGATCGAGACCGTCGGTGGAGAAAAAATCGAAATCCACCGACTGTCGGTGTCCAAGGTGAAGCGCGATGGCAGTCCCGCCGTAGAGAACCCAACTCGCCGGCAGGGTACCGAGAGGTCCATCCCACAACGCAGCCTGTGACGGCGGCAGCACGCTCAGGTGAATCGTCATTGCTCGTCCAATCCGTAACGCAGTCGCCAGAAGTGCTGTGACTTCAGATCGATATCACCCGGCAACGCACCGAGCAGCGCTTCACGTAGCGCGTCGCTCCCCCACAATCGCTCGGCGTCGAGGTAGTCCTCCGATCGCCCGAGACGCAAGATTTGGCACAGGAGCTTTCGCGGGTTCGCGAGCGTGGCTTCGACCGGCTGCCACCATACATAGACGCGCGCCAAGCGCAGAGCCGCAGGGTCGTCCGTCACGGCACTCAGACTAGCACGAGGTCGAAGGTAGCTCACGCCGCCCGATCAGCGCAGCCAGGACGCGAATACTTGGCGAAACGCCTTGCCGGCCTCTGCCAAGTCACCCTTCGAGAGGCGTCCGATCTGCTTGTCTACGAGGTCCTCGTCGATCGTCGCGATCTTCGCGAGACGGAGCAGGCTCGGGTGCAACAACCCGGCCGCCTTCCATTCGGTGAGAATCACGTCACCCGCGAGCTTCAGCGCTTCCACTTGGCTGGTGATCATCGCGACGGTTGCCAACCGATTCCGCGGTGACCGGACCGTCCGGGCCAAGATGAGAGCCGGTCGCTTCTTCTCCGTGGCCACCTCCGTGAACGGAAAGCGCACGAGTGCGACGTCCCCTGGTTTCACAGGCGATCGTACTCCGCATCGCGCGGGTCATCCCACTCGGTGAAGGACGACTCGGCGAGCTTCGCGAGTGCCTTGGTCTCCAGGCGTTCCGCGAAATAGGCCTCGAGCGCTCGAGTGAGCACTTCTTTCACCGTCGTATCGCGCTCGTTGGCCTCCGCTTTGAGGAGCCTCACCAAGCGCGGGTCGGCCAAGTCCGTCGAGATTCGTGTCGTCATCCAGCCCATAATAACGGCTTTCTGTTTTTCTGTCTACCCAGAAATATGCCGCTTTGTTAGCGAGCCCGGCCTGAACGCCACGCGAAGCGCATCGGTCGAATCGTAGCGGGCGTCTACGCCACGGGGGTCATGTATTCGGGTGCTGCGACCCCTTGCCGGGGTCCGTGTCGGCGCTCGCGCTGAACTCCTCGAAGCACGCGAGAGCGCGATCAGCGTGGGCGAGATCGAAAAACTCGAAGCGCTGGGTGAGATTCCCGGCCATCAGCCGGACGGAGATGAAGACGTTCTCGAAGGGACCACCGTCGGGAACGGTCCCGAACGTGCGAGTCAACGCCACGAAACCGTGACGATTCCAAGCGAGCATTCGAGACCACTCGACCGCGTGGTCGGGGCTCATGGCGACCAGGGCCCGAGTCGATGCGATCCAGCCGTCGCGGTCGAGCACGCCCAGCATGCCGAGCGTGCGGTGATCCTGGAAAACGAAATCCGGCGCGATAGTTTCGCGTAGCGCGCTCCAGTCGCGGCGCGCGTGTGCGCGCTGCGACTCGAGCACGGCAGCGCGTCCGTTCATCGCGGCGGCTTCTCCTGCAAGGAACCGCTCGAGCGCTTCGGAGAACGCAGCGACGCGATCTTCGGGGTCGAAAAAGATGGCGATCCGCACGCGTCCGTCGGGGCCGGTTTCGAGCAGCCGGATGCGCTCGAACTCGAAGGCGTCGCCATCCGGCTGTCCGCTCCACACCACTCGATCGAGCGCGATGCGGTCGCCGAGTGCGGCGAGGAGAGACCTTTCGGTCCGGAACCCCGGTTGCCTCGTAAACTGCATCGCGCCGGTCCACGTCTCGACGTCGCCGACGACCAGAGCCCGCTTGCTGCGGTCATCGTAGACGAAGTCGGGAGCAGCGAGAGCCCGGAGCGTGTCCCAATCGCGCGCCAGATAGATCTCCCGGATCCGATCCGCCGCCCGCGTCGCCGCATTGGGCGCGACGCGCGAAGGATCGGGCCGTAGCTCCTCGAAGCGGGCGAGCGCAGCGTCGAGGTCTTCGATCTCGAAGATCTCGACGCCGAGGATCCGGGCCCCCCGTTGCAGCCCGACTAAGACGTAGATGGCCTCGAACTCACCGCCCTCGACGTTGGTGCCGCTCCAGCGAGTCACGTTCACGACGCCGTGTGGAGCCCTGACTGCCAGATAGAGAGTCTCGATTGTCACATCGCGACTCAGCTGGAACAGCGCTTCGAGCGAAGCCAAATATGCGTCGGGCCCGTCTAGACGACCGACGCCGGTTCGGCGCCGGTCGTAGAGATAGTAGTCGGCAGGCAGGAGCGTGCGAAGTCGCTCGAGATCGTGGTCGTTCCACGCGCGCAGAATCTCGAGCGTCGCCGACGGTAGATCGTCGGCGCTGTGGATGTAGCGCTCGACCATCTCAGCGCTCGCGACGGCACGATCGTCGTCGTCGAAGAGAATCGTCGCGCAGAGTTTACCTTCTTCATTCACTTCGTTGACCACGAGCTTGGGTACTTCGAACTGTGCTGCGTCTCGCAGACCGCGCCACGTTACCCGAGTCAGCGCGAGACGCTCTCCAGCAGTAGCGAGTACCTCCTGCCACCCCGCTGCCCTGATTTCGGACACGTAGTACGCAAGCCCTCGGACGAACTCCTCGACTCCCCCCTTGACCAACGAGCGCTTGCCGCGGTCTTCGAAGACGAAATCCTCGCTGACAACACCCCGCAGGGTCGCCCAATCGCCAGCAGTGATGACTTTCGCGTTACGTTCGAGCACCCGCGTCACCGTGTTCGGCGGAATGCGCAGCGGATTCGGCCGCAGCTCCTCGAAGCGTGCGAGCGCCTTATCGACGTCCTCGGGCTCGAACAGCTCGAGTCGAGTGACGCGGCCGTCCTTGGCGAAGCCGAGCCAGAGATAGTCGTTCTCGAAAGCGCCGCCGTCGGAAAGCGTGCCTTCCCGACGGAGAGTGAGGAGCAAAGCGTGAGAGTCGAAAGCGAGCCAGGACTCGCCGAATTCGACTCGCTGATCGGGCGCGAGATCCCACAACACCACCATGCTCTCCACGTACGCGTCAGCGCCGTCGATCCGCCCGATCCCAGTGCGACGGTAGTCCTCGACCACGACGTCGTCCGCGAGCGTCGCGCGGACTCGCTCCCGGTCTTGCGCGTTCCACGCATCGCCGAGCTCGGTCAGCAGCTTCACCCACGGCGCCGCGACGGGATCGATCGCCGCCCAGCGTGTCCACGCTTCGCGCTGCGCGGCATGGGCGTCGTCGCAATCGAACAGAATGATGGCGGTAAGCAGTCCCGCTTCGTCGACCTCGTTCACGATGAGATACTCGATTTCGAAGCGGCCGTCGGCAGATCCGCCCGACCAGAGCATTCGCGAGATACCGACTCGGTCACCGAGGGTGGCGACCAGTTGCCGCTCCCCACGCGCGCCGATCGCGACGCGATCGCGAGCGGACGCGACCATGAGGTCGTAGCCGCCGGTAACGAGCGCAAGCCGCTGTCGATCCTCGAATACGAACCCGGGCGCACAAATTTTACGGAACGCATCCCAGTCCCCGTTGGCGATCGCTTCTCCGAACAGCGCTTGCCAGCGGACGAGCGCAGCGTCGGCCTTGTTGGGTTTCGCCGTTTCCGCGCGCGCCTTCTCGGGCATCGTTCCCGCCGCGCGCGGCTCGCGCGTGTGCCGCGCGCTCAGCTCTTCGAAGCGCGCGAGCGCCTCGTCCGAGCGGTGCGTGTCGTAGAAGTTGACGCGCCGGGCTTTGCCGGCATCGTCGAGCTCGACGACCGAGAGGAACTCGCTCTCGAAAGCGCCGCCGTCGCGAGTCCCCACCCATACGGAATCGAAGAGCCACCCACGGCTCGAGACCCGGACATGATCCGCTCGAAGCCGGGCGTCGGGCGCCAGCTCGAGCATTGCCTTCAACGGCTTTACGATCTCCGTCGGGCCGTGTATCGTCCCCCAGCCAACGAGCCGACTATCGTGAGCGACGAGGTCGGGTGCGTAGACGCTGGCCATCGCTTCCCAGTCGCGGCGACTGAGCGCGGAGCCGAGTTCCTGTCGATAGGCTGCCGCGAGTGGGTACTCTCTTACTTCGCCGACCGTGAAGCGCGCGTCGAGCTCGACGTAGGCGGCGTCGAGGTCGTCCGGATCGAAGACGACGAGCGTCGCACGCCGCCCGTCCGCATCGACCTCGACCAGGTCGAGCACGTCGACCGCCATCGGACCCGCGTCTTCGCCGCCGGCGGTGAACTTCACGCGACAGAGCGCGAAGCGTTCGCCCCGTGTGGCGAGCAGCTCGGCGTGCCATGCGCTGCCCGGCACATCGAAGAGCAGCCGTTCGTTCGCGAAGAAGCCGTCGCCCGCCACCTCGATGCGCATCAACCTTCGCCGGTCGTCCATCCGGTGGTCGGGAGCATAGGTCGCGACCATCGCGTCCCAGTCACGCGCGTTGAAGCAGCGTACCGTGCGAGCAATTGCGCGAGAGGCGGCGTTCGCGAAGCGCGGCTCGGGCGGTGCGGCGTCGGTCAGCTCGTCGAACCGTGCGTGTGCCTGATCGAATCGGTCGACGTCGTATAGATCGAAGCGGCAAATCTCGCCTGCCTCGTTCACTTCTCTGACATCGAAGTGCGACATTTCGAAAGCGCCGCCGTCGCGAGTGCCCAATACACGTGCGTACGACAAGTATCCGCGACCGGACATTCGGACGTGGTCGGTGCGAAGGTGGACGTCCGGCGCGAGATCGACGAGCGACCGCTGCATCCGGATCCATGCCGCCGCGCCGCTCAGCGTCCCCCAGCCGAGCAGCCGGTGATCGTATAGAACAAAGTCGCGACTGTAGTACGCGGCAATGCCATCCCAGTCGCGTCTCGCATACGCGTCCGCCGTACCCATCGTCGCCAACACACGCGGGTATGTCGCGCCATCGCCTGCCTTGAATCGCGCGTCGAGCTCCGCGTAGGCGGCATCGAGGTCGTCGACATCGAAGACCACGACGGTGATGCTCCGTCCGTCGGCATCGACCTCGTCCACCATGAGGTAGTCGATCGCGAGCGCGCCGCCTTTGTTGTCGACGTTGCCTTCGTATACGCAACGGCTCAATGCGAGGCGCTCACCGCGCGTCGCAATCGGGGTGATCTCCCACCGACTACCTGGCACGTCGAAAAGGAAACGAAGCTGCTCGATGCTGGTTTCGGTCGGGAGCTGCATGCGCATGAGCCGCCGGCGATCGTCCGTATGGACTGTCGGTGCATGCTGCGCCATGACCGCATCCCAGTTGCGTGCGAGCCAAGCACCCGCGAGGCGCTCGTTGAAACGCGTCGCGGCGTTGGTCATGAGCGGAGCTAGGCTCGTTCTAGCGTTCAGCTCCTCGAAGCGGGCGAACGCCTCGTCGATCTGCTCGGGGTCGTAGAGATCGTGGGTCGCGAGCAGTCCGCGCTCGTCCAGCTCGGTAACCATGATCAGCGGCAGCTCGAACGCTCCTCCGTCACGCGTGCCCACGGACACCGCCTGGCGAAGCCATCCGCGCGCGCCGAGGCGGACGTGGTCGGCGCGAATGCGAACGTCGGGTGCGAGCTCGACGAGCGCTTGCTGGGTCCGCACCCACTCGGCGGGATCGCTCACCGTCGTCCCCCATCCAAGCAGACGATGGTCGCGAAGATGGAAGCGCGGCCCGCACCGCGCGATCAGGCCGTTCCAGTCGCGCTCGTTCCAGGCGCTCCGAAGCGCGGTCATCGTCGCGAACGCGAGCGGCGACGTCATCGCTTCGCCGGCGTCGTAGCGCGCGTCGAGCTCGGCGTAGGCAGCGTCGAGGTCATCGCAGTCGTAGCGGTCGTAGGCCGCGATCTCCCCGCGTTCGTCCACCTCGATCAGGAACAGCGAGTCGATCGCACTGGGACCGACGGTGTCGTCTTCCACCTCCACCGTGTTGCGGGTCAGGGCGAGCCTCTCGCCGCGCGTGGCGACGAGATCGAAGAAGTTGCCGAGCGTACGCATCTCGAGCAGCGGGCGCGTGAATTCGAGAAATCCCTCGCGATCGAGATCGAGCTCGAAGAAACGCCGATGGTCGCGATAGCGGAACCCCGGAGGATAGAGAGCATTCAAGCGCCGCAAGTCACGATCGCGCCGAACTTCGATAACCACGCGCCATGCGCGGGACGCGGAGTTCTCGAAACGCGACTCGACCGCGATCTTGCGAACGCCGATCGCGTCGAAGCACGCGCGTGCATCGTCGAATTGATCGACATCGTAAACGTCGAGACGGAGCTGTCGGCTACGTTCGTCTATCTCGATGGCGGCAATGAGCGGAATCTCGAACTCGCCGCCGTCTCGCGTTCCGACCCAAGCACCTTCGTAGAGCAGGCCGAAGCGCGACGTTCGGACGTGATCGACACGCAGCCGGATGTCCGGCGCGAGATCGACGAGACTCTTCAACGCGCCTACCCAGGCTACCGAGCCCCGTAACGTTCCCCAGCTCACCAGCCGGTGATCTTCTGCGACGATTCCAGGCGCACAGATCGCGGCAAATGACTCCCAATCTCTCGCTGGGATGCCATCGCGGAACCGTCGCAGGAACTCCGACACGTGAGGGTGCGCCTTCGCCTCGCCGGCCTCGTAGCGCGCGTCGAGCTCGGCGTATGCGGCGTCGAGCTCGTCGAGATCGAACAAGATGACCGCAGCGCTCAGACCTTCGGCATCCACCTCGTCTACGCAGAGATAGTCGATGGCGAGGTCGCCGCCGCCCTCCACGAACTGGCCCTCGAACAGCAAGCGGCTCAGTGCGAGCCGCTCGCCACGCGTCGCGATCGGAGTCATGGTCCATCGCCCGCCGGGCACGTCGAAGAGCAGACGCAACGTCGGGAAGCTGGAGATCGTCGGCTCTTCCAGTCGCATGAGGCGACGCCGATCGTCCAGATCGCAGGTCGGTGCGTGTAGCGCCATGAACGCATCCCAATCGCGCGCGGCCCACGTGCGAGCGAATCGCTCGTTCATTCGCGTCGCGGCGTTCGCGAAGCGTGGCGCGGACTGTTGCGCGACCGGCGCAGTGCCCGTGGCCCCGGTCAGCTCGTCGAAGCGGGCGAGCGCCTCGGCTTCGTCCTCGCTCTCGAATGTCTCCCAGCGGCAGATTCGTCCTTCATCGTCGTGCAGTAGCAGGCTGACGATCACGCGCTCGAACGAGCCACCACTCACACGATCAGTCCCGGAGTTCGTCGCGCGCTGGACACCGGCGTTGTCCGTCAGCGCCAGCACGTCATCGGTGCGCCAGGCGGCATTCTGCACCAGCTCGAGGAACGCGCGCACGGCGTCCAAGACGGACTCGGCGCCATGGAGGGTGCCGAGCCCGACGCGACGGTGGTCGACCATCTCGACATCCGCCGCGAAGGGATCCGCCAGATGCTTCGGATCGACGAGGCCTCGGTACATCTTCGAGATACTGCGTGCGATCCCGGCAGCGCGGCGTCTCGACGGGCCCTCCGGAAGCTGCTCGGCGCGAAGCGCATAAAGCCGGACGATCGCGTCCGACAGATGATCGGTGGCAAACACCTCTGCGCGGGAAACACGCCCGGTTTCGTCGAACTCGTAGACACAGATGCGCTCGATCTCGTAGTCTGCGACGTCGAACTTTTTCGTCGTCGCTCCCCGCGAGGTGACGACTCTGCGGACCAAACCAAGCGATTCGCCGAGCGTCGCCAATATGTCGTGGCGGAAGTCGAAGTCGGGAAGCCGCATCAGCCGCTCGATCGTTGCGATCGAGCCTTCCCGCCCCCACGCGGCCCCGGTCGGGTGGTCTACCGTTTCGTGATTGTCGCTCAGCAGTGCGTCGATCGGGCCGCGGTCGCGTCCACGGATCGCGGCTGCGAAACGCGCCACCCATACATGCGCCGCGTTCGGTAGCACCCGACGACGCAGAGCGCGTACCGGCTCGACCTCGCTGCTTCGTACGAGCTCGTCGAAACGCGCGAGCACCTTCGCCTCGTGCTCTGGGTCGAAACACTCGTAGCGAGATAGGAGATCGTCCTCGCCGACCGTGAACAGATTGAGAGCGGGCATCTCGAAAGCCCCGCCGGTGGCACGATCCGTTCCGGACAACGAGCCACGCGTCAGGAACGCGCCGGGCTCCAATCGCAACACAGCGTCTACTCGACTCACCACACTTTCGGCGAGACGAAAGAGCTCGTCCCAGCCGCGCATCAGCCTGCCCGACGTGCTTCCGGACGGCAGACCGAGGGTGCGGTGATCGGTGAAGGCGACGGTCGGCGAGAACGCTTTCGACCACTCGTCGAGATTCGGCCGCAGCGTCAACATCGCTGCTGCCACACGAGCCGTCTTTGTCGCGCGTTCACGCGCCGGGCCTGCCGGGAGCAGCTCTGCGTAGCACTCATAGAGGCGCGCGATGGCGTCGCCGAGGTGATCGGCAGCAAAGACCTCAACCCGCCGAAACCGGTCGTGCTCGTCGGCCTCGCAAATGCAAACCTGGTCGCGTTCGAACTCTCCGACGTCGAAGCGGCCGCCTCCGGTCCCCCTCGCGGACATACGGTGCAGGGTGAGACCGAGCGACTCGCCGAGCGTCGCGATCGCTTCGTGTCGCATGCACGCGTCTTCCATCCGGAACATTCGGGCGAAGGAATCGACGGCTCCTTCGTGTCCGTACGTGGACCCTGTCGGGTGATCGACGACCGTCACCGAGAGCGCGTAAGTCACCTCCAGTGCAGCACGGTCTCGAGCTGCGAACGCTGCGACAAAACGAGCGGCGGCGGCCGTCACGCGGTTCGCGCGAACTCGGCGTTGCACCGATCGCGGCGGCTCGACCTCGGTGTCACCGACGATCTGTGCGAAACGCGCGAGCGCCTTGGCCTCGGCGTCGTCATCGAAAAGCTCGGCGCGCACCACGCGGCCGTCCGGTCCGAACGCCAGAAGCAAGAGCAACGGCCTTTCGTACGCCCCGCCGCCCACGCGCTCGGTGCCGGAGTGCATTCTCCGCAGCAGCAGAGCTTCCGGCTCGAGGGCGAGGACTTCGAGTGTCCGTAGCTCGACGTCGTCGGCGACCGCTCGCAACGAGCCCATCTGCGTGACGATGGCGTCCGACCCACGCGCGTTCCAGGTGCCGAGCCGTCGGTGGTCGACCATCTGGGCGTCAGGAACGCAGGCGGTCCGCCACCGCTCGGCGTCGTTGGTTCTCCTCAGTATGGCGGCGACCGCGGACGCCGTCGCCGCCGCGCGGGCGCGCGCTTCGCTCTCGGGCATGAGCTCGGCGTAGCGCTCGTAGAGTCGAGCGATCGCGTCGTCCAGGTGATACGCGGCGAACACTTCACCGTGAGAGCGTCGCCCCTCGGCGTCGACCTCATTCAGGTGGATCTCTTCTTTCTCGTAGGGGCCGACGTCGAGGTTTCCGCGACCGACTCCGCTCGCGGAGATGGAGAAGAAGTGAAGCGCGAGCGAACTGCCGAGCGTTGCCAGCGGCTCGTTCAGGCAGGTTGGGTTCCGAGCGCTTATCAAGGAGCCAAACGAGGATAGGGCTCCCTGCCGGTCGAAGACGATACTGGTGGTATGGTCGTCGACTTGCAGATCCTTGGCGAACAATTCGCGAAGCGCAGCCGAGTCACGTGCGGCGACGGCGGCATCGAGGCCGGACGCGTTCGCGGTCGCGGCGTTCGTCCGTACTCGGCGTCGCCGAGTCTGCGCCGCTCCCGTGTGGTCCTCGCGATTGGGCGCGACCACCTCGACACTCGCGACTCCGTGACGCGCACGCTCGGCTAGCAACGTCGCGCCCTTGGCTTCCCAGAGCTCGGTCGCACGCCGCTCTTCTGCATTCGCTTCGCCGCCGCGGCCCGCGGCCCGCAGTGCCGCGGCGAGCGCGAGACGCGCGTCGGCGTGGTCGAGCAGCGCGTCGGTGGCGGCGGCGATCGCGACCGCCACCTCGGCGAGCTCGACTGCGACCGCGTGTTCGCCGCGCCGTGCGAGCGCTTCGGCGCGCACGCCGCGCCACGCGATCGCGGCTTTGAGGTCGTCGCCCGCGAGCGCTTCGCTTTCGTGCGATAGCGATTCCGCCTCCGCCGCTCGGCCCTGCGCGAGCAGCGCGCGAGCGAGCAGTGCTGCGGCTTGCGCCGCGTCGATCCCGAGCCCGAGGTCTCGCAATCCCTCATACGCTGATCGAAGCGAACGCTCGGCCGCGACCGCGTCGCCTTCCAGCAGGTCGATCTGTCCGGCGAACACGTCGGCTTCGAGAAGCCGATGCGTGATGCCGAGCTCTTCGACCATCTTTCGGGACGACGCGATCATGCGCCGCGCGGCAGCCGTGCGGCCACGCAGCGCTTCGAGCACGCCCTGGCAGCTGAGTGCGACGGCCTCGACCGCTGGCGCGCCTTGGGTGATGCGCAGCACACGCACGACGTCGAGACAGCGGCCACTGGCGCGCGTGACCGGGCTCGGCCCCCAGAGTGCCGCGAGCGGCGCACCGGCGAGCACGGCATTCGCGCGACGCCGATCGCCGGCTCGGCGGGCCGCCGCGAGCGCACGATCGAGCGCGGCCTCGCAGGCGCCGATCTTGCCGAGACGCGCCAGCGCTTGCGCGTGCACGAAGTGCGCTTTCGCTTCGCCGGCCGCGTCACCGAGCGACGTCAACGTTTCAGCCGCTGCGGCGACGGCGTCGGCAGTCGCATGCAGAGCTTGAGGCTCGGTGAACACGGTGAGCTGACCCGCAAAGCAGGTGTGCCATGCGCGCAGTCGCTCCGAATCGGCGATGAAGCGGCCGAGCTCGGCGATCGCGGCGGCCGCGGGCCCGACGTCGCCGGTGGCGAGCAGCGCCTCGCACCAGTCGAGCGCGAGGTCGGCACGCGAGTGATCGCCGGCATCGAGTCGCGCGAGCGCCCGACCGAGCAGGCCCGCGGCGAGCGGCAGATCGTCACGCGCGAGGGCACGACGACCCGCCGCAGCGAGGCAGCGAGAGGCTCGTTCGCCGAGCACCCGGCCTTTCGCATCGACCGGCCCGAGCTCGCCGAGATAAAGATGCGCCTGCTCGAGATGCCAGCCGATGATCTCTTCGTGCTCGACGGACTCCCCTACCCGCGCTTCGATCCAATCGGCAAAACGGGCGTGCAGCTCGGCGCGCGTCCCCTTCAGCACGCGGCGATACGCAGCGTCGCGAATCAGCACGTGATGGAAGCGCAGCACCGGCTCGCCGAGGAACCAGCCCGTGTCGCGCTCGATGAGCTCGCTTCTTCTCAGCGCCTCGAGCCGCGCGTCGAGATCGGTGACGTCACGCGGCAGCAGCTCGGCCACTGCACTGCGCGAGAAATTGCGGCCGACCACCGCGGCGCGCTCGAGCACGATGCGTTCTTCAGCGCGCAGACGCTCGATGCGCGCGGCGAGCAGCGCGTGAATGGTGGGCGGCATCTCGAGCTCGGCGAGCCCGGCCCCGATGATCCACCGGTCTCCGTGTCGTTCGAGCGCCCCTTCCTGCACGAGCATCCGAATCAGCTCGCCTACGAACAGCGGATTGCCTTCGCTGGTGGCGAGCACCTTGGCCGCGACTGCAGCGGGCAAGTCGGCTGCACCGATCACGTTCGCCGCAAGGCGCATCGCTGCGCCGGCGTCGAGACCGGAGAGCGTGACTACGTCGGCGACGAGGCCGCCGGGCGTCGCGAGCGAAGAGCGCGAGTCGCGAAGCTCGGGACGCGCGCCGACCAGCACCAGCAGCGGCACGCCGCTGCCCCACTGGATGAGATGCTCGACGAGATCGAGAAGCAGCGGCTCCGCCCAGTGGAGATCGTCGATCACCAGCAGGACCGGTCGCTCCTTGGCTAGCGCGGCGAGCAGACGGCGCACGACGAAGAACGTCTCCTCGGGCGATGCGGGTGAACCTGCAAGCAGCGTCGTGATGCCGTCGACGATGCGGGCCCGGTCGGGCTCACTGCCCGGTGTGTCGGCGTCTACCGCAGCGCGGAGCGCCTCCGCACCGGCGCCGTCATCGATGTGCAGTGCCCTTCGCAACGCTAGAGCGAGTGGCGCAAATGTCGCGCCGCCGGTCGAGTCGCAGTGCGCCGAGATGACGGTTGCCGTTTCGCTTTGTCTGCGCGCGAGCTCGTCGATGAGACGCGATTTGCCGAGCCCCGGTGATCCGAGCAGCACGGCGAGTCGGGCGGCGGGTGCTGCAACCGCTGCGTCGTAGACCCGTGAGATTCGAGCGAGCTCGTCGTCGCGTCCCACGAACGGCGTCGCCGAAGCGCCCGCCGGTCGATCGAGCGACACCACACGGTACGCCTTCACCGATTCGGCGCGGCCTTTGAGCGCGAAGCTGCCGAGCGGCGCGAGCGTGACCAACGTCGAAACGAGACGCTGCGTCGCCTCGCCGATCACGACGTCGCCGTCGCGCGCTTCTTGCTGAAGGCGCGCGGCCACGTTGACCGGATCGCCGACCACGTCGTCGTTGGCGCCGCTGACCACTACCTCGCCCGTGTTGACCGCGACCCGGAGCCCGACCTCGCCGAGAGACGTCGCCTGGTCGCTCACGAGCGCGCGGAACGCGTCCTGCATCGCCATGCCCGCGCGCACCGCACGGAGCGCGTCGTCTTCCGCGACTTGCGGGACACCGAAAGCGGCCATCACGCCGTCGCCGAGCAGCTTGACCACCGTGCCGCCGTGCTCTTCCACCGCGGCACGGAGCACATCGTAGTAGCGCTCCATCAAGCGTCGCGCCGACTCCGCGTCCACCCGCTCGTGGAGCGCCGTCGAGCCGATGAGATCGGCGAACACGACGGTGACGACTTTGCGGGCGCCGGCGGCTTCGACTGGGCGTTTCGGCTGCGCAGTGCTACCGGCCGACGGTGCGCCGCACTCGTCGCAGAACTTCGCGGTCGGACGCAGCTCCGCGCCGCAGCTCGCGCAGAGCCGCGCGAGTGGCGTGGCGCATTCTTCGCAGAACTTCGCCCCGTCTCGGTTTTCGTGGCTACAGGCGGCGCATTTCACTCGTCGCTCCCCCTATTCGAGCGACTTCCGTCCTTTCGGCAGCAAACCCGCGTACTTATGTCGCGCAGCCAGGCTTGACGCCACCCGAACGACGGCCGAGATAAGCGGACGACTGCGGTCGGATCACTTGCTGAGCGCGAAAATCGGTCGCGCTCCGGTCAGGCCCTTGAGTTCGTGGACGCCGCGGGGCTCGAAGGCGAGACCGGAGCCTTCGAGAAGATCGTGCGTAGTACCAGAGACGAGCACCTCGCCTGCACCGGCTAGCGCTGCCACTCGCGCCGCCGCGTGAACTGCGAGGCCGCGTGCCTGACCGCCGACGATCTCCACTTCACCGGTGTGAATTCCGACGCGGATGCAGAGACCGAGCTCCGCCATGGATGACGACATCAACAGCGCTGCGTTGGCCGCTTTCGCGGCACCGTCGAAGAGAGCGAGGAAGCCGTCGCCGGTCGTGCCGATCTCGCGGCCGCGATAGCGGTCGATCGCTGCGCGAACTCTCACGTTGTGCTCGTGAAGCAGATTCGTCCACGCGTGGTCACCGATGCGCTCGAGCGTTGCCGTCGAATCGACGATGTCGCTGAAGACGATTGTTGCGAGCACGCGCTCTCCGAGCTCGTCGGGCGACGCCGCATACGTACGACCGCTCGTGAACTCCACCGCGACCCAGGGCTCGTCGCTCGCCACCCAGGCATCGTGGCCGGGCGGAATCTCGTAAGCTTCGCCGGCTCCGAGCACGAGCTCGGTACCGTCCTCCATGCGCACGCCGAGCGCGCCGCAGACGGTATAGCCGACATGTCGATGCTGGCAAGACTTCGTACCCGTTATCGGCGCGACGTCTCGCGACCAACGCCAGCCAGGCTGGAACACGAAGCGCCCGACGGGAATGTCGTCGAGGAACACGACGTCGATGCGGCCGTTCGGGAAGCTGCGTACTTGGTCAGGAGTGGAGAAGCTCTTTCGTTGGAGGCGCGGCATGACAGGCGCATCGTGCGCGTCCGAATCCGCCGTCGCAAATCCTCTTCTGTGCAGGGGTTTCTGCCAATCGGCGGCTGCGCGCTATACTTCGCGATCGTGATGACTGCCCCTGGGTCCGACATCTTGCGGGACGTCATCGCCCTGGCCGTCGGGGTCTTCCTGACAGTCGTGCTGCTCGACCTTTATGACGTCTGCGCCTTGATCCGCAAGCACCATGACGGCGAGCGGTCCTGAGACGACCTGCGAGACGTCTACGACTTTGATGCCGGCTAGCGGTCCGGGCATGAGCGACCCCCCCCCCTTCGGTGGCCCCGCATCTTGGCGAAGAGCGGCCTCGCTATGTATGTCGGTGGGGCACGTCTGAAGCCACGGGTCGGGCCGCTGCCGGCAGGTGGCGTCACTCCCCGCCAGAGGCGGCGTGCGCTAGCGCGGGCGGCGTCGAGCATCGTTCCACGGAACGAATCCATTCGTCTACGATTCGCGTGCCGAGCGGATCGACTTTGGTTCGACCGGGCGGCATCGCGCTCAGGTCGGTGGCGTGCATGCGGATCGAGATGCTCGAGCGTTCGGGATTGCCGGGTGCGAACACCCGCGCTGCTTCATGGCCGATCAGCTCCACTTTTGGCTCGGCGTCGCAGATGCCGGTCATCGGAAGCGGCGTCGCCGCGCGCAGATCGAAGCGCGCGGCACCCGAGTCGCCGCCGGGTTGGTGACACGACGAACAGTTCACGTCCAAGTAAGCTCGCGCGCGGGCATCGATGCTCGTGCTCTCGTCATCGAGACGCGCGAGGCTCGGAGGCGGTATCTCGTCCCCGGTTCCTTGAAGAATTCCGAGTGCGATGAGCCTTGCGATCTGATTCTCACCACGATGGGTACGGTTCAGCTGCGGGATCGACAACGCGCGCAGCGTTCCCGTCTCGGCGTCGTGACAGCGCGCGCACTGCACTGCAGCCCCCAACACGGGCAGCGCGTCGGTCGCGGCTTCGTTCCATTGGTACAGATAGGCTTCCCAGATCCCGTCGCTACGACGCGCGAGCATTTGCGTCTCGATCGGACGGTCGTTGTGAACGTAGGTCTTCAAGAGAATCGAGCCGGCCCGGGGGGAGATCGCGTCGTCTTCCTCCACTCGCGTTTTCGAGGCGCGAATCGTCATGAAACGCCGAGCTTCGGCGCCGTCTTCCCAAGCCGGTAAGTTGATCGCGTACTCGACCATGCCGGCCGGGGCGTCGAGGCCAGCCACATTCGATGCGCTGCTCGATCGACTGCTCGATGCGCTGCTCGACGGCTCGCTCGATGGCGCGCGCGGCGCGACGCACCCGAGCTCGGCCAACGACTCTAACGGTCGCTCGCTCGCGCTCTCCTCGACTCGAAGCGCTTCTACGAGCTTGTAGACCCGACTCTTTTGGTCGTCCCTGACGCCGTCGAAGCGCTCGGACGACGTGACCACGTAAAGCTCGCCGTCGCGGTCGCTTGCGAACGACCCGAGCTCGATTCGCGGGTGAGCAATCAGCTCGGTGGTCGCAGGACTCCGCGAGACATCCAGCGCCCAAAGCGATCCGCCGCAGCCGTTTCCGTACACGTACTTGCCGCGAAGATACGGGATCGCGTTCCCTCGGTACACGTAGCCGCCGATGACGGCGCAGATTTCGGCATGCGTGTGTTGATAGACCGGGGGCTCGGTGGGGAACCGCGCACATTCTTCGGGAGCGCGACACGTGATGCCTTCCCACCGAGGCCATCCGTAGTTTTTGCCGGGCGCGATTCGGTTGATCTCTTCGTATCCGGAGTCACCGACATCGCCCAGCCAGCGCGCCGGTTGACGCATCGAAGCTGAAGCGCCAGGGATTGCGTAGACCCGTGGCGTAGATCGCAGGTTGATGCGCGGAGTCGAGGAAAGGATTATCGGCGGGTATCGAATACGCATTCGCGGAATCACTTTGGTCCACGTTCACTCGCAGCATTTTTCCGCGCAGCATCGTGGGATCGTAGACTTCGAGATCGCCGTAGCCCCAGCCGACGTAGAGGTATCCGTCCGGGCCGAAAGCGAGTCCGCCGATCGGATGCCAATCGCTGGGTTGCGCTTCTTCGAAGAAGACGACGGGTGAAGGTGGCTCGGCATCCTCTCCGTCGAGAAGCGTTCGCAACATTGCGACGGTCGATACGCTGCCTGGGCCGACATAGGTGACGAAGACGCGGGGATCGGCAGGGAACCCCGGGTGCAGCGCGATTTCCTGCAATCCCCACTGCTCGCCGTAGTGAATCTTGTCGGTGAGGTCGAGAACCGTCGTCGTCTTCCCGTCTCGAATGCGCTGAATGATGCCGCGATGGATCACGACGAACCAGGTATCAGGCTCCGTCGGGTGCTGAACGAGCTGGACCAGCCTCTCGAAGATCGCACCACCGAACATGGGCTCGATGGCGACGTGAGTCGGAGTAGGCGAGGTCACGGGCGCGCGACAATGGAGCGGCGCGTTCGGTCTCAGCTTCGCGAAAAATAGAAGCGCGCCGGCGACTGCAAGTGCGATCAGGGAAATGACCGCTACCGGACGAGCCCGCAGAATGCTCGCCGTCGATCTCACCCGCGGAGCTGCCTGGCCCCGGTGATCGGCGGCAGGTCGAGGGCCGTGACGATACCGGGCTTCGCGTCACAGACGGCGACGATCGCGTTGACGATGCGATTCGCTGCGGTCGCATTGCCGCCGCCTGCGGGGCCGGGCTCGTGCCCGTCTTCGGCGTGAATCGATACAGCGAGATCAGGGCTGCCTTTGACGAGCACCCGGTGACAGCCCTGCCCTTCCGGAGGATAAGCCCAGTCGGGCGCGCACTCGTCGTCGACGCGCGTGATGTGCTCGACGACGAAGTGAGCTTTCTCGTTGCAGATGCCGCGCACCTCGAAACGGAACGCGCCTTGCGTTCCGGCATCGAATCGGCCCATGCCCGGCACTTCGATCGTGCGCGCGAGCGGGCGACGCTCGACCGCGGTCTCGACACGATCGACCGGACAGCCGAGGCCGTCACCGAGAAGACGCACCATCGGCTCCCACACCATCTTTAGCGAGAACTCGTGCAGCATGAGCGGCAGCTCGTCCATCGAGGTGCCGAAGCCGATCACATTGCGCACGACGTCGGGCTGATCGTAAACCGCGTAGTTGAAGATCTCTTGACAGCGCACCTCGCGAATGTCGGCAACCACGCCGCTCAGCAAGATCGGCAGAATGTCGAGGGCCCAGCCCGGATCGATGCCCGAGACAAAGACCGAGCTTTTACCCTTCTCACAGGCCGTATCGACGAGAGGCTTCAGCTCGGGCGGCGTGCACGCGGGGTGGAGCAAAGGATAGAACGCGGTCGAGACTACGTTGGCGCCGGACTCGAGGCAGGCCAGCAGCTCGCCGTAAGCTTCTTGCGGACGAATGTCCGCAGTCGCGGCGTAGACCACCGCATCGATGCCTCCGCGTGAGAGTAGTTCCATGCCGTCGTTGGTAGCGCGCACGCCGGTCGCTGCGATGCCGGCTAGCTCGCCCGCATCGCGATCCACCTTCGCGGGGTTGGCAACCACGACGCCCACCAATTCTAGATCTTGGTGCGCCACGACGGCACGAATGGCGGGCCGCCCGACGTTGCCGGTGCCCCAGACGACGACGCGTTTCGTCATCGGCGGCTTTCTAGCGCGCCGCCCGACTCTCGGCCAGCGTTTTCAGATCCGCGAGGCCTTTCTCGAAATCGCCGCCGACCATTTTGTCCATGTCCATGACGAGGCTGATCGCTTTGCCCATGAGATCGTTGGTTCCGCTCATGCTCCAGGTCACGACCGTGCCGTCGCCAGCGGGCTCGAAGGTGAACTCGGCTCCGTTGGTTGCGCGGAAAGGGGCGAGAAATTCGAGCTTCATTCGCACGAGCTCGTTCGCGCGGCTCTCGACGATCGTCATTCGCCCCGTCCCTACCTCTTGATTCCCTGCCCACGCGTATGCGGCACCTACACCGGCCGGCGGGCCTTCGTAGGTCTGCTTCATCGCGGGGTCCTTCTTGGCGTAGGGGTTCCAGACCTGGAAGGCGTGAAGGTCGTTCACTTGCGCGAACAATACGGCCGGCGGCGCAGAGACAGTGATCGATCGCGCGATGCGAAACTCTGCAGGCTGCATCGCGATGGTCGTCGCGAGCACGAACAACACACAAATGACGAGCACGACGATCTTTTTCAGCATGACGATCTCTCTCCGTTGGTGTCGGGCGGCTAATAGCGTTGTGGCACGCTGCTAGCCGCCCGACATCGCGCCGAGCACTACGAACGCTTCCTTCCCCGTGACGACCGCGTCCGGCAGCGGCGCATCGACCGGCTCGTGCGATAGATCCTGCTCGCAAGCGAAGAACCGGACGAACGCGCGCCTCCGTTTGGTTCCGTGATCGCGAATCGTGCCGCAGAGCACGGGATACCGCGCCTCGAGGGCGTCGAGCACCGAGCTTTGCGTCACGCCGCCTGCGACTTCGACGCTCACCTCACCGGTTACGCCGGCGAGCTTTCGAAGGTGAGGCGGCAGCACCACGCGAATCGCGCTCACGGCAACGTTTGGACCTCTACCGATAAAACGGAAGGAAGGTTGCTCGCGATCGGTATCCAACTGTCGCCGGCGCTCGCGGAAGCGTAGACCTGACCACCCGTGGTTCCGAAGTAGACGCCGCAAGGGTCGAGCGAGTCGACCGCCATCGCGTCACGCAGTACGTTCACGTAGCAGTGGCTCTGGGGCAAGCCTTTCGTCAGCGCTTCCCACTCGTTGCCGCCGCTTCGGCTTCGATAGACACGAAGCTTGCCGTCGGGAGGATAGTGCTCGGAGTCGCTCTTGATCGGCACGACGTAAATCGTCTCGGGCTCGTGAGCGTGCACGTCGATCGCGAAGCCGAAGTCACTCGGGAGGTTTCCGCTCACTTCTTGCCAAGACTCGCCGGCGTCGTCGCTCCGCATCACGTCCCAGTGCTTCTGCATGAACAGGGTGTTCGGGCGCGACGGGTGCATGGCGATGTGGTGCACGCAGTGGCCGACCTCGGCGGTCGGATCCGGGATCTGCTCGGAGCGGAGACCGCGATTGATCGGCTTCCAGGTCTTTCCGCCGTCGTCCGTGCGAAACGTGCCGGCCGACGAGATGGCGATCACGATGCGCTTCGGGTTCGTCGGATCGACGATGATCGTGTGGAGACAGAGACCGCCCGCGCCGGGCTGCCAGAATGGACCCGAGCCGTGCTCGCGGAGCCCCGGAAGCTCTTGCCAAGTGTTGCCGCCGTCGGTGGTGTGAAAGAGCCCTGCGTCCTCGACGCCGGCGTACACCGCGTCGGGATTCGTGAGCGAAGGCTCGAAGTGCCACACCCTCGCAAATTCCCAGGGATGCGGCGTGCCGTCGTACCACTGGTGCGTGCCCGGCACGCTCGCGTACTCGAACTTGTTGCCCACGGCTTCCCAGGTTTTTCCGCCGTCGTCCGAGCGCTGCACGATCTGCCCGAACCAGCTCGTCGTCTGAGATGCGTAGATACGATTCGGGTCGGCCGGAGATCCCTTGACGTGGTAGATCTCCCAGCCTCCGAAATGTGGACCGTCGACGTCCCAACGCTCACGCTTGCCGTCCGACGTCAGCACGAACGCGCCCTTCTTGGTTCCGACCAGCACTCGAATGCGGCTCATCTCGACTGCTCCTTCGCTTCAGAGGTCAACGATGGCTTTGAAGCCGCCGTAAGCCATGCGCTTCGGATCGAAGGGCATCGCGTTCGGGTTCATCGAGCTCGCGAGACGCGGGTCTTTCATCACCTTGGCGTTGATCTTGTTACGGTCCGCTTTGGACTTGTAGACGATGTACGAGAACACGACCGTCTCTCCCGTCTTCGGCTTCACCATTTTCGGAAACGGCAGGCCGAACTTCACCGCAAGATCGTCGCCGGCGGCTTCCACGTACTCGAGCGCGCCGTGCTCGCGCCAGATCTTGCCCGCTTTCGCCGCCATGCGGCGGTATGCAGCGAGATTCTTCTTCGGTACCGACAAAACGAATCCATCAACGTAACGCATGATTCCTCCGTTCGAGTCAGAACTGTATTGCCCCTGTAAGCTTTTCTCTACGCGCGGCGCGCCTTGCGGGCGCGTTTTTTCACTTTCGACTTCGACGCCGCCTGCGCCTCGTGAAGGAACGCGTCGAGACGGTCGAGTCGCTGTTCCCAGAACACACGATAGCGATCCACCCATGCGCTCGCTTCTTTGAGTCGCTGAGCGTCGAGCCGGCACGGCCGCCACTGAGCATCTCGGCCGCGCCTTATGAGCTCGGCATGCTCGAGCACTTTTAGGTGCTTCGAGATGGCCGGAAGACTCATGTCGAAAGGCTCGGCCAGCGCCGTCACCGACACTTCGCCCGCGGCAAGGCGAGCAAGAATCGCGCGCCGCGTAGGATCGGCGAGCGCGGCAAACGTGGTGCTGAGCGAGTCGGGCGACATTCGGCCGTCGGTTCCGTAATTAACTGTCTGGTTAAATACATCGGCGACCCCATCTCGTCAAGCGAGCCCTTCGAACGCGATGATCGCCCCCCGCGAGCCGCGGCGCCGGTGCTCGGAGATCGCCTGATATTCCGGCGATTCGTACCAGCGCCTGGCTTCGGCTTCGTCGGGAAAGCGGAGCACGACCGCACGCGTGTAGGGCCACTCACCTTCGATGACCCGGGGCGAATCGGATACGGCGAGCAGCTCGCCTTTGTACTTCGCGAAGATGTCCAGGAAGCCGGCCTGGTACTTTCCGTACTCGTCCCAGTCTTCGACGGCGATGTTGGCGATGATGTAGACCGACATCTCAAGCTCCCATCGTGGTGGTCGCGATCAGCCACTGCCCTTCGAGGCCGGCTGCCCGGTGCTTGCCGATCTCGAGCACGTAAGGGTCCGTCGCGATCTCCACGAAGGCTTTTCTGGACGGATACTCGACCAGCGCGGCCATTTGAAAGAACTCGCCGCCCTCGCCTATCACCGGACGCTCGATGCGGCCGGACCAGATGAAGCGCCCACCCTTCGATACGACGAAGGGAATCATCTTCTCGGCGTAGAGTGCGTAGGCTTGCTGCCCGGTGAGGCTTTGGTGCGGAGCATCTGCTGCAGGCTTGAAGCGAAGCAGGTTCAGCATGACCACGGGCCCCTCGTCGGGACCGCTGACGAGAGAGGTGAATTGCTCGGCGGTCGGATAGACGGCGATTGAAGGCTTCAAAGGACTCTCCTCCCGGGTTACGACGTGAAGAACTCGACGACGCCGGTCTCCAGCGAGTATTCCGCGCCGACTACGATCAAACCATCGTTGTGAATCAGTTGCTCCAATATCTCCGAGCCGTGCCGCAAGTGATCTACCGACGCACGAATGTTCGCCCGCACGGCTTCGTCGAGCAGCGCGTCGGGTTGTCGGCGGAGCTCGGTCGCGAAAAGCGCTTCCACCGGCGGCCGGATGCGATCCACGATCGAGCGTAGATTTCGCGATTGATCGGCGGTCGGGCGCCCGAGCTCTTCGAGCGTGGCGACGATGGCCCCGCACTTCGAGTGGCCGAGCACCACGACGAGTCTCGGGCCGAAACGGGCGGCTGCGAATTCGACACTTCCGATCTGCGAGGGGGCTACGATGTTTCCCGCCACACGGATGACGAAGAGATCTCCGAGGCCCTGATCGAAGACGATCTCTGCGGGCACACGCGAATCGGAGCAGCCGAGAATGATCGCGAACGGCTCCTGCCCCGCCGCCACCTCGCGACGGCGAGATTGACCCGCCGCCGCATCGCCACTTCGTGTCTCGGCGACGAAGCGGCGGTTGCCTTCGCGCAGAAGCTCGAGTGCTTCCTTCGCCGATATCATCGTGCTGGTCCTCGGCTCAGCTCGCTGCGCGAAACAGCGGTGCGCAGGCTATTGCGATCTCTTCGACGTGACGATGGTCCGTACCGCAGCAGCCACCCATCACGTTGAGCCCGGGAAGTCGGCGCTTGAGCGCGGCGTGCTCGCTACCGAGCTCTTGCGGATCGCCGATGTCCAATGTCGGCGCGTCGTTGAGCTCGGCATGGCTCATGCGCGACGCGTTCGCGCGAAGCCCTCGAATGCGAGCGGCCCAGGGCTCGCGTGCGCGCAGTGCCGTGTCGAAATGGCTCGGGTGTGCGCAGTTGATCATGTAGTACGCCGGATAGGCTGCCGTTGCCTCGTCCACTTCCGTGATTGCCGCTTTCAGTGACTGGCCCGTCGCAAGCGTTCCGTCGGTTTCGACCGTGAACGAGATCGCCACGGGCATCTTGGCCCGCTTGGCCGCGCGCGCGATGCCGACCGCCTCTGCTACGTAGCTCATCGTGATCGCGCAGACCATATCGGCCGCGGTATCGGCAAACGTTGCGATCTGCTCGCTGTGGTAGGCTTCGGCTTCCTGCTCCGACATCAAAGCGTCCGGAACGTAGCCATCGCCTCGCGGGCCGACACATCCGCTGATCACCATCGGGATGCGCGGTGTCTCGTATTCGCTTCGAATCTCCTCGAGGAGACGTACGGCGCTTCCGTTCGTCTCCGCCAACTCGGCGGCCGTGTATCCGAGCTTCTGGGCCCAGTCGGGGTTGGCCCGCCAGGTAGCGCTCTCGAGAATCAGGCCTGTGTCGAATTTGGCAGCAAGCGCGGCGTACGTTCGAAAGTACTTCTGAAGCGATTTGATCCCCGCCGGCGTCCCGAGCAGGTGAAACGCAGCAAAGTACGGCAGGTCCAATTCCTCGTGAAAAATGAGCGTCGTCTCGATACCACCGTCGGTGAGAAAGAAACGATCGGCGAGCTGTGGCAGCGCGTTTCGGTACCGAGCCATGGGGCGCCTCCCTGGATTCACCATTTCAGATGTCAGCGACTTACGCGGATGACAAGCAAGGGCAAGCGCCGGCCGCGCGGGCGCGCGGCGACCGACCCGACGCGTTGCGCGCCCATACGGAGATAAAAGCCCTCGGCATTGGGGTCTGACGCTATCTTCAGACGCGTAACTTTCATCTCGCGAACGCGCTTCAGCAGATGCGCGAACAGACGGCGACCGACGCCGGTTCCAATGCAGCGCGGATCTACCCACAGGTGCTCGACCTCGCAGGTTTCGCGACTACGAGAGAGCGCGTAGAACCCGGCGATCTTGCCGGCTCGCACCGCGCAGTAGACGGGGTCACTCGCGACCGCCTCGGGAGTCACGGTGAGATCGGCCTTCCAGAGTCGGATCAACTTTTCCGGGTATCCCCAGTAGCGCTTCGCGGCGTGCGCGACGCGCGTGAGCTCCTCGATGTCACGCAGTCGTGCTTTTCGAACCGTCGTTCTCACACGTGAGCGGTAGCGAGAAGCGGCGCGACGACATCGGCGAGACTCCGCCCGAGGACAGCGTGCTGGGCAGCGTCGAGATGAACGCCGTCGACAGTGCTCGACGCCGTGACGGTACCGGCATCGAAGAAATGGCAGCTGAGCTCGGTCGTCGCGCGCCGCAGCTCGCTAGCGAGGCCGACACACTTCACTTCTGCGCCTATGAACTTCGGCGCGATCGGCCCCTTGGGTGTTTGGATCGGCGGCGGCGCGACCACCAACACTTCGGGGACGGGCATGCCCGGCTCGATCGGCGCGCGACGGATCGCACGCACGATGGCCGCGACACCTTCGGCTGCGTGCCAAGCCGTGTGCAGGTGCATCGATTGAAAGTCGTTCGTGCCGAGCATGACAACGACGAGCGCCAGCGGAGAGTGAATCTCGATTCTCTGCTCGATGCCGACGAGCCCGTTCCGCCCCGGCTTGTACGGATCCTCAAAGACCGTGCGCCGGCCGTTCAGGCAGTCTTCGATCACCCGCACGTCGAGACCAGAAGCGACGAGAGCGATCTCCATCACGCCGGGCCATCGCGCATCGAACGGCAACCGCCGCCGAGTGTTCGGGATGATGCCCCACGTGAGCGAGTCCGAGTAGACGAGAATCTGCTTCATGCGTCGACGAATCTCTCTGACTGGATGACCAGAAGGCGTACGATCAATTTTCCTCCGTTTTGCTCGCTACTTCGGTAGTGATCGAATGATGGCGGTCGCCGTAGCCGAGGCGACGCGCTTGCCGTCTTGATAGAGCTCGCCGGCAACGAAGCACACGTCCTTGCCGTGCTTCAGCACGCGTCCCTTGCCTTGAATCTTGCCGACCTTAGCCGCTCGCTCGAACGAGACGTTGAGATTGAGCGTCGGCGCAAACTCGCCTTCTGCGAGTGTCGCCGCCAATGCCGGGCCCATCGTGTCGTCGAGCATCGCCGCGAGGAAGCCACCTTGGACGTTGCCGACGGGATTCGTGAATTCCGGCCGCGCGTCGAACTCGACCTCGATCGTGCCTGCGTCGGCATCGACCGCGGTGAAAGAGATACCGAGCGTTTCGGCCACACGCGGCGGGGGCATCTCGCCGCGCATGATCCTCCAGAAAAATGAGTTCTCATCCATATCGCTTGCCTACCTATTCGATTCCGCCGGCACGAAGCTGGCCCAACGCAAGGGTGAGATAAACTGCCGCCACCAGCGCGGCGACTGTCCGCACGTGGTTCCACCTCGTCCAACCGCTTACGTACTCGCGCCACGCAGCATCAGCTTCCGCGCTCCTCGAATCGACGAGAGCGAGAGCCTCGTTTCGAGGTACGTTGAACATCAGCGTCACGAGAAACGTGCCGGCGAGGTAAAAGCTACCACCGAGCAACAGGTATTCCGTCCCCGGTGCTCGCCAACGCCACACGGCGACGAGAACCAGCACGACGCTCGCTGTCGTCGTGCCGAGGAACACGGACAAAAACAGCGGATTGATGACCGTGACATTGATCGACTGCATCGCAGCGATGCCCGAGCCGGGCGTGATCCGCTCGAGCGCCTTCATTACGAAGGTCGAGAACGCGAAAAATACACCGCCGATGAGCCCGGAGCCGAGCGCGGCGAACATGGTCAGGAAGAACAGCAAGCCTTCAGCCGTAGTCACGACCACCCTCTCCTGTCAGATCACGCTCGCGCCGTCCACCACCGAACCGGCTAGCCCGCGTACGCGCGCTCGAGAGCGGCGATGTCGAGCTTCTTCATTTGGAGCATGACCTGCGTCACCCGCTGGACTTTCGCGGGGTCCGAGTCGGTCATCAACTTGGGTCTCGCAGCTCACCTGGAGCGAGACGGCCTCATTGAACTTAAACACGGGACCGCCGTTCAGGGCGGTGAACGGTTGCCCATCGAGCTCGAAGGCAACGACCATCACGGATCCTGGCGCTCGGCCGTGGTGTTCCTTCCCTGCCTCTCCGTACCGCGAGACGCGGACGATGCGGGAGCGCTTGAAGATCGACGTATAGAAATTCGCTGCTTGCTCGGCCTGATCGTCGAACCACAGGCAGGGGGCGATTCTCTGAGTGTGCGGCATCATGCTTCTCCTCTTTCGGCGCACATCCTATGCGCGACCGGTTACACTTAGGTGTTGACCTAAGTGTTAGGGTGTCCTAAACGTGGAGCCGTAGCAATGTCGCAGGCCGCTGAATCCATCGACGGCGTTTTTCGCGCGCTGTCCGATCCCACGCGTCGCCGGGTGCTGGAGCGCTTGGGCAAGAAGCCGGCATCCGTGAGCGAGCTCGCGGAACCCTTCGACATGGCGCTCCCGTCTTTCGTCCAGCACCTCAGAATTCTCGAAGGGTGCGGGCTCGTCCGCTCGAAGAAGACGGGTCGCGTTCGCACATACCAGCTCGCACCCAAGCGCTTGAAGCTCGCGGAAGACTGGCTCACGCGACAACGGACGATGTGGGAACGCCGCTTGGATCAGCTCGACGACTATCTCGCGAAGGTCAAGGAGACAGAGACATGACCCTTTCGCCCCTAGTGAAGCCCGACCCTCGGCTCGACCTCGTGTTCGAGCGAGTCATTGATCTGGACCGACGCGCTACTTCCGAGCTATCGCCCGTCCGAGAATCCCTTCATAACGGCAATCCTCACACTCGAGCCGCGAGGAAACGGCACACGTTACGAGGCTGTGGTGCTGCATCGAGACGAAGCCGCTCGGAAGCGACACGAGGAGATGGGCTTCCACGACGGATGGGGAAAAGCTCTCGATCAGCTCGTGGCCTTGATGAAGCGCAAGTGAGCTACTCACGCGATGCCGGAAACGGCGGGAGAGTGTTGAAGAACACGAAGTCGTGATTGGGCCAGAGCTCCGCGTGCTCTTCACGCTCGATGGTCTTGAGCTTGCGGATGCTCTCGAGCGCGAGGTTCTCGTTGTCCTGCCAACAGTAGCCAGGCGCGATCTCGTCCGTCAGGTTTTCCACGAGATCGGCAGCGTCTCCGCAAATGACGACGGGGCGCCCCTTCGGTAGATCGACTACGAGGGACATGTGGCCAGCTGTGTGCCCGGGCGTGCACACGGCAAGCACTCCGGGTGCGATCTGATAGTCGCTCGACTGCAAGCGCCACGTATCTTTCGTGGCTAGCTCGTCCGGAAACACGCCATCATAGAGACCGGTGTCGGCAGCCGCGAGCTCGGCATGGTGAACATGGACGTCGCAACCCGGAAGATCGGACAGCCCGCCGGCATGATCGAAGTGAAGATGCCCGAGGAACACGACGTCGATGTCCTTCGGTGAGAGCCCGAGACGCGCCAGGTAGCTCGGTATCCGCTGGTTTTCGGACATCACCGGCCCCTCGAGCAACGGTCGCATTGGATCGAAAAAGCGTGCTCGCAGTTCGGGATTGGAGACTTTGCGATAGTCGCAGCCGACGTCGTAGAGAACGCGACCGTTCGGGGTCTCGATCAAGTACGCCAGGATGGGCGCGTCAATGTACTGCCCGTGGCCACGATTGCGGGTCGATACGACTTTTTCGTAGCGCTGCGTGCCCGTGAGCAAAGGCCAGATACGAATCGCGTGCGTCATGAGCTTCTCGCTCTCTCACTCAATTGGCCCGATAGATCGTCTTTCCGTTCTTGATCGTCTCGACGACCTTGATGTCCTTGATTGCCGTGGGATCAACGGTGAGCGGATTCCCGTCCAAGATCACCAGGTCCGCGAGCTTGCCCGGCTCGAGCGAGCCTTTGGAGTCTTGCTCGGCGTACTGGAAGGCGGCGTTGATCGTGATCGCTTTCAGCGCTTCCATCGGGGTGACGCGTTGATCCGGTCCGATGACCTCGCCGTTCCTCGAGATCCGGTTGACCGCCGTCCATATCACGAACATCTGGTCCAGCGGCGCGACGACGAAATCAGTGTGGTTGGTGGGACGGATCCCTTTGTCGATCGCCGCCCGCATCGGACTGAGAAAGTAGGCCTGTCGCTTGCCGCGTTGCAGGACGTGCGTATCGCCAAAGTAGAACGCGTGAAGGGTAAAGAACGATGGCGTGATCGAGTAGGCCGCGTACTTGTCTAACTGGTCGGGCCGAACGAATTGGGAGTGAATCACGGTGGTGTGTCGTTGCTTCGCGAGATCGCCGGCCGCCGCGTACTCATGCGCTCGGAGCAGCAGGTCGATCGCGCCGTCGCCGTTAGCGTGAATGTTCACGGGTAGTCCAAGGTCATAGACTCTCTTGACGAAGACCTTCACCTCCGCTTCGGGGAACCCTGGCTCGCCAATCCAGTTCTTTTCACCGCCCGGGCCGCCGGTGAGGTAGGGCGTCGTGAAGTAAGCGGTCTTGCCCTGCGGTGAGCCGTCGAGAGTGATCTTGGCGCCGCCGATCTTGAGACCGTTGACGTACTTGCCCCAGGTGTCGCTCGGATTCCTGGCGAGCACTGCTTCGAAGTCGGTGACGAACGGATATGCGATCACGTCGACGATGTTGGCACCACCGGCCGCCGCGCGCTGCATCAGCGCGAGCTCCGCCGCATGCGTAGCGCCCTCTTGCGCCGTGGTAATGCCAGCTTCGGCGTAGAGCATTTGTCCGGCACGGCTCCATTCGACTTCCTGCTCGGCAGTCGGCTTGGGCAGTGAGTTAAAGATCGGCAGGTAGGCGGTCTCCATCACCAAGCCCGCGGGCTCATTGGAGCCTTGTTTGCGAAGAATGATCCCGCCTGGCGGGGTCTTGGTTTTGGCAGAAATGTCGTACTGCTTCAGGGCGGCCGAATTGAGCACGGCGCCGTGCATCGACACGTGGCCCACGAGCACGGGATTGTCCGGGAAGTCCACGTCCAAATCATCGCGATTCAAACCGACACCGTTCGGCATGGCGTTCTCGTCGTAGCCGTAAGCTTGGATCAGTACGCCCGCAGCGATTCTCCGTTCGTCGCGGAATTTCTTCAGCGCGGCGACGATGCTCGGGATGTCCTTGCCGGGCCCGGCCGGCGGCGCGAAGACGTTGACCTGGTTGGCCACACTGAGCGAGCTGAAGTAGTGGCTATGCGGGTCGAGAAAGCTCGGCATCAAGGTTTTGCCGGCGAGATCGACCACCTTTGTGGCACTCCCCTTGTACTCGCGCCCGATTTCACCGCGTGCACCAACGGCGAGAATCTTACCGTCTTTCACGGCGAGCGCCTCGACCGAAGGGTGGGTGTCGTTGACCGTGACGATATCACCGCCCTGGTAGATCGTGTCCGCAGCCAGCCCGGACTTCCGCGCGCTTGTGCTGCATCCTGTGGCGAATGCCACGTTTACCACGAGAGCAATGATCGCGACCGGTCTAGTTTTCATTTGCAAATGCTCCCCGAGCTCTTCTCGTCACCTTCAGTCGCGATCCGGTGCGCCGAGCGGAAACAGGTGGCGATACGGCCTTGCCTCGCCCACTGCGCGCGCGAAGGACGGCCGCGCGAGCAAGCGGTTGCGATACGCACGGACGCTCGAGAACGCCTCGCCGATCGGATGAACCCAGTCGGCGTAGAACAATGCAGGCGCGGCCGCACAATCGGCGAGGCTGAATGTGGTGCCCGCCGCCCATTCGCGTCCCGTCATCGCGACATTGAGCCAGCGGTAGGCAGTATCGAGCATCTTTCGTGCTTCGGTGACGCCTTGGTAATCGCGATTCTCGGTTGCGCGGATGCCATCGAAGACGATCTTCTGCATCGGCGTCGAGACGTAGTTGTCGAAAATACGGTCCATCATTCGCACGTCGAGCACGGCCTGCGGGTCTTCGGGGAACAATCGCACGGGCCCAGGATGATGGAGGCCGAGATGCTCGACGATGATGCTCGCTTCCAGCACCGTACGGATTCCGTCCACCAGCACCGGCATGCGCTTGAGCGGCCAGAGCGCCGCGTGCTCCGCGGCTATCTGCTCGTCACCCGCGAGCATGCGAAGCTCGAACGGAGTGTGGTTCTCGTAGAGCGCGATCAGCACCTTTTGGCAGTAAGCCGAGAAAGGGTGGGCATAGAGCTTCATCGACCGTACTGATACCGGCACGCGCGAGCTAGCTCAACGGATAGTAGGTCGGTCATCGTCCAGACGCGCCGCGGACGTGCGTGCCTCGACGATGTATCCCCAGGCCGCGAGGTGGCGGTACAGCGGCGGGAAGCGACCGAACGTGATGGTATCGAACCCAGCTTCGAGGAAGGCGTCCTCCAGCTCACGCTTCCTGTAGAGGTTCGACCGCCACCAGCGACCGATGAGAGGCTGCGTGAGCCAATTCCTTCGCGTGATGAAGAGCACGATGCTGCCGCCGCCCCTCAGGCGAGCGCGAAGACCGCGGAGTGCGAGGCTGAGCTTCTCGCGCGGAAGGTACTCGAGCATGGCGGCGGACACGACGAGATCGTAGTCGCACCAGGGGTCCGGAAGTTGGCCCAGATCCAAAACGTCGGCCTGCGCGAGCTCGACACCTCGAACGTTGCGCTTCCGTAGCGTATCGCGAAAGCGCTCGAGCATCGCCGGTGTGAGATCGAACGCGTGAACAGACGCGGAACTCAGTCCGCGCGCCTGTAACGCCTCGCGGAGCCCGAGCGTCAGGACTCCGGTTCCGCATCCGGCGTCGAGGATGCGGAGACCCGAACGGAGAAGCGACGAGCGAAGGAAGTACGCACGCAGGCCCTGCGGATAGCGAACGAAGCGAATGAAGCGGACGTAGCTGGAGGTTCGATTCGAGAATAGCTGAACAGGATCTGACGATGACTGCATCAGCGCACCAGGCGCTGCTATTTGATGGCGCTCGGATTGACGATCGCCTGCACGGCGCCGGTGATGCGCGAAGGCCCGAGGGTGCCTCCTGCGACCTGGCCCGGCTGCACGACCGTGATCGCGAAGGTGCGCGGCGGGTAAGTCGGCGTGTCTTTGTTCGTCTCGATGCCGAGCCGATACGCCTTGCCTCGCGTCACGAGCTTTGCTGCGGCGAGCGTCTTCTCCGGCGTTACGTAGTTCAGATTGCCGATCTCGTCGTTCGGCCCGAATTCGGAAGCAGTAAGATAACGGCGAAGCTCGTGAGACACGTAGCCCTTCATGGACGAGATGATCCGCTGAGCCTCACGAAATGCCTGCTCGAACTCGGCAGCGCGCCCTGGCCGGACGCTCAACAGCGCAACTTCGAAAATCATGGGCACTAATTTGCCGGGTCGCTCTGTCGAGCCTTCTCGACGACGGCTTCACGAATCTCGCGATGCGTGCTGACGACGTGAATCGCTGGGATCCCATTGAGCGGTACGTCGAATACGACCTTCCCGAGCGGCTTGACGGACCATTCGCCGTCGATCGGTGAAACGAGAAAGACGTTGGCCGACGAGAGGTCCACGGGCTTGCCTTGCACCGTCGCGCGACCGCCGCCCTGGTATTCCGCGGAGAGATCGAAGCGTTCCGAGCGCAATCGCACGAACGCGGGCAACTTAGAGAACTCTCCGTCGAAACCCCATTCCGAGTCATGCCACCCGGGAGCACCAACATAGTAGATCAATACGAGGGGCTGTGGTCTTGCTGACGGTCCGCTCGCCGGTGCCGTAATCCATAGCGAAGTCGTGCTCGCACTCAGCGCAAACCCGCCCCATCCGCTCACGACGTCCGTGGCCGGCTCGTCACGTCCGACGGAAAGGACGGGTGTATGCTTGGGTCCCGCAGTCGTCGCGCACGCGATCGCTGCCAGTGACACAAAGACGATGACGAGGCGATTCAACTCTCGGACCTCCGCGAAACGGCCGGACGACACGATCGACTAGCTACTAAGCGACTTGTCGAGAAGCTCATAGCCTGATCTCTCGACGTATCCGTGACGACGGTAGAACGCGCGTGCCGAGTCATTGGTGGACGACATCTGAAACGATACGTTCGTGCACCCACGGCGCACGAATTCGGATTCGGCGATCGCGAGCAGCTCTGTACCAACCCCCTTACCTCTCTGTGGCGGCAAAACGAAGAGCTCGTCGATCTCTGCTGTAAGGCCCGAGTGCTCGAGGCTGAAAACGTAGACTGCAAGCAGATAGCCGACCGCCACCCCTTCCTCGAACGCAACCCAGCCGGCCCCGAGACCGGGCTCCGAAAGCACCCGCGTGAGCTGCGTTGCAACACGCGCTGGATCGAAGCCTGCAATGCTCTCGAAGCTCCAATAGTCCGCTACCAACGGAACGAGCGCCGGCACTTCGCTCACTGTTGCCTGTGTGATTCGTGTCATTCCCCGAGTTTGACGGCTCCCCCTTACTTTTTCCGCGCAGCGCGCACGTCGTTTAGCGTCTGTTCCAGGATCGCCGTCGGGATGAAGCTCGGCGGGAAGGAGCGCGGCGGGTAAGCCTTGAAAGTTGCTGCTGCGGATTCCGACGATTTCGAACAGCGATTCCGAGCGAAGGCGATCACGTGTTCCGACGAAGCCGATCAGGGAGTCGGAGCGCAGCGACGCTGTCGGGCCTCACTTGTCTGACGGATCCTCCTTG